>Ga0315278_10000218_pt1 | contig 51393 bp, 43 predicted proteins | sample YL17G06_0_MG_FD_203880 | JGI IMG/M metagenome (GOLD analysis project Ga0315278, IMG submission 203880) | Sediment microbial communities from Yellowstone Lake, YNP, Wyoming, USA - YL17G06_0 | ecosystem: Environmental > Aquatic > Freshwater > Lake > Sediment | place: USA: Wyoming | collected... | reverse complement strand
GGTTGCGGAGGCCAGCAAGAGCGCCGCAGTCACTGTCATTACTCTGTTGCGCATTGCATTCCTCCTTCGTTACCGCAAGAACGCCTTGCCGGTTGGCGCGTTGGATCCATGAAGCGTCTGGTGACACACCGCGCAGGCACGTCCGTAGATCTTGTTTGAGTTCCCGGACGTCTTGAGCGTGAAGTTGTCGTAGATCGTTGGAGGATGGCGCGCCGTCACATGGCAGCGCTGGCAGAGGAATGGCTGCTTGGCGACCAGCATACGGTCGTTGTTCGAACCGTGCGGGTCGTGACAGGTCGTGCAGTTCTCGACCACGGCCCCATGCTCCCACAGGAACGGACCACGCTTCTCGGCGTGGCAGCTCGTGCAGCTCTGATTGAGCGTGATGCCCGCCTTGAGCAGCTTGACGTTGGCGCTGCCGTGCACGTTGTGGCACGACGAGCAGCTGAGCTTGCCTTCGCGAACCGGCATGTGGTTGAAGCGGTACTGCTTGTTCGTAATGTTCTTGTGGCAGATCGCGCAGAGGGCGGTCTCGGTCGCCGCTTTCAGCTGCTTCGGCCCTTTCGACGCGTGCACACTGTGGCAGCTCGTGCAGCCGACATTGCGCTGATCGTGCTGGCTGCCGCCCCAGAGAGCATGCTTGGCGCGATCGTGACAGGTCGTGCACAGCTCGCTCGCCCGCTGTGGCGACAGCGTGCCAATCGCCGTGATCTTGGTCTTGTCGCCACCCGCCTCGGCGTGCTCTTTCCCGGCGCCGTGGCAGCTCTCGCAGCCCTGGGCCGAGATCGGGGCCTTCGGATTGAAGACGCGGGCATGGGCACCGTCCTTCAGCGCGGCGCCCTTGTCTTCGTGGCAACCGAGACAGACGTCCTTGCCGGCGAATTCGCCTGACGCATGCGCGGCGGCAGGCGCCTGGCCAGCCGCCTGCCGCGGTGTCGCGGCGGACGCCGTCCCCGGAGCCGCCAGCCAGGCCACCACGAACCCGGCCAGCACAACCCCGCGGACGAGGGTCTTGCAGAAAGAATACATAGCGTGCTCCTTAAGGAATTGAACCGAACGAGGTCTCCGGCCAGCAGCGGCCAGCCCGAGTCAGCCGTTCATGCCATCGCGAGACTGGCGCGACCAGGTGAGGACAGGGGCTTGGTGGCAACCAGGTGGCCATCGACAGCCACTAGTTGAGACCCGATCTCAAAGCTGCAAACTGAATGCCAAGTCTAGGAATAGAATATCTACACACTTATTGAATGGGTGTTCAAATCTTCAGTGATTCTTGATCGGGAAATCAGCCACTCGCAAGGCCGCTGGCGATTCGGCGTCACCCCTGCGGATTTCCGGCGTTTCCACGCCAATGCCTTCCAACTGCTTGAATCGGAGAGGCGCCCGGCCTGCCTGAATCCGTCTAGGATGGCAGCGTGTGACAGAGCGAACAATCCTGGGATATCGCCTTGCCGGACCTGGACTTATGGTTCTCGTCGTGGCACCGGAAACACCCGGGAAACGCCGTATGTCCGATGTTGTTGGTGTACGATCCCCAACCCACCTTCATGGCCGGAAAAATGTTCCGCTGATACAAGGCACGGACCGTCACGGTCGCCTGCTGGATCACCGCCTTCGGCGCAGCAGGATAGCTTTCCCCGTAGAACTTATCGAGCGCGGCAGCGATGCCAGCCGACGCGGCATCCGCGGTTGGATAGCTGGCCTTCAAGGCCCGCACAGCCTCGCGCCTGACAAAGGGGAGGCTCCGATCGATGGCGCCACCCGCGATGGCATCATCGACCGCCCGCTCAGCCGATACGGCAAAGGTGTGAGACGGACGGTTGTGGCAGTCGACGCAGTCGAGCGTCCTGCGCTCGCCCGCGGCAATCTGCTGGTCGGTGACTCCGTCGGCGCGGTACTCGGTCACGTTTCCTTTTCCGTCATCGAGCTTGACGTACGGGATCACGTCCCGCTTGGCATCGGTGGCGACATAGTCGATCTTGTTCATCGCGCCGACATGCCAGTGGATCCCCGACGCTGTGTTCCTCGCCAGGCTGACGCCGCCGATGTGCATCTGGAGCGTCGTCACCGATTCGGTGCTGGCCTGGTCGTCGGCGTACTGGCGAATCGTCCTGATCTTGTCGCCGTGGAACTTCTCGGGCCAATGGCACTGCTCGCAGGTGTCGCGCGCCGGCCGGAGGTTGGTGACCGGCGAGGGAATCGGCCGCGAATGGGTGTTGAACGTCACCGCGTACACCTGCCGCAACCCCGATATCTTCGCCTGGACGAACCACGGCGCCCCTGGGCCGATGTGACACTGGATGCAGGCGACGCGCGAATGGGGCCCCGCCTCGTAGCCCGAGAACTCGGGCTGCATCACTTCGTGGCACAGATGCCCGCAGAACTCGACCGAATCCATGTACTCGATGCCACGGTAGGCGGCCACTGACACGATCAGGACGTTGGCAACGGTGCACGCCAGCACCACCGCCCCGACCCGGCGCTGGTACGGATCGTTGAAATCGATGCGGGGCCAGCTCGGCATCCACGACGTCTTGCCTTCGGCGCGCCGGCGATGCTCCAGCCACATCCCGATGGGAACCAGGACCAGGCCGAGGATGAACAAGGTCGGGAGGATCAGGAAGAACAGCAAGCCCATGTACGGATTGCTGTGGAAACCAAAGACATCGAGCGCGAAGAACGTCAGAAACAGCAGCGCGCTCGACGTCGTCGTCGCCACGCCGAAGATCGTGACCGCGTTGCGAAGCAGTGAGAACCGGGAGCGTGTCGCCATGGTGCCTACTTTGTCAGGAGTGCGAAGAGGATCAAGCCGACCATGATGAGGCCCAGTATGACCGCGACGGCCCCAACCGACCGGCCCAGAGTGTAGACCCACCGCGGCGCCGCCGCGGACGCGAGTTCGTCGATTCGCCCGAGCTTCGCGAGGCGCGCGTACTCGTCCTGGCGCTCCTCGAGCATTTCATGGACGGTGACCCGTCCGGTGAAGATCACCGAGTCCATCGGGAACTTCTCGGGCCGCAGATGACCGTTGAAGAAATGAATGGTGAAGATGAAGCCCACGGCCAGCAACGCCTCTTCGCCGTGGATGAGCATCGCGACGTTGAAGAGCCACCCCGGCAGCACGTGCGCGAACAGCTCCGGGAACCACAACACGAGACCCGACCCGCCGATGATGCCCATGCCCCAGAACACCGCCCAGTAGTCGAACTTCTCCCAGTAGGTGAAGTGCTCGAACCGCGGCTGCGGCCCGAGCCCCACGAACCACCGCATGTGGGCAATCAACTCGAAGAAGTCGCGCGGCTGCGGCACCATCGACGCCGGCCCCCACAGGACACCCAGGTCCCTCCTGATGAAGAGGCGCTGGACAATGCGGCTCAGGTGGATCACAAACACCGTGATCATCACAATCGCGCAGAAGCGGTGGATGATGCCCGCCGCGTAGAACCCGCCGAAGATGCGGGCCAGGCTCGCGGCCCAGAGTTCGTGGCTGAACAACAACGGCATGCCGGTAAACGCCAGCCCCAGGAAGCTGAACATCAGGAAGCCGTGCAGCAGGCGGTCTGTGCGTTCAAACCGCCGGTAGTGGGTCACCGTCATCGGCGCGCTCGCTGCGCTCGCTGGCGTGCTGCTGGTCATCGCCCGTCCTCCGTGGAGTCGTCTGCGCCCTGTCCGCGAAGCCGTGCGGCCGCCTTGATCTGCATCCCCCGGACAAACCACAGTCCCGTATGGATCCCGAAGAAGGCGAACACTCCCATCAGCAGCATCTTCATGAATTGCGACGTGTAGAACAGGAACGGATTCCGCGCCCGGTTCGACGGATCGCCGTGCGGGTCGTACTGCGCGAAACTCTCGGTCGCCCCCGCATGACACTTCTTGCACGTCTGGACCCGATTGGCGTCGTTGACCATCGAACGCCGATCCGCCTTGGGCACGATCGTGTGCGCGCCGTGGCAGTCGGCGCACGACGCCACGCGCGAATACCCAAGCGCGGTCACCTGCCCGTGGAACGTGTCGCGGTAGGTCTTGATCGACTCTTCGTGACACGTGCCGCATTCCTTGATGACGGCGACTTTCCACCCCTCGACGTCGATTCGCGAAATCTCATGCGCCGTGTGGCAGCTCGAGCAGACCGGGGCCAGCGGGCTCCCCTTCTGCACTTGCGCCCCATGAATACTCGTCCAGTACTCTCGCGCAATGCCCTCGTGGCACGTGCCGCAGGTGACAGGGACCGTCCCCCGGTACACACGACTGGAGGCATCGCTTTTTCGGCGGATGTCGTGGCTCCCGTGACAGTCCGAGCAGGTCGGCGCCACCGTCAGCCCGCTGCGGATCAGCGCCTTGCCGTGGATGCTGTCCCTGAACAATCCCACGACATTGCCAATCTTGATGTTGCCGCGCTTGATGATCTCCTCGTCGCCGTGGCACCGGCCGCACGTGTCGAGCAGCCTCGAATGGTGGATCCGCGACTCCGGATCGGTCGATGGCTTGATGTCATGGGCGCCATGACAATCGACGCAGGTCGCCGCCGTCAGGTTCTTACCCGATCGTCTGGCCTGCGCATGCACACCGGTGTCGTAGGCCGCGACGGCCTTGCCGTGACAGGTGACGCACTGCGCCGGCTTCAGCTTGTCGGCATGGGGAAACTCCGCGCCCCTGGCCAGGTCCGCGTGGCAGTCGACGCACGCGAGGCCAACGGCCCCGTGGATCGACGCGGCGAACTCGGCAGCCTTGACCGCCACCGGCGTCCCGTTGGCGCGGACCGCCCCGGCATCGCCGTGACACGCCAGACATTCGTCGTTGGTGGGAGGTTTCGGCGCCGCCGTGGCCTGAGCCGACGGGCCCGCCGCAGCTGCCGCCGCCGACCCGATGATCGCCGTAGTGCAAATCAGCAGTCGGATGAACACACGCGTCATAATTGCCTGATAGGAAGATGGAGGAGACGCTCCTGAATGGACAAACAGGGCGTGCCCGGCCGTCGCTCAGGGACGGTGTTCACGATCGCGAGGAGGCTGCCCGACACGCTCATCCCGCGATTCCCACTTCTGACAATCGGCACACCGATCCAGCGCTGTCGACACGTCGTGTTTGTGCTCGGTCAGGCAGGCCCACTGGGCCATCCAGGCGTCCATCCACATGGGAGACGGCGTCGTTGGGCGGAACTCGCTCCACCGGCACGTCCACGGCATGCGTTCGGTCTTCATCTCGCTCTTTCAGGCAGCCTGAAGAGGCTGACCGCCATCGCCCCGGCGTACCGAACTCCTGCCGGGGCCCGATTCTATCTTGAACAACCCGTCCGCCGCTCGGAAGACTCGCCCTGTGGAAAAAGGGTCTGGAAGGACTCAGTCGAGAGGATCGACACGATCGACCGTTTCATGGGCTGGCCGACCGCGGTGGGTATGAGAGGATTCCTATGCGCGGGCCTCCCGAGCGACGTTAAGGTTGTCTTCACTGCCTTGTTACCTACACCACGGGCCAAAAACCGGAGAAATTTGATCCATGCACGCAGATCTTGTGCAAGCCTGATACCAGCGCACTATTGGGCGGAATTGCTCGATCTTCGGTTGGACGCTACCGCCAGCCCGTCGGAATTGCCCCACAACGGCCAGATCCTGACGGAATCCCGTTAGACTTCGATAACCTTCTTCATGAAAAGGCGGAACTGGGATCCCTGCTGCATCTGGTCGGCCAGGAAGCAGATCTCGGCGCACTGGACCGAGAAGTGGTACCCCAGCTCGGTCTCTCGCGACGTCACGTCCACCCAATCGTCTTCGAGTCCCACGATGGCGTTGGCCGCGGCGGCCAGTTGATCGGGAGTCGAACCCGGGAAGCGTTTCTGAAGAACAGCCAGTACTTTCTCGCGGTCAATCATGCAGGTATCCGTCACCTGCAGGCGTTCAACGCAAGCTCGGTGCCAAGTCGCCCCTGTTGCGTCAACGCACAACATTCATTGAGGCGAACGCGCCGGACACGTCAAGCCGCTGGCGCGCGACCCGACGCCCCTCCGCCACCGACGCCGGGATCTCGTCGTCTCGGCCGACGTCTCCAGGAGAACAGCGGCGCCGCCACGACCCGCGCCGTTCGCCGGTACGCCTCGTACACCCAGAACCCCGCGTTGCGCGGCGCCAGCATGGCCGCATCGTCCGGATTCACCACGAGGCTGACTTCGATGTTCGGCGCCGCACCAATGGGAATCCAGTTTCGCCGGCACGCCTCGTACACGTGCACCATCACCCGGCGCATGTCGTCGAACGAGGGTGGCGGCCAGTCCTGCATGTCGGCCCCGAGCGTCGGACGAAAGACGCACACGGTCGGGAACGCGCCCATGTCAGCGATGAAATCGATGGCCTTGAACGTATTCTCGATGGGCTCGATGCCCGCGATGATCTCGCCCGAAACCGCGCCGCGCGGCATGCGCTTCGCGCAGTGCGCCATCGCGTCGAAGAACAACTTCTGCCCCAGCATCTTCTCCTTGCCGGGACAGATCTCCCCGAACCACTTGGCGTCCCAGAACTCGACACAGAACGAAAGATGATCGACGCCCAGATCAATCAGCCGGTCGTAGCGAGCGAAGTCGCGTTCGGGGGCGAGCTGGACGCCAACCAGCATGCCGACGTCGTTCTTGATCGCTGTGATGTACGGTTCGGTGAACTCAATCCCCCTGGTGCCCTGGAACCCGCCGTTGAAGTGCACGAACGACACGTTCGATTCGTCGCGCGCGGCCTGGCACGTCTCGACGACGTCACTCACGGCCTTGTCGGCCGCCTCGCTCTCCCCCACATTCTGCCCGGTCGTGCAGAACCGGCAATTGATCGGCGGGTTGTAGTTCCAGAACGTGCACACCATGTTGACGTAGATGCCGAGGTAGGTCCCCTGCAGCACGCCAATGTGGTTCATCGGGATGTCGCGTGAGGTCGGCCGCAGATACCACGCCGGTTCACGCGGGATCCGAATCGGGTAGAGGTCGCCGGTCTGCCCGTTCGTCAGCAGGTACCCGCCTCCAGGCGAACCGGTCAGCACATACGGCGACGATTTCGCGAACGCCTCCACGACGGGCACATTCACCCAGACCTCGGGCTTCAGCCACGTGCCGGTCGGAACGATGATCTCCAGGCCGGAACCCAGTCCCGCCCGCGTACGCGAGATCCCGCGCGCGCCTTCGAGCGAGACATCGTCGGGAATGCGCATCCCCCGGCAGAACAGGTCGATTTCGAGTTCACAGGCGTTGAGCGGCATAACCGTTCCATTATCTACCAGGATTCGATACGTGACGAAGCGGCCGGCGACGACTGCGAGCGGGCGCAGCCCCGCGTCCGCAGGACGACGATCCCTCCGCGTCCGCGCGGGCCCGCCGTCAGTACCGCAGCAGGTAGCTCACCTTCACAAATAGCTGCCGCCCCACCGACGCCAGTGGCGCGTCGCCCCGGAGAACCGGGCGCTGCAACGGACCCGGGACGAGCCAGTTCTCGTAGGCGTCGGTGTACCCCACATACACCGCCGTCCATGGATTGACGAGGTAGGTAAACAGCACGTCGGCGTTCAGCCGCCGTTCGTACTCGAGATCCACCAGGGCGGCATTGGGACGCACGACTTCGTAGTCCAGGATGCCGCGGGCCGACAACGCCCTCGTGAACTGGTAGGTCAACCGGGTGCGCAAGATGTGGTCGGAGAAGATATCACCCGCTGGCGGCGGCGTCGTGCACCCGCAGTCCGCCTCCCCATCTCGTGTCGCCAGCCGTGAGTAGATGTAGGTCTGGTCCAGCCGCAACCGGGAAGACGGCTTGAGCGTCACGCCAATCTGGGCGCTCTGCTCCCTGCCCAGAAACGGTTGCAGCCCGCCCGCCGGATAGTAGTTGATACTGGTGCCGAACGAGTACTCGCCATTCAGGTTGAGCCACGACAGCCACTGGGTGGAGACGTGGGTGAACGCGGAGTCGCGGCGGAACTCGATGCCCTCGAACCGCTCGTAGGCATGGTTCGATCCGACAAAGAGCTCGGTCTGGCCCGGCAGCTCCATCTCGAAATGGGGCTCGATGTTCCAGTCCTGGAGCTGGCCGGCGTAGTCCCACAGAGCCGCCGCCTCGAGGCTGGTGCCCACGCGCAGTACCCGGCTGTCCTTCGGATGCCACGAGTAGCCGATCTCCTGCTCGGCCTCGCGCATGTCGACCCGCGGGATGTACCCCAGGTCGGACCTGAACTCCGGGCTGCGCGCGGTGTACTTCGTGCTCAACTCGAAGCTCCGGCCGCTGCGCTGCAGCTCGGCGAAGACCGACGATCCGCTGTCGTCGGGGCCCTGGGCATCATTCGTGCGGCTGCCAACCCACTGCCCCGTCAACGACCAGTTGTCGTCAATCGTCCAGCGCCCGTCCACGCCGAACACGCGGTTTGAGGCCGACGCGAATTCGCGGTCCGTAAAGATGGCGCCCAGCGACGATTGGCGCGCGAACTCCCGCTGAATCCGAACCACGCCAATCCCGGCGAGCCGGTCCCGCCCGGGATCCCCGACCTCCACCGCCTGTCCGGGCCGCCTGTCGTTGACGGCCAGGCCGGCAATGGCCCAACCTCCGGCCTTGCCCGTCACGCGGGCGCCGATTCCCGGATCCGAGATGCGGCGCGAGAAGAACAGGTTCTCCGGCGTCTGGAAGAAGCTGGCGTTCTCGATGAAGAACGGGCGCTTCTCCGGGAAGAACACTTCAAACCGCTGGTTGACGGTCACCTGCGGCTCGTCCGACTCGACCTGGCTGAAGTCGGGATTGACCGTTACGTCCACCGTCAAGGCGTCCTTGATGACCGCCTTCGCGTCCAGCCCGACCCGCCCGGTCGTCTCGCTCACCCGCACGCCGTCGTCGTCCAGAATCCGCGCTGCGGCGAAGCTGCCGTACGGAATGGCCTGGAGGTTCCGGCCCGGCGACACGCCCTCGATTCCCTCGAGCGTCGCCATCTGCTGCCCGAACGACGCGATGCGCCGCGTAATGAACGGCCAGAATGTGGTTTCGTTGCTCCGCGTGATGGTGCGCCCGAGCGCAATGCCCCAAGTCTGTTCGCGCTCATTCTTGAAACGCAGGCTCTTGAACGGGATCGACACGAGCACGACGTACCCGTCCTTCGTGAGACGCCCGTCCGACTTCCACAGCGTGTCAAAGCTGTAGTCGTCATCCTCCCCTTCGACGGTGACGCCATCCATCTGGATGCCGAAGGGATTGGTCAGGAACAAGTACGATCGCCGCCCATCGTGATAGGTATCCAGTATCACGCCGACGACATCGTCGCCCATGATCGCCTCGCGCTTTGTCATGTTCGCGCGGACTTTCCCAGGTTCATCTTTGCAGACGAACACGACGTACAGGTACTGGGCGTCGTACGACACGTACGCGGCGGTCTCCTGCGAAACCGGCACACCGTCTCCGGGCTCGCGTTGCTGAAAGCCAGATACCCTGACGCCTGGAGGAATCGTGCCTCCGTCGAGGTACCGCTCAAGCACCGGCGGCTCGCTGACACGGGGAATCTGCAGCACGGGCCGGTCGGCGGCGATGGCCACGGCGGAACCGGAACCGAGCAGCGCGGCGGCTGCGAGCAGGACGACTCGCGCCGCGCTCCCGATCATCCACGCCGTGGTTCGGAGTCGGGCGACGGCGGTCGCGTTCCGGCCTGTCGAAGCCGTTGTTCGGAATCGGGGCAGTAAGACACGTCGGCGCATGTTCGGGCTGTCCATTCGGGGATGGGCGATCGTGGTGGCCGCAGCGGCCCGGGAGGGGCTCTGCGCGAACTACGCGCTCACTTTACCAGATGTTCCCGCGGTCTGTATGATGCACCCAGCATGTCCGGCAATGTCGAAGACGTTCTCAGACTGGCGACGATGTTTCGAGGACTTCACCCGGAGGATCGCCACCGTCTGGCCGCGGTCGCCCAACTGCAGGCGTTCCGCCGTGGTGAGGCCGTTTTTTCTGAAGGCGAGACGGCCCAGAGCATCTGCATCATCGTCTCGGGCCGGGTCAAAGTCTCCAAGATGACCAGGGCGGGCAAAGACGTGATTCTGGAGATTTTCGGCGCCGGCGATCCGATTGGCGCCGTGGCCGCGTACGAAGGACATCCGTATCCGGCGTCCGCCTTTGCGCTCGAGGACACCACCACGCTGCAAGTCCCGCGACAGGCGTTCTTCTCTCTGCTCGAGCAGCACCCGACGCTCGTGCGGGGCGTGTTGATGGGCCTCACGCATCGAATTGTCGAACTGACCAATCGGGTCGCCGACCTGACAGGAGGCCGGGTCGAACCGCGGTTCGCGCGATTGTTCCTCAAGCTCGCCGAAGAACAGGGCAGGCCGGAACGCGGCGGCATCTACATTCCCCTGACGCTGTCGCGCCAGGAACTGGCCGACATGACCGGCACGACGGTTGAAACCTGCATCCGCATCATGAGCCGATGGGGCAAGCAGTCGATCGTCCGAACCGAGAAGGACGGCTTCGTCGTTCTCGACCAGGACGCACTGGACGCACTGAATCTGACCTGATCGTGCGATAATGGGGAAGGTCGTCCCCACGGGGGACCGCTCCACCCCGTCCTGCAAGCCGCAGACGGGATTCCCCGCGCAGTTCCGGGTGCGCCGGCGGCGTGTGTCGGCGGACACCGGACGGTCGGAGGTTTCCTTGAAGAAGTCAAAGCCCCAATCGCCGTCCACGGGTGCGCCTCGGAGGGGTCTGCGCACCGCGTCGGCACCAAAGGCGCGCAAGCCCAGACAGGCCGCGGCACCGTCCGTGCGTGCGCCCCGGAGGGGTCTGCGCACCGCGTCGGCACCAAAGGCGCGCAAGCCCAGACAGGCCGCGGCACCGTCCGCGCGTGCGCCCCGGACGGGTCTGCGCACCGCGTCGGCACCCAAGGTGCGCACGCCCAGACAGGCCGCGACACCGTCCCCGGGTGCGCCCCGGACGGGGCTGCGCACCGCGTCGGCACCAAAGGTGCGCACGCCCAGACAGGCCTCGGCACCGTCCCCGGGTGCGCCCCGGACGGGCTTGCGCACGCCGCCGTCGGCACCCAAGGTGCGCACGCCCAGACAGGCCTCGGCACCTGCCGTCAAGCGTACTGGACTTAGCTCGGCGCTGATGGCTCTCCACGAGAGCATCATCTACGGACCAGTCAAATCGCGTCGCCTGGGGCGGTCGCTCGGCGTCAATCTGACGCCGGCGCACGTCAAGCTGTGCTCGTTCAACTGTTCCTACTGTCAGTACGGCTGGTCGGAGATGACGCGCAGTTCGACGCAGACGGCCCTCGCCAACTGGCCGAGTTCGCCGGTAGTCGCCAAGGCCGTCGCTGGCGCCCTGCGTGCGTGTGCGGCCAAGGGCGATCGGATCGACCGGATCACGCTCGCTGGCCACGGCGAGCCGACCATGCACCCGGACTTCAAGCAGATCGTCGCGGCGCTGCGGAAGACGCGAGACCAGCTCGCGCCGAAGGTGCCGCTGGCGATCCTGTCAAACTCCAGCACGCTCGATCGTCAGGACGTTCGGCAGGGACTCGCCGACCTGGACGAGCGCTACATGAAGCTCGACGCCGGCGACGCCGCGACGCTGCGGAAGATCAATGGCACCCCGGTGCCGTTCGATCAGATTCTCGATGGGCTCTGCACGCTCAAGGACATCGTCATCCAGGGCATGTTCGTCAAGGATCGCTCGGGCCGTCTCGATAACACCAGCGACCTGGCGGTCATCAACTGGGTGGTGGCGCTGCAGCGGATCAAGCCCCGCGCGGTCTACGTTTACACGCTGGATCGCGCGCCTGCCTTCCCGTACGTCCAGGCCGTGCCTGCAGCCCGGCTGAAGGAGATCGTCCAACGTGTGCGATTGGCCGGTTTGGAGTGCGAGGTCTTCGGGATTCCGGATGTCGTCGGGCCGACAGGTGATCCCGGGCGGACCACGGAGCGGGCGTAATCTCACATTCAGGCAAACGTCTTCTCGAACCAGTCTCCGGCGGTCCCCTCCGCGATGGACACGTATCCGCGTCGCCGGAGCAGTGCGTTCGCCAGCGCCGCCCGCGGCAGCAGCACCAGCCGGCGCGCGCCGCTCGCCATACACGCCAATTCGAGAGCGTCCAGCAGACCGCCGGCAATCTCGTCGGTGGCACAGGCCGAGCCGTGGTCCAAGCCCAGTTCGGTGACGCGCAGTTCACGCTCCGACCGCTCGTACGCCGCCAGACCCACCACCCGGGTCCCGCACATCGCAAGAATGCGCCCAGACTGACCCAGGCGGGAACGGCGGGCGGACGTCATCCGCTGGCCCCTGAACAATCGACGTAAGTCCGTGGGGGTGGGTCCGCCGGAATCCGGGCCGAGGACCCGGAACTGCATGGGAGCGGTTGCTCCGGCGCGCACGACGTCCAAACCCGACACCATAAGGCTCTATCCAGCAACCCGGGTGCCAGCTTTGGAAATCTGCACTTTTCAAAGATATCGGCCGACTTGCGCTAATCGCCACATCGGAATGGTAGGGTTTTGTGGCGATATTTCGGCGCGTCCGACGCCTCGTCGTCAATCAGCCGCTTCGAGGTGACCGAGGCCGAGCTTCTTGATCCGATCCCCGAGCGTCGACCGCTTGATGTTGAGAAGCTCTGCAGCCTTCGACTTGTTGCCGCTGCTGACTTTCAACGCCCAGCTGATGAGATTCGACTCGACCTCCTTGAGCCGATCATCCAGCGAGATAGACGAAGGGTGGGTGTGGGTCTCGACGATGGGCTCGTGATCCTCGGCGTACTTGTGGAATAGCACGCTGACCGGTACGCACCCGACCCGGACCGTGTCGCAGGTGCATGTCTGGGCAATCCGTTCGCACGCGTTCTCGAGCTCTCGCACGTTGCCCGGCCACGGGTACCTCATAAACGCCATATGGACGGCCGGGGCAACCGCGCGCGCCTCTTCGCTCCGTTCCCGGAAGTACCGCTTGATGAAGTGGTCCATCAGGATCGGGATGTCCTCGCGGCGTTCGCGCAGCGGCGGCAGATTGATCGGGATGACGTTCAGACGATAGAACAGGTCATCGCGGAACTTCCCGTCTGCCACCAGTTGCTTGAGGCCGCGCTTGCTGCCCGTGATGACGCGCACGTCGATCGGGATCGTCCGTGACCCGCCCAGCCGCTCGATGGTCCGATTCTGGAGCACGCGCAGCAGCTTGACCTGCATCGACATGGGCACATCGTCGATGTCGTCGAGGAAGATCGTGCCGCCCTGCGCCAGTTCGAATCGACCGGGCCGATCCTTGATGGCGCCGGTAAACGCTCCGCGTTCGTGGCCGAACAACTCGGATTCGATGAGCGTTTCCGACAGGATCGCGCAGCTGACGGGCACGAACGGCTTGTGGCGGCGCGAACTCGACTGGTGAATCAGGTTCGCGACCATCTCCTTGCCGGTTCCGGTCTCGCCGGTCACCAGCACGCTGCTGTCGCTATCGGCGATGACGCGGACGAAATCGAAGACCGCCCGCATGCGCGCACTCCGGCCCACGACAACCTGGTCGATGGTGAAAGGGGCGGAGGCGGTCATGTGCTCGGATGTATGTGAATAGGATGAAGCGTGATCTTAGCAGATGTCCAGGTAGTATACTAACCCTCAGGAGCTCCCAGATGGTAACCCGAGAACGTGTCCAATCGGTGCTCGACCGCATCCGCCCCCTCATCCAGAGCGACGGGGGTGATATTGAACTGGTGGACGTCACCGACAACAAGGCCAAGGTCCGGCTGACCGGCAACTGCGTCGGCTGCCCGAGTGCCCAGATGACGCTGTATTTTGGCGTCGAGGCCACGCTGAAGGACGAGATTCCGGAACTCGAGGAACTGCTCGTCGTCTAATTCTGCTGCGGGCTGGCCGCACCAGTCAGAAACATCGACAGCACATCTGCAACCGGGCGGAGCGGTCTGTCGGCGCCCGCCGACATCGCTTCGAAGATGAGGTTGTGCACGATGCCGACGTAGGCCGAGGCCAGCATGTCCGGGTCGACCTGCCGCAGTCGGCCTTCGGCGATTCCCTGTCGCATCAACTCCACCAGGTGCATGCGCAGCCGCCGCGTCTGTTCGCCGATGCGGGCCGCGATCTCGCCGGTAAACGAGGCCGACAGCCGGCCGCGTTCGGAGAGAAAGAGCTTGAAGAAGCCCTGACGCTCTTCGAACGCCTTGAACATCGCTTCGGTGAGGCCCAGGATCCGATCGTCAAATCGAGGGGCCTTGTTCGCTTCGTTCAGCAGTTCGAAGAAATGCTCCCACTGGCCTTCGAGCACCCGGAGGTAGAGTTCGTCCTTGCTCGCGAAGAACTGATAGACGCCGCCGACGCTGAAGCTCGCCTCGCGCGCGATATCTCGAATCGAGGTCGAATGGTAGCCGCGTTCGCTGAAGACACGTTCGGCGGCCTGAAGCAGGCCGGCGAGGTCGGCTTCGCGATGACGGAGACGGCGATTGGATGAACCTGTATTCATATATAGAACTCGTCTCCAGTCTAGGGCCGCGACGATGCCAAGTCAAAGGGAATCGCAGAAGTCCGGCACTCCAGCTACAATCGGTAGCTGAGATGCGCATCCGTCTGCCCTCATCGGTCACCCCACCCGGCCGCGTGCTCGCGGCGTTGGCCCTCGCCCTTGTCCTGCTCGTTGCTCCCCGGCCGGCACACGCCCGCGAGGTGCCGTCGGCCATCCTCGACAGCTACCTCAAGATCCACGCCGCACTGGCGGTGGACAGGACCGATGGTGTGCAGGCCGCGGCAAAGACGCTTGCCTCGGATGCTCGCGCGCTGGGCGCGACGGGCGCAAAGACGCAGCAAGCCGCGGCTCGGCTGGCGGCGGCCACCGATCTGGCGAGCGCTCGGGCGGCGTTCGGGGAGTTGAGCGACGCGATGATCGCGCTGGTCGGCCCCGGCGCGCGAGGCGTCAAGAAGGCCTATTGCCCGATGGTCAAGAAGTACTGGCTTCAGAAGGGCAAGCAAATCGAGAATCCGTACTACGGCTCCGAGATGCTGCGCTGCGGATCGTTCCAGTAGGGGCACGGCATGCCACGTCCGAGGGGCGGGCCCCTGTGCCCGCCCCCGTCTGTTCCTGGCCCTCGCGGCACGATTTGCGGCCTGACGCCCTTCGACTTCGATCCCTTCGACAAGCTCGGGGAGCCCCGAGCAACGCCGAGGGGCTCAGGACTTCGCGGTCCGCTTGGTTCGAGGGGCCGCTCCGTGAATCGCCGCGTCACCTCCGCGCCACAGCCGCAGGCTACGAAACCGTCCCCTGTTTCTTCTGCCAGTATCTTACGAGCCCGGCCCAGCAGTGACTCAACGGCGCGGCCGCGATGTAGGCGGCTGCCCTCTCGGCGCCCATCGTCGCGGTCATGCGCGCCACGATGCCCTCAACAAACTCCTGCCCGAGCGTCTGTGCATCCCGTCCAGTCGCGAGCAACTCACGGCTGAGCCGGCCCCAGTACTCGATTTCCGCGTCGAGCGCGTCCAGATGCGCGACGGTGTCGCGCTTATAGCCGAAGTGCGTGATGAAGATCCCCGAGGGCTGCCAGCGCCGCATCAGGCCCACCGTCTCGTGCCACTCGTCGAGATTGATATCTGGCGGCGGCGTTGGCGGAAAGACGTACGGATCCTCGGCGACCCGGATGCCGGCGGTGTCGCCGGCATACGCGATGCCGGTCGTCCGGTCGAAGTAGCCCACGTGGTGCGTCGCGTGGCCCTTGAGGATCTCGACGTCAATTCGCCGCGATCCGAATGCCAGGCGCTCCCCACCCTTCAGGAACGTCACGCTCGATGCCGGTACCGGCGCGAATTCGCCCCACAATCGATCCATCTGGTCGCCGTACAGCCGGGTGGCGCTGGCGAGCAACTTCGACGGATCGATCAGATGCTGCGCCCCGCGCTCGTGGACGTAGACCTTCCAGTGCGGATGCTCCCGCACCAGGGTGCCACTGGCGCCGGCGTGGTCCAGGTGGATGTGGGTCAGCAGCAGGCCGTGCACACCGCCGGGGCCGATGCCGGCCTCGGCCAGTTCGGCCATCAGGCGCGCACGGCACGATGACGGTCCCGGATCGACAATCAGCACGCCGGCCGGAGTCTCGATGGCGGCAGACGCGATCGCACGCGCCCGCCCCTGAAACTGCAAGTCGATGAGCCGGGTATCCGGGGTGAGCTGTTCCATCGGCAGTGTGGCTCCTCCGCACCGGATCTTACTTCTAAACCCAGAGCGCACTTGAGTTGCGGAACGCGGTCCGCGTCTGGTTAATGGCTTCCCCGCATTGGATACGGCGACGCCGTGTCCAACTCCACCCTGGTCGAAGAGCAGATCGCTATACTTGTCTGGTATGGCAGACCAGCGGCCCACCCCGGATCGGTCGGTGCTCGAGAAGACGCACCAGCAGATCAAGGAACCCGAGTTGTTCAGCGTGATTCTGCTCAACGACGACTACACGACGATGGAATTCGTGGTGCAGGTGCTGGAATCGGTGTTCAACAAGGGGCCGGCCGAAGCGTTCCGGATCATGATGCAGGTCCACACGCAGGGGCAGGGCCTGTGCGGCGTGTACCCCTGGGACATTGCGGAGACCAAGGTTGCGACGGTTCACCACCTGGCGAACGACGGCGGGTTTCCGTTGCGCGCCAGCATCGAGAAAGCCTGACGCCCGAACTCGCTATACTGTAAGGAAGGATTGGAGGCGCCCGTGTTCAGCACCTCGGTCGAGATGCTCCTGCACGTCACCTACAGGGAAGCCGTGTCGCGGCGCCACGCGCATCTGACGCTCGAGCACCTGTTGTACGTGATGGCGCACGACCTGGAGGGCGAGAAGATTCTCGCCGCCTGCGGGGTGGATCTCACCCGGCTCAGGCGTGAGCTCGACGTGTTCCTGCGCGAGCGGATCGAGCAGCTGCCGGCCGGATCGGAACGCGAGCCCGAGCAGACGCTGGCATTCAGGCGCACCCTCCAGGCCGCCGTGCTGCACGTGCAAAGCGCCGGCCGCGAAGAGGTCCGGGCCGGCGATGTGCTGGCCGCCCTGATGCAGCAGGCGCGCTCGTACGCGGCCACCCTGCTCGGCGCGCACGGCCTGACGCGGCTCGACATCCTCAGCTACATCTCGCATGGCGTCGCCAAGGTGCCCCAGCCGCCGCAGGCGACTCCGGACCAGACGCCTCAGGGCAACGGGCAGGAACAGCAGCACGAGGAGGCCCCGGCCGCGCCGGCCGACCCGCTCGCGGCCTGGGCCGTCAACCTGTCGGAGCGCGCGCGAGCGGGCAAGCTCGATCCGCTGGTGGGCCGCGTCGAAGAGTTGCGGCGCACGCTCGAGATCCTGTGCCGCCGGCGCAAGAACAACCCCGTGTTCGTCGGGGACGCCGGCGTCGGCAAGACGGCGCTGGCGGAAGGACTCGCCCAGCGGCTGCTCGAACAAGACGTGCCGGACCTGCTCAAGGGCGCCGAGATATTCTCGCTCGACACAGCGGCGCTGCTGGCGGGCACGCGATTTCGAGGCGATTTCGAAGAGCGATTCAAGGCGGTCATCGCCGCACTCCAGGCCCGCCCGCTGCCGATCCTCTTCATTGACGAAATCCATGCAACGGTCGGCGCAGGCGCCACGACGGGCGGCACGCTCGACCTCGCTACGCTCATCAAGCCGGTGCTCACCTCCGGCGAACTGCGGGTCGTCGGATCGACGACCTTCGAGGATTTCAAGCATATCGAGAAGGACCGGGCGCTGGCCCGCCGCCTCCAGAAGGTCGTGGTCGACGAACCCACGATCGAGGAGAGCGTGCAGATTCTCAAGGGCCTTCGCAGCCGTTACGAAGAACACCACCGCGTGCGTTATGCGGATGACGCGCTCGATACCGCCGCCAAGCTGGCCAAGCGCCACCTGCGCGAGTACAAGCTGCCAGACAGCGCCATCGACATTATCGACGAGGCCGGCGCCAGGCTTCGGCTGACGGCCCCTCCCCCCGACGCGGGCCCGGATCCGCGCACGGTGTCATCCGACGACATCGAGGCCGTCGTCGCGCGCATGGCCCGCATCCCGGAGAAACAGGCCAGCGCATCCGACCGCGAGCGACTTCGAACGCTCGATGAATCGCTGCGGCGCGTCGTGTTCGGCCAGGACGAGGCCGTTCAGCTCGTGACGTCCGCCATCAAGCGGTCGCGGGCAGGACTCGGGCAGCCCGACCGCCCGGCCGGCTGTTTCCTGTTTACCGGCCCGACCGGCGTGGGCAAGACCGAGTTGGCGAAGCAGCTGGCGATTCACCTGGGCAACGAATTCGTCCGCTACGACATGTCCGAGTACATGGAGAAGCACGCGGTCGCGCGCCTGATCGGCGCCCCGCCCGGCTACGTCGGGTTCGAGCAGGGCGGCTTGCTGGTCGACGCCGTCCGCACGCATCCGTATTCCGTCGTGCTGATGGACGAAATCGAGAAGGCACACCCCGACGTCTTCAATATCCTGCTTCAGGTGATGGATCACGCCACGCTCACCGACAACATGGGGCGCAAGGCCGATTTCAGGCAGGTGATACTGATCATGACGTCGAATGCGGGGTCGCGCGAGATGAACGCGGCGCTGATCGGCTTTGGCACGACAGAATCGACAGCCGGCACGATCAGGCACAAGACCCAGAAGCTGCGCGCCAGGGAAGCCGTCGAGCGGATCTTCAGCCCGGAATTCCGCAATCGCCTCGACGCCACGATCAACTTCAACCCGCTCTCGCCGACGGTGATGGAGACCATCGTCGAGAAGTTCATCATGCAGCTCGAAGCGCAGTTGAGCGAGCGCCGGGTGGCCATCACGCTCGAGCCTGAGGCGCGGATCTGGCTGGCCCAGAAAGGCTACGACCCCCTCTACGGGGCGCGGCCGCTCGCGCGGGTCATCCAGGCCGAGGTGCGCGACAAGCTCACTGACGCGATTCTGTTCGGGGCGCTCGAGCACGGCGGCACCGTTCGCATCAACCTGGTGGACGACGCGCTGGCGTTCGCATACGATTCGGCGAGTCAGATGCCGGCTCCCGCCCCCTCGCCGACCACCGTCGCCTGAACGCGCCGCCTCTGGCCCGAAGGAGCCTCATGATGCATACGTCGCGAGCAGGAATCGCCATGGCGGCCTGCGCCGCCCTGGGTCTGGTGTGTGTGACCACGATGGCGAGCACGCAGGCGACGCCCTCCGGAAAGGCGGCACGCGTGGAGAAAGCGAAGTACGGCGTCACCAAAGACGGCGCAGCCGTCGATGTCTACTCGATGACCAACGCCAACGGGATGATCGCCAGGGTCATCACCTTTGGCGCGCTGCTGACGGAACTGCACGTGCCCGATCGCAATGGCGCCATGGCGGATGTCGTCCTCGGCTTCAAGACGCTTGACGGATACGAAGGCCCGCACCCGTACTTCGGCGGGACCATCGGCCGCGTCGCGAACCGGATCGCCAAAGGCAAGTTCAAGCTGGGCGGTCATGAGTACACGCTGGCCACCAATAACGCGCCGAATCACCTGCATGGCGGCAACAAGGGTTTCGACAAGCGGATCTGGAACGCGCAGACCGTGCCGGCGGCCGACGGCGTGGCGGTCAGGTTCACCTACGTCAGTCCGGATGGCGAGGAAGGCTATCCGGGGACGGTGACGGCCTCGGTCACCTACACGCTCACGAACCGGAACGAGATCCGTCTGGACTACACGGCAACCAGCGACAAGCCGACGCCCATCAACCTGACCAACCACAGCTACTTCAATCTCGCTGGCGACGGGGCCGGCGACATTCTCGACCACGAACTCACCCTCATGGCCGACCGCTATACACCTGTGGACGACACGCTGATTCCGACCGGCGAGATCGCGACGGTTCGCGGAACCGTCATGGACTTTACGCGGGCGATCCCTGTCGGCGCACGCATTGATCGGGTGCCCGGGGCCGCGCCCGGCGGCTACGACCACAATTACGTGTTGAACCACGGGGGCGGCGTGCTGGCCGTGTCGGCGAGTGTGAAGGAACCGAAAACCGGGCGGGTGATGGAGGTGCTCACGACCGAGCCCGGCGTGCAGCTCTACACGGGCAACTTCCTCGATGGCACCATCACGGGCAAGGCCGGCGTGGCCTACAAGAAGCACTTCGGACTCTGCCTCGAGACGCAGCACTACCCCGACTCGATCAACCACCCGGCGTTTCCGCCGGCAGTCCTCGAGCCTGGCCGGACGTTCAAGTCGGCAACGGTCTATCGGTTTTCGGCGAAGTAGATCCTGGCGTTCGGTGCGGATGCGCCGCAGATCATCCCGCCGGCCATCGCGCCGGATCCCGAGGGCGTCAGCCCGCCGTTTAACGTGTAGACTCTCCCTGACATGAGGGACACATGCGCACGTACCGCCGCTATCTGATCTCTGCCGTCGTCGCCGTCACCGCCGCCACCATCGCGGTGGTCGCGCAGCGTGGCGCGGGATTGTCGCCGGATCAAGCAGCCTCGCGCTGGGCAATCGAGAAAGAGCTCGCGTCCCTCGCGATCGTCGAGCGCAAGGTCATGATGCCGATGCGCGACGGCGTGCGGCTCGCGACCGACATCTATCGGCCAAAGGACTCGTCCAGAAAGGTGCCGACGATCCTGGTGCGCACGCCGTACAACTTCAACTACTGGGATGTGCGCAACGGCGTGCCGCGCGACATGACCGCGGCCCTCACCGCCGTCAAGCGAGGCTACGCCTACGTCGGCCAGAACGAGCGCGGCCACTTTTTCTCGGAAGGACACTACGACATCCTCGGCCCGCCGCGATCGGACGGCGATGACGCGCTCACGTGGATTGCCAGACAGCCCTGGTCGAACGGCAAAGTCGGCACCACCGGCTGCTCGTCGACCGCGGAGTATCAGATGGGCGTCGCGGCGACAGGGAACCCCGCGTTCGCCGCGATGAACGTGCAGGGATTCGGCGCCGGTGTCGGCCGCGTCGGCGGGTACTACGAGCAGGGGAATTGGTACCGCGGCGGCGCCGTGCAGATGCTGTTCATCACCTGGATCTACGGCGAGCAGAATCAGGTGCGGCCGGTGTTCCCGCCGAACACGTCGCAGGAGGACTTGATCCGCGCGTCCAAGGCCTTCGACCTGGCGCAGCAGCTGCCGCCAGTGGACTGGTCGAAGGCGCTGTGGCACCTCCCCACTCAGGACATCATCAAGGCCGTGGACGGGCCGCACGGCATCTTCGCCGACGCGATGCCCGTCGCGACCGGCGGGCGGATGATCCAGCGCGCCCCGAACGATCCGGCGTGGTACAAGGGCGGCCTGTGGCACGACAACATGCCGCTCAGCGTGCCCGGCCTCTACTTCATGTCGTGGTACGACGTCTCGGTGGGCCCGAATCTCGCCCTCTTCAATCACGTGCGGAAGACCGCGAAGCCGGAGATTGCCAGTCAACAGTGGGCGGTGATCGCGCCGACGACGCATTGCGGCTACACACGCGCGACCGCCAACACGATCGTCGGCGAGCGCAGCATGGGCGACGCGCGGCTCGATTACACCGAGATCGTGAACGCGTTCTTCGACCAGTTCGTGAAAGGCGAGAAGAGCGCCGTGCTCGACACGCTGGCGAAGGTCACGTACTTCACGATGGGTCTGAACAAGTGGCAGACGTCGGACACGTGGCCCCCCAGGGGCGCCGGGCCGATGACGTTCTTCCTCTCGAGCGGCGGCAAGGCCAACACGCTTGACGGTGACGGCACGCTCGCCTCCGCGGCACCGGCGCTCGACACGCCAGACGCGTTCACGTACGACCCCGCGGACCCTGTCACGTCGTACGGCGGCAATGTCTGCTGCACGGGGAATGCGGTGACGGGCGGCGCGTTCGACCAGCGCAAGATGGAAGCGCGGCCGGACATTCTCGTGTACACCTCAGGGCCCTTCGCGGCGGGTACGGAACTGAGCGGGCCGATCGAGCCGACGCTCTACGTCTCGTCAGACGCCAGGGACACCGACTTCACCGTGAAGGTGATCGACGTGTATCCCGACGGCCGCGCGTACAACCTGGACGAGTCGATTCAGCGCATGCGTTATCGGAATGGCTACGACAAGCCGCTCGTGTGGATGGAGCCGGGCAAGGTGTACAAGGTCACGCTGCAGCCGCTGACGACGAGCAACTACTTCGCGGCCGGGCACCGGCTGCGCATCGAGGTGACGAGCAGCAACTTCCCGCGCTTCGACCGCAACATGAACACGGGCGGCCACAACTACGACGAAGTCGCCGGCGTCGTCGCGCACAACGTCGTGCACCACTCGGCCCAGTATCCCTCGCAGGTCACGGTCACCGTGGTGAAGCGGTAGAACGCTGGAGTCTTCGTTCCGGCTGTGTGGGGAGTTCCTGCTCAAGGCGCCACCGGTACCGGAGACGTGGCGCCCCGCACGGCCGCCCGCGGCGCTCAGCCCGCCGGTTAGAACGGCGAGAAGCCGCTGGCCCCCATCTGGTCCTCACGGACCAGATTGAAGAGGTTCTGCAGCGCGTCGTAGTGCTGCTTCTCCCAGTCGGCCAGAAACTGGTAGAACTCCTTCACTTCCTTATCGGAGGACTGCCCCGCCGCCGTCGAAAAGTACTTGATGGCGTTCGTCTCGAGCGTCATGCCGATTGACAACACGGCCAACTCGAACTGCGCGCCGGCGGCCTGCTCCCGGAACCGGCCGGTGAACACCTGCGAGGTGACCGCCCGTGCGTCTTGCGTCTTGACGTCGAAACGAAACGCGCGGGCACCCTGCTCGGGGTAGTTCCTCGCCACCGACCTGAGAAACGCCTGATGCTGCACTTCGTCCGAGGCGAGTTTCGCGAACAGCTCCTGCACGGCGGGTTTCTCCGCCCGCTCCGCCGTCATCGAATAGAAGGTATAGCCGTCGATCTCAATCTGATACGCCTTGCTGACGATGTCGAGAATAGCCTCGCGCGTGTCGCTCATGATGCTGCTCCCACTTGGCGCCCTATGCCGGGACGGCCGCAACTCTCTCGACGTTCTCCGCAAGTTCTTCTGCGGACATGATCATCCCGCCCGCGCGCCCGAAGAACTCCACCGGCCGCCGGCCCGCCACCACCGCGCGCACGTCGTCCAGCATCTGCCCGGTATTCAATTCCGTCACGAGCACCTTGTCGGCCAGTTCAACGGTGCGCGCCAGCGCCTCGGACGGGTACGGATACAGGGTGACGGGCCGGAACAAACCGACCTTGAGGCCCTTTTCGCGCAGCGCGTCGATCGACGTGCGTGCGATGCGTGCGACCGTTCCGTACGCGACGATCAGCACGTCCAGCTTCTCGTCGGCCAGGTACGTCTCGTGGCGGACCTCGCTCGCCATCGACTGAAACTTCCGCGCCAGATCCCAGTTGTGCTTCTCGAGATCCTCGGGATTCAGGTAGAGCGAGTTGATGATGTTCGGTGCGCGGCCGTGCGCCCCTGTGGTCGCCCAAGGCTTGGACGGCAGGTCCTCGGGCTCGATGTGACGCTTGAACTCGACCGGCTCCATCATCTGCCCGATCAGTCCGTCGCCCAGCACCATCACCGGCGAGCGGTACTTATCTGCCAGGTCGAACGCCTCCATCGTCAGGTCCGCGGCTTCCTGCACCGTCGACGGCGCCAGCACCAGGAGGCGATAGTCGCCGTGGCCGCCGCCCTTGGTGGCCTGACGGTAGTCGGCCTGGGACGGCAGGATCCCCCCCAACCCGGGGCCTGCCCGCATGATGTTGACGAAGACGACCGGGAGCTCGCTGGCCGCGATGTAGGACATCGCCTCCGCCATCAGCGAGATGCCTGGGCTCGACGAGGAGGTGAAGCAGCGGCAGCCCGCTCCTGCCGCGCCATAGAGCATGTTGGACGCCGCCACCTCGCTCTCAGCCTGCAGGAACACTCCGCCCACCTGCGGCAGCCGCCCGGACATGTACTCGGGAATCTCGTTCTGCGGCGTAATCGGATATCCGAAGAACAACCGGCAGCCCGCCTGGATGGCAGCCTCGCCAATAGCCTCACAGCCCTTCATCAACTTCTTCGCCATGCGCGTTCTCCGCCCCTTTTCCTATCGGGCTCCCAGTGCTTCGACTCGCAAGTACGGTTCCGTATTCTCGCGAGGCGATCCGACAAATAGATGCTCGCTCAGCACTGAGTCCGACGTGAGTGAATTCGTCGTCGAATTCATGAATCGAAGCACTCAGCGCCCGGCTGGCACCGCGGCGTATGTCTGCCCAATCGCAAAGCCCTTATCAAGGCACACGTGGTTCAGCTGCACAATCTTCGGACGGCCCGCGAATGTCTCGGCCAGCGTCGCCTTGACCAGATCGAGATCGACCAGCCCTGACGCCCCGAGCAATCCACCGAGCGCCACCATGTTGGCCGCCTTCCCACTGCCCGCCTCCAGCGCGATCTGGTTGGCGGCGACGGGGACGACGATCAGGTCCTGACGCACCGGCACCCGATTGATCAGGCTCGTGTTCACCACCATGATGCCGCCCGGCCGGATGGTCGGCTCGAACTTGTCGATCGACTGCAGGTTGAGCACGACCGCGCCATGCGGGGTGCGCGAGATTGGCGAGCCCACTTGCCGATCCGACAACACGACCGTGCAGTTGCAGGTGCCGCCTCGCATCTCGGGCCCGTACGCGGGCATCCAGGTGACCTCGAGCCCGCCCTTCATGCCCGCATACGCGAGCAGCTTGCCAATCAGCAGGACGCCCTGGCCGCCGAAGCCCGCCATAATGATTTCGCTGTACATGATCTCCTCCGGCCCCGTCTCAATGCGCGGCTTCGGGCACCTTCACATCCCCCACCGGGAAGTACGGAAGCATGTTCTCTGCGAGCCACTCGCAGGCTTCCTGCGGCTGCTGCCCCCACCCGGTCGGACAGGTCGAGACGACTTCGACGAGCGAAAAGCACACCTTGTCGATCTGGAATTTGAAGGCCTTCCGAATCGCTTTCTTCGCGTTCATGATCGCCTTGGGTTCGTGGACCGACACACGCGCCAGGAATGACGGCGTGCGCAGCGTCGAGAGCAGCTCCACCACGCGGATGGGATAGCCGGTGAGCGACACGTCGCGCCCGGTGGGACACGTGGTGGCGATCTGCCCGGGGAGTGTGGTCGGCGCCATCTGTCCGCCGGTCATGCCGTAGATGGCGTTGTTCACGAAGATGACCGTGATCTTCTCGCCGCGGTTGGCGGCGTGGATGGTTTCGGCCATGCCAATCGAGGCGAGATCGCCGTCGCCCTGGTACGTGAACACCACCAGATCCGGGCGGCCGCGCTTGATGCCAGTGGCCACGGCCATGGCCCGGCCGTGCGACGCCTGGTGCATATCGCAATTGAAGAAGTCGTACGCCAGCACGGAACACCCGACAGGAGCCACGCCAACCGTCTGCTCGCGGATCCCAAGTTCCTGCAGCACCTCCCCTACGAGGCGATGGATGACACCATGCGTGCAGCCTGGGCAGTAGGTGAACGGCCTGGCCGTCAGGCCATCGGTGCGAACTGTGGTCTTGCCTTTGTTCTCGACCTGCACCGCGGTGTCAGGGCAGACCAGCAGGCAGTAGCGGCAGCCGTTGCAATCGTCGACGCGCGCAACGCTCGGAAAGAAATAGCCTTTCGCGTTGATGTCGGTCGACATCTCCAGCACCCGCGTCGGGCAGGCGTACACACACAGCTCGCAGCCCTTGCAGCGGTCAACGTCGATGATCGGTGTCGGCACTCATCACCTCACTACCCCGGCCTGTTCATGGAGACCCATAGCAGTCCGCCCTTCGTGGTTCGACTTCGCTCAGGGCTGGTCCTGAGCAAGGCGCGTGAGCGCCGCGTCGAAGCCGTCGCGGGCACGTAACCCATTGCGCCGACGCGATATTCTCGAACGCAGCGCGTTCGTGAACATTGCGGACTAGATCACACTGGAACGCCGGCGTCCGCCCGGCGGTTGTCTGTCAATCGGCGGTGTGATCCGCCTGTCCAAACTCAGCAGCGGCCAGTCGCGACCGTCAAGCCCCTGCCAGGCATCGACCGCCATCTCCGCCATCGCGGCCCAGAAGCGCACGGGCAATCCTACCTCCCGGCTGACCGCATCGGCCAGCTCGAGCCCAACGGCAATCACCGCCGGCGTGGTTTCGCCCATCAGATGCGTGTTGGCGACCAGGCCGTTCACGCTGAGCTTCGAGGCCTGTTCCACCTGGCGCAGCATCTGGACGATGCTGGGCACGTCCTCGGCAAAAGGCCGATTGCCATTGACGACAAACAGCACGTCGGTCAGCACAGGATTCCGCAACCCGCCGATTGCCCCGAGCACGCGCGCGCCGACATCGGCTCCGCCGGCATCGATCACCACCCGGCGCAATCCGGCCTCCGCCAGGCCCACGGCGCCGGCGACCTCGGGCACGAGGATCGGGAGATCGGCGTAGAACTGATCTCCGTGCGGCGCCACGAGGTCGACACCGTGTTCGCCGAGTTCCTCGCGCAACATGCGCGATCTGAAATATGGCTTGACCAGGTCCGCGTCGATGAGCGAGACCTTCTCGCCGCGTTCAGCAAACCCGATCGCGAGGTTGACCGCCAGTTCGGTCTTTCCGGAGCCGAAGTGGCCGACAAGCACGGTGACCGGTGCCTTCAGGGCCTCCAGAGCGGTCGCGCGCGCGGCAAGATTGGTCATAGCAAGAAGACGAGGAATGGTCGCCGAACCCGATCGAAGGCGAGAACGCGGCCGAAACCTGGCAGGCCCACCAGAAGCTGCTGGCGGGCACGGAGGGCCTCGAAACCCAGCATAGCACGCCAAGGTTGCTCGAGCGGCGTTCGTGATCCCGCCGAGCGCCGGCGGCTGCGGAAATCCGCCACCGCCAGCGTTCCGGAAGGGTTCGCTGCAAAAGCCGATCCCGAATCAGCGGATCACGCCGCTGTCGAAGACACGCCCGTCAAGGTCGATGGCCTCGAACGTCACACCGGCCGCCGACACCGAGAACAGCAGGTAGTGATTGATTGACGCGAACTTCTTGACAGCGTTGGTCCAGGGCGCCGACCCGTCCTGCGCATAGAACGGCGCCCCGGCGCCGCCGCTGATAAATTGGACGATGGGGCGGGTCAGTTGCTTGTCGACGGTCTTGTCAATGTCAAGCCTCGCGTAGACATGCTCGTGGCCGAACATCATCGCCGCGACGCCGTAGCGATCGGCGACGCCCAGGAACTTCGTGCGCATCGTCAGCACGTCGCCCGATGGCAGCGTCGCATCATCGAGACCGCGCCACCACATCGAGCCGCCGACGTGTCCCGCAACCGGCGCCACCGGCTCGTGGCCAGCGATGAAGATGTGCACGACGCCACGCTTGCGAGCCGCGGCCAGGTCGCGATCGAGCCACGCCAGCTGGTTCGCCATGATGTACCCTGCGCGATTCCCTCCGAGCAGTTTCCACGCCAGGCTCCTGTCGCCCGGCGGACCACCGGTTGTAAACCAGTAGTCGAGGTTGAGCATGACGAAGTGGCTATTGCCGTAGTCGAACGAATAGACCGTCCCCTTGTACGGCGGCCCCACGACACCATCGCGGGTCTCGGGTTCCGGCGCATTCCCGGGATTGACGAATCGAGCCGCAAACTCGCCTTCCGAGGAGACTTCGCCCAACCGATCGGTGCTATACCGGTTGCCCTGGGCATCGACGTAGAAATTGTGGAGCGACTCATGGTTGCCGAAGCCCTCGTAGATCGGCATCTCGTGAGCCACCGGATCGGTGACGTGCTTCCACGTGTCGAGCATCATCCGGAAGTTGTCGGCGCTGGACGTGTAGCCGCCGGTGAGGTCGCCGCCAAAGAGCGCGAACTCGCCGCCGCGCCGGTACCCATCGCCCAGCAGCCGCGGCGTCACTGCGGCGTTGACCCCGTTGAAATTGACGAACCCGCCGCCTGAGGCCGGGCGGCCGTCGGACATGTACACGAACTTGAAGCTGCCGGCCGGAGCAGGCGCGGCTTTGAACGGGTAGAGACGCCCGGTGTTGACCACCCGTCCGTCAGCCGGATCAGAGACGAGCACGCGGTACTTGTAACGCCCGCCCGGCTTCAATCCGTCGATCTTCACGACAGGATGATCGGCCGGCGCCGATGTCCTGAACTCACCGAGTTTGCGGGCGGCGTCGCCGGTCCAGAGCTCGACCACCCCAGGGGCCGGGGCATCCGTGTTCCATGACACGAGCGCCGAGGTCGGCGTCACCTGATCGATCACTGGACCCAGCAGGACCGTGGTGCGCCTTTCGTACTGGCCCTTCAGGCTGGCGTAGTGCACGCGAGTTTCGAAATAGCGCGCGGCCGCCGTGCCGGAATCGTACAGTTCGAAACGAACGTAAGCGTCGCCTTCGCGTACTCCATCCGTGCCAGCCGGCGGGAGCCACGAGTCGAGCCGGCGGACATCGATCGTGACGCGATGCGCGGTGGCCGGCTCCTTGATCGCCTCGCGCACCGACAGCGGGAAGAACGGCGTGTCGATGGCGGCTGACGGAATGAGTGTGCCGACGTAGAGACGGCCGGCTGGTGTCGCAACGGCGGTTTCAAACGACACCTCGGCGGTGCCGTCCGGTTTGACCGTGATTGAGGGCGGGGCTTTCAGCATCCGGTCGTCGGATTCCACCGGCTTGAGATCCGCGAGGCTCGTCGGCAGAGCGGGCGGCGGCGTTGCCTGTTGCTGCGGCGCCTGCGACGCCGGCTTCTCGGCCGGGGGCTGCCTCCCCTGCGCCCCAAGCCACGCCACGGTCATCATCACCACGACCATCGCCGCGATACCCGCACGACACAGCACACGTCTCGATACCATACGGTTTCCCCTGCCGGTCAATCCAGCTTCTGTCAATCCAGTGTGAACCAGAGCGCGTCGCCTCATGATAACCTCTGCCGCATGACGATCCTCTGGAAGATCTTCGTGGTGTTCACCCGGGTGGCGCTGTTCTCATGGGGCGGCGGTCCCGCATCGCTGGCGCTGATGCAGCGCGAGACGACGGCCGTCGGATGGCTGAGCCCGGCGGAATTTGCCGACGCGGTAGCCGTGGGCAATGCGCTCCCCGGTCCCATCGCGCCCCAGGTGTCGGCGTACGTCGGCTACAAACTGGCGGGCGTGCCTGGCGCGATCGCGGCAGCCACGGGGACCGTCCTGCCAACGACCATCCTCATGCTCGTGATGGTGGTGTTCTTCTTCGGTGTGAAGGACAGCCCGGCCGTCAAGGCGATGCTCAGAGCCGTCCGCCCGGTGGTCATCGGCCTGCTCCTCTGGACGGCGTACGACATGGGCAGAACGGTCTTCGGTGTCGAGCAGACGGGCTGGACGGCGTCACTCACTCAGGGATGGGACCGGGTGCTGCTCTGCGTGGCGGCGGTCGCGCTCCTCACGCTGACCCGGATCAATCCGGCGTTCATCATTCTCGGGGCGGCGGCGTTCGGCTTCGCGGCGTACCGGTAACGCGTTCGGGCCGCTACCGGTCGAGTCCAGCCGCGTCGAAGACCGCCGTCGCGAGCGCCGAATAATCGTCCTCGCCCCGGCCCGCCGCCATCATGGCGCTCACATACTGCTGGACCACTGCGGCCACCGGCGCCGGCACGGCGAGTTCGTGAACCGTCTGCATCACGATGCCGAAATCCTTGTGGTAGAGCTTCGTCTTGAATCCGGGCACGTAGTTGCCTTTGAGGATGCGTTCGCCGTGCACCTCGAGCACGCGGCTGGCGGCAAAGCCGCCGAGAAGGGCCTCCCGAACCTTTGCCGGGTCGATACCGGCCTTGCGGGCGATCGCAAACGCCTCGCTCACCGACGCCAGCGCTCCGCCGATACAGATCTGGTTGCACGCCTTGCACACCTGGCCGGCACCCGGCGGCCCGATATGGACCACGCGTTCCGGGTTGCCCATGGCGTTGAGAATCGGACGGACGCGTTCGAGCGTGGCGGCATCTCCGCCAACCATGATCGACAGGCTGGCGTTGATGGCCCCGATCTCGCCGCCGCTCACCGGCGCGTCAAGCATCTGCACACCGCGAGAGGCAGCCTTGGCGGCCAGGTCGCGGGAGGCCGCCGGCGCAATCGTGCTCATGTCCACGATCACGCTCCCCGCGCGCACGGTTTCGAACACCCCAGCCGGCCCCTCGAGCACCGCTCGCACATCCGGCGAATCCGGCACCATTGTGATGATGACGTCCGACTGCCGGGCGACCTCGGCCGGCGTCGCGGCGGCAGTGGCACCAGCCTGCACGAGGAGATCGACGGGCGGTCGGCTGCGGCTGCTGACGACCAGCGCAAAGCCCTTCTTCAAGAGGTTCTGAGCCATCGGCTTCCCCATCAAGCCAAGGCCTATGAAGCCAATTCGATCTGCCATTGCGCACTCCCTTGGAATCCGGACTGAAGCCCGCTCCCCAGCCCCCAGTCCCCAGCCCCCAGTCCCCAGTCCCCAGCCCCCAGCCCCCAGCCCCCAGTCCCCAGCCCCCATTAGTACTTCACATACACCGTCTTCCAATCCGTGTAGAAGTCGAGCGCATTCGGTCCCTGTTCTTTCGGGCCGAAGCTCGATTCTTTGGTGCCGCCAAACGGCAGCTGGTACTCGACCCCAGCGCTCGGGAGATTGACCGTCACCAGGCCAGCTTCAATCCGATTGACGAAATCAAACACCCGCCCCACATCCTGCGTTTGCACCGACGCCGAGAGGCCGAACGCGACGTTGTTGGCCAGCCGCAACGCGTCATCGAAATCACGCGCCTTGAAGACGGCCAGCACCGGCCCGAAGATTTCCTCCTGCGCGATCGTCATTTGTTCGCCGACGTCGACGAAGACCGTCGGCTCCACAAAGAATCCGTGATCGAAGGGTGGACGATCGAGGCGCCTGCCGCCGCAGGCCAGCGTCGCTCCGTCTCGCACCCCCGCATCGATGTATCGCATCACCGTGTTCAGCTGATCCGCGTCAATCGCTGGCCCGACCTCAGTCGCCGGATCCATTCCGGGACCGACCTTGAGCCCGCGTGCGCGTGCCACCAGGCGCGCGACAAATCGATCGTAGACGGGCGATTCCACAATCACCCGGCTCGTGGCCGTGCATTTCTGGCCGGTGGACGCGAACGCGCCATTGATGGTGTTGTCCACGGCCCGTTCCAGATCGGCGTCCGCGAGCACCACAGTCGGGTTCTTCCCGCCCATCTCGAGCTGAACGCGCAGGCGGCGGCGCACCGCCTGATCGTAGAGTGTGGCGCCAACCGCGCACGACCCCGTAAACGAAACGGCTCGGGTCGGGCCCGCCTCAACCAGCGCCTGCCCCAGATCACCGCCCGGCCCGGCGACGAAGTTGACGACGCCAGCCGGCACACCCGCTTTGACGAGGGCTTCGACCAGACGCCAACTGCTGAGCGGCGAAGACGAAGCAGGCTTCAGCACGACGGTATTGCCGGCGACCAGCGCAGGCGCCAGCTTCCAGGCCGGAATGGCACTCGGGAAGTTCCATGGCGTGATCAGGCCGACCACGCCGAGCGGTTTGCGGATGGCGAAGGCGAACACGCGATCGCGTTCCGATGGGGCCAGCATCCCTGGCAGCCTCGCGCCTTCCCCGCCGAAATACCGGAAGATGTTGATCGCGCGGCGGACTTCGCCGCGCGCCTCGGGCAAGGTCTTCCCTTCCTCGAGGGTCATCTCGGTGGCGAGTTGCTCGACACACCCGTCGAGGATCTCGGCAGCGCGAAAGAGGCAGCCGCCCCGCGTCGGCGCAGGCGTGCCGGCCCACGCCGGAAACGCGCGAGCCGCCGCGTCGACGGCGGCCCGCATATCGTCGACGGAACCGCGAGCAAACAGGCCGACCAGTTCGCGAGTGTCAGCGGGATTGCGGTTCTCGATCCAGCCCTGACCGCCGACAAAGCGCCCGTCGATCAGATTGAGAAACTCGGTGGGGGCCATCGGCACCGTCATGGGATACTCCTCCTTGGGCGCGATCGGCCCGCCTTACCGCCTCACAAAACGCAGGTGCCGCACGCGGCCCGCGAAGATCCGAAGCCCCTCCACAGATCCGGCGGCATCTCGCGTGAATCGGATCGTGTTGCCATCCGCCTCGAATGCGTCCTGGAAGACCGGAGTCAGGGCGAATCGCTGTGCCGGGCGGAAGCGGACCTTCAGCGTCTCGCTTTCGATGTAGAACGTATACGTCACACCCAGTTCCTCGCAGACGTAGTCGCCGGTAAAGGCCACCAGCTGCGCGGGCATGGGCATAAAGGGCTGCTCGCGATCCCAGGTACGCGGCCTGGAGCGGTGGTCGCGATCAATCAGGCGAACGGCAGGACCCGAGGTCGGCCACGTCGGATTCACACTGTCGGCGGCGCTCATCACCGATACCGTTCGCGACCCGTCGCCACCCGACAACAGGCCCGCGCCGGTCGGCGCGACCGCCTGTCCGCCAATCCTCAATGTCTTCTTCTCCTTGTCCCACGCCACCCGCAGGACCGCGTCGGTTGCGCGCTCGCGGTAGATCCCGGCCACCTGTTCGAGGGCGCCGGCCGGCACGTCAACGACCTTCAGCACCGGCACGTCCTTGAGCTTGTCGGCCAGGACAAGATCGGCGACCTGATGCGCGTACCCGCCGGGATTGGTTCCGGTGGTATTGCACAACACTGCCACCGACAGCTGTTGGTCCGGCCATCTCGCAAGGAACGTCTGGTAGCCGGCGGTCGCCCCACCATGGCTCACCTCGCGTACGCCGCGATAGTCGGTCACGGTCAGGCCCTGGGCGTACTCGTTCTCGAACCCGTCATTCAACCGTCCGCGTTTCTGCATGTCGTCGATCATGGCCTGGCCACCGACGCGCGGACGATCGAGGTTCTCATTCCAGATCAGCAGGTCGCCCACCGTGGTCAGGAGCCCCCCGTTGCCGATGACATTGGTAAACGGCATGTTGGTTCGGAACTGGCCCCCGGACAGCGCCCGGTAGCCCGTCGCCCTGTCCGGAACGATCTTCGTGAAGTCGTCCCGCCACTGGGTGTGCGTCATGCCAAGCGGTTTGAAGAACCGCTCCTGTGTGAAGTCGTTCAGGCTCTTGCCCGACACCCGCTGGACGATGACGCCGAGCAGCGTGAACGCGGTGTTGTTGTAGAGATACTCGTCGCCGGGTTTGAAGTTCAGCTCTTTGTACTGGCTGATCAGCTCGAGAATCTCGTCCACGGAGTGGACCGCCAGCCCCGGCGGACGGCCCGCCAGCGAGAGCATCGGCCACTGGCTGCGGAGGCCGCTCGTGTGATTGAGGAAGTGCTGGATCGTGATCGGGACGCCGAAGTCGGGCAGCTCGGGCACATACTTGCGGACCGGATCCTGGCGCGAGAGCTTTCCGTCAATCGCCAGAAACGCGATGGCCGCCGATGTGAACTGCTTGGCGACAGACCCCGACTCGAAGATCGTCTCGGGCCTGATCCGGACGCCATACTCGAGATTGGCCATGCCGTAGCCACGCGTGTAGACCGTCCTGCCCCACTCCGACACCCCAACCGCGCACCCTGGCGTCCCGCCGCGATCCCACCGCTCGAAGATGCGATCGATCTGCGCGGGCAGATTCTCGCGCGCCGTCTGCGCCTGGCTGGGAGCGGCGACCTGGGCGCGTGGATGGGCGACCAGCAACGCTCCGGCCACGCACGTGATCAGGACGCCTCGCTGCAACCACCGACCGTCCGTCTCGTGCCTCATCGTGAGTGTCTCCCTCTCGCGCGAAGCATTGGCTGGCAAGTCACCTGTTTTCCCGCAGCCTCGCGACCGGAATCCCGCAGAGGAACCTGAACGGTGTCTGGCCGGCGTTGGCGTACTGGTGCACGGTGTCGGGCGGAACAAAGACGACATCGCCTGGCGTGAGGTCGTGCCACACGCCATCCATCAGCACGCGGCCCGTCCCCTCCACGACGAAGTTTTCGTGCTCGTACGGATGGCCGTGGTGGGGCGAATGTCCGCCCGGCGCCAGTTCCACGAGCCGCAGCGCGTACACCGGCGCGCCATCATGCGCATCATCGATCAGCCAGCGGATGGTCGCGCCTGTGGCTTCCCCACCGACGACCTCAGCCGCAACCGACGTGTAGTGACAGACTTTTCCGTGTGTCCCAGCCATCACGAACCTCCCCGCGCCAGACTTGCTGGAGGCGGCTTCATCACCTGCGTACAGCGGCTCACTCTCACCGCAGGAACGGGTGATGAAACCGGTTGTCATGCTTCATCGTGCCGGCCGGGTGGCCGCGAGCCGGCCCGCCAGGTCAGCAACCACCGCCCGGTCCGTTACGTCGTACAGATTCTCGGGCGGATAGAGCGCTCCGCCGAACGTCACATCGGGATGATGCCGGGTCGAGTCGTCACGCCGGGTGGCCCATGCCGCCACGTGGATCTGCCGGCACCCGGTGCGCGCGATCACCTCGTCGCACTGATACGGCTTGATCCCGCCGCCCGGCAGGATCTGAATGCGATCGCCAGCATACTCGACGAGTCGCTTGATGAGGTCGAGCCCCTCGAACACCGTGTCGCGCTGCCCGCTGGTCAGTATGCGGGTGATGCCGAGGTCCACCAGTTCCTCGAGAGCTCTGAACGGATCAGGGGTGACATCGAAGGCGCGATGGAACACGGCCTCACGGTCACCAATCAACTGGCGGATCCGCGTCGACCGCGGCACGTCCACCCGGCCATCGTCGGTCAGGATGCCAAACACCACACCGTTGGCGCCCTGCGCGACGGCCATCTCCGTGTCACGCTCCATGGCGGCCATCTCGGTTTCGGTGTAGCAGAAACCGCCACCGCGCGGCCGGACCATGAAGATCGCCGGGATCCGCAGACGCTTCTTCGCCTCGACGAGCGCCCCGAACGACGGCGTGAGGCCGCCCAGAAACAGCGACGCGCACAACTCCACGCGATCGGCGCCACCAGCCGCCGCCTCCAGCGCGTCGTCGAGAGACCCGCAACAGATCTCGAGCAGCACCCTGTCCATGACGCCTCCCAGACTACTTGACCTTCCACTCCTGAATGCCTGCCGAGAAGCGCTCGGGAAGTTGCACTTCGAGGCGCAGTGCCGAGGTCTGCACAGGCGTAAACCGCACGACGTGGTACTGGTCTTTGGCCAGGCCGTAGGTCCCAGTGGTCTGGACCGGCAGCCACTGGTCGCCCCGCTTGTAGAGCACCTTCCACGAACGGGGAATCCGGCACTCACCCTGACCGGTATCGTCGAACCAGTAGACGGATACTTCCGACACCGTGGATGCGGCCTTGAACTCGTACTGCACCCATTCGGTCGAGTTCTTCTTCGGCCACCAATGGAAATAGCGGCCGGTGTGATCGTTCGAGTTCTCCGGTTCCATCTGGTCGTTCAGCCCCTCGATGGTCTTGCCGCCCTCCGAACTGGTGGCCTTTGCCGTCGAGGCCAGCGTGGGTTCCGGCGTCGGCCGCGCTTTCCCGGCCTCCCGGGCCAGCCAGACGCTCATTTCGCCGGCGCCTCGGTGGGCCCAGGCGTAGTACGGAATCAGCGTGAGGGCGATCCGCTCGCCGAACAACTGCTCCCGCACCCGCTTGAGCGCGGTCGCCTGGCCCACCACGGTCGTCACGCCGCCAAGCAGGTCGGGCCGCGACTTCGCGCTCAACGCGGCACCGTCGGTGAGCACCAGGTTGGTCACCTTGCCGCCGTGGTCGACGAACTCGGCCGCGTAGACCAGCGGCCCGCGTTCAATCGCGACGCGCCCCCTGTCCGCTTTCACGGCCGGATGCGCAATCACGCGGCGAATGGCCATCGGCAGATGCAGGTCGGCGATCTCGCCGGCCTTCCAGGTGCGACGCAACGCCAGGTATCCGCGGTCGAGCGCCAGGGACGGTGCGGGCACACCGTTCACCTTCAGCGTGGTTCCGGCGCTGGTCGGCACCAGATCCGTGTAGAGATCGCTTGGCAGCGGCCGTCCCTGTGCCCAGCCAGGCACGCGCAACCGGATGCCCACCGGCTGCGCTGGAGCCTCCGCGATGGTGATGCGCACATCGCCATCCCACGGATAATTGGTCTTGACGTCGAAGGCCAGATCGCCGGCCGCGGTGCGGACCCGTGCGTGTCCCTGCACGAACAGGTTGACGAAGACGTCGGTTCCCGCCACCGCATAGGCATGACCAGGAATCGACAGGATAAATCGCGGCAGGTTGCTCGGGCAGCAGGCGCACGCGAACCACGGACTGCGCTGATGCTGGCCAAGCGACAGCAGCGGGTTCGGATAGAAGAATCGATCACCCGACAGCGACAGGCCGGACAACATCGCGTTGTAGACGGCGCGCTCGTACACGTCCATATACCGGGCGTCCTGTCTGGCGAGGAACATGCGGTAATTCCAGAGGGCGTTGGCAATCGAGGCGCACGTTTCCGCGTACGCCGAATTCGGCAAATCGTACGCGGGGCCGAATCCTTCCCACGCGCCGGTCGCTCCGATGCCTCCCGTCAGATACAGCTTCTTCGAGACCACGTCGTCCCACAGCTTGTCGAGCGCGTCCGCATACGGCGTCGAGCCGGTGAGTGCGGCCACGTCGGCCATCGCGGAGTACATGTAGGCCGCGCGCACCGCGTGCCCGACGGCCTCGGTTTGCTCAACCACAGGCTTGTGGTCCTGCGCGTATTCGCCGTACAGCTTGTGCCCTTCGGGACGTCCGCGTTGATCCAGGAAGAACTGGGCGAGCGCGAGGTACTTGTTGTCTCCGGTCAGCCGATACAGCTTGACCAGGCCGATCTCGATTTCCTGGTGGCCCGGGACGGCATGCAGCCCGGTCGGGCCGAACGTGCGGTTGATGAGGTCGGCGCTCTTGAGCGCGACGTCGAGCAGCGTCTTCTTTCCGGTTGCCTGAACGTGCGCAGCGGCGGCTTCGTACAGATGACCGACGTTGTACAGCTCGTGGCTCTCTTCCTCGTTGACCCAGCGCGCCTTGCCCGCCATCGGCATGGCCCTGGCTGGATCGATCGTCCGCGCGGTGTAAAGATAGCCGTCGGGCTCCTGCGCTTTCGCGATTTTCGAGATGAGGCCGTCCAGGTACTGGTCAAGCTTCGGATCCGGCCGCTGCTGCAGCGCGTAGGAAGCGCCTTCGATGATCTTGTAGACGTCTGAATCATCGAACGCGTAGCGCGAACAGAAACTCCCCTCGGCCATCCGACCCGCGATCTCAAAGTTTCTGATGCGACCGGTGTCCTCGCTCTGCTTGAAGGTGGCCGGGATCGTCACGGTTCGCACCGTCTCGAGTCGCGGTGCCCAGAACGTGTCGGTGAAGGTGACGGCGGTCGCCGGCACCGATTGGGTCGGATAGTCGCGGGCGAGCGGCGCGGGTGGGGCCTGCGACCAGGCCAGCCCGGGCGGCGACAAGGCTGGCACGGGCGTCGGCAAGGCTGGCACGGGCGTCGGCATGACTCGCGCGGGCATCGATGACGAGGCCACCAGCACACCGGCAATCAACACAATCAGAACGGCGACAATTCTCACGATCCGCATGGCTACCACCTCACCTCATTCAGATCGTCGCTGACTGTATAGCAGATCCCGGCCGGATGCGAAGCGGTGCGGCAAGCCTCGCGACGCGCAAGGCCATCGTCATCAACACGCGCTTCAATGGCGGAGACGATCTGGCGGCGGACCTCGCGATGTTCCTGAGCGGCAAGCGGTTCTTCGAGTACGCGAGCGATTGGCGCGCGAATGGCTGCGAGCCGAACTCCCGTTGGACCAAGCCGAGCATGTCGCTGGCCAACGAGGCCAACGACAGCGATGGCCACTGCTGCGCCTGCACGGTCAACGCGCTGTCAATTGGGAAACCGGGGGGCATGCCGACGCCGGGCACGTGCAGGTTTGCCGGCCGGGAATCGCTGCCGGATGGCATCAGGCGGGGCGTGCCTCACTCTGGCGTCAAGGACTCGACGACCGGCAGGTATCTGGAGACTCAGCAGACCGAGCCGGACATCACGCTGATGAACGAGCACGCCGTCGCGAGCAAGGGCAAGGACCAGCAGTTGCAGGCGGCCGCCAGGCCAGCCGCGGCGGTTGGCTCCAGGCATCAGAGTGCCGGCGGCGGGAATCGAACCCACACGACCCTTGTGGAGTCTCGGGATTTTCCGAACTGGTCCGACTACGACGGGGGCTTCGTGACCCGCATCGTGTCGAACCAGTTCGGATGGATCTGCGTGAGCTCGTGCCCGATGTCGAGCATGGCCTCGCCCAGGGCCGATATCGGCCCCGGCGCCGGCATCCCGGCTTGGGCGCTCACGCGATGGAAGCGATGCTGCTCCAGAACCCTAGAACCGGAACACGATGCCGCCATTGAACTCGAACTGGTTCGAGTACTGGGCGTCGCCTATGACGTAACAGCCAAACCAGGGGTCGCACCACCAGCCCGCGGCGTCCGACTTGATGTAGGTCGGCGTCCACTGCATGCCGAACTTCAGCCCGACCTTCGGCGACGCGCTCACCTTCACGCCGGCGCCCCACGTGCTCGAGAACTTGGCCGTGCCGCTGATGTTGGACGTCGAGCCGTCGGTCTTCTTGAACGAGATGCCGCCGTAGTTGGTCATACCGAGTCCGCCCATGATGTACGGGTGCACTTTAGCGTCGGGATCACCGAAGTAGTACGCGCCGTACCCGTGGTAGCCGTCGACGTTGATGTCGGCCAGCTTGTCTTTGGCGGCAGTACCCAACAACGTCAACTCGGTCGCCTGCCGCCGCCACAGGAACCCGATCTCCGCCGACGGGTTGACGAAGAACCCCAGCGAGAAGCCGTAGTTCATCGAGTCGTTGAGGTCGATGCGGTCGTAGGTCTTCCCGTTGCCGGCTTTATACGGGTCGCCGCTCACGCCATCCGACAGGGTCCATCCGATGAGGGCCGAGAACTCGACCTTCGGGGCCTGGGCCCATGCGGTCGATGTCACGGCCAGAACGAGCAACGCGCTGATAAGTGCCTTCTTGAACATCCTGAAACTCCTTTGTCATGCGCAACACGGACCCCCGGTTGGGCCAGCACTGGCCCTTGTACGAACCGGAAGATCCCGGGAGCATCGAGACGCCGGTCCGGCGACGATAGCCGCCCGCCCGTTTCGATGGTCTACAGATTCTACATGCTCGATCCGTGCCGGGTCAATTCTCGATCCAGGTAACACGGCGTAAATTACTGACTGACAACAAATTAAGGCCTCGTGTGGCATCGATCCTGGGACCAGGCGGTACAACAAATGGACGACATAACGTCCATCGGTCAATATGTCATCCGTTTGGTGCTTTGAATGATTGAGTATACTTGGCCGAGTGTCTACCGTCGATCAGTCGCGGTCCCCTACCGAGTCAGGCGGGAATCGTCTCACGTTCGAGACGCTGATCTCCGACCTCTCGTCCCGGTTCATCAATCTGGCTCCTGGCGAGGTGAACCGCGAGATCGAAAGCGCCCTGCGCCGAGTCTGCGATCATCTCGGCCTCGATCTTGCCGTGCTGTGGCAATGGTCGGTTGCGGCATCGGGTGTCATCACGGCCACCCACGCCTACGCCCAGGGCGGCCTGCCATCTCCCAAGGAGTTACACCAGGAGCAGTTCCCCTGGGTCCGACAGCAGATGCTGGCCGGCCGCGTCGTGGTGGTTTCTTCCGTCGAGGAGCTGCCGGCGGAGGCGGCCGTCGACCTGGAGACCTGCCGCCTTCTGGGCGTCAAGTCTAATCTGACCCTCCCGCTCGCGGTGGGGGGCGCGTCTCCTGTTGGCGCCCTGGGCTTCAATACGCTGCGTGCGGAGCGCGACTGGCCGGACGCGCTGGTGACGCGGCTGCAACTGGTCGCGCAGGTCTTCACCAACGCGCTCGCCCGGAGGCGTGCCGACCAGGCCTTGCGCGAGAGCGAGGAGGCCAGCCGGGCCACGTTCGACCAGGCGGCGGTCGGCATGGCCCACGTCGGAACCGACGGCCGCTGGCTGCAAGTCAACGACAAACTCTGCGCCGTCGTCGGCCATCCGCGCGAGGAATTGCTGCAGTTGACCTTTCAGGACATCACGCACCCCGATGACCTGGACGTAGACTTGAGCCATATGCGCCAGTTACTGTCTGGCGAGATCAATACTTACTCGACCGAGAAACGTTACATCCGCCAGGATCGTTCCCTGGTGTGGATCAACTTGACGGTCTCGCTCGCGCGGACCGCCGCGGGCGAGCCCCGGCACTTCATCTCCGTGGTGGAAGACATCACCAAGCGCAAGCGTGCCGAAGAGACGCTGCGGCAGTCGTACGCGGAAATCGAGCGATTGAAAGACCGGATCCAGGCGGAAAGCGATTACCTCAAGGCCGAGATCGGCATGGCGCTCGCCCATCACGAAGTCACCGGGCAGAGCGCCGTCATCCGGAAAGTCCTGCGCCAGGCGGAGCAGGTGGCGCCCACGGATTCCTCGGTGCTCATTCGCGGCGAGACCGGCACCGGCAAGGAACTCCTTGCCCAGGCCATCCACCGGCTCAGCCCTCGCGGGCGCCACGTGATGGTCAAGGTCAACTGCGCCGCGCTGCCGTCCGGCCTCGTGGAAAGCGAGTTGTTCGGCCGCGAGAAAGGGGCCTTCACCGGGGCCCTGACCCGCCAGGTCGGACGCTTCGAGGTCGCGGACGGCTCGACGATCTTTCTCGATGAGGTCGGCGAGTTGCCGCCCGACGTGCAGGTGAAGCTGCTGCGCGTGCTGCAGGAGGGCGAGTTCGAGCGGCTCGGGAGCCCCCGGACCATCAAGGTCAACGTGCGCGTGATCGCGGCCACCAATCGTGACCTCACCGACGAGGTCCGCAAGGGACGCTTCCGGGAAGACCTGTTCTACCGCCTCAACGTCTTCCCCATCCGCATGCCGCCGCTGCGCGAGCGGCCGGAAGACATTCCCCTGCTGGTGTGGGTCTTCCTCGAGGAGTTGTCCTCGCGCATGGGCAAGAAGATCACGCAGGTGCCGCGCGCGACGATGGACAGGCTCCAGCGTCATCTCTGGCCGGGCAACGTCCGCGAGTTGCGGAACGTGATCGAACACGGGGCCATCATCACCACGGGCGACACGCTGAAGTTACCGACGCTGGACAATGCCGCGCCGGGCGTGGCGCCGTCGCAGACGCTGGCCGACGCCGAGCGCGAGCACATCCAGCGGGTGCTCGAGAGCACCGGCGGGCGCATCAAGGGGCCGAAGGGTGCGGCTGCCTCGCTCGGGCTCAACCCCGCGACCCTGTACAGCCGCATGAAGAAGCTGGGCATCCGGCCGCAGGTAGAAGGCGCCGAGGCCCCGGCAGGAGGCCCGAGGCCCCGTGCTGCACGTTCGCGTAAATGACCCGTCTGACTTGAACTGACCACCCCCAGTTCGCGGGGGCTGCGCTGCCCTCACGAAGAACGTGCTGCCCTCACGTAGACGCAGTCGAACCAGGGAGAGCTTCGATGAACATATTGTCGGTAGATATCGGCGGAACCAACGTCAAGATTCTCGCCTCTGGACAGACCAAGCCCCGGAAGTTTCCGTCTGGGCCAACGCTGACGCCGAGGCAGATGGTGGCCCGGGTCAAGAAGCTCGCGGGCGATTGGAAGTACGACGTGGTCTCGGTCGGCTACCCGGGGCGGGTTGTCGGAGATCGCGCGACCACTGAACCACGCAATCTCGGCCGTAAGTGGGTCGGCTTCGACTTCGCGGCGGCGTTCGGGTGCCCCGTAAAGGTCATCAACGACGCCGCCATGCAGGCCCTCGGGGGCTACGAGGGCGGCGCGATGCTGTTCCTCGGCCTCGGGACGGGCCTCGGCTCCGCGCTGATGCTGCGCGGGCACATCGTGCCGATGGAGCTCGGGGCGCTTTCCTACGGGAAGGGGACCATCGAGGACCACCTGGGCCTCCGCGGGCTCCAGAAGCTCGGGAAGAAGAAGTGGCGGAAGGTCCTCGAGCTGCTCGTGGCGCGATTCACGACCGCGCTCCTTCTCGACGACGTCGTCATCGGCGGAGGAAACGCCAAGAAGCTGAAAAAGGCGCCGCCGGGCTGCCGCCTCGGCGCCAATGCCAACGCGTTCATTGGCGGGTTCCGCATGTGGGAACCCGCCAACGCTCGCACGTCACCGACGCCCGAACGGTCTCCTCACGACCGGGCAGGAGAAGCGAAAGGAGCGCGCCCGTGACGGCGCCCATGACAGACGCGAACTCGTCGCTGACGGCGCGCCCGGCGTGGAAGGCGCTCGTCGCCCACCACGCACAGGTCAAGGGCGTGCATCTGCGCAAACTCTTCGCGGATGACCCCACCCGCGGCGAGCGCCTGACGGCCGAGGCCGCGGGCCTCTTCCTCGATTACTCGAAGAACCGCATCACGGACGAGACGCTCACGCTCCTCCTGCAACTGGCCCGCGAATGCGGCCTGCGCCGGCGCATCGACGCCATGTTCCGGGGCGACAAGATCAACATCACGGAAGACCGCGCGGTCCTGCACGTGGCCCTGCGCGCCCCGCGGACGGCCTCCATCGTCGTGGACGGCGCGAACGTGGTGCCCCAGGTGCACGCCGTGCTGGATAAGATGGCCGATTTCTGCAACCGCGTCCGGAGCGGCGAATGGACGGGCCACACCGGCAAGCGCATCCGCAACGTCGTCAACATCGGCATCGGCGGCTCCGACCTCGGCCCGGTGATGGCCTACGAGGCGCTCAAGCACTACAGCGACCGGGCGCTGACCTTCCGGTTCGTGTCCAACATCGACGGCACCGACTTCGCGGAAGCCACCCGCGACCTCGATCCGGCGGAGACGCTGTTTATCGTCTCGTCGAAGACCTTCACGACGATGGAGACGATGACCAATGCGCAGACCGCACGCGACTGGTCGCTCGCGGCCTTTGGCAACGATGTGGCGGGGGTGGCGCGGCACTTCGTCGCCGTCTCGACCAATGCCGCGAAGGTGTCCGAGTTCGGCATCGACACGGCGAACATGTTCGGCTTCTGGGACTGGGTCGGCGGGCGCTATTCGATGGACGCGGCCATTGGCCTCTCGACGATGCTCGCCATCGGCCCCGAGCACTTCCGCGGCCTGCTCGATGGCTTTCATCAGATGGACGAGCACTTCCGCACCGCCCCATTCGACCGGAACCTGCCGGTGCTGATGGGGCTCCTGGCGCTGTGGTACACCGACTTCTTCGGTGCCCAGACCGTCGCCGTGCTGCCCTACGAGCAGTACCTGAAGCGATTCCCGGCCTACCTGCAGCAGTTGACGATGGAGAGCAACGGCAAGCACGTGACCATCGAAGGATCGCAGGTCGACTACGCCACCGGTCCCGTCTACTGGGGCGAGCCGGGGACCAACGGCCAGCATTCCTTCTATCAACTGATCCACCAGGGCACCGCACTCATCCCGTGCGACTTCATCGCCTTCGTCGAGGCCATCCACCCGCTCGGACGCCACCACGACATCCTGCTGGCGAATGTCCTCGCGCAGTCGGAGGCGCTCGCCTTCGGCAAGACGCCCGAGCAGGTGAGGGCCGAGGGCACGCCCGACGGGCTCGTCCCGCACCGGGTGTTCGAGGGCAACCGCCCGTCCAGCACGATCTTCGTCAAACGGCTCACACCGGCAGCGCTGGGCACGCTCGTGGCGCTCTACGAGCACGCGGTCTTCACCCAGGGCGTGATCTGGAACATCGACTCGTTCGACCAGTGGGGCGTGGAACTGGGCAAGGTGCTGGCGCAGCGCATCATCCCGGAATTGGAAAGCGCGACGGAGCCTGCACTCGGGCACGACAGTTCGACCAATCACCTGATTCGTCGCTATCGAAACGCAAGCGGTCACGCGGCCGTGAAATAAGGAGTCAGTCATGCAACTCGGAATGATTGGATTGGGTCGGATGGGTGGAAACATGGTCCGCCGGCTGATCGGCGGCGGCCACGAGTGCGTCGTCTTCGACAGATCGCCGGAGGCTGTGGCGGAACTGGTCAAGGAGAAGGCGATCGGCGCCTCCTCCCTCGCCGACTTCGTCAAGAAGCTCGCGAAGCCGCGGGCCGTCTGGCTGATGGTCCCGGCGGCCGTCACCGACAAGGCGATCGCCGACCTGGTTCCGCTCCTGGAGAAGGGGGACATCCTGATCGACGGCGGCAACTCGCACTACGTGGACGACATCCGGCGCGCCAGGGAGCTGGCCGCGAAGGGCTTCCACTATGCCGATGTCGGGACGAGCGGCGGCGTCTGGGGCCTCGAGCGGGGCTACTGCATGATGATCGGCGGCGAGAAGGCGATCGTCGATCGCCTCGACCCGATCTTCAAGCGGCTGGCCCCCGGCAAGGGGGACATCCCGAGCACGCCGGGGCGCGGGCAGACGAAGGGCACCGCGGAAGAGGGCTACCTCCACTGCGGGCCGAACGGCGCCGGCCACTTCGTCAAGATGGTGCACAACGGGATCGAGTACGGCCTCATGGCCGCCTACGCGGAAGGACTCAGCATCCTCAAACACGCGAACGTGGGCAAGCAGGGCCGCGAGGTCGATGCCGAGACCACCCCGCTTCGCAATCCCGAGCACTACCAGTACGACATGAACCTGGCGGACATCTCCGAAGTCTGGCGGCGCGGCAGCGTCGTGGCGTCCTGGCTCCTGGACCTGACGGCCGCGTCCCTGATCGAGGACCCGGCCCTCGGGAAGTTCGGGGGACGCGTCTCCGATTCGGGCGAGGGACGCTGGACGATCATGGCCGCGATTGACGAAGGCACGCCGGCCGAGGTGCTCACGGCCGCGCTGTACGAACGCTTCAGCTCGCGCGGCGAGGCCGATTTCCAGAACAAGCTGCTGTCGGCGATGCGCTTCCAGTTTGGCGGACACCACGAGAAGCCGGCGAAGTAGGAGGCCAGCATGAGCACGACGCGTTCGGATGCCCTGGTCTTCTTCGGCGCCACCGGCGATCTGGCCTACAAGAAGATCTTTCCGTCGCTCCAGGCGATGGTGAAGCGCGGCCGTCTCGACGTGCCCGTGATCGGCGTGGCCAAGGCCGGCTGGGCGCTCGATCAGCTCCGCGCCCGGGCGCGCGACAGCGTGGAGAAACACGGGGGCCTCGATCCGGCAGCGTTCGGAACGTTGAACGGCTTGCTGCGTTACGTCGATGGTGACTACAACGACCCGGCCACGTTTGCGGCGATCCGGAAAGAGCTGGGCGCGGCGACACGGCCGGCGCACTACCTGGCCATTCCCCCCGTCCTGTTCGGCAAGGTCGTCGAGCAGCTCGGCGCCTCCGGCTGCGCGAAAGGCGCCCGCGTCATCGTCGAGAAACCGTTCGGCACCGACCTCGCCTCGGCGCGGGCGCTGAACCGGATTCTCTCCTCGCAATTTCCAGAGTCGTCGATCTTCCGCATCGACCACTATCTCGGGAAGCGGCCGATCATCAACATGCTCTTCTTCCGCTTCGTGAACGCATTGCTGGAGCCGTTCTGGAACCGCAATCACGTCGAGAGCGTGCAGATCACGATGGCGGAGGACTTCGGGATCCAGGGCCGCGGCGGCTTCTACGATTCGGTCGGGACGATTCGCGATGTCATCCAGAATCACCTCTTCCAGGTCCTGTCGAACCTCGCGATGGAGCCTCCGGCCCGCCGCGACAGCGAATCGATTCGCGACGAGAAGGTGAAAGTGCTCAAGGCGATTGCGCCTCTCGGACCGGAGAGCGTGATCCGCGGGCAGTTCCGCGGATACCGGTCCGAGGCGGGGGTGGCGCCGGACTCGAAGACGGAGACCTTCGCGGCGCTCCGCCTCGACTTCGACTCGCCGCGCTGGAAGGGTGTCCCGTTTTATGTCCGGGCCGGCAAGAACCTCCCGGTGACCTGCACGGAGATCGTGGCCCGCTTGCGTCGCCCGCCCAATGCCTACTCCGACCTGGCGACCTCGCCGAACCACCTGCGCATCCGCATCAGTCCGGCAGTGCAATTTGCCATCGGGATGCTCGTCATGGTGGACGACGAGAAGATGCTCGGCGCGGTGAAGGAGCTTGCGGGCACGCCGGCGGTCAGCGACGAGAAGGATGCGTACGAGCGGGTGTTGACTGACGCCATCGAAGGTGACGCGACGCTGTTCGCGCGTCAGGACTACGTGGAGGAGGCCTGGCGGATCGTCGACGCGGTACTGAAGGCGGACAAGCCGGTCTTCGAGTACGAGCCGCAGACGTGGGGGCCCAAGGAAGTCGAGCGAGTCACCCCGCCGGGCGGCTGGCACGACCCGGTCATCAAACGGTAGGGGCGGACCCCCGTGTCCGCCCGTCGGAAGAACCGATGGAGATTCGTATCCTGGCCGACGCTGACGCCGTCGCCCGGAGCGCCGCAGCCGTCATCGCCGCTGAGGCCCGCGCGGCCGTCGCCGCGCGCGGCCGCTTCGTCATCGCCGTCAGCGGCGGCCGCACCCCGTGGGTGATGCTCCGCGCGCTCGCAGACCAGGACATCCCGTGGAGCGGGGTGCATGTCGTGCAGGTGGACGAGCGCATCGCCCCTGCCGGCCACCCGGACCGGAACCTGACGCACCTGCGCGAGAGCCTGATCGGGCGCGCCCCGCTTCCGCCGGACCAGCTTCATGCGATGCCGGTTGAATGGGCCGATCCCGCCGCCGCGGCGATGGACTATTCGAAGACGCTGGAGAAGATCGCCGGCTCGCCGCCGGTCCTCGATCTCGCACATCTCGGCCTCGGTCCCGACGGCCACACGGCGTCGCTGGTCCCCGGCGATCCGGTTCTCGACGTGGACGATGCGGACGTGGCGCCGACCGGAATGTACCAGGGTAGACGCCGGATGACCCTGACGTACCCGATGCTCAGCCGCGCACGGCTCGTCCTGTGGATCGTGACGGGCAACGACAAGGCCGGCATGCTCGCGCGCCTTCGCGATAAGGACCTGTCCATTCCGGCAGGGCGGGTCAGCCAGTCGCACGCCCTCGTGCTTGCCGACAGCGGCGCGGCAGGACAGCTGGACACACGCTGAGCCGGGAGAAGCAACCATACGGGCAGTCATTGCCACGGATCACGGCGCGGTTGGTGGGATCGCTGCGGTCCGGAGGCGTTCTGCAGTGAGCGCCAGTCAGAGAAGTCAAGAAAGGATACGCCAGTGGCAAAGAAGAAGGCGGTCGACACAGGCATCGTGGATTGCGCCGAGCAGAAGCGGCTGAACGACGCGCGCGAGTCGGGAATCCCCTGGAAGAAGTGGGGCCCGTACTTGAGCGAGCGGCAATGGGGGACGGTCCGCGAAGACTACAGCGACGACGGTAACGCCTGGGACTACTTTTCGCACGACCAGTCCCGCTCCCGGGCGTACCGGTGGGGCGAGGACGGCCTCGGCGGGATCTCCGACGACAAGCAGCGTCTCTGCTTCGCCCTCGCCCTCTGGAACGAGCGTGACCCCATCCTCAAGGAGCGCGCGTTCGGCCTCACCAACAGCGAGGGGAACCACGGCGAGGACGTCAAGGAGTATTACTTCTACCTCGACTCGACGCCGGCCCACTCGTACATGAAGTACCTGTACAAGTACCCGCAGCGCGAGTTCCCGTACCGGGACCTCCTCGAGACGAACCGGGGGCGGACCAAAGAGGAGTTCGAGTACGAGCTGGCCGACACGGGGATCTTCGACGACGACCGGTACTTCGACGTCTTCCTTGAGTACGCCAAGGAGGGACCTGACGACATCCTGATTCGCGTCTCGGTACACAACCGCGGAACGGAGGCGGCCCGGCTGCACGTCCTGCCGACGCTGTGGTTCCGGAACACCTGGTCGTGGGGCGACGAGGACCCGAAGCCGATCCTGCGCGAGGCTGGCGGGGCGATCGTGGCCTCACATCCCGAACTGGGCGACTACACGCTCTCGTGCGGCGGTGCCCCGGAGTTGATCTTCACCGAGAACGAGACGAACGTCGAGAAGCTGTGGGGCCAGCCGAACCCGACGCCGTACGTCAAGGACGGGTTCCACCGGTACGTGATCTCCGGGGAACGTGACGCGGTGAACCCCGCGCAGACCGGGACGAAGGCCGCGGCGCGCTACGTCCTCGAGGTGCCCGCCGGCGGCTGCGAGGTCGTCGAGCTCCGCCTGGCCACAGGCAAGGCGGGCGGGACGTTCGGCGCGGCGTTCGAGAAGACGTTCCGGCAGCGACTGCTCGACGCCGACGAGTTCTACGACCGGATCACGCCCGGATCGCTCGGCGAGGACGAGCGCCGGGTCCACCGCCAGGCGCTCGCGGGGATGCTCTGGACGAAGCAGTACTACTACTTCGACCTGGACCGGTGGCTGAAGGAGCACCACGCGCATCCGCTCCTCGGCGGCGCGAACCGCGGCGTCCGGAACACCGAGTGGTTCCACATGCTGAACGGCGATGTCATCTCCATGCCCGACAAATGGGAGTACCCCTGGTACGCGGCCTGGGACCTGGCGTTCCACACGATCTCGCTGTCGCTCGTGGACTTCGACTTCGCCAAGGAGCAGCTCCTGCTGATGCTCCGGAGCCTCTACAGCCACCCCAACGGGCAGATGCCCGCGTACGAGTGGAACTTCAGCGACGTGAACCCGCCCGTGCACGCCTGGGCCACGCTGTTCCTCTACAAGTTCGAGAAGAACCTGGGCCGGGAGGACCTCCCCTTCCTGGCGCGCGCGTTCCAGGGCCTGATGCTCAACTTCAACTGGTGGGTCAACCGGAAGGACCCGCAGGGAAAGAATGTCTTCGCCGGCGGGTTTCTGGGCCTCGACAACATCGGCGTCTTCGACCGCAGCGCCCCGCTCCCCACCGGCGGGTCGCTCGAGCAGGCGGACGGGACCGCCTGGATGGCCTTCTACAGCCAGAACATGCTGGAGATCGCCCTCATCCTCGCCGACCACGACCCGGTCTACGAGGAGGCCGCCTTCAAGTTCGTCGAGAACGCCATCTGGATCTCGTACGCCATGGACAAGGCCGGCGAGCAGCGGGACGACATGTGGGACGAGGAGGACGGCTTCTACTACGACGTGCTGCGGCTGCCGGACGGCGACGCGTTCCGGCTGAAGGTTCGCTCGATGGTCGGGCTCCTGCCGCTCTGCGCGAGCACGGTCTTCGAGGAGGACACGGTGAAGCGCCACCCGAAGCTGATGGAGCTCGTCGCGCTCTTCCGGAAGCGCCACCCCGAGGTGCTGGCCCAGGTGGCTCCGACCCTCGAGGGGTTTATCGGCTACGCCGGACGCCGGCTCCTCTCGCCCCTCACCCGGACAAAACTCGAGCGCATCCTCTCGTACCTCCTCGACGAGAACGAGTTCCTCTCGCCCTACGGCATCCGCTCGCTCTCGCGCCACCACCTCGAGCACCCGTTTGTCTTCCACGCGGGCGGCCAGGAGAATCGGGTCCAGTATCTCCCCGCCGAATCCAACACGGGGATGTTCGGGGGGAACTCGAACTGGCGCGGGCCGATCTGGATGCCCGTCAACGGGTTGATCGTCCGGGGGCTCCTGAACCTCTACGCCTTCTACGGCGACGACTTCACGGTGGAGTGCCCGACCGGATCCGGAAACCGGATGACCCTGTTCGAGGTCGCGAAGGAGATCTCCGGGCGCCTCGCGGCCATTTTCCTGCGCGACGCGAGCGGCCGCCGGCCGGTCTACGGCGGCTCGGCGAAGTTCCAGAACGACCCGCACTGGCGAGACCTGATCCTCTTCCACGAGTACTTCCACGGCGACAACGGGGCCGGCCTCGGGGCCAGCCATCAGACGGGCTGGACGGGCGTCATCGCACGCCTCCTCGATCTGTTCGGGCGCGTGACGGCCGAGGACGCGCTGGAGACCCCCAAGGAGAAACTCGATGCCCGCCTGGTCCGCGAGCAGGTAGGCGGGGAGTAAGGAGGGAGCCATGTCCGCACCTCGGTATCCCGCGCTCTTCCAGGTGAACACACGGGTCAGGCTCTCGGAGCTTGCGTCCTCGCTGGGACGAAAGGCCACGCTCGACGACATCCCCGACGCGGAACTCGACCGGCTGGCCGCCGACGGGTTCGACCTTGTCTGGTTCCTCGGCGTCTGGCAGACAGGCGTTTCGGCGCGGCGCGTCTCGCGGTCGAAGCCCGAGTGGCTGGCCGACTACCATCGCATCCTCCCCGACTTTCGCGAGGAGGACGTGTGCGGTTCCTGCTTCGCGGTGCGGGACTACCGGGTCCACGAGGATTTCGGCGAAGACGAGGCGCTGGCCCGGCTTCGCCTCCGTCTCCGTCGTCGCGGCCTGCGCCTGATCCTCGACTTCGTCCCGAACCACATGGCGCCAGATCACCCCTGGGTGGCCCGGCACCCCGACTTCTTTGTGGCAGGGACGGAAGAGCAACTCGCCGCCGAGCCCCGGAACTACTGCCGCGTGGGCACGGGCCAGGGCACGCGGGTCCTGGCGTACGGGCGCGACCCCTACTTCGACGGCTGGCCCGACACGCTCCAGCTGAACTACGGCAACCCGGCTCTCCAGGAGGCGATGCTCGGCGAGTTGCGCCGGATCGCCCGCCAGTGCGACGGCGTCCGCTGCGACATGGCGATGCTCGTCCTGCCGGAGGTCTTCGAGAGGACTTGGGGGATCTCCGCTCCCCCCTTCTGGCCCGGGGTTACCGAGACCGTCCGCCGCGAGGTCCCGGGCTTCGTCTTTCTCGCCGAGGTCTACTGGGACCTCGAGTGGACCCTTCAGCAGCAGGGCTTCGACTACACCTACGACAAGCGGCTCTACGACCGCCTCGAGCGCGGCGACGCGCGCTCCGTCCGGGGCCACTTTTGCGCGGGCCTCGACTTCCAGGACCGGCTGGCCCGCTTCCTCGAGAACCACGACGAGCCTCGGGCCGCCGCCGCGTTCGCGCCTGAGGCCCATCGCGCCGCGGCCATCCTCACGTTTTTCTCGCCCGGCCTCCGCTTCTTCCACCTGGGCCAGCGCGAGGGCAAGCAGGTGCGCATCCCGGTCCATCTCGGCCGCGGGCCGATGGAGGATTCCGACGCCGGGATCGTCGCGTTCTACGACGGCCTCCTGAAGTGCCTGAAGGACCCGGCGTTCCGCGACGGCGACTGGCAGCTCCTGGAGTGCCGTCCGGCGTGGAACGGGAACGAGACGTGGAACGCCTTCGTGTGCTTCTCCTGGACCGGCCCGGGCGATCTGCGCCGCCTCGCTGCCGTCAACTACGCCGGTCAGCAGGGCCAGTGCTACGTCGCGACGGCGTGGCCCGACCTCGACGGGCGGGTCTGGCGTCTCCGGGACATGACCGGGCCCTCGGTGTACGACCGCGAGGGAGGCGGCCTGACGCGACAGGGGCTCTATCTCGACCTGCCCGCATGGGGCTACCACGTGTTCGACGTCTCGGACGTGAAGTGACAAGGCCGTGCTCCTGGTTGACTCGTCGTCTCTGGTCCGTTGCGCCAGGCCAGCCGGCGAGCACGAGCCTCCACGTGATGTACCTGACGTTCCGGTACGTGCTGCCCGAAGCGCCGCCGCCGAAGCAGTGAGAAGCAAGGGCGTCCTGTCCCGTGGCTTCGGGACCAATGCTAATACCTATAATTGACATAA
>Ga0315278_10000217_pt1 | contig 51529 bp, 43 predicted proteins | sample YL17G06_0_MG_FD_203880 | JGI IMG/M metagenome (GOLD analysis project Ga0315278, IMG submission 203880) | Sediment microbial communities from Yellowstone Lake, YNP, Wyoming, USA - YL17G06_0 | ecosystem: Environmental > Aquatic > Freshwater > Lake > Sediment | place: USA: Wyoming | collected... | reverse complement strand
GAATTATATTAAAGCCACTAGTGCCAATCGATAGTTCCTGCTCACAAAAAACATTCCATCCCCAAGGTTATTTTATATTCAGAATTCTTCTTGAAGTATTTATATCATTGTAAATTTACAAGTATAAAATGATGAACTCTTGAAAATCAGTATCCTGAACGGTCATCCTGGTTGTCAAAACTTGCATTTTGACACTTTTATTTCAGACCTAGCCGAAGCTCTGAGAATGTCAGGTCATTGGATTCAAATATTCGTTTTACGTGATATGAATATCAGGTACTGTGAAGGCTGTTTAAATTGCTGAATAAAAACTCCCGGAGAATGTTCCTTCAAAGATGAATCTCAGATTATCAGACGGTCATTTGTGAATGCTGATTTTGTACTCTTTGCTTCACCAATAATAATGGGATTCACAAGTGCCCTGCTGAAGAAAAGTATTGATAAACTAATTCCCTTGCTTTATCCTAACTTTGACTTTTCAAATTCAGAGGTACATCATGTAAGCCGATACGTAAAGTATCCTAAAATGGGTATCTTGTTCGAGAAATCGAATGATACAGATGAGAAAGACCTTGAAATAATTAAAGGGATATACACCCGAAATGCCTTAAATTTAAAAACGTCCCTCAGCTTTACGCTGATAACACAGAATCCAATTAAGGAGATTGTTCATGAGATTAACAGTATTTAACGGCTCACCGCGAAGTGAAGATAGTAACTCAAAAACACTCCTTGATCACTTTCTGAAAGGATTCTGTGAGACTATGGGACATTCATATGAACTTTTTTACTTAAAACAGACTGATGAAATAGATAATCACTGCCGGAAATTCCAGGAGGCTGAAAATATTATCATTGCTTTCCTTCTTTATTTTGATTCAATGCCTGCCCTGGTAAAGAACTTCATTGAAAGACATTACTGTTCGTATTAATACTGTAAAAACACCAGCTAAGATCCTGTTGCAACCTGTTAGGGCAGGAGAGATCCTGCCGGCAAACTTTTAAATAAACAAATAATGATTACTTCCAACCCTGTTCTCGGGACCGGCCTTCATGCGATTGGGGGTATCTCCGCAGCAAGTTGTTATTTACCGAACACACAAACCCGTAAGTGGTCGTGGGGTACATTCTGGCGTTTTTAATCTCTCTCTCGAATACGGTCAGCCTGTTGCAGATATTGCTGCTCAACACGGGGCCGGAAATTTCCAGGGGAATGCTAAAATGATCATCTCAACCTCGGGATGTTTTGTGGTAAACTTCATTTGGTTTATCATTGCCGGTATCAGGAAAGGGACTTTAAATGAGCTTTTTCCAAAAGAAGGGCTGTCTGGTAAAGAAATATTTCGCAATTGGATTTGGTCAGCCCTGGCAGGAACACTATGGTGTTTTCAATTTTTCTTCTACGGATTGGGACATGTAAAAATGGGTAACTTTCAATTTGCCAGTTGGGTACTTCACATGTCTATGCTTATTTTCTTTAGCTACATTGTTGGTATTTTGATGAAAGAGTGGAAAAGCGTTAAACCCAAAACATATATCGTTCTGATTATTGGTTTACTAACTCTCATCACCTCTTTTTGTATTACCAGTTATGGAAGTTATATCGGTGAACAGTTGATCAATAGCAGCCATTAACTGAACTATCATTTTATGAAAAAAACGTAATAAAAACCACTTTATTGAATTACTCTATGACAACCTTAGAAAAAGGTATTATTGTTAAGTCATAATAATTGGCAGATTTGTATATAAATTATTTATGAGCAAGCCACATGACTTTACTGTTAATTTGATATTTATATGCTAAATTTTTTAATTTTGTGTGGTTAAATTATTTATTCTTATGAAAGAACTTGTACGTTGCCGCCCATGCGGATTTGTAATGGAAGCTGATAAGTTAGGAGATCTATGTCCTGCATGCGGATTGCCCAGAAAGGTTTTTGAACCTTATAGAGAAAAAGTTTCCCGTAACAGATTAATTTTACTTAATTTTGATCTTCATCCAATTGCTATACACCTTTCTCAGGCACTTGTCATTGCTATTCCCATACTTTCTATCATGACAAATCTTTTTAATCATTTCCATTCGGATATATTGAAAAATGTTTTGATATTTTCAGTGTATATTTTCCCATTTACTCTAATTCTTTCAATAATTACGGGCATAATAGATGGACTTACCCGATTCAAAACACTTGGTACTCCTTTGTTAAGGGTAAAAATAATTTTCAGCCTGATGATTTTGTCGTTGTCAATTGTGCTCTTTTTTGTTGCTCCACATGAAAATTATTATGTGATGACAATAGTATTAAGTATTTTATCTCTTGCTGCAGGTGTCCAACTAGGTTTGTGGGGGAAAAAACTTATTAATGTTATATTACCGGGTACATATCCTCAAAAGAGAGGCAATAAGGATAGCCGATCCAAAGAAGAGGTATTGTAAGATCTCTTTTTATTCAATATTTTTTCTTTTTTTTAAAAAGACAAATGAACTTTTATTAAAAATATGAACATTTATGACCGGGGAAAATAATAATAAAATAGCAACGTATCACCAACATCTTATTGGTCCAATTGCCTATTAATTTGGGCTTTGAGCATCACTTGTGCTATTAAAAATCTCAACGGTTTGATAAGTTAGTGTTTCATTTCCCGTCAATAGTACCAATATGCGGAACGTTGCCGGTAATTTAGTGACCTTAAAATAATAAACCGCAGGAGATTGATTTTCGACGCTATCGTTAATAAATATGTGAAAATTAGAGTAATAATAAAAAGTTATGTCTAAAAGAAACGACATGAATATAAGTTCAAATACCCCACTTCGGATTGCGGTCATTGGAGCCGGAGTACGCGGAACAAGTCTCTCTCGAAAAATATCTTCATCTAAATTCTTAGCTGTGGTCGTCGCTGTGGCCGAACCAGACAGTGAAAAACGAAAAAGCTTTGCGAAAGAATTCAATTTACCAGACAGTTCAACTTTCACTTACTGGGAGGATCTTACAAAGCAGCTGGATTCCTGTGATGCTGCCATAATCGCAACTTTAGACAACCAACATACAGGTCCAACCATTGCCTGTTTACATCGCGGATGGCATATCCTGGTTGAAAAGCCTTTATCTGATAGTTTTGAAGACTGTTTATTGATTGATAAAACTCAGAAAGACAAAAACGTTGTAGTCGCGGTATGCCAGACACTCAGATTTATGGATGGATTTCGCAAAGTCAAACAAATCCTTGAGAGTGGAACGATTGGCCAACTTATTCACATCGAGCATGTCGAAGGAATTGGTCATTTTCGTTTCATACACAATTATGTGCGTGGGCGCTGGGCACAAGAAAAGAACAACACCTTTCTGCTTTTGCACAAATGTTGCCATGATATTGACTACATAAATTGGTTGATTAAAGAACCTTGTCGACGTGTCTCTTCTTTTGGTTCACTGAAATATTTTACTAGTCTCAACGCACCGGCGGGAAGTACTTATCGTTGTGTTGATAATTGTAGTGTCAAAGACACATGTCCATACTCCGCTGTTCGCATTTATGTTGACGGTTTGCTTGAGGAGTGGCCGGCCAAAGATATTTGCCAAGTACATACAAAAGAAGCACACACATCGGTAATAAAGAATAGTCCTTATGGCGTCTGTGCCTGGCGTGCAAATAATGATGTTGTTGATCATCAAGTTGTTATGATGGAATTTGAAGGAGGAACAACAGCAACGTGTACCCTCAGCGGATATTCAGCAACAAATGGTAGAAGAATCCGATTGCAGGGAACTCATGGAGAAATGCTGTACGACGAGGCCATCGGCAGCATTTCGATAAAGAGGTTTTTTGAAAAGGAGAACGAATTTATAGAGATATCCACACCAAACTCATACCATCCGGAAGACAAAGATATTTTGGATGATTGGATTTCTTCTATAGTTTTCTCTACTTCAGTAGCGGTGGATATAAAGGAGGCACTACGAACACATGCGGTGGTTTTCGCATCTGAAATATCCAGAAAGGAAAATAGGATAGTTGAAATGACTGAGCTCCTTGGAAAAATTAACACACAACATTAACACGCCAGTGCCCGGCTGAGTCGACGATGATTCGCAACGTTAACTTAACTACTCAAACAGAAAATCTGCTTTGAATTGAAAAAACTATTACAATTCCAAAAATCGCAATCTATGAATAAAAGAAAATACATCATTCTCATCATCATATTGCTGATATTTGCCTCTTGCAAAGAAAAGTCATCTGAAGCAAAAGAAGTGGCAGCTATCAAAGTGGCCCTGACAGATATGTGGGAGGCCATTGAAAAGCATGATACTTATCGTTATGCGAAGAATATCCATCCCGATTTTACACAATTCGGTGAAACTGATTCGGTATTGATGGTCGGCAAGTCTGCCGAAGTAAATGCCATCAAAGAATGGTTGCAGCATACCAGCAATGTGCATACCGACATGGTCGAACCAAGGATTACGATTAAAGGTAATGTGGCATGGATCGTCTATTATTGGTCCGATAATGGATCAATTGACGGGAAACACTTCTCCAGCAGGGGCAAATCTACTCGGATCTTTGTAAAAGAAGAGGACCGATGGCTTTGTATTCATGGACATTATACCTTATTGCCATAAAGAATTTTGTTTATTTTCAATTTTAACGCTTCTGATTACTAGTGTTTGCCCTGTTGTAACCGTAGAGTATAATCAGAAATCAGCTTTAAAAAAATAAAGAAATGTAATACGATACTTTTAAACCTTTGAATTAATAATAAAGTAAGATCATGACATTAGATCATGTTGCAATCTGGACCATCCACCTCAAGCAATTGAAAGACTATTATGTTAAGTATTTTAATGGTCAGTCAAATGAAAAATATATTAATAAGGAAACGCATTTTGAAAGTTACTTTCTGACATTTGAATCGGGTACCAGATTGGAATTAATGAAAATGCCGGATATCCCTGAGAACCTCAATGACCGTATTTTAAAACAACATCAGGGTATTATCCATCTGGCATTTGGAATGGATACTATGGAAAAGGTCTCTGAAAAATCCAAAGAATTAGCAAAAGACGGATTTAAAATAATTCGAGGACCACGCAAAACCGGAGATGGATATTACGAATTTGAAACATTGGATCCTGATAACAACAGGATTGAAGTATCAACCAGGTATGTAGAATAGAGCAAAAATGAAAAAAATTGCTGCCATTATTCTGGAAAATGACAAGGGAGAATTTTTACTCGCTTTACGTGATAACAAATCATGGATCCCCTTTCCGAACCATTGGGATCTTATCGGCGGCCATGTTGAAGAAGGGGAAACACCTGAAGAAGCACTGATTCGCGAAGTGAAGGAAGAATTAGATATTGATCTGAAGGATTATACTTTCTATAAAAAATTTGAATGTATTACCGGCGATGCTTATGAGAATATTAAATATATCTATACCGGGAAAATTAATCTGCCTATTGATAAAATCACTCTTCTTGAAGGAGAACGACCGCAATATTTTTCAAGGGAAGAGATCCCAAATGTCAAATTTGCCAATATCATCAAAACTATAGTAATGGATTATATTAACCATTCTGATTCATTGGAAAAATAAATATTTTGTCATATAATAACTAAAAAATTAAGAAGATCCATGAAACTGTTAATTACTGTTGCTTTCATTCTGATTCTTTCATCCTGTCAATCCGGAGAAAATAAACATAAACTACTGCCGTCATCAGAGTCTGATTTAAGATTCTCAAAATTAGCCCAAAGCTGGGACGAGGCAATACCTCTGGGTAACGGAATGCTCGGAGCCCTTATCTGGCAAAAAGAAAACAAACTCAGGTTTTCACTTGACAGGGCTGATCTGTGGGACCTGAGGCCGATGGAAAACATTGAAAAGCCTGAATGGAAATATTCATGGGTTAAGGAACAATGGGAGAAAAACACATATTCGAAGGTTCAGGAAATGTTTGACGTTCCATATGACCGGAATCCGGCGCCATCCAAAATTCCCGGCGCTGCCCTGGAATTTGACATCTCCTCATTGGGTGAAACCGAGTCTGTTGAACTTAACCTGAAGGATGCCACCTGCAGGATAAGATGGAAAAGCGGCGCAGTTCTTGAAACTTTTATTAATTCAACACATTCTGTTGGATGGTTCAAACTGAAAGGAATTAACTGTGGTTTAATACCGGAGTTAATTGCCCCTGCATATAACCTGGAAAGCGAATCCGGTGTAGAGAGCCCCGTAACCGGCCAGGATCTAAGACGGTTAGGCTATCCCAAAGGAGAAATATATAAAATAGATAATTCTGTGACCTATAACCAGAATGGCTGGGGTGGTTTTAGTTACCAGGTAAATGCAAGATGGAAGCTTCAAAAAGATTTTATTGAAGGGTGCTGGAGTATAAGTTCTGAATTCCCCGGATGGGAAAAGCAGATATCTGCAGAGTCATTGACTGCCTCTGCAATGAACGAAGGCTATACCAGACAGTATTCTTCACATAAGAATTGGTGGAAAAAGTACTGGTCACAGTCATCAATTTCGATCCCAGATTCAGTTCTGAGTAAACAATGGTACCTCGAAATATATAAGCTTGGAGCTGCTACGGGTAACGGAGCTCCTCCCATTTCACTCCAGGCTATATGGACAGCAGACAATGGAAAACTTCCGCCCTGGAAAGGTGACTTTCATCATGACCTGAATACACAACTGAGTTACTGGCCTGCATACAGTTCAAACCACATGACCCAGGAAAAGGGATTTGTTGACTGGTTAGAGAAGAACAGGCCGGAGTTTGAAAAATATACAAAACAGTATTATCAGGTTCCGGGATTAAATGTTCCCGGAGTCACAACACTTACAGGTCAGCCAATGGGTGGCTGGATCCAATATTCATTCGGGCCTACTGTCTCCGCCTGGCTCGGTCACCATTTTTATCTGCACTGGAGATATTCTATGGACATAGAATTTCTTGAAAAAGAGGCTTATCCCTGGATAAAAGAAGTTGCGGAGTATCTTGAAGAACTATCTGTTACCGATACAAATGGAGTAAGGCGATTACCTTTAAGCTCAAGTCCTGAAATATTTAACAATTCGCGTGAGGCCTGGTTCGAGGACATTACCAATTTTGATCTGGGTCTCATTAGATGGACATTTGAAAAGGCAGCTGAACTGGCGGGTGAACTAGGAAAATCGGATGATGTGTCAAAGTGGAATACAATACTGTCTCAATGGCCCATGTATGATATCGACCCCGAATCAGGTTTTACTTATGTAAAAGGAATGCCTTATAATCAATCTCACCGGCACTTTTCGCATCTTATTGCATTTCATCCGCTTGGATTGGTTGATTGGGCAAAAGGAGAAAAAGATCAGCAAATAATTAAATCAACTATTGCAACGCTTGATAAGGTCGGACCTGACTGGTGGTGCGGCTATTCTTACAGCTGGCTTGGAAATATAAAAGCCCGGGCCTTTGATGGTAAAGGAGCCGCAGAAGTATTACGGATCTTTGCTAATGATTTCTGTCTGCAGAACAGTTTCCATGTAAACGGAGATCAATCGGGTACAGGTAAATCAAAATTTACCTACCGCCCTTTTACCCTTGAAGGGAACTTCGCTTTTGCGGCAGGCATACAGGAAATGTTGATCCAGAGCCATACCGGAATTGTGAGAATATTCCCTGCAATTCCTGAAGATTGGAAAGAGGTCAGTTTCAATAAGCTCCGTACTGAAGGAGCTTTCCTGATCTCGGCAGTAATGGAAAAGGGAGATATTATTGAAGTAGAAATTCTGTCTGAAAAAGGTGGTGAATTAAAAATATTCAACCCTTTTAAAAATGATTCTTTCAAGAGCTCAGTTTCTTATAAATCAAATGATAATATCATCATTATCCAGACTGAGCCAGGGCAAAAAATCAGGATGCACAGTTAACATAAAATGAATTAATAAATCAGATATGAACGCAATTAAGAAATGTCTTCTGCTTATTTTAACTCTGACCGGAGTAGTGACAAATGGTCAGAATATTACAGTTAAATCTCCCGATAGTAATATTGCCATAACTATCAGTAATGATGATAAATTGAGCTATTCAGTATCTTATCGGGAACGGCTTATTATTAATCCATCTCAACTGGGATTCGAGCTGAAGGACGAAGAGGCAATGAGAGGTAACTTCGCAATTTTGGATCAATCTCTTAAGAATTTCAATGAATCCTGGATACCTGTTGTGAAATCGAAACATGCAGAAGTAATTAACCACTATAATGAACTGCATATATCCTTAAAGGAGAAATCTGATCCGATGCGGCAGATGGAACTTTTTGTCAGAGCCTACAATGATGGTGCAGCTTTTCGTTACAAACTCTCCAGAAGTGCAAAAGTCGGGGACAGACAAATTATGAAAGAATTAACAACATTTAGTATCCCCGGTGATCCAAAAACATGGATTGTTGAATACAACGGTTATGCCTCCTCAAACGAAGCTGAGTTTTTTGAGCACCCATTGAGTTATCTGAGCGAGAAATCGGTAGCCGGGATGCCAATGCTCATGGAATATGGTAATAACTGCTGGGTTGCCATTACTGAAGCTAAAATTGATAATTATGCCGCTTTTTATATTGGTACAAATGGCAATTCTAATCAGCTTACGACGAAACTTGTTCCGATTCCCGGTGAACCTGAGTCCGGGGTTAAGGTGCGTTTTGCTGATGAGTTATATACTCCCTGGCGCATATTGATGATAGGTGAAACTCCCGGTACTCTGATAGAATCTGAAATAATCCAGAATCTTAACGATCCCTGTGCCATAAAGGATCCATCGTGGATCAAACCCGGAATGAGTGCCTGGGATCACTGGTGGAGCGGCGAAGTTAAGATGGAGATGCCTGTCATTAAACAATACATAGATCTGGCTTCCGAAATGGGTTGGCCATATATGCTGGTAGACTGGCAATGGTATGGAAAATTCAACTCCCCTGAAACTGATATAACAAAATGGGCTCCGCAGATCAGCATGCCTGAGATTATTGAATATGCACGTTCAAAAAAAGTAAAGATCCTTGTCTGGCTTTATTCGAGTGATGTAAACAGGAATGCTGCCTATAAAAAGGCCTTCCCCCTTTATGAAAAATGGGGCATTGCAGGGATTAAAATTGACTTTATGGACCGCGACGACCAACAAATGGTAAACTGGTATCATGACATAATTAAATGCGCTGCCGAATATCATCTGATGATCGACTTCCATGGGGCCTATAAACCTGACGGGATTATTCGCACCTGGCCTAATATGATTACCCGTGAAGGCGTTATGGGGAATGAGTATTACAAGTTCTCTGATAAAATGAGTCCGGAGCATAATATTAAACTGGCATTTACAAGGATGCTGGCCGGACAGATGGATTATACACCGGGGGGATTCGTGAATGTAACGAAAGAACAGTTTAAACAACAGACTCCTGCCCTGGTATGGAATACACGGGCTGCCGAACTTTCGAAATTCGTAATTTATGAGAGCCCTCTCACAGTTGTTTGCGATCATCCTGATAATATACTGAACCAGCCGGGTGCTGACTTTCTGAAAATAGTCCCGACAGTCTGGGATGATATAAAATTCATTGGCGGATATCCCGGAGATTATGTCGCCATTGCAAAACGAAGCGGAGACAGATGGTTCTTAGGTATAATGAATAATAGCATCGGAAAGACCCTGGAATTAAAAACTGATTTTTTACCTGCCGGAAACTATGAAGCTGATACATGGGCCGATACTAAAAATTCAGATAAAGATCCAAAGGAGCTTAAAAAGGTTAAACAATCAGTAAAGTCCGGTGATGTAATCAAAGTGAAAATGGTTAAGAATGGAGGGAGTGTTGTTGTTTTAAAAAGGAAGTGACCAATGGCTGAAATTCAATTGTTTACCCCTGCCCCAAGGGGAGCAATTGAATTTCAGTCACATTTATCAATAATATTACTGATTCTGATACAGTTAAAAAAATACACTAACAATACTTGAAGAAAACTGAATTACAAAAAGAGTGGAGAAAAACCGGACAGTATCTTTTACCGGGTATGAAGCCCTCCTTTTCTGAAGGGCGCTATGATATTTATCCTGCATTTAAACTGGAAGATAATCAGATATCAGAAGGATTTGCCTCCCTTGCCAGAGTTGTATCAAAGCACAGGACAGTAACTTTAGAAGGTTACGCAGGAGTTTTTTATAACGAGTTCCGTGAGAAGATTGATGAACATTTAAAAGCCCTTGGCTTAAAAACATCCTGGAAAAACACGTCAGATTTTCTTAAAACTCCTGAAATTATTGAAGAGATGATCTCTCCATTCATGGGAGGAGATGATCCTCTTTTCGGAAAGCGGACTGAGCTTGATATTGAAGATTTTTTTGATATGCAGGTTATCAGGCATTCAGAGCCGGATAAAAATGCTGACATTAATTTCATAACCGGCCCCGGAGCATCTCTTGCGGGTTGCAAAGGCCTGCTGGCTTACATAATCTTCCCAAGAATGAGATACAATTCCGTTCCCGGGCAGGAGTAATAACAAATCTTGGTGCCTCAGCTCCTGATGATCCCAAATTGATGTACAAGCGTTTCTATTTTGTCGACTGGCCGGTTTTGAATAAGCATAAACGTAACATACTTCCTGAACTGGATTTTATCATTGACGAGCAGAAACCTGACAACCCTTTGTGATTCCTGTGCAGCCGGGAGCTACAGGATAATCAATCAATCTGCCAACGAAGCAGTTGTGGTTAAGGCATTTGTGAAATAACAGTGTAACTCCCCCTTTGAAGGGGCATTTATTTTTGAATTTCCCCTTTGAAGGGGGAATTAAGAAAATTCATTTCATTATTTTCATACATATTTGTTTACTTTTATTATGCTAAAAAACAGATACCCGATAATCAAAAACTTAATCAATTGAAAATAAAAACGTTGAATCTTATTTTTGTGCTCTTATTACTGTGTTTTAATAATGCAAGATCACAGGAAAAGCAGGGTTCCAAACAGTCCGGAATCCTTTCAGAGAGCAACTCCAATTTCCTTAAAGAGCTGACAAGAGAAGTAGTTGACAGCTCCCGCATCTATCCAGGACAAATGATTGCAGGGAAATACGGCCCGAATAATACCGGAGGGGTTCTCATCAGGCCCGGTGGAAGGGATTGTTATCCTGCTTTCTGGATACGTGATTATGCAATGTCCCTTGAATGCGGATTCATAAATAATGATGAGCAGAAACAGATGCTGCTCCTGACCGCCTCAACACAGTGCGATCAGTCATGGATTACTCCTGGAGGCAGCATGATACCCTACGGGTCAATTGCAGATCATATCCGCATCGATGACAGTATGCCAATCTACTTTCCGGGAACATATAGCTACACCGATCAGGGAAACAAAACTTTCGGAATGTTCCCACCTTATGATGATCAGTATTTCTTCATCCATATGGCTTATTCATATATTCAAACAACATCAGATACCGGGATATTAAAGAAGAAGATCAATGATATAACCTTGATTGAAAGGCTTGAAGCTGCTTTCAGGGTTCCTCCTTCAAGACCGGATAACCATATAGTTTATACAACTGATGATTACAGAGGTGTTGATTTTGGATTCAGGGATGCCATTGTAATCACTGGTGATTTATGTTTTACATCTATCCTGAAATATCGTGCGTCGAACGAACTGGCCCGGATATTTGAAATGACCGGCGACAAGGCTCTGTCAAGCCATTACAGTGCCATTGCAGTAAAGATAAAAGCTGCCATTCCTGAATTATTTCAGGATAAGAGAGGAATGCTGCACTCCTCAACAGGGAAGAGCAACCAGGCAGATGTATGGAGTACAGGTCTTGCTGTTTATTTAATAATCCTGCAAGGAGATAGCCAGGAAAAAGCCTGCTCCTTCCTGGCTGATGCTTATAGAAAAGGATATTTATCATACAATGGTAATATCAGGCACATATTAACAATTGATGACTTTAATGAGAGTACAGCCTGGGAAACTTCGCTTGCTAAGAAAAATACTTACCAGAATGGTGCATACTGGGGCACTCCGACTGGCTGGGTATGCTATGCCATAGCAAAAGCGGATTTCGCTCTTGCTCAGAAACTGGCAGATGAATATATCGAAGATCTACGGAAAAATGATTTCAGAAAAGGAGGCGGATCAGGAGCACCATGGGAATGTTTTCATCCCTCAGGTTTCAGACAGAATCCTGTATATATGACTACTGTTACCTGCCCTTTTATTGTTTTCAGTTCAATGAATAATGATATAACCACTTTCGGTAAGTGAAACTCATAAAGTTCAGATAGAATAACGAGAATCAGGTCAGATTCCTTGAAATAGGCTTACCTTTCCAAAATCATTTTATAGTATATCTTAAGTGCAGCTTTTAATCTGAAGTATTAAAAGATTTAATTTATTAACAGGAAAAACATACATAATGAAAATAAAGGTAATTATCACCGGAACAACAGGAATGGTTGGTGAAGGAGTTCTTCAGGAATGTCTTATGCATCCAGATGTGGAGAAGGTGCTGATCATTAATAGAAAACCCTGTGGTGTAACGCATCCAAAACTGACAGAAGTTCTGCATACCAATTTTCTTGATCTTTCTCCGATAACAGATCAGCTTAATGGTTACAACGCTTGCTTTTTCTGTCTGGGAGTCTCTTCTGTCGGTGTTAAAGTAGAACAATATTATTCTTCGACTTACACCCTTACCATGCATATGGCTGAAATACTGGCAAAACAAAATCCTGATATGACATTCTGTTATGTTTCGGGTGCCGGAACCGATAGTACGGAAAATGGAAGAGTGAACTGGGCCAGGGTCAAAGGAAAAACAGAGAATGATCTTATGAAGCTTCCTTTTAAAAAGGTGTTCGCATGCCGTCCCGGTTTTATGCTTCCTTCTGAAAAAGTAAAAAATGTACCGGGATATTTTGGAATATTCAGATTTTTATATCCTGGTTTAAGGGCGCTGTTTCCAAAATATGTGTCAACTCTGAAAGAGGTCGCACTGGCAATGATAAACTCGGTAATTTACGGTTATGAAAAACCCGTCCTTGAGGTGAAAGACCTTGTTGAACTGTCAAAAAGATAGCAATATAGATTCAGAAGTTTGAAAGTTATTCTGTAAATTTCCAAAAATAATTCATTATGAGTACCTCAGATTCGTCAGTAAAACCTTCGTTTAGGACAGGGTTTGTCAAAAAATCAAAAATAGTTTTAAGATGGCTTCTGATCCTGGTCCTGATCATCGTAAGTATCTTTATATACTGGAAATATTTCTATACCTACAGCGATGGATATCGTGCCGGATTATTACAGAAATTTTCCCACAAAGGTATGATATTCAAAACCTATGAAGGAGAGATGGTTCTAAGCAGTGTTTCATCCAGCAGGGATGTCGCTCTTGCTTCAGAAAAGTTCTTTTTTTCACTGACCAACAAGTCGCTCATAAGACAACTGGACACTTTGCAGGGAGACATGGTTATTGTTCATTATAAGCAGAAGAACTCGACTGCTTTCTGGCGGGGAGACTCGCAGTATCTTGTTGATAGCGTGAAGGTTAAACGATAATCTGATTACCTCATTACCTTTTTCAGTATCCCGAATACCCCTCTTATAAATGTGGCGCTTGTCAGCACTTTAACCATCTGGTCCTGAGGTGTTCTGCTGCTTCTTCCATAAGATGTCCTTGAAGAAGGCCTTGTTGGTTGTGTCCCCCAGTCTCCCCCTCTTCCCTTCTCCCACTCTTTCCTTGCAGCTTCATCCGCTGCTTCTTTTTCAACCTCCGCAACCTTTCTCCCCAATATTTCATAAGCGCTCTCCCTGTCAATTGCCTGACTGTATTTCTGTACAAGAATTGATGACCTGTTGATTGCTGTAATCTCTGGTGGAGAAAGAATATCCATCCTGCTGACCGGTGCTCTTAGCATTGTTGCGGCCAGTGGCGTAGGATTACCCTTCTCGCTTAATGCTGTAACAAGAGCTTCACCAATTCCAAGGCTGGTTATGGCCTCATCGGTATTATAATATTCCGATATCGGATAATTTTCTGCTGTGAGTTTAATTGCTTTTCTGTCGACCGCTGTAAAAGCTCTCAGAGCATGTTGCACCTTAAGGCCTAGCTGTGCCAAAACTCCGTTTGGAACATCAGTTGGATTTTGGGTTACAAAAAAGATACCTATCCCCTTTGAACGGATCAGTTTCACAATATTTTCAATCTGTTCGAGAAGGGCTTTGCTTGCCTGGTTGAAAATAAGATGAGCTTCGTCGATGAAAATCACCAGTTCAGGTTTTTCTACGTCACCTTTCTCAGGCATCTGGCTATATATTTCAGCAAGAAGCGATAACATAAAAGTGGAGAAGAGTTTGGGTTTATCCTGAATATCGGTGAGCCTGATAATACTTATATAACCGTTGCCATTTTTGTCTGCCCTCATCAGGTCTCTGATATCAAATGAAAGTTCCCCGAAAAACAGATCTGCACCCTGCTGTTCAAGCTCAAGGACCTTCCTCATTATTATACCTGTTGTAGCTGGGGAAATCTTCCCATAGTCCTTTTCAATCTCTGCCTTCCCCTCTTCAGTTACATACTGAACAACTTTTTTAAGATCTTTAAGATCAAGAAGAGCCAGTTGATTATCATCGCAGTATTTGAATATTACCGATAAAACTCCTTCCTGAGTATCATTCAGATCAAGAATTCGCGAAAGAAGAACAGGTCCGAATTCTGAAACTGTAGCTCTCAACCTTACACCATCCTGTTGAGAAAGAGACATTAATTCAACAGGATAACCCTTCACCGAAAACGGCAGGTTTATTTTGGCATGCCTTTCTGTTATAAATGGTTTCTCAACTCCCGGCATAGCTATACCGCTTAGATCACCTTTCACGTCCATCAGAAGAACCGGCACCCCCTTTTCGGAAAGTTGCTCAGAGATAACTTGAAGAGTTTTTGTTTTTCCGGTGCCTGTTGCCCCGGCTATAAGACCATGCCTGTTCATGGTTTTTAATGGCACTTTGACCACAGCTTCGGCAATTGTCTCACTGTCAAGAATTGCACTGCCAAGTACAATATAATCACCTTTACAGGCATAACCATCATTTATATGTGTTAAAAAAGTGTCTATCTTACTCATAATCTGTAATGTTATAAATATATTTTTATGTTTTAGATTTAACGCAATTTAATAGTTTAAGCTCAATTACAATAATTGGATATAAGAATAAATTAATAAAATATTTATCTAATTTTATCCTGAACAAAAACTTATAAATATGAAACTAGTTGATGAATTTAGAGCGTTTGCGATGAAAGGCAATGTAGTAGACATGGCTGTAGGTATAATAATTGGAGCCGCTTTTGGCAAAATTATTGCATCAATGGTTAATGACGTCCTTATGCCACCACTGGGACTGCTTATTGGCGGTGTTAACTTTACAGACCTGAAATTTGTTATGAAAGCTGCTGTCGGAGAAAATCCTGCAGTAACTTTAAATTATGGCAATTTTCTTCAGGTCGTTTTTGATTTCTTAATAGTTGCGGCAGTTGTTTTCATGATGATTAAAGCAATGAATTCAGCTAAGAAGAAACAGGAGGCAGCGCCTTCATCCCCTCCTGCTCCTTCAAAAGAAGAAACTCTTCTCACAGAAATCCGGGATCTTCTGAAGAAATAATCTGTAAAAATATTTTGTGCTAGGGACATGCTGTGGTGTGTCCTTTTTTTTTTACCATATAACCATAGTTTTTAATTTTTTATCAGATAAATTTACCTGATCATTAATGTTTCCCTCCAAAGGTAAAACATAACTTTTCGGAGGAAATGTTAAAAGGCTAAATTAAATAACTTCATAATCACCCAAAAAATGAGAATCCCTATTTCAATTGCCATTACTTTGTTTTTGATATTTAGTAGCTGCAGAAAAAACTCTGAACCCAACATTGTTGTTTCAGAAATTAAATGCAACGGTTTTGAGGATCCACTTGGAACAGACAGAATCCCCGAATTCAGCTGGATAAACAACTCCTCAGAAAAAGGACAGGTACAGACAGCTTTCCAGATTATTGTCAGTTCCTCAGAGAAGCTGATCAGGAAAAACTCCGGTGATATCTGGGATTCCGGGAAAAAGCTATCAGGAGCTACTGTCTGGATATCATATCAGGGACCAGAGTTAAGTGCGGGTAAAGAATATTTCTGGAAAGTCCGTGTGTGGGATGGAAATGATAAACCATCGGCCTGGAGTTCAGCAGGTAAGTTTGTCACAGGATTGTTTGAAAAAAACGACTGGAGCGGAGCCAGGTGGATAGGATACGAGGATATTCCTGATTCATTATTATTAGTTCCGGGAGTTCACGGAAGTGGAAATAATCTCGGAGAGATAGCAAAAAAAAGAACAGTTGTTCCATACTTCAGGAAAGGGTTTTCTTTGGAAAAGAGAATCGATCAGGCTTTTGTATTTGTCAGTGGCCTGGGCCAGTATGAACTTTATATGAACGGTGAAAAAGTTGGCGACCGGTTTCTTTCACCTGGCTGGACCAACTATCAGAAAAAGTGTTATTATAACACTTATGATGTTACGGATATGATAACACAGGGGGAAAATGTCATAGGGGCAATTGTCGGGAATGGCTTTTACAATATTAACAGGGAGCGTTACAGGAAACTGGTTATTGCGAATGGTGCACCGAAAATTATATTAAAGCTTGAGGTTAGTTACAGCGATGGAACTAAAGAAATATTGATAACCGATGACAGCTGGAAAACAACTTCATCCCCAATCACTTTTTCAAGTATTTACGGTGGTGAGGATTATGATGCCAGGCTTGAACAGGATGGATGGGACAAACCCCGATTCAATGATGCTAACTGGAAACCGGCACTGTTAGTTAAAGAGCCCACGGGGATACTTAAACCGGAAAATGATCATCCTGTGAAAGTTGCAGAAACTATTGATCATAGAAAAATCTCGGTTCAAAAAGACAGTATCTATATTTATGACTTCGGGCAGAATGCATCCGGGATAATAAAAATTAAAATAAAAGGAATAAAGGGACAGGAAGTGCGGTTTTATCCGGGGGAACTTCTTGGTGATGATTCCCTTGTTACGCAGCAAGCAACCGGTGATCCATACTATTTCACCTATACTTTAAAAGGAGAAAATGAAGAGATATGGATGCCACTGTTTACCTATTACGGATTCAGGTATGTCCAGGTAGAAAGAGCTGTTCCGCCTGATTACCCTAATCCTGTTAAACTTCCGATGATTGAAAATATCCAGCTTCTTCACACAAGGAATTCCTCCCCTGAGGTTGGTCGTTTTAAATGTTCCAATGAACTTTTCAATTCAATCTATGATCTGATCAATTGGTCAATAAAAAGTAACCTGGCAAGTGTTGTCACCGATTGCCCTCACAGGGAGAAGTTGGGCTGGCTGGAGCAGACCCATCTGATGGGAAATTCAATAAAATTCGTCTACGATATTCATAACCTGTATGATAAAGTCATAGATGACATGATAGAAGCACAATTGGAAAATGGCCTCGTCCCTGATATAGCACCAGAGTATGTGCCCTTCACAGAAGGATTCCGCGATTCTCCCGAATGGGGTAGCGCATGTGTTATACTGCCATGGGATATGTATGAATGGTACGGTGATGTTGAAGCTGTCAGAAAAGCTTATCCTATGATGAAAAAGTATGTGGGTTATCTGCAGGGAAAATCGGATAATAATATTCTTTCCCATGGGTTAGGTGACTGGTATGATCTCGGACCAAAATTCCCCGGAGAGGCTCAGCTTACCCCAAAAGCTGTAACTGCCACATCAATATACTTTTACGATGCTAAACTTCTGGGGGAAATGGCTGCGCTTATTGGTGAAAAAGATGATGCCGACTATTACAGTAACCTGACTGAAGAGATCAGGAAAGCTTTCAACACAAAATTCTTCGATCCTGTTACAAAGGTATATTCAACCGGAAGTCAGACAGCCTATTCCATGCCATTATTCTTCGGTATGGTTGAAGACAGCTACAAAAATGTGATTGTAGGAAACCTGATCAAATCAATAAATGATAATAACAAGGCACTAACAGCAGGTGATGTCGGATACAGATATCTGCTAAGGACTCTTGAACAGGAAGGTCAGTCGCAGCTCATATTTGAGATGAATTCAAAAACTGATGTCCCAGGTTACGGGTACCAGCTTTCAAAAGGAGCTACATCACTAACAGAATCATGGGCAGCTTTGAAATATGTTTCCAATAACCATATGATGCTTGGACATCTTATGGAGTGGTTCTATAGCGGAATCGGAGGCATCCGGCAGCCAGCCGGTTCTGCAGCATATGAGAAGATCATAATAGCTCCTGACGTGGTCGGGGATCTGACATGGGCTGAAACAACATTCAATACAATCCATGGCGAGATCTTAAGCTCATGGAAAATAGAAGAAAATAATTTCATTCTGAAGATTAAAATACCTGTCAACTGCAAGGGTGTTATTGTTATTCCTCAGGCTAATTCCGATAAGATAACAGAGAATAATAAACCAATCCTTAATTTAAAGGATGTAAAGATTATTAGTGAAGCAGATGGCAAAACTATGTGTGAGATATCATCCGGTGAGTATCTCTTTAAAACACCATATATCAAATAGAATGAAACATATTCAGAGTCCTCAGTCTCCATTTAAAAAATGGATTTTCGAGCTAATGGAGGATAAAATAATCTTTTGAAAAATATCACTTTGCCTGTAACTCATCAGTGCCTGGAGTTTGGATTGCCTAAAATGCCTGAAGTTTTCATTTTTGCATTCCGATTTTTTTCATTTACTGAGTAATTTATCCTTAAAAACAACTTTTTGACTTAATCTGGTTAAATTTTTTACGATTCATTCTTTTAATTTTAACTTTAGGCACTCTATACTTTAGCTCATTTTAAGTACTTATTAGTTACAGTAGTTTAAATAAAAATGACCGGGAAAAAATCAGCAGTGATTATCGGCTCCGGAATAGGAGGCATTGCAACATCAGTTTATCTGGCAAAGAATGGATACAACGTTGAGGTCTATGAAAAAAACTCCTATCCCGGAGGACGCTGCGGTCAGCTGATACGCGACGGACATCGTTTCGACCTTGGCGCTACCATGCTAATTATGCCCGGCATCTATCGCCAGGTATTTCAGTCACTTGGAATTCCTATCTTCGAAAATGACGACATAAAACCGCTCGAAGAGCTCTATAAAATCTATTTCGACAATAATGAGGTTATTACTTTTTCTCCAGATGAAAAGAAAATGAAAATCCAGCTTGAAAAAATCGAGCCGGGAAGTTTTAAGAAATCACAAAAATATGTTTCAGACGGGTATGAGATTTTTCAGACAGGTATAAATAAACTTATCGGACGCAATTTCAATAACCTCTTCCAGTTTGCCAATTTTAAAAATGTAGGCATGCTGATAAAACTCAAGACTTATATATCCAATTACAGATATGTTAAAAAATTCTTCCGGCATACGCATTTGAGGATGGCTTATACTTTTCAGAATATTTATGTCGGGCAGAGTCCTTTTAATTCCCCGGCTCTCTTCTCAATGGTTCCGGCAGTCGAACTTACCGAAGGTTCATTATTCCCTAAAGGAGGGATGTTCAGTATAGTTGAGAAATTACTGTCAGCAGCACAGTCATCAGGGGTTCAATTCCATTATAACAAACCTGTTAAAAATATCAGAGTGAAGAGTAAAATGGTAGAAAGCATTATCCTTGATGAAGGGTCTGAAATTAAGGCTGATATTATCGTTGCAAACGCAGATCTTCCTTATGTCTATCGCAAATTACTGCCTAACAGAGGAAAGTCGAGGAGGCTCGACAGGATGAAATATTCATGTTCTGCAATCTGCTACCACTGGGGCCTCGATAAGGTTTATCATCAACTCGGGCACCATAGTGTTTTCCTGTCCGATGGATTCCGTGATGGCCTTGACAGAATTTTCAAAGACAAATCTGTCAGCGATCATCCAAGCTTTTATGTGCATGCTCCTGCCAGGACAGATTCCTCGGCTGCACCACATAATCAGGATACCCTTTCATTTATTATTGGAGCAGGACATGTGGATAAAAAGAAAAAACAGGATTGGGATGATCTGAAGAAAAAAACACGGACCGCAGTCATTCAACGACTTAAACAGCTGGGTCTTGAGGATATTGAAGACCATATTAAATTTGAAATCTGTTACACTCCTGAAAGTTGGGAGAGTGCATTTAATATCTCAAGGGGTTCTGTGTTCGGGAGTCTGGCTCATAACATCTTACAGATGGGCTATTTCCGTCCCCATAACCAGCATAGCCGTTACCGGAATCTTTTCTTTGTAGGTGGCAGTACTCACCCTGGTAATGGAATACCAAATGTTTTGCTTTCAGCTAAGCTTACCTCAGAACGTATCCTGAATAGTAATAATTGACATTAACTGACATAATTTAATGAATTCACAAAAGGATAAGTTTATAGAAATATTCAACTCAATTGATTTTCACCAGATCAAAGATCACCCGAATATACTTATTGCTGCCAATTTCTGGGAGCACGAGAGATTCTGTGCAGCAAAAACATGCTATAAATTCATGCGGGAAATTGACGATCTTATCGACAATCATAAGGCAAAAAACATATTGATTGCTGTTAATGAAAGGAATGAATTTGTTGCAAATGTTGATGACTGGCTCAGGATGATCATTATTTCAAAAGAGTGTAACCCCCTTCAGGAAGAACTGATTGAAACTATCGAAAAATTCAGAATCCCGTTGTGGCCGATGGAAGCCTTTGCAAAATCGATGATTTACGACATTAACAATGAAGGCTTTCCAACACTGCTTACATTTCTAGAGTATGCAGACGGAGCATCAGTTGCACCTGCTTCAATCTTTGTACATCTAAATGGATTGTCAAAAGTAAACGGTACATATGAAATTCCTCCATTTGATGTAAAATGGGCCGCAACACCTTGTGCCATTTTTAGTTATACGGTCCACATTATCCGTGATTTTCAGAAGGACCAGCTAAATAATCTCAGCTATTTCGCTGATGATCTGATCATAAAAAACGGCCTGAGCAGGAAGCATCTGCGTGAATTCGCTGAGGGAAAACCTGTTGACACTAATTTCCGTAACCTGATAAAGATTTACTATTTACTGGCCGACGAATATCGCTTGAAGACATATGATGTGATAAAAGAGATCCGGCCTCTTCTTGAACCGAGGTACCAGTTGAGCCTCGATATCATATTCGACCTTTATCTGATGGTATTTGAGAGAATCGATCCCCGGAATGGCAAGTTCACAACAGAAGAACTTAATCCTACTCCGGGGGAGACCAGAGAAAGGGTGTATAACACTATCCTGAAATTCAGGTCTGACTTTTAATGCCTATTTTTGCAATAGAATTTATTCTATCACTTCAAAATGAATATATCATTCCTTACATCAGGACATCATCCGTTTGATGACAGGATTTTTTATCATATGGCAAGATCTCTGTTTGAACACAACAACAATATTGAAATTGTAAGCAGCAAACTTAATTTACTGGAAATTTCCGATGGCATAAAACTAAACTGTTTTGCCGGCCATGATATGTCTAAAAGAGATAAAATATGGCACTTTGTGGATCGGTTATCAGGATTTAAACCGGAAATAATAATCTGTTCCGAACCCCTTACAATACTGGCAGCAAAACAATACTCAAAAAAACAATCCGGAAAAATCAGGATTATCTACGACATAACGGAATGGTATCCTTCCAAAAAAAATCTGATCGTTCATAAAAAACCTATCCGATGGTTCTTCTTCATTAAGTTGTTATTGTTTAACCTTTGGGTTTCAAAGTTTGCCGATTCGTTCATATTCGGGGAATATTTTAAAAGCAGACCTTACAGGATTTTATTTCCACACAAATCTTACATTCATACCTCATACTACCCCGATTTAAAGTACATAAGTTTTTGTAAACCAGAATTGCAGCAGGGAAAACTAAGGCTAACCTATTCAGGTAAAATAAGTCTGGAGAAAGGCTACGGGAATTTTTTTAATGTCCTGCAGAAGCTAACTGAAAATAAAACCGATCTTAAAATAGAGGCTAAAATAATCGGCTGGTATGAAAGCATCCGTGACAAAGAAGAATGTGAAAATCTTATGAGGTCTCTCAATCGTAGTATCACCCTAACGATTTTGGACAGACAGAGTTTTAAAAACTTCATTGAACTTATAAAAGAAACAGATATTTTCCTTGATTTACGGTCAGATAATTTCGAAAACCACCATTGCCTGCCGATAAAATTATTCTATTATGCTGCATTAGGCAGACCTGTTATTTTTTCAGATCTTAAAGCCATCCGAAAAGAAGTTGAAATCGACAAGTTTGGATTTATTGTCAATCCAACCGATAAAGAACGGATTGTTAAGCTAATAATAAATTATATAGAAGACAGAGAACTATATTACAAACACTGTGCAAATGCACGATATCTGGCTGAAAACGATTACAACTGGCAAACAATAGAGCCTCAGTTTTTAAAGTTTGTTACCTCTTGATAAGATGTTATCGAAGAATACCACAATTACAATAGGATCAAAATTTATTACCCTTCTGGCCAATTTCCTCATAGTGGTTATTACAACTCAAATTTTGGGAAGTGCCGGAAGAGGAGAGATAGCGCTAGTTATTGCAAACATTTCTCTTATCACAATTTTGAATAGTATTCTCTGCGGCAGCACAATTGCTTTTCATTCTCCAAAACTGTCTAGAGATTTATTGCTTGTGATATCGCTGGGAGGAGCCGCTTTGTTTTCACTGTTTGGCTCAGTTATATTCTCGTTAATGTTCAGTTTCAAATATTTTCAACCTTTATTTGTTATTTCCTTCCAGATTTCTCTCACAAATGCAATCTCTATGTACTGGCTTGGGAAAAACAATATAAAATGGTACAATATCCTGACATTAATCAATCCGGTATTAGTCTTGATTTATCTGCTTATTATCTATTTCATTTTCAAACTAAAAACTATTGATGCCTGCTTTTCTGCATATTCTTTTGGTCTAGGAACAGCTCTTATTGTTGGAGTTTCAGGTTTAACGCGAAGTGGAAAATTTCAATGGCCTGATTTTGAGTTAGCAGATTTTAAAAAAATATTTGCTTATGGCTTAAACAATGAATTGAATTATTTCATCCAGTTTTTGAATTACCGGCTTTCCTATTATTTTATTGCTAAGTGGCTGGGCTTATCGCAGCTTGGAGTGTTTTCAATTGTTGTATCGATTTCTGAAGCAGCATGGATTATCAGCAGAAGCATGTCGGCTGTTCATTTCTCGAATGTATTAAACTCCCGGGATCAGCTTTCCAGCCACAACGCAACAACTATATTCTCAAGGCAAAGCTTGTGGATAAGCTTACTGTTTCTTGGAATTGGAGTAATAATTCCAAAATCATTGTACCAGTATGTTTTTGGTGCTGAATTCGGTAGTGTAAAGACATTTATATTGTATCTGATTCCCGGGATTATTGCAATTGCAGTTTCGAACCTCTACGGTCACTATTTTGCCGGAATCGGAAAACTTAAAATTCTAAGAGATAAGTCATTAATAGGATTGGGGGCAACTCTTCTTTTATTACCCCTGTTAATAACAAAATATCAATTACCAGGAGTGTGTATAGCTTTAAACGTTTCTTATTTATTCTCTTCCCTATATTTGTTCTACAGTTTCAGAAAGGAAGGGAAATTATTAAGTACAAGAAGTTTTTAGTATTAGCAGATTTTATCTCTTAATCCTGTAAAGGATGCAAATTGAATTAATACCTGAAGAAAGCAAAACGGAAAAGAATACTGACACTCCTGACCACAGTCAACCTCTCTTCAAAACAGGATTAAAATTCTAAAAAAAGAGGACTTTCTCCCTTGCGTAATCCATACTATTTGTATCTTTATTAAAATATTCTTTTCGTTAATTATTCATTAAAACCTGTAATGAGAATTAGTAAAATTTCACTTTTAGCCTTAGTGATTCTAATGTCAGTTAGTTGCGTTCCCGCTGAAAAAATAGTAAGACATGATTTCGACTCAGGTTATTATAAACTAAAGACCCCCGGAGCTGAACCTTCACGTGTGTACGTAAATGCTATCAATGATTCAATAGATGTATATCCGGTGATCACTGAAGGGAAAAATGAGTATCCAAATACAACATCTTTCAAGGGTATTAGTATTATTAAAATAAAAAAGGGCGATTATTTCTATAGAAGCTGCTTTATAAATAAATCTATCGATGTAGACTTAACGACAGTCATAATGAAATACAGACCACCACAGGGCGGTGTTCCCAACCAGCTCAGTAGTAATATCAATGCCTCAATATATGCTGGTTTCCGAAAAGATTTCTATAAGGCAATCCCATACTTATCACCACTTCATGAAGAAACTTCTTACATCCGGCAAATTGGTATTGATGCAGGGATATTTGCAGGGATAGGAATAACACCTATTAATCCTACAGTTACCCGTAATATTGTAAACCAGGAATATGATGGAATGGTTTTTCAAAAGGGAGTTGCTGCTTTCATTACTTTTGATAACATGTCAGTTGGCGTAGCAATAGGGTTCGACAACCTTCTGGATAATAATAAAACTTCGTGGGTCTATAATCAAAAACCATATCTGGGACTTATTATTGGCATTTCTAATTTTTAAGTTCCGTTAAAGCGTGCATCTTCTTTAGCACATTTTATGTTATTTACTGTTTACATCATTGAAAATAATAATTGGTTTTAAAAACTATTATAATAATTACCTTTGCAAAACATTTGTAAGCTAACGACATATGATATTAGTGACCCCCGTACCGCTAAATGAAATAGATGGCCGGAGATTGTATTATACTTTTATTGCCGGAGCCAGAAAAGTTATTGAACATCAGGTTGAGCTTAACAAGATTAATGTATTTCCTGTAAATGATGGCGATACCGGAACCAATCTGGCCTCTACTATACGTGCGGTTATTGATACTCTTCACCCACACAGATCCTATAAAATAACAGCCGACAGGATTGCAGAAACCACACTTGTAAATGCACGAGGGAACTCCGGGATAATCTTTGCACAATTCCTTTATGGTATGAGCACGGAAACTGGTAATTTTAAAACAATAACCATTAGCCAGTTTGCCGAAAGCATTATAAATTCAGTTCGTTATATCTATGAGGCAGTAGCGAATCCTGTTGAAGGTACAATGCTTACCGTGATCAAAGATTGGGCGAACTATATCTACGAAAACAGAAACAGGATAACTGACTTCAACGAAATGTTCATCAGTTCTCTCAGCGTACTTAATAAATCCCTTATCGAAACCAAATCAAAACTTGCTGTTCTGGCAAAAGCAAATGTTGTTGATGCCGGGGCAAAAGGTTTTGTATTTTTTGTGGAAGGCATAATTGATTTCATTACCAACCGGAACCTGAAGGACTTAATACAGGTTAAAGCCGAAACTGCTTTGTTTGAAAAGATGGAAGATTCGATACCCGAAAAGGTCGAGTTCAGATTCTGCACTGAAGCTCTCATCAAAAACAGTTCTATAGATAACAAAACATTATGGTCGACTCTTGAAAAATACGGAAACTCAATTGTTGTTGCCGGCTCTGACAGAATGAGGAGAATTCATCTGCACACAAACACTCCTGCCGAACTGTTCAACGAATTGAGAAATACAGGTACTCTCGCTTTTCAGAAAGCCGACGATATGATCCGTCAGAGTGAGGTAGTCTATAACAGAAAATGGAAAATAGCATTAGTAACTGACTCAACATGCGACCTTGCACAGGATATAATTGATAACTACCAGATAAATATGCTCCCGATAAATATCAATTTCGGTGAGAATCATTATCTCGATAAAATCACCATTCAACCGGAACAGTTTTATAAGCTTTTAGAAGAAAATACTGATTACCCTAAATCTTCACAGGTGAATGAGAAGGCTTTCACAAACCTTTATTCCCACCTGGCTTCTCACTATGATTCTGTAATCGCTATTCATCTGAGTGACAAGCTGAGCGGCACATTTAACAGCAGTCAGAAAGCCGCCATGGCAATAAGCAAAGAATTCAATAAACCAATTTCAGTAATTAATTCAAAAAATCTTTCAGGGGCTCTGGGACTTATTATACTGAGGGCAGCAAAGGCAATTGAGTCAGGATATTCTCACACTCAAATAGTTGAAATGTCCGAAAAATGGACAAAGGGTGTCCGGATCTTTGTTAGCGTCAAAAATATAAAATATCTGATCCGTGGCGGACGGCTTTCTGCTGCAAAAGGATTGGTTGCACGGATACTAAATATCAATCCGATTGTATCTATCGATGAATCGGGAAAAGCAATTGTTTTCGATAAAACTTTCAACCAGAAATCAAATATGGAAAAGGTAATGGGACACATCGGAAGAATAAGCCAGGAAAAATCAATATGGAATTACATTGTTCTTCATGCAAACAATCCTGAAGCAGCGCGGTGGTATTCAGAAAAAATGGAAACTCTTACCAATAAAACACCGGCCTCTGTTGTCAATATCTCTCCGATTATCGGAGCCAACGCCGGAATAGGAGCTGCCGCAGTTGCACTTCTTTTTGATTAAACCTTGGGAATTTCCCGTAATGTCATTCTGGTTCTGGAATGACACTTTAAAAGACGAAGATATTATAAGACAGATAGCTGATCTTGAGGTACATGGTGTTTATGGATTTGTCATTCCGAACGCTATTTTCAGATTCCAGGGCAGGATCTTGTATGGCGATATGCAGAACCCGGTTCAAAAGAACTTGAGGGACAAGATTCAACAATGGCAAAGTGTCCTTCAGATTTGATGATTCACCCTGGTTTACGCCGCAACTCCAATGAGCTATATTGAGACTATGGTCACAACCTTATCTGGGATGAAAGGAATGAGAAGATTAATTTGTTTTATATATCTTACTTTCATAACTTTATCTTAAATATCCACAATTATAAAATCGTTTCGAATGAAAAGTAATTTTTCATCATATACATTAATATTGGAATTACTGTTAATGCTTTTCTTAAGTTGCAAGAAGGAGAACATCCCCCCGGAACCTGTTACCGATATTGAAGGGAATACTTACAAAACTGTTAGAATAGATAACCAGATATGGATGGCTGAGAACCTGAAAACCATCAGTTACAAAGATGGAACAGAAATTCCATTAATTTCAAGTAGCACAACATGGGGTAACCTCACAACTCCCGGTTATTGTTGGTACAATAACGAGGAGAATGAATATAAAGACCCTTATGGTGCTTTATATAATGGCTATTCAGTGAGTACCAATAAGCTTTGTCCAACCGGGTGGCATGTTCCGACCCGGGATGATTGGCAAGAACTCCGGGTGTTTTTGAATGACACAATAACTGGTGGTGGCAAAATGAAAGAAGCCGGCACTACTCATTGGCTGACTCCCAATAAGGGAGCAGACAACAGTACTGGTTTTACAGCATTGGCAGCAGGTATACGCTACTTTGAGGGTTCTTTTAGCTCAATTCTATATTCCACATGCTTCTGGTCAGCTACTGAAATTAGTTCAAATGAAGAATGGTATCTGAGCCTCTATTTCGGCGATGCTATTGTTAAAATCAACTATGAGAGTAAAAAACATGGTTTTAGCGTCCGGTGTGTTAAAGATTAAAATAACCCTGTTAAAAAGGTGTTCGGTCAGATCTTTTTAATTCTCTTCTGGTAAAATTTCCTTCACCGGCGAAAAATATGTCACCGAAATGTAACTTTTGGTTATATCATCCCGTCTTAGATTAAAATTCATTTTCTAATATAAATGTATAACCATGAAAAAATTATTATCAATAATCACAATCTCAACACTTTTTGCAGTGCCTCTCTTCAGCCAGGAAGTGGACAAAATTGAAAAACTTGAAAAACTTGAAAACAATTCCGATACTGTTGTTAACAATGATAAACCGGTACTTGAAATTGGTGATAAAGTATTTTCTATCAGGGAAACAGGTGATGAAACCATAATTAACCTTGGTAAGAAGGAATACCGGGTTGTTGAAAACAATGACGGACTAACAGTATGGAAAAGTAAAAAAGATGGAGAGGATAAAGAACTCCATCATAGACACGAAAACAGGTTCCGCGGTCATCTTGGTGGCCTTGAGTTAGGCTTCAACGGGCTTCTTACTGAATACTGGAGTACATCACTTGCTCCTGAAGATAATTATTTTGACATCAATACTGCCAAATCATATAACTGGAACTTTATCCTGCCAAGTATCAGCATTGGGATGTCAAGACATTTGGGATTTGTAACGGCACTTGGCCTGAGCTTTAATAAATATCGCTTCGATGGAAATAACTCGATAGTCAAAGATGATAATGGAGTTATAGGACCATATTATCCAGATCCCAGTATTACATATTCAAAGAGCAAGCTAGTTACTACTTATGCAACTTTACCTATCCTGCTTGAAGGTCAGATACCTGTGAATGGTAGCAATAACACAATTAATATAGGGGCGGGAGTTATCGGTGCTGTTAAACTGGGTTCGCATACAAAAGTCGTTTATTATACCGATGACAAGCAGAAAAAAAAACATAAAGATGACTTCAGCCTGAACGTGCTACGGTGGGGTGCAACTGCAAGGATCGGATATAAGTTTTTCCAGATATACGGTACAACCTATTTCACCTCGCTCTTTGAAGAGGGAAAAGGACCTGAACTGTATCCTTTTGAAGTTGGTATTGCATTCACATTCAACGATTGACATAAGGTACAGATATTATATGTATCAGGTTTATTCTCCTATGTTATTTTAATCATATTCCATCCATCTGAGTTAATTCTTGGGTGGATGGATTTTTATTAATCTGGTAAAGGTGAAATGGGCCGTGTTAAAACAAAATTGAATTTGATTGAAGGTATTTGGAGTGCCATTTTTAGATAAATGATATAAGGTCTTTTGGGTAAGGCGTTGGGTCTTTGGTAAAATAGTTGATTGAAATATAATTGATTTCTCTCTTAATCAATTTGTTATATGATCTTTTTTGGCTTTTTGAAAACAAACTGTCAGAAATTTTGTTATATTTACTATACAATTAATTCTTATAATTGAATTCATATTAATTATATAAAATTGTAACCCAGCAAAATATGATCCTATATGAAAAGGCATACTTTCAAAATCTTCTTCACATTCGTCCTGATTCTGCTCAACCAAACGAGTTCGTTCGCAGTAACGAAAACCAGCTCTCAGTCTGGAAACTGGAGTGCTCTCAGTACATGGGGTGGTAGCTCCGCTCCGGTGACTGGCGATGATGTTATTATCAATGGCGGATTCACCGTGACAGTGGATGTTTCCGATGCTGCCTGTTTGAGCATCCAGCTCGGGGGGTCGGCACTGGGCACTGGGACCGGTACGCTTTCGTTCTCGAGTGTATCTCAGTTGACAGTATCGGGAGTGGTAAATATTGGACCCATCAACAACAACAACGAGGCTGGCAGTCTCATCATGGCCAGTGGAGGAACTCTCAAATGTGAGGGGTTGACTGTGGGTCGGCTCGGTACCTGGACTTCAGGAACAGGGACAGTTGAGTTAACAGCCACGAATACCATCCCTAACGACAATAATGTCATTTTCAACAACCTCACAATGAGTGGCGGTACAACCACTCTCCCGGGCAACGTCAGCGTCAACGGGAACTTGCTCATCAATACCGGTGCCACACTTAACGGTGGAGCTAACACGTTAACTTTGGGAGGCAATTGGACCAACAATGGTACATTCACTGGCAACACTGGCACAGTCACCTTCAGCAAAAACGGTAACCAGACGATCACTGGAACCGGGAGCAACAACTTTAACCTTATAAGGGTGAACATGGGGGTGAGTATCAATAACACGCTGGAAGTCCTGGCGACGAACTTCAACGCTCCCGACCCTTTCCTTACTATTACCAACGGGACGTTCAAGATGTCGGGGTCCTTCACGTTCACCAATACTTTTATTATCGGAGGTCCCATTTACAATATTGATCCAGGAACCGGTTTTTGGATTAACAATTCAAATGTGACGGTCACTGCACAGGCTGGAGGGATGTCAGTGAGAGGTCTTCTTAGACTTTCTGCCGGAACATATAACATCGGGACAGGAATTGACAACTCTCTCAACTATGTATCGGGTTCAACTATTAATATAGAAGGAGGTGCACTCAACATCGCAGGCCGGCTGACACGTAACAATGCAACTGCCACAACATCGTACACTCAAAGCGGTGGTACTGTTACAGTGGTGGAGCAAGGCTCTACTGATCCAGTGTTTGCTGGTTTTGACCTTGGTGCTGTCGGTTCATCTTTTACAATGTCCGGTGGCACAATCGTCGTAAGAAACGCCACAAGCGCCCCTGCGGATTATCTGAATTCTGCCTCGGCTAGCGTCACCGGAGGCACGTTGCAGATAGGAGATGCCAGTACAATAAATGCTCAGACTATCAGAATCAATAGCCTTCACCCGATTGGCAATCTTCTTGTCTCCAGTGCAACTGCACAGGCGGTGAAACCAACAGCACAACTTATTACTTCAAGCCTGAACGTTGTTGGGAACATCACAATCCAGTCGGGAACTATTCTCAATGCTAACGGACTTAATCTTTCGCTTGGCGGTGATTGGTCCAACAGCGGCACATTTGCTAGTGGTGGCAACATTGTGACAATCAATGGGTCTGGTGCTCAGACACTGACGAAACCAGGAGGAGAGACGTTTAATAATCTCACAATTAGCAAAGTCAGCGGTACGCTCACACTTAACAGCTCCGCAACAGTCAACGGCACTCTTACTCTTACAAGCGGTGCTTTCTCACTTGGTACCCAAACACTCAATCTGAATGGCGCACTTTCAATTGGAACTGGTTCTCTCGTGGGTGGTGCATCTGCAAATATCTTAGTCGGAGGTTCGGGTGCAAGTACAACTCTGCCGGCCATTGCGCTGAACAATCTCACCCTTAATCGGACAAGCGGCACATTGCTTAGTGGAGACATTATTATAAATGGTGCGTTGACGGTCACGAATGGGACATTAAATACAGGCACCAATACTGCCATCCTGGAGGCAGGGGGAATATTATCTGAAGCTGATGGACAACCAGTCGTGGGCAATGTTAGAGCGACCCGTAACATCACGGCAACATCCGGGACTGAATCATTCGGAAATATCGGGGCTGACATTACCTTAAATGGTATAGCACCCGGTATCACAACAGTGTTGCGGAAGACGGGAACCGCATCCACGGGAAGTGGTCAAAACTCAATTAAGCGCTACTTTGATATTACATCTGCAACAAACGCAGGATTAAAGGCAGGGTTGGTGTTCCATTATGATGCGACAGAGGTAAATGGACAGAATATCAACACACTCGAACTTTACAGGTCGCATGACAATGGAACTACGTGGAACAATCTTGGTGGCACGGTCAATCCAGTTTCCAGTACAATTAGTACCACTGGCATTAATGACTTCTCCCGATGGACCGCAGCTGATATAAGTAGTAGTTTAGGCAACACGGCTACTCCGACAACAACTGACATTAGCCCATCATCAAAGATCATAGGTGATCCCGACCTTACTCTTACTGTGAACGGTACCGATTTCGTCAACGGCAAGTCAACTGTCAGGTTTAATGACATCAACCGTACCACAACGTACATCAATTCCTCGCAATTGACAGCTTCAATACCGTCGACTGATCTACTGGTAGTTGGTACATTCCCGGTGACGGTCTTTAACACAAGCGGTGGTGGATTATCGAATGCACAGACTTTCACTGTAAATCCGCTCCTCCCACCAGCGGTGAGAGTGGAGACTGTGGCAGACGGATCAGGGACAGTTGTTCCTGCACAGTCGCTGGTTTCAGGGTCCTCAATCACGGTGTTTGCGATTTCGAGAGATGCCTCGAACAATTTCATAGCGAACGTTGCTGCAGATGTGTGGAGTCTGCAGAACATTACGGGAGGTGTTGCAGCAAGTGATCTGGTACCGGCTGTTGACCGCCGGAGTGCAGTATTTACAGGTCATGTCGTCGGTACTGCAAATATCAGTGCAACATCAGGGGTATTAACTCCAACTAGTTCTGGGATGATCACGATCACGCAAAAGACTGGAATAGATGATGTAAACCAATCGCTCATATATGCGTTGACGAACTATCCCAATCCTTTCAATAACAGCACAACGATTAGCTATCAGCTCCCAATATACTGCCCCGTAACATTGGTAGTCTTTGATATGCACGGCAAAGAAGTCGCAACTCTGGTAAACAGGGTAGAAGAGCCTGGGCCCAAATCGGTGATATTTGATGGGAGCAGGTTGTCGGGTGGCATATATTACTACCGCCTGAAGGCAGATCAATACATTGAAACCAAGAAACTCCTTTTGCTCCGTTAAGATACAATTGCGCATAGCATTGTCCGTTTTAGTTGCTGTGTTATATTTATCGAGTCTCAACTAAAGGACAACCGAAGGAGCTCTAAATGTATTAGGATCATTGTTAAGACCATGCTTATAATTAATCACTTCTATGGTTTTAGGTACAATTTTTATAAGAATAAAAATGTTTTGCCAGTTTGGTATACTCTCCCAATAATCTCGTTTCATTTTTATCAACAACTCTTTATCGTCTATCACTTCAGCTGTTCCAGTAATATTAACATAGCCTTTTGCTGACATATGATTAGCATAATAAACACATACTTTCGGATTATTTTTAATTTCTCTCACTTTACGGCTGGTTCTTGAAGTGGCGAACCAAATGATTAATTCATCATTAGCAGGAAAAGGATTCATTGTCCGTACCTGGGGTTGCCCAGTTGAATCTATTGTAACAAGGCCACAATAAGTTGTTTCCTTAATTATTTCATGGGCCGCAATAAGTATTGTATCTCTTTTGATAGAGGTTTGAGCATGAAGTTCCGATGGAATGATTGCTGAGCATAATATTATTCCACTAAGAGCTATTGAGGTAAATTTCTTTTTCATATAATTTTAGTTTATCTGATATGTAAAAATAATCACATCGCACGAACATTGCAACTGACGGCCGATGCTATGTTTCGTAAGGGACTGCGGGGCTGCGTTTGTATCCCCCGTGAAGAAACTTTGCTGCGGGACGAACTGCTTGCAACTTGCTGAAACCCTTATGGAATATGGCGTTTTGTTAGGCAACGGTGTTTTTATTTCTTTTTTATTATCCAAATATCTTGTGGCAACCACTTCCCTTTCTCAGGTTTAGTCTCAACATGCTCTAATATCTCAACATTATCAAATAATTTTTTCATATATCCAGTTGGATGAAATGCTGAAAAAGTTCTATGACCTACTTTAACTTTACCTCGTACAACCAAAACAGCATTATTATATTTAAGAAGTTCTGAATCTGTTAATTTAACTTTGAAATTATCACCTTGAGTTGTCAGAAACATAATCCCATTTGGTTTAAGTATCCGAAATAGCTCGTTATACCAATCATAATGTAATTGTTCCGACAAATGCGTAAAAATTGAAATCCCATAAATTACATCGAAGAAACTATCAGAGTATGGTAATTTAGCTTCTAATGAATTATTATTGAATCTTATATCAGGAAGGTTTTTTGAACACCAGTCAACAGATTGTTTATTATAATCAGTTCCATAATATTCACATCCGTTTCCTATAACTGATGGCAGATGACGAATCACCCTACCTGGCCCACAACCCCAATCAAGTATCTTTTTATCTTTTAAGTCAATATGCTTACTAAAATAATTCGCAATCCATTTAGCTGTATCAATACTTTCTGTATAATACTTTTTATAATTAATTTGAAAAGATTCATATATAAGATAATCAGGTGGTAGCTTTACATCAGCATTACTCTTTTTAAAATCTATATTGACTTTTCTGTTCTTATAACTCTCGATATAATAGCGAACCCAGTCTGTAAAATAAATCAATCCAAGTTGTCGTAATATATTAGAAATTTGTCCTTTTCTCATTTATCTATTAATTATTTTAATTGTTTGTGTCGTGAGCTCTTCACTGTTGCATAACAGTTTGCAGCTATGAAACGTAGCGGATTGTGTGGCTGCGAAACTATCCCACCTTTTGATATTGATGCAATCCCAAGGACTTTATTTGACCTGGTTAAAAACATGAGTTTAAACTCTTCAATATGTTCTATGAAAGCTCGGTTCCAATGTCTCCGGCTTTAGTGCTGCATAATTAATATTCTGATATACAATTAAATGGGGTTTGTGGAGAATTGGGAGTCAGGAGGGAGTTCATTTAAACCAGGTTTGTACTAAGACCTTATTATCATATTGAAACCCACTTACCCTGTAATAAACGGAAGAATCATTTTCAATACTATACACCCAATATCCAAAAACTCCGCCGGGAGTGTAATATGTTCTTTTTAAATATATTTTATCTCCAACATTAAATTCACATTTTTTACCATATGCGGATATTTTGCCATAGGTGTTATCCATTGATGTCTTAACCCAAATAAGATTAGGACCGTCAAAGGTCTCAGGACCTGTATAGCGATAATCCAAAAAATTACCTACGTATTTTCTCGTCATAAATAATTCATCTTCTTCAAGAAGGGAGGAAGACTTTTTTGCGGTGCTGCATGAGATGATTAAAAGCATTAATAACAGGAACAAACCTTTTTTCATTTTAGTGTCCTCTTTTAATTTAACCTACCGGGCTATTCTTCTCTTATACCAAAGTTACACCTTATTTCAAATAAAGTCAATTTTATTTTGCAATGATTTCTTTCTTTTAACATCCGAGTAATAACTTAACACAAAGGCCTTTTATCATTTTTTTTATAAATGTCACTCCACATACCTTAATCATATTCATTCCGGTGCGAGCCATATGTCACAAGAATATTTTTATTTTTATAAGAATCGGCTTTAATAAATATAACTAGAAATTTTTTGCTAATGATAGTTATTGAGGTATTTAGTAAAAATCATTAAATCATCAGTTTTGAAATGTTTTTGAAGCATTTCTTTCAGTTCTAGAGTGAATTTAAATATTATCCTCAATAATCAATTTTCCCCGGATCTTCGTGTTTTAAGTTATATTGAGTTATAGTATAGATACATTGAGAAGGTATCTTAAAACTAATTACTTGTGAGGGGGGAAGATTGAAGTGTTGAATAGTATCCATTTTATAATCCGGATCATTGATTTCCATTTCTGTTACCCTGTAGATATAAAAATCCTGTTTTTCTCTTCCAATTATTTTAAGGTCTATGTTTGTAGCTTTGTCTCCCGCATTCAAAATATAAGTTGTTAATTGACCTGCAGGACTTTTAACTGTTTGTGATAATATATCTGAAACTCCTTCAGTTTTTGATGACACAATTTCTGAATGCTTAGCATAAAACCTTGTAATTATTCCAAATCCATAAAATGCCACAGGTTCAATTTCAACCTTTTTCAGATATTTTTTGTTTTCAATATCCCAGGTACGAATAAGCTGCCATTGTCCATCTAAATCGCCCCTATTGGTAAAGCTCCAACGATTAAATGCTTCAACACCTGTCTCCATTCCCCGTAGAATTGTCTCCGCATTAGAAAGAGCTGCTTTAAATGATTTTGGGCCGGGATTACTCTCTCCCCATCCAAGTTTCATATCTCCCATTTCTGAAAGGAATAACGGTTTATTGTGGTCTCTGGCCCAATTTACCCAATCACTAAGAATCTGTTGTTTATTACTATCTACACCCTGATATGAATGAATATCATAAGCTCCTATATATTGGTCGAAGTCAATTTTATCAGCATCAAAGGGAGGTAAGTCTGTCCAATCGGGTCCGGAAACGGGTAATAAAATATTCTTCTTATCCAATGCTTCTCTAACAGCCTTTAATGCAGGTGTTAATAGTGCATTTTCAGTCCCCTTGCTCCACCAGGATCCCCATGTTCCTCCGGGAGGCTCATTTGTAATTGAAAGCCATTTTATGCAAGTATATTTTTTAACTTTTAACAGATATTCTGCAAAAGTAGCCAGTCCATTGGCAAAATCATACAGGGATTTTGGTGCACTGAGCAAAGGTTGCACTCCCGGATAAGCATTCCATTTTACGTTAGACCACATCTGCTGTAAGAAAACATCAGCTTTATTCGTCTCAGCCCAATCCAGAATTTTATATAAAGCCAACATTTCTTCGTTGTGCCAGTCATATTTTTCCCTTTCAGGTTCGTACATCCTTGCGCTTACTTCTACTCTTATCCAATCTAAGCCTAGCCATTTAGCATAATTATAAATCTGATCCCATGCTAAAGAGTCAGCAACCGGAGGATTACCGCCCCAGGCACTACCACGTGAATTTTTATATCTTAACGCCCATTTATATTCTTCACTTTCATCAATCTTATCTTTACTTATTGCATGCCATGAAGCTCCAATCCCGCCTGCCATTTTATATTGCGGTTTGTCTGGATTTATAATTATCGATATTTTTTTGTTTGAAGTTTCTGAATTTTGGGGAACCACAGGATAATTAAATAATACGGTTACCAATAATATAAATAAAACTCTTTTCATTTTAATTCGCCTATTATATTAGTTTCTTATATTTTATCCTCACCGGGGTTGTGTTAGTTGCTCTCTTTTTATAATTTTCCTCGTAGTCGGAATATGTCCCTTCGAACCATGTCACTTTTGAATCACCCTCAAAGGCAAGGATATGAGTAGTTATCCTATCGAGAAACCATCGGTCGTGGGAAATGATAACTGCACAACCTGCGAAATTTTCAAGGCCCTCTTCGAGTGCTCTGAGGGTATTTACATCAATGTCATTGGTTGGTTCGTCAAGCAGTAATACATTTGCCCCTGATTTCAGTGTAATAGCAAGATGCAGCCTGTTTCTCTCTCCACCTGACAGTACGCCACATTTCTTTTCCTGATCGGCTCCTGTGAAGTTAAACCTTGCTACATATGCTCTTGCGTTCACAGGACGATTTCCTACCATTACATCGCTCTGGCCTCCTGAAATAACTTCATATACGGTCTTTGCCGGATCAATTGCAACATGTGCCTGGTCAACATATCCGAGAGCGACTGTTTCTCCAATTTTAAAAGTTCCTCCGGTCGCTTCTTCCTGTCCCATTATCATTCTGAAGAGAGTTGTTTTACCTGCACCATTAGGGCCGATAACTCCAATGATTCCATTTGGAGGTAAGTTGAAATCAAGATCTTCAAAAAGCAATTTATCATCAAATAATTTTGTAACTGATCGGGCTTCTATTACTTTGTCGCCGAGTCTTGGTCCGTTGGGGATAAATATTTCAAGTTTTTCTTCCTTCTGTTTTACATCCTGATTAAGAAGATTTTCATATGCCCCCAGCCTTGCTTTTGACTTCGCATGACGAGCTTTGGGAGACATCCTTACCCATTCGAGCTCGCGCTCCAGGATTTTCCTTCTTTTGACACTTCCTTTCTCCTCTACTTCAAGTCTTTTTGCTTTCTGTTCAAGCCATGAAGAGTAATTTCCTTTCCAGGGTATTCCTTCGCCCCTGTCAAGTTCCAGTATCCATCCTGCAACATTATCGAGAAAATATCTGTCGTGAGTTATGCATATTACTGTGCCGTGATATTGTTTCAATGTTGTTTCGAGCCATTGAACCGACTCGGCATCGAGGTGGTTGGTAGGTTCATCAAGAAGTAGAATATCGGGTTGCTGCAAAAGCAACCGGCATAATGCTACCCTTCTGCGTTCTCCTCCCGAAAGAATATTTACCATTGCATCGCTATCAGGACACCGGAGGGCATCCATAGCACGTTCCAGTTTATATTCAATATTCCAGCCATCGTGGTAATCGATCTTCTCCTGAAGAACAGCCTGCCGGTCCATAAGCTGTTGCATCTTATCGGGGTTTTCGTAAACCTCCGGTTCGCCAAAACTGTTGTTTATCTTTTCGTATTCCTTTATTATCTCCATTGTATCCTTCACGCCTTCCTCAACAATTTCCCTTACACTTCGGTTTTCATCAAGGAGTGGATCCTGGGAGAGATGTCCGACAGAATATCCCGGAAGAAAGGTAACCTCCCCCTGGAACTCCTTTTCCAGACCTGCAATAATCTTAAGAAGAGTTGACTTACCAGATCCGTTTAACCCAATTATCCCGATCTTGGCACCAAGAAAAAAGGAGAGGGAAATATCCTTAAGTACCTGTCTGTGAGGGGGGAATGATTTCCCAACCCGATACATCGAAAAAATGATCTTATTGTCGTCAGCCATAATATCAGGATTGATTCACCTGACAAAAATAAGTCAAATTGCGCTTCTTTGTATATTTATTTCTTTTCAAATAACTTAACTGTATCATCCTGAAGTAATACCCAGAGGGAGTAGACCCCTTTAAGTGTTCCGATCGGGATGTTCAGGCAACCAAGAGCCGCAACAACAATTACAAGGTATCTTGCCCATGGCTGAAGGGCAAGAAGACCTATTCCCCCAACCAGTCCGAGAGTTGACATAAACCCGATAATCAGAGGAAGAATGAAGGATAAGAATTTTAGCACCGTCGACGGTATCTCTTCGTTTTCAACAAACCCTCTTGCAAAGTTCAGACCAAAGAAAACGGCTACTGCTCCGATCAGACCGAGGATCCCGAAGCCAATATGAATCGCTCCAACCACGGTTACATGTTTTTTCATTTTTGAATCTTCCATGACGATAATTTTTTACGCAATTTATAAATATTTTCATTCCTCCTCAAATGACTGGCATTTTTGCAAATTGATGCATCATTCTCTTCCTTATTTCACCTTTGCAACCTTTTTGTTTTAATTCTGTTCTATTAGAAAAGAGTTTTAGTATCTTTGAAATGAAATATTATGTATATGAAAAGAAAACTTTTATTTGGAGCAGCATTTCTGTTCGTTGCATGGGCTGCCACATCCTGCGAAACTCTTAAAGACTGCAAATTCTGCAAAATGGTTACTACTGATTCTTCAAACGGCCAGGTCCAGGAAGGGTTTGAAACAGAATATTGTGGGGCGGCATTAATTGCAATCGAAGCAAAAGCTCCGGTTACAACAGGAACTCTTACCACAAAATATCAATGCCGTTAGTATTTAACCCCTATTAAAGTTACATCATCCACCTGGGGGCTGCCTCCCCTCCACTCCTCAAATATCTCACTTAGACGTTCACCCTGCTGTAGCATTTGTTTTCCTGCCATTGCTATAAGTGTTTCTTTGAGTTGCATAGACATAAATTTTTTCTGCTTTGGTCCTCCAAACTGATCAGCATAACCATCGGAGAAGATGTAGAATGCATCTCCTTTCTGAAGTTCAATTTTATGTAGTGCAAATGGCCCCATTTTATAATGAATTGCCACAGGCATTTTATCGGCTCTGTAGTGAATAAGTTCTGCACCCCTTACCAGGTATAGTGGGTTATTGGCTCCGGCATACCATAATATATTCTTATCAAAATCAACCACACATACTGCAATATCCATCCCGTCTTTAATGCTGTCCTCTTCTGCTACCTGATTTAGTGATTTTATTATCCCCTGACGCAGATTTTCTATTATCTGGTCCGGCATCAGTATATGCTTACCATTAACTATTTCGTTCAGCATTGCTATCCCGAGCATGCTCATAAATGCTCCGGGAACTCCATGACCCGTGCAGTCGGCAGATATTATTATCTGTAGGTTACCATGTGAGCTTACCCAGTAAAAGTCTCCACTTACGATTGCCAGAGGTTTATATAAAACAAAGTGTTCGAGCTTATCACTGAAAAGTTCAAGAGATGGGATAAGGGCTGTCTGGATCCTTTTGGCATACATGATACTGTCGGTTAATTGCTTCTTATGGTATGCTATCAGATCTCTTTGAGCTGCAGCGAGATCTCTTTGCTGTTCAATCTCGTCCTTTTGCAACAAAATTGTTCTGTTCTTTTCCTCAAGTCTGATATTGGCCTCTTTCTTTATTTTATATCCTCTGTAGATATAGTAACCAAGGAAAGTGACAAGCAGAAGGGCGAAAAGAACAAAATAGAGTATAAGTTTCTGCTTTTCAATCGCCTCAAGCTGCATTTTAATCTTACTGTTCTGATCTGTAATTTTTTTCAGTTGCCCGTCTATGCGGGCTAACTGAATATTAATCTTCTCCTTTTGCCGTGCAAGAGTATCCTTTTGTACCCGGACTTCTTTCAACTGAACCACTATTGTCTGTTTCTGAAATGAGATCTCCCCCTGCTGTTTATTTATCTGAACAAATTGTCTGTCAAGTACTTTTTGCTTTTCAATAAGAGTTTTTTCTTTTGCTACGATCTCGTTATCCAGCCTATCAAGCAATGCTTTCTGCTTAAGTATTTCCTGCTTCTGAATATTTATTAATTCAAGCTGTTGTCTTATTGTTTCTTTCTGAACTTCAATCTCTTTACTGGCTATATCAAAAAGATTCTGCCAATCCTCTTTTGTTTTTATGGCCATAAATAGAAGTTCCGGAGGAACTGCCATCCCGGCTTTTCTGATCATTTCTTCATTTATATCATATCGTGGTTTTTTTTCAACAACAATAAAATTCATCATCGACTCCCTAAACTCATAGCCCTCCGAAATCAGCATTGTCTGATGTCCATCTATCTTAGACTTAACGCGTTCAAGATTGAAGTCAGCACTTTTGTTGAGATACAGTAACTGAGTATGAGTAATGCTTTCAATATTCTTAAATCCGATAATAATAACCGGCTTATCCTGAATCCTTGTTCGGGTTTTTGCCAGATTCCCTAACTCCTGAACAAGATCATAATCACCCATCATTACTCCGATTTTAAAGTTTGATGAATCGGCGAAGCCTGGTCCATAATCAACGTATTTTGCAAGGTCAAAAATATATAATGCTCTTGTAGAATTATCGAATCCGCCCTGACTGTATGCGTTATTAAATAAAAATATCAATCCTAATGAAAAGATTGAAGTTCCAATAAAACGAATTCGTTTTAACATGATTTTCCGGATTTATCAATACGAAACTGCACAATTATATTCAGGAAACCAAATATCTCTTCTCTAACTGATGCCAAAAATGTTGATAAAATGTTAATAACTGTTGATATAAGAAGGGTCGAGATCTTCTACATATCGTACATTTATACAAGCAAAACCTAACCCATAAATGACCCTGAATATCAGTAACTTAGAACTTACAGGCAAAAATATTATTATTGTTGAGGATGATTTGCCATCAATCCGGTATTATGAAACGCTCCTGAAAAACTCGGGGGCAGATGTTAAAGTCTTTCGCACCGGAAAAGAGTTTGTCGATTATTTAAACCAGGATAATAACATTATAGATCTTGTTTTCATGGATTTTCTTATTCCGCTTATTAACGGAATTGAATGCATCAGAATATTCCGGAAAGAGAGAAAAAGCATTCCTATTATCATGATTACTGCATATTCTTCAGAACAGGCAAAAACCGAAGCTTATATTGCAGGATGCAATGAATATATACTAAAACCCATTTACCCCGAGAAGGTATTTTTCCTGCTTGAAAAATACCTTAAAACAGAGATCCCGGTTTCCGTCAAACCCTGATTTTAATATTTCACCTGGCAACAGGTTTCAGAATCCTGATATAATTCGCATAATAGTTCTCCAGTCTTTTATTTATCTCTTCAGCCATTTCAGGTTTCCCGTTTGCTGCACAAGTGGCTGCAACGCTCGAGGTATATTGAATCGCTGTCTGAATCTCAAATTCTGCAGAATTAATGATATGGGGATTTTGTTTAAGGTAATAGTCAAGCCGCTCATAATAGTAATCACAGAATGCCTTAGTCATTTCAACGGCTTTCTCAGTTCCTCCTGCAACATAATATGATTCAATAATATCAGCCATATAAGGATCATATGAGATCTTTTCAAGAGGAAGTGCCTTCATACAATAATTAAGTACTTCGAGAGCCTTTTCATTTTTACCCCCATCAGAAAGAGCTTTAGCAAGCCGGGCATAATTCAACCTTGCTTTAACAACAATAATTGTACGCTTATGGTTATAATCGATATTTACACCTTTTTCATTCGCTCCGCCCCACACGAATTTATTAATCATATTTTCGTATAAAATATCTGCGTTAATACGGCCATACTCCAGCCAGTTTTTGTTTTGTGATTTTATCGGTACCAAACGGAAAGCAAGTCCCTCCATCTGAAAATATTCCTCCAGACCAAATGCATCGTTATGATATCCTGTAACAAAATATATAGGGCGTTCCCAGTTACTATGTGCCAGAATATCAAGAACAATCAGCTGACTCTTAAGTATTGAACTCCCTTTAAGTTTAATATCAATATATGGAACAATTTTCCCGGCGTCTTCCGGCTTAACTGTTCCGGATGCAATTACCTTTGCTGCATCAACCGGTATCCTTATAGTTCTTGATGGTATGATGTCGAGTATTTCTGTAGCTGAGACCTGCACTTTGGTAGCCTTGTTATCGCTGTTTACCCAATCGATTATTGTTGAGATATCAACAGGGTCTTTTGTCTTTTCGACAATGAAAATCTGATTGTTGATTCCATCATAATACTTTTTAACCGGAAAAGTAATTGGAAGTGGATCAGATTCATAAGCCTTGTTTTTCATCTGGTTGATATACCAGTCGGTATTTAGAAGCATCAGGTTACAAACCCGGATATCGGTCCTTTTTCCTTCAACCTCCTGGGCGTACCATAAAGGGAAAGTGTCGTTGTCGCCATTAGTAAAAAGTATTGCATCAGGAGCACATGAGTTGAGGTAATTAAATGCCACATCCCTTGCCAGATAACGATCTGATCTGTCATGGTCATCCCAGTTTTCCGATCCCATAACGGCAGGAACGGCGAGTAAACACAATAACCCGCTAACAGGTGCGGCAATTTTTTCGCCTGTAAGTTTAGAGATCACTTCGAATAAAGCGAGTACTCCCAGCCCTATCCAGACCGAGAAAAAGTAAAATGATCCTGCATAAGCATAGTCTCTCTCCCTGGGTTGGTTTGGATATTGGTTCAGATAGAACACAATTGCAATTCCGGTCATAATGAAAAGGAGGAAGATTATCCCCCAGTTCCTGTTATCGCGGTTGAGATGATAGAACATTCCGGCAATACCCAGAAGAAATGGCAAAAGATAATATTTGTTCCTTGAAGTGTCGTTTTTCATGTCTCCGGGTAAATCCGAAGTTCCCAGCCTTGGTTCATCAAGGAATTTGATTCCGGTGATCCAGTTTCCGTTTATCGCACCTCCGGTTCCCTGTGTATCGTTTTGCTTACCGGAAAAGTTCCACATGAAATATCTGAAATACATGTATCCGAACTGGTATGAGAACATAAATCTCAAATTCTCACTAAAACGTGGTTTCTTAATGACCTTCTTTTCTCCATTCTGGTCCGTAACCTGTATCGGGGTCCCCTTAATCCTGCCCCATTCCTGGTAAATTTCCTGATGATCACTCTGATCGCTCCAAATCCTTGGAAAAAGAGTAATAAACCTTGGATCATATTCGCGTTCGAGGTTATGACCTGTTATTATATACTTCCCGTTCTCAAGAGCATATTTAGGCTTCCCGTCTTTGTAAGCTGTAACAGGAGCATTATAAAAAGCTCCCCGAAACAATGGTCGTTCGCCGTATTGCTCCCGGTTCAGAAAATAAAGAAGGCTGAATGGATTGGAAGGGTTGTTCTCATTAAGAGGAGTATTTGCAGAAGATCTTATTACAATAATCGCGTTGGATGAATAACCTATCATAATAACCATTAATGCTGACAGAACCGTATTCAGTATGGTTCTGTTCTTGCCTGCCATATACCATACAAATCCGGATATTATTATAAGTGCCAAGATATTAAGGACCACAGATCCAGAAATTACCCATATTCCTGTGAAGAAAAGAGCAGCTATGGCAAAAGCTGCATTTTTTGAAGTATTTGTTGATGAAAATGAGAATTTAACAGCAAAAATAAAAAGAACCGCCAAAAGAATTACGTGGAAAACCATTCCGCTATTGGAAGGAAGTCCCAGTGTATTCACGAAAAACAGGTCGAATTTTGAAGAAATAGTAACAACCCCAGGCATTATGCCATACATCAGCAGCGCCAAAAGTGTCACAGAAGAAGCTAATGAGAATAAAAAGCCCTTCCATGAAAATTCAAATTTCTTAAAATAATATACCAGCATTATTGCAGGGATAGCAAGGAGATTAAGAAGATGGACTCCTATGGAAAGCCCCATCAGGAAAGCTATCAGAATTATCCATCTGTCAGCAAATTTTTCTTCGGCCACATCCTCCCATTTGAGGATTGCCCAGAAAACAACTGCAGTAAACAGAGATGATGTTGCATATACCTCACCCTCAACCGCAGAAAACCAAAACGAGTCTGAGAAAGTATATGCAAGTGCCCCAACAATACCTGCAGCAATTACTGCCGTGATTCTTCCGGAAGTAAAATGATTTTCATTCTTAAAAAGGATTTTTCGTGCCAGATGGGTAATAGTCCAGAAAAGGAAAAGGATAGTGAATGCACTGGCGAATGCTGACATTGCATTGACCATAGCAGCAACTTTTGATACGTCTCCTCCAGCAAAGAGAGTGAAAAAACGTGCCATAACCATAAAGACCGGATTTCCGGGGGGATGACCAACTTCAAGTTTAAATGCAGAAGCTATGAATTCACCACAGTCCCAAAGACTTGCGGTGGGTTCAATTGTCATCAGGTAGGTAACAGCGGCTGTAATAAAAACTGCCCATCCTGATATGTTGTTAATCAGCCTGTAATTCTTCATCCTTTATCCTCTTTTTATTACAGAATATCCACTAAAAGATCAGATGACGAAAATACTTATTTTTTTCATACTATCGCCAACGTGGCATCACTCACTAATTTTATTATTTTTAGCCAATAATTCCTGAGATGAGATACCCGTTAATCTTTTCATATACAGTGTTGCTTCTGTCAGTACAGGTTTCTTCGGGACAATATTATAATACAGGTCAGGATCCCGCTTCTCTGAAATGGATGCAGATAAAGACCGGCCGGTTTACGGTCATTTATCCTGAGAAGTACGGCTCCGGAGGAATAGCTTTTGCACAATCTCTTGATGAAGCTTATTCAAAACTTGTTTCCCTTTTCCCTGAAAGAAAGTTTAGAATTCCGGTGGTTATTCATAATTATACTACACAATCAAACGGTTATGTTGCCTGGGCCCCCCGGCGAATGGAAATATATCCCACCCCTGAACAGAACTCAATTCCTATTGCCCCGGAAAAACAACTTGCCATACATGAACTTACTCACGTGTTCCAGATGGAATCATTAAACAGTGGCTTTTCAAAAGCGATGTCCCTGCTTTTCGGTGAACAGTTCACCGGAGTCGTCGCTATTCTTTTACCTCTCTGGTTCCTTGAGGGAGATGCTGTTTTTGCCGAATCGGCGCTGACAGAATCTGGAAGAGGACGTAGCCCCTCATTCCAGAAACAGCTGAAAGCTATAACAGTTGACAAGAGAAGCATGTACAAGTACGACGAGATTGTGAACGGATCATACAGGGATTATATCCCCGATCATTATCAATCTGGCTATCAAATGGTGACATGGGCTCTGGCAAAATATGACCCTCAGATCTGGAATAGAGTGCTAAATTATACCGGGGAACAACCATTTACTATTAACCCGGTCAATATAAGCCTCTCAAGGAGCGCCGGCCTAAGAAAGAAAACACTTTATAAGGAAACCTTCGACACTCTTAAGACAATATGGACAAAAGATGTTTCGGATAACAATGACATATCCTATGAAACATTTAATCCTGCCAAGAAGGGGAAATACATTAATTATTACACCCCGGTTTTTGCCGGTATTGACAGTATCATTGCTGTAAAAACCTCGTTATCAGCCCCCCCTGCATTTGTATTGATAAATCCATCAGAAAAAACAGAAAAAATAATACATACCCCAGGACAGATATACCCCTGGTTCATCTCTTATGCAAACGGCAAACTCGTATGGGTTGAAACCCAATCCGATCCAAGATGGGAAAACAGAGAATATTCGGTAATTAAACTGATGGATATCAGAAACAATAAGATCACCAGGCTGTCACGAAAAACCAGGTACCTTTCAGCATCTGTTTCTCCCGACGGCAGGAAGATAGCAGCGATCGAAAACACAATCAACAACATTAACACTATTGATTTTATTGACGCAGAAACCGGAACAGTCATGCAATCTGTTTCTGCTCCAGGAAATGTCTATCTTCAACGTCCGCAATGGGCAGAGGGAGGAGGGAAAATTACTGTTATTTTCTTAACAGAAGCAGGAGAAGGAATCATGTCATTCACTTTTGCAAGTCAGGAATGGGAGACTCTTGTTGAGGCTGGGAGAGAAGATCTTCAATCATCTTTATTAAGAAACGATTCTCTATTTTTTATCAGCTCAAGGTCGGGCACCGATAATATTTACATCCGGACTCCCGATAATAAAATTTCAAAATTGACCATTTCCAGATTCGGAGTAGTTGATCTCTGCCTTAACGGGGGAAAGTTATTTTTCAGTGATTATACCTATCTGGGGAATAATATCTGCAATACCACACTTGCTGAGGGTTCGGGAAAGGCTTTTGAAAAGGTCAGTTCATCATCATTCCTGATAAATCGTTTTGACATTAAAATTCAATCACCTGATAATAACACCAGTAAAACATATACGCCTGAGCCCTACAGAAAATGGCAGCATCTTTTCAAATTTCACAGCTGGATGCCATTCTATGCAGATATTGAAGAGATAAAGGTCGATCCTACAGCTGTCAGACCAGGCGTTTCCATTATGACCCAGAATCATTTAAGCACCTTGATCTCTTCAATAGGTTATGAATATTCGCAGGAGAAAAATCATGTATTTCATTCACGGATAGCATGGAAGGGATGGTATCCGGTTTTTGAATCACAACTGGATTATGGAGGTGCGTCTAAAATATATAAAGGTGGAGAGGGTGTCACCAATCCTCCTGAAATTCAGCCTGGGATAAGATTCATAAATACTGTCTCCATTCCTCTTAGTTTCTCCTCCGGTAAATTCTCTGAATATCTTCGTCCTTCACTTTCTTCGGATTACAGAAACGAATATATCTATATCGAAGAAGATAGTACTTATGATCATGGTCAGACAATACTGTCAGGACAGTTCTATTTTTCCAATTATCACAGGTCAGCAATACGCGATATATATCCCAGATGGGCACAGACAATCGATCTGAATTACTCTTTCGCTCCTTTCGACAAGAAGATTTATGGATCGTCCGTAACTCTGAAGACTTCCTTTTATTTCCCCGGTATCTTCCCCAACAATGGAATAAAATTCAGGTTTGAAAAAGAAAAACAGGATCCGGCAAAATTCATGTTTGGCAACAGGGTCTCCTTTCCACGGGGTTATAAAAATATTACATCTAAGGAAATTGAACTTATTTCAGTTGATTATGTTTTGCCTCTTGCATATCCCGATTTCAACATCGCCAGCCTTCTCTACATGAAAAGGATCCGTACCGCTCTCTTTTATGATTATGCTTTGGGAACGGGTAATACTTATTATAAAAACACTGCTAGTGGCTTGATTCCAGAATCTTACCACAACTACCAGGAGACTTTCAAATCATTTGGATTTGAACTGATGTCAGATTTTTATATTTTCAGGATGCCTTATATGATATCCGGAGGAGTTCAGACTGCCTGGAAAAAAATAAGCGAAACGCCCTCTTTTGAATTACTCTTCAACGTCGACATATTCGGAATGACCCTCGGCAGGAGTCCTATGTAATCTTTTCAGGAATGTAAACTACGGGCTGTTTTCTTTATTAGTTCCCAGGCTTTCTCAACATGCTCAAGTGTTACATTTGTCTGGGCAGTGACCATCCTGAGTGTATATTTGCCGTTTAAGACTGTATGGCTCAGATATAATTTTCCGGAATCATTAAGCTGGTGATTCAGCTTTTCATTTAAAGCATTAATCTGATCCTCATTATACCCTGCAGGAATGTACCGGAAACAAACAAGGCTGACAATAACAGGGGCAAGTATTTCAAAGTCAGTTTCTTTTGAGATCATTTTTGAAAGTTGGCCAGCAATCCTTATATGATATCTTATTTTATCGCGGAGTCCTTCTGTCCCATATGATCTTATTACACTCCATAGCTTTAAGCCCCTGAACCTTCGTCCGAGAGGGACACCCCAATCTCTGTAATCATTCACTTTACCTCTTGTTCTGGTTTTCAGATATTCAGGAAGCACTTCAAAAGTTTTTATTAGTGCCCCTGCATCCTTTACAAAATATGCAGTACAATCGAAGTTGGTAAACATCCATTTATGGGGATTGAATACAAAACTGTCGATATATTCCCTGCCGTCAAGCATCCATTGAAATTCGGGCAAAATAAGAGCAGTTCCGGCCATCGCAGCATCAACATGGAGCCAGATATCATTTTCCCTGCAAATCTCTCCTATGGCTCTTAAAGGGTCAACAGCAGTGGTTCCTGTTGTACCTATTGTTGCAACCACACAACAAGGGATATGTCTTCTCTTTTTGTCATTGATGATTGCTTCTTTCAGTTTTTCAGGATCCATTGAAAAGTCCTCTTTTACAGATATTTTAACCAGGTTTTCCCTGCCGATTCCGCAAATCTTTACAGCCTTTTCGACAGATGAATGAGTCTGATCTGAACAATAAACTTTAAGGGTTCCGGCATGTTCAGCACCTTCATTGTTAATTAAGAAATTACTTGCCTTTTCTCTTGCGGTCAGTAATGCTGCGAGGGTAGCAGTGGAGGCAGTATCCTGGATTGCACCTTCAAATCCGGAAGGCAGCCCTATCATTTTCCTTAGCCAGATCATCATTTTTTCCTCGAGCTCCGCAGCTGCCGGCGAAGTTTCCCATATCATACACTGGGAGCCAAGAGTTGCGATGAGCATTTCGGAAAGTATTGATGGAGGGCTTGTGTTTGCCGGGAAATATGCAAAAAAATTCGGATTCTGCCAGTGTGAGATCCCCGGCATTATTATCTCATTGAAATCCTTCATCAGTGAATTAAAGGGTTCTGAATGCGCAGGGGGATTATCAGGGATCTTTCTAAAAATCTCACCGGGTACTACTGATGATTTAACCGGATAATTCTCAACATTTTCCATATAGCCTGCCATCCATTCAACAAGCTCATGGGCGTGTTTGCGAAATTCATCAGGTGTCATTTGATTTATCTTATTTCACTGAATCTGAAAGAAGAATTATTTTGTTCGCCTTTACTTCAATTACTCCTCCATTTATCTCATAAATTTTCTCATTACCCTCCTGGTCAACCATAATGACAGGACCGTTTTCAAGAGTAGAGATAATAGGGGCGTGGTCCTTAAGTACCTGGAATGACCCCTTTTTACCGGGAACCCTTACAGATTTAATATCCCCTTCAAATACTTTTTTGTCAGGTGTGATAATCTCTATTTTCATTCTGTATGATTATTTTGACTGAGCAAGAATTTTTTCGCCCTTTTCGATAGCGTCTTCGATTGTCCCTACAAGCATAAATGCCGATTCCGGATATTGGTCAACTTTACCATCCATAATCATATTGAATCCCTTAATTGTATCTTCAATCGAAACGAGGGCACCCTTGATACCAGTGAACTGTTCGGCAACCTGGAAGGGTTGTGAAAGAAATCTCTGTACCCTTCGGGCACGGTGAACAACCAGTTTATCATCCTCGGAAAGTTCGTCCATACCAAGAATGGCAATAATATCCTGTAATTCATTATATCTCTGAAGCAGCTCTTTTACCCTCTGGGCGCAGTTATAGTGGGCTTCACCAACGATTTCTGCAGTCAGGATCCTTGATGTTGAATCAAGTGGATCAACAGCAGGGTAAATACCAAGTTCAGATATTTTTCTGCTTAATACTGTCGTCGCATCGAGATGGGCAAATGTTGTAGCAGGGGCAGGGTCAGTAAGGTCGTCGGCAGGCACATATACCGCCTGAACGGAGGTTATTGATCCATGCTTTGTTGAAGTAATTCGTTCCTGCATTATACCCATCTCAGTAGCAAGTGTTGGTTGATAACCAACTGCCGAAGGCATCCTCCCAAGAAGGGCTGACACTTCGGAACCTGCCTGGGTAAATCTAAAGACATTATCCATAAAGAAAAGAATATCTCTTCCTCCGCTTTTTCCATCGCCATCTCTGAAATGCTCAGCAACTGAGAGACCCGAAAGAGCAACTCTTGCTCTTGCTCCCGGGGGTTCGTTCATCTGACCAAACACTAGTGCCAGTTTCGATTCTTTAAGTGCATCTTTATCGACAGTGGAAAGATCCCATCCTCCAGATTTCATATTCTCAAGAAAATCTTTCCCATATGTTATTACACCGGCTTCAAGCATTTCACGCAGCAGATCGTTTCCCTCCCTCGTTCTTTCTCCGACCCCTGCAAACACAGATAGCCCGGAGTATGTTTTTGCAATATTATTGATCAGTTCAAGTATGACAACCGTTTTTCCTACTCCGGCACCACCAAAGAGACCAATTTTCCCACCTTTTGAATAAGGCTCAATAAGATCAATCACTTTAATACCGGTAAACAAGACCTCCTTATCTGTTGAAAGATCCTCATATTTTGGTGGTTTGCGATGGATCGGGTATCCTCCCTTTTTATCGAGAGGTCCAATGCCATCAATTGCTTCTCCGGTCACATTCATAAGCCGGCCTTTTATTTGTTCTCCAATAGGCATTGTAATCGGCAACCCGGTTGCCACGACTTCCAATCCTCTACGAAGGCCATCGGTTGAGTCCATCGCTATTGTGCGGACTGTTCTTTCGCCTATATGTTGCTGGCATTCTACAACAAGCAGCGAGCCGTCATCTCTTTTTATTTCGAGAGCATCATAAATATCAGGCATTTCAAAACCCTGCCTTTCGAAAGTAATGTCAACCACTGGCCCAATGATCTGGCTGATTTTCCCGGTATTCTGTGACATATATCTTAGTTATTTAGTTGATCCTTTTTCAGAAGATACAAATTTAATAATTTTTGTGTTTCATACCGACTTATAGCTTTATTAATTCAGTTTTATCAATAAGTTCATTTTTCTTATCCCATATTCAAATTCTTATTTTGTCTGGTATTTCATAATTCTTTATTACTACTGATGCGTTTGTTTTCAAAATGCCGTGCCACGAAGTGGCACAATCTGAATAACCGTGGGTGTAAACCCACGGTCATCTCTAAACTGAATGTCACAGCCCTGAAGGGGCTGAATATTAGACTGGTATAGTGGGTTATTATTCAACCCCTCCGGGGTTGCCAGAAGGTTTTCTTGTCTTTACCGTGGGTTG
>Ga0315278_10000216_pt1 | contig 51628 bp, 33 predicted proteins | sample YL17G06_0_MG_FD_203880 | JGI IMG/M metagenome (GOLD analysis project Ga0315278, IMG submission 203880) | Sediment microbial communities from Yellowstone Lake, YNP, Wyoming, USA - YL17G06_0 | ecosystem: Environmental > Aquatic > Freshwater > Lake > Sediment | place: USA: Wyoming | collected... | reverse complement strand
CCATCAACATAAATTCGATTCGGCTTTTCCTTTTCAAGGTATTTAGTAACATATTTAAGACCCCAACTCTTAATTTCTGAATTGATTGCTTGTGCTCTACGGACGGAATGAGAAATATCTATAATATTAAATCCCCAAATAACATATTGATTATATGGTTCGACCTCATTTGCGAGTTTTAATATACCTTCTTTTAATTTAATTCCTATAAGTGACATAATTTGCGTTAATTTGACGATATCCATCTTTAGAATTTCCGCTCTTTTCATTATAAATGGAAAGTCAAAGGATGCGGAATTATAACCGCCAATAATTGTGGGTTTTAACTCTTTAATAAGATTAAAAAATTCTGTAATACATCTCTGTTCTCCATTTTCGCCAAAAGCATCGATGGAATGCTGTAATCCACGATTATTTTTAATCCCGATCATAATTATTCTATCGGTTTCAGGGTTTAATCCTGTTGTTTCAATGTCAAATACAAGCCTATTTACATCTTCATATTCATCAATACCCTTAAATAATCTTTTTCTCTTTTGTACAAGATATTGCTCTGCAGGGTTTAATATTTGAAAATATTTTTTATATTTTTCGCCCCATGGATCAATTCCTCCTTGTTTAAAAAAACTAAGAAGCTCAGAATATCCTTTCATACATTTTACTAAATAACGAAGCCCACTATTGAGTCTAGGATCATCATAGGTATTGAGCGGCTCAATTGTAATACCATATTCTGTCATTTTCTTTTTCTGCAGGGATTTCGAATTCTGGTAAAAATTAAATCCAGTTAAATCGCCAACCCATAAAAAGGGGATAATTGTATCCTGTTTTATAATTTTACCTTTTTCGGGATCCTGAATAATTTTATAGATAGTGTTGTTTTTGTAATCGTATTCAATACCAACGATATACTGCTCGGAATCTTCTCCATTAAGAAAGTCTTCGATAACTTTCTGTGAAATTTCTTCTTTCATGTTTATATTCTTTTAGTTTGACATATTAGCTTACGGAGTTTCCGTAATTTGTCTTATGTCGATAAATATAAACAAATAATTTGAAATAAAAAAATTAAATTACGTTAATTGGAGCAATCATTGCACGATATTTAAGACTTTCGTTCAAAAACTTAGCTTCATTTGCCTTTCTTTCAAGCAATTTATCGGGAAGCAATCTTTCTAACCTTATTTTTAATTCCTCGATCATTTTCATCTTTTCATCTCTTGCTTCGGTAAGTAAGGATTGGTAATCTAATTTAACCGAACTGTCTGGAACTTGTAATTCTCCCGAAAATTTACCCCAGATTCTGGCTAATCCTTCTTTAGAATACGCAATAAGGAATTTTCTCACCCAGTTTTGAGCTGGCTTATTTAACATGCTCCATGTGAGAGCTTCTACTTCAACATCAGATGGTAATTTAATGACATCTTTATTTTTGGCAAGACAATCATCTCTATCTGTCGTTTCATAATACCAATACCAAACTTTCCAGTTATTGTTTTTAACTGATCCAAAATCAAATCTACCGCCAGGAACATTATATAAATGAACAATTTTTGTTCCATCTTCTCCTGCCATAATTCTATAAGTTAATTCACCACCAATTAATCTGTTTTTGAGATTTCTATCCTGCATTCTTAATAAAAGGTCAAATGCGGGTAACATAAAGTATGATCCTGACATCCCAACTTGCGCAAATCCACCAACGCCGCCAAATCCAACGCCACCAAGTCCACCAAATCCCCCTAAGAATGGGTCAATTATTGAATCCGTTAATTCTGCACGTGTAAACCATAATAATTCATTTATTTCACGGCCAGCAGGAATTGTATATGCTTGTTGTCCTGCAACTAAATCAAAATACGCTTTTTTCATTATATTATCTCCGCCAGCTTGTAATCCAACGATTTTTGAATATGCGTATGTATATTGTGTTTGATAATCTAAACTTCTGGTTGTAAACGCTCTTGTTAAAGATTGATTATCAACATCAAGACCAGCTAATGCCGACCATTGAGATTCAATTAACCAATCATTTACATATTGTTCATATTCAGAAATTGATAATTCCAGAAATGTATCCAGTTGTTCTTCTGTTAATTCAATTCCACGAACAGGTACTCCCAATAGATGTAAAACTTGAGTGTAAAGTTTTTCTCGATCCTCTCCATTTATTACTGTTGTTGCCATATTTAGTATAATATATCATATAAATAGTTTATATTTTGAATAATTATGGGAAATGTGAATGATGAATTAACAGATCTTTTATTGGAGCTAAATCGATATTGTTTTGAAAAACAAATTCAATTCGAAATTGAGACAAAAGACGATACGGTAAAAAGCAGCATTAAAAAAATTAAAAAAGATGGCGAAATTGTTGTTCAACTCGTACTTGGCGAATATGAAGATAATATTTTTTTGAATAAAGTCAGCAAATTTTTAATGAAACTTAAATCAGGGCCTTTATAAGCTCTTTTGCAAAGGATTCTGAATATTCTCCATCTCCCATTACTTGATCAATGACATTCTTTTTACTTTGTAAGATATTATAAACGATTTGTTCAATCGTATTTTCAAATATTGGATAATATACAACAACATTATTTTTTTGATTTGGCCGATGCGCCCGATCTTCGCTTTGTGCATGATGTGCAGGCACAAATGATAAATCATTCATTATAACGCCTTCTGCCGCTGTTAAATTAATTCCAATTCCGCCAGCAATAATATTAGCAATAAATATTTTTATTTTTGAATCATTTTGAAATTTATCAATACTTTCCTGTCTCTTTGTTGTGGACATTCGTCCATCTAACATTACTGAAATTTTTTTATATTTTTCATATAACATATCAACTGGCATTGTGAAGTTTGAAAAAACAATTACTTTTTTATCCTCTTCAAGAAATTTATCAATTAATTCACAAGTATATGGTATCTTTTCATATGCAATAACTTGTCTCACTTTCATAAGTCGGCCCAAAACAGCAACAACATTCTCCCTATCGGGTTCTTCTTCCTGAGTATTAATATTAAGTGTTGTTCGGCGTTTATTTTCTTCCGTAATTCTCATAAATTCTTCAAGTTCTTCGTTGTAATATGTACTTTTTAATTCTAAAAATATTGGAGTTATAATTTTTTCTGGCAAATCAAGAATATCTGATTTCATTCTTCGCAATATAATATTTTTTGTCATTTCTCTTAATTCATCTAAATTACTATGACCACTTGTATTCCATATTGTTCTACCGTTAACTTTAAATCTAAACCCCTTACAATATCTTTTAACATAATGTTGCCAATTCGACGCAACTGGCGAATTAACAATTTTTAAAAGATTAAAATAATTAATTGGTCTATTAGTCATTGGAGTTCCAGTTAGTAACCAAACTTTCGGTATTTTTTCGAGAATATCGTTTAATAGTTTAGATCTGAGGCTTGATGCGTTACTCAAATTATGCGCCTCATCTATAATTGCAATGTCAAATCCCTCATTCATTATTAATTTATAATCTTCACTATCTTCACTTTTCTCAGTTGTATGATAATTTTTTAATATATCATAATTTATTATATAAAAATCAAAAGTTGACCCCCATTTTCTTCCTTCAACAATTAATGTTTTTCTATCCGTATATATTTTTATTTCCCTCCGCCAGTTTATTTTAACAGAAGCAGGACACACAATTAGAATTTTTTTCGCTTCGGATTCTAATGCGGCAATGATTGACGATCCTGTTTTCATAAGACCCATAGAATCAGCTAGTATAAATCTATCATTAGCCAAAAGTTTTTCAATTGCTACTTTTTGGTGTTCCATTGGCGGACGGACATCATATTTTGAATAATCTATGACACGATTTAATTTTTTTTCGGGCGGTATGATTGCTCCTTTGGGTAGCCATATGGCGTGATTCTGTTCGTTATCAAAAAATTTACCCCAAATATGGTATGCTTTATCTGTTTCACATAATAATTTTTCGCACCATATTTTTTCAACGGGTTTTGTAAGTATTTTATCTTCTTTTAATTTTTCTCCGAAGGATGGAGTTATTCTAATGTATTTTCTAGCAATTTTTGGCGTTATTTGATTGTATCTTAATACATAATCAGCTTGCGGGCGTGTTAATTTGAAACTTTTATTATTTAAAAATCTGGTTCTCCATTCTATCAACTGATTGTTAGCTCCTTCGTATGTTGATAGAATGTTTCTCGCCTCTATTTCGGGAATCTTTGTTTCCATATATAAATTATAACTTAATATACATAATTAGATTGAATAATTAAAGTATTTATAGACATATGGAAAACAAACTGCCAATAACGAGGCTAAGCAAATTTTTTTCTGAGGATGATTTTGATTTACATATTCAAATGGGCCAAGAATATTTACACGGCGACTTGAATATAACACTTGTTTTATATCGGGTTGATAGAACAAGAACCGATACCGACGATGTATATGGTGAATCTGGAAAAGACAGTATCAGGGTGTTACCACCTGTTGAATTTAATGGATTGGTAAGAATTGTTGAAGCCGAAAATAAATCATATAAAACAGGACTTTTGAGATATCTTGAGCCTGGTAATATGACGGTATCTGTTTATATTAAACAATTGGAAGATTTAAAAATTGATATAAGATTTGGTGATTATATTGGGTATCCTGATAGTGAAAGTAGAATAAGATATTATACTGTCTCAAATGATGGTAAAGTTACTGCGGATAATAAACATCATCATTTTGGATATAAACCATCTTATAGAACAATAATATGCGTACCAACGCAAGAAAATGAATTTAGAGGCATTTAAATGACATATCCTAGAAAAAATAACATATCTGTTTATACCGAAAAGGAAATATTGGATAGAAGACAAGAATTATTGGATAGGATAACCAAATCTGACACTTATATGCCAGATTCCGTCCTGCACGACGATTTGGATATGGGAATGTTAGAGTTCGTTAAAACGAATCTAAAGGTCATTTCTGACGGTATTCAAATTCCAATTATACCGAAAATCTTAACAGTACAAAGATGGAGTGAGATTGCCAATAACTGGACATTTGCCGATGAAGATGGAAATATGAAGATTCCGTTTATTGGAGTTATAAGAAGGCCAGATGTTCAGCCTGGAACAAATCCTGTTATCCAACGAACTATTCCAGATAGAAGAACATTTCACTATGCCACAGTTCCAACATGGAATGGCACACAAATGGGAGCGGATATCTACAAAATGCCGCAACCAGTCGCTATTGACATTAGTTTTGAGGTAACAATTGTTTGTCATAAATTTAGGGATTTAAATAAATTTAATAAAATAGTATTACAAAAATTTGCGTCCAGACAAGCATATACGAGTGTAAAGGGACATTATATTCCAATCGTTATGGAAAAAATTAGCGATAGTTCGCCAATTGACGCGCTAGAAAATCGTAGATTTTATGTACAAACATATGATTTTACTATGCTGGGATTTTTAATTGATACAGAAGAATTTGAAGTTAAACCAGCAATAAGTAGATTATTTTTAATGCAAGAATATAATGACACAAAAAATTACGAAAAGAAATTTATTAATTCAACTATTGATATTAAAACCGTTGTAATTACAGCTGACGGCATACAAACAGTATTTAGTGTTGGCGAAAAAATTACACAATTGTTTTTAGTATCGGTTAATGGACAGGTACAAAGACCCGATATTGATTATTATTGGTTGGGACAAACATCAAGAATTACTTTGGTGGAGGCCCCTCTCCCAGGATCAAAAGTAATGATATCTTATTACGCTGGCAGGAGTAATGTTTTTCAAGATGCATATGGCAATCTTTTATTTTTTGAATATAAAAATTTTACATACAACGAAGGTGATTTTACATTTGATGTCGGAGATGCAATTCATAGTGTTATTTATGTCACCGCCAATGGTCTTGTTCAAGAAGAAGATGTTGGTTATACTGTTAATGGTAGCGTAGTGACATTAATTGACCCTCTTCATCAATTAGTAGATCAAGATTCAATTATTGTTACATATTTAAGGTAATTTATGTTTCCCCATATATGTCTTTCTTCTTGGGCTTACTAAATTCATCAATCCATTTTTCTACAACCCGATATATTTTAAACCCGTTTTTTTCACAATAGGCTTTAAGTATTTCGTGATGCTTCTCGCTGATCTTGATATTTTTAATCTTGGGTTTCATACTAAAAGATAAATAATATCAAAAATAGATAAAATATTATTTTTAAAATTTTTTATTCATAAATCTTTGGTCAAAACAAAGATATTTATGATAAATAACAATAATAAAATAAATAATTAACATAACAATCAAAAATCAATGGGAAATTCAAACAGAGTATTCGTTTCTCCAGGTGTATATACATCTGAGAAAGATTTAACATTTGTTGCACAAAGTGTTGGTGTAACTACATTAGGATTGGTTGGCGAAACCCTTAAAGGCCCAGCTTTCGAACCTATATTAATAACAAATTTTGACGAGTTCAAAACATATTTCGGCCCCACATCTCCACAAAAAGATGGCAATGGTAATCCTAAATATGAACTTCCGTATGTTGCTAAATCCTATTTACAGGAATCAAACCAATTATTTGTAACAAGAGTACTTGGTCTAACAGGGTATAAACCAGTAACAACATTCGGTATTAAAACATTAGCAGGAATTACTTATGATTCTGCAACTCCTCCTACAGAAGCTTCTCAAATTACCATTGTTCCAACAGACATATCAAATTTAAAGTGGTATGCTGATTTAACGGGAAAAACTGCAACAACTGGAGACAGCGTGACTGATTGGATAGAAGATCCTACTAGATCTTATGCCGAAGGAGATTGGTTTACAATAGGATTAGTTCCTGATGCCGTTCTAACTGGATTAACTGGCAATGAAATTGTAGGACCAATTGGTGATGTTACAGGCCCTACTTGGTCAAATGTTTTTTATCATGAAACAACTGGAACTGTAGATGGATTATATGCTTATCTTTTTGTATATGCAGGTACTACGTTTACTGTATATCTGTATAATTATGATACCGCCGCTACTAATAACTACGGTGATTTAGTAGTTGCTGCTTTGAGATCAAGGGGTCATTATGAAACAGTTTCATCATTAATATTATCTGCAACTGGCCTTACAATGTCATCAAGCACCCTTGCATCTGATCCATTGAGCGATTTTACGATTACAATTCTTTCTACTGGCGGTGGAACAAAAACATTTACATGCTCGTTAGATATGTCATCAACCAAATATATTTCAAAAGTATTAGGATCTGATGTTTATGATAAAAATTATAATGATTATCCGTTATATGTTTATGAATCATATCCGAATTTAATTCATGCTCTTGCTGATCGTGGATTAATAAGAGGAATAAGTACAACAGTAATAACACAATCTGTCGGAGATGATTTCTTACATGAATGGGATACGCCCGCGTCCCCAATGGTTGTTTCTGAAGTGCGTGGTGGAAAAGTGGATGAATTGTTTCAGGTTCTCACAATTCCCGACGGAGATTCAGCAAATTATCAGGTTAAAATTACCATTTCAGGTATAAATCTCGAAACCGGAGAATTTGATGTATTGGTTCGTGATTTTAATGACACAGATGATAATCAACTTGTCCTTGAAAAATATTCAAGGTGTACAATGAACCCTGGATTACCAGGATACGTTGCTTTGAAAATTGGTACATCTGATACCAAATATGAATTGAAATCAAAATACATTATGTTGGTGATGAATGAGGAACATCCAATAGACGCAGTTCCTGCAGGATTTAAAGGGTTTGTTGCTGATACATTTTCAAGTTCAGTATTAGGTAATGTTATATATAAAACATATTATTATACTGCTGGCGATGTTATTACATATACTAATGGAGTAGCAGATGACACATCTACCGATAAAATTAAAAAAGTATCCTTGGGTCTTTCATCACAAATGGGATTTGATGCTGATTTATTTAAATACAAGGGTCAATATTCTGACACAACATCGACTGGATTCCATTTATCATTAAATGCAGCAACAATAACTGGCAGCACAATTACGGGATTTCAGTATGATTGTACTCCTTATGATTTAGAAGGAACAGACAAAGGAATGCTTAATGATATATCATATCGTAAATTTACATTCGCCGCATGTGGAGGTTTTGATGGATGGGATATATATAGAAACTCAAGAACAAATACCGAACCATACATTTATGGCAAAACAACTTATGTAGACAATTGGGCTGAGAGTGGCGGAGTATTTGATGATCATGTTGGAAATTCCGATTATTATGCATATCTTGCAGGTATTGAAACATTTTCCAATCCAGAAGCTATTGACATTAATGTTTTTGCAACACCTGGACTTAATTTTTATGACCATTCTTCTTTAACCGATCAGGCAATCGATATGGTTGAGACCGAAAGAGCAGATTCACTCTATATTATTGCAACTCCAAATGTCGATACAGTTGACGATATTGTTGATAAAATGGACACAATTGGACTGGATTCTAATTATTCAGCTATATACTGGCCATGGATACAAATTAGAGATAGCGATAATTCGACACAATTATTTATTCCTGCAACAGGGGAAGTTGTTAGAAACATTGCATTGACTGATAATGTATCCTATCCTTGGTTTGCAGTAGCTGGGTATTCAAGAGGGATTGTAAATGCTGTTAAAGCGGTCAAAAAGTTGACCCTTGATGAAAGAGATGATCTTTATAAGATGAGAATTAATCCAATTGCAACATTTTCTGATACTGGGCCTATAATTTGGGGTAATAAGACTCTTCAGGTTAAAGAATCGGCATTGGATAGAATCAATGTAAGAAGATTACTCTTGAGAGCAAGAAAACTTATATCGGCTGTAGCTGTTAGATTACTTTTCGAACAAAATGATGAACAAGTAAGAAATGAATTTACAAGATTGGTTAATCCGATCCTCGAAGCAATCAAAAAAGAAAGAGGATTATATGATTTCCGTTTGGTGGTTTCAAACGATCCAGAAGATATTGATCAAAATACTCTCAGGGGGAAGATATATATTAAACCCACACGTTCCCTTGAATTTATAGATATAGAATTCATAATTACCCCAACTGGAGCGTCATTTGAGAACGTTTAATTGATTTAATTTAATTAAAAATTTTAAAAACTTGGAAGAGATTTCTTCCAAGTTTTTTATTTCCACAGTTCTTGTTGATTATGTTAATATTTTTCCTTATATTTATAAAAAGAGAATTATGAATATAATAAAAATTTGCGAACATTGTAAAAAAGAATTTACAATACCCTTTAAACAGAGAAATAAAAAATATTGTAATCAAACTTGTTATGTATCTGCTGGAATTAAGGGCAAACCGAAACAAGTTGATTTGTATGAAAAAAGAAAATGTTTAAATTGTGAGAAAGAATTTGAAATTAGAAAAAAACAACAAAATAAAATTTGTTCTGATGAATGTAGATTAATATGGAATAAAAAAAATTCCCAAGAAAGATGTAAAAAATCAATCGAATCGTCTAAATTAAAAAATAATGGATTTTATTATTTCCAAACAGATGATTTTAAAACCAAATCAGACCAGACTAAAATTAAAAGATATGGTACTAAAAATCATATGGAAGTTCCTGAAATAAGAAAAAAATTTTTTGATTCAATTTCAAAAATAACTGAAGAACAACAAAAAGAAATTATAAAAAAAAGAAACGAAACTAAATTTATTAAATATGGAGACGCCAATTATAATAATAGAGATAAATTTAATGAAACTTTAAACGAAAGATATGGAGGTCATCATTTAAAATTGGAAGAATTTCAAAATAAATCTAAAAAAACACATTTTGATCATTATGGAGTTGAATTTCCATTACAGATTAAATCAAATCAGGATAAAGCAATAAATAAACAAAAAGAATTATTTGATGGACTTTATGTTTCTTCTGATGAGTATAAAGAAAAAGTTATAAAACAAAGGTATAATTCCGTTATAAAAAGAATTGAAGATCGTGGATTTATATTTATTGATTATGTTGATGACAAGTACGCAACAATTAAATGTAAAAAATGTGGAAATGAATTTACTCATACACAAGTATTTCGAGAATATGATATAATATGTAGAAAATGCTATCCAATAACCTCAGATAATTCTTTAAACATTTTCATGGAATCCATTTTTGATGATAACAATATAAATTATTTAAAAAATGATAAAAAACTTTTAAATAGAAAAGAAGTTGATTATGTTTTGCCGTCATATAATATTGGTTTTGAAATAAATGGTAATTATTATCATTCTGAAATATATGGAAAAAAAGATAAAAATTATCATATCGACAAAACAAAAAAATTAAATGTTATAGGAATAAAATTAATTCATATTTTTGAAGATGAAATTAAAAAATCCCCTAATATTGTTTTTTCCAGAATTAAAAACATCCTTAACATAACCGAAAATAAAATTTTCGCTCGAAAATGTATAATAAAAGAAATATCTAAATCGGAATCAAAAATATTTTTAGAAAAGAATCATTTACAAGGAGATTTAGTTGACAAAATTAGAACAGGATTGTTTTTTAACAATGAATTAGTCAGCGTTATGACCTTTGGCATGAAAAGAAAATCATTAGGAAATACCTCAATGAATAATGAATACGAACTCCTTAGGTTTGCGAGTAAATTAGATACAAATGTTATTGGTGGATTTTCACGATTACTAAAATATTTTATAAAAGAGTATCAACCATTTAAAATTATTACATATGCTGATTCAAGATGGTCTGGTATTATTCCTGAAGAAACAATATATTATAAATGTGGATTTAAATTCATTCATCAATCTGATCCCAATTACTGGTATGTAAGTACAAAAGATTTTCTTCATAGATTTCATAGGTTTACATTTAGAAAAGATAAGTTAGTAAAAGAAGGATTTTCTAAAGATAAAACAGAATGGGAAATAATGCAAGAAAGAGGATTCGATAGAATTTGGGATTGTGGAACAATGAAATTTGAAATGATATTATAAAATTAAAGAAGGTAGGAAACTACCTTTTTTTATTTGACGAAAATTTGTCCAGTATTATAGTAGTATATATTCTAGTATTGCTTTTTTATTTTTTTGGAGATTATATATATTGGGCCAATCATAACATCATTCTGGATTTTGGGCCTTTTATTACTGGATCCGCTTATTCTGGAACCGGAGGGGGCCCATAAATATACAAAATTTTTTCGAAAAAGTCAAATTTATTAAAATATTTTTTACTTTTAATAAAAAATAAAAGGGTCAATATCGGACCTATTAGAAAATTTACGAATAAAAAATGAGGAAATCAAATGTTTTCGTAAGTTTTAATAAATTTTTTATTACCACAATCCCAAATTCTTAAATATCCTAGTTCTTTCATTATTTCATGTTCTGTCTTAAATTTCGAAAATCCCATTTTAACTAACTTATCTTTTCTGAAGTTAAATCGTTGATGCCTTTTAACTTCGTTAGACTTTAAATAGAAATAATTTGGTTTTGTTATTTCTTTAAGGTTAAATCCCATTTTATAATATGTTTTTCCTGTAAAATATCGAATATCACAATAACTAGTAATTTTAATTGGTTTAAACGTTTTTTCAAAATAAGATAGTATTTTTTCAGATCCACCAATTACATTTATTCCTAATTTTGTACATAATCTTATCATTTCATATTCTCCTTCTTTTTTTGTACTACCCATTGATTTTCTATTGCCCGAAAATGACATTATTTGTATCAGTTCATTTTTAAAGAATAATCCTATCCTAATTTTTGCTGGGGCGTATCCTTGTATATGATATTTTTCGACAAAAAATCTATAGGTATTATTATCAATTATTTTTATTTCACATTTCCTTCCCCATATTTTGTTATTAGTTCCAGATATTCTGTTTTTTATTATATTCTGAACAATTTCTTTTTTAAATTTCCATTCATCTTCCCATATTTGAAATAAATGAATTCCTTCTTCTTGAGAAGATATCCATTTATTTCTATGGTAATTTTTATCTGGTATGAATTTTTCACTATGATAGTATAATCCATTTAATTCTATTCCAATTTTTTTATCTGTTATAAAAAAATCAATTTCTTTAGGAGTAATTGTAATTCTGTCATGCCTTTTAAAATCATATTCATTTTCAACTAAAAAATTTTCCAGCTCTTTTTCAATCATAGATTGATATGGCGGAACGCATATTTTGCATAGTGAAATATTATTTCTTTGTCTATAGTTAAATGAATTATATTCATGAGTTGAAGATTCTCCACAAGTTTTACAATAATATATAATATCACTATCATTTTTTATTATTTTTTCATTTTCATATTTTTTTTCGTATTTTTCTTTCATTATTTTTTTAAAATGATTAGTTTTTGTTATAATTGGGTTTCCATATTTCTCATTTATTTTTTTTTGTATAACATCTTTTTTCTCAAAAAAATTTAAGACTCCATAATTTTTAAAATTAGTATCTGACATTTTTTTTCTTATATCAGGAGAATTAGCAGGTGAAACTCCCCCATATTTTTTGATATTTGTCCATTTAATATTATTAATATGTTTTTCTGATTTGTTAGCACAATTAACAGAACAATATGTTCCGTAGCCTTCCTTAAATGATTTTTTAAAAATTAATGGTTTTCTACATATTGGACATTGTGGAATTTTTTTTATATCATGTAGATATGAAAATAATTGTTCTTTAAATTGAACTCTTTCTAATTTATTTTTTACAATAAAAGATTTTAAATTTGAAAAAAATATTGAAAAATTAGTATTAATATATTTTTCTTTTGTTTTATATCCACTTTTATTATTCTCTAATAAAAAAATTTTTAATTCTTTTTTACTTTTTTCCATAGTCATATATTTATCAATATATAAATATACGAAAATTATGGCAGATTTACTAATGAAAATGCCGGTTCCTTATGAACCGAAGAGAAAAAACCGATTTATTCTAAGATTTCCATCAAGTTTAGGAATAAATGAATGGTATGTAACAACTGCGGCTAGGCCGAATGCTAAAATAGCCTCAACAGAAATTCCTTTTCTGAACACATCAACATATGTTGCTGGTAGATTCGTTTGGGAAGAACTTAAAGTAACGTTTAAAGACCCGATTGGACCGTCAGCTTCTCAGGCTCTAATGGAATGGTTTAGATTACACGCTGAAAGTGTCACAGGGAGAATGGGTTACAGTTCCGGATATAAGAAAGATATTGAGTTAGAAATGCTTGACCCAACAGGAGTTGTAGTTGAAAAATGGATTCTTCAAGGCACATTCCTTACAAGTTTGGACTTCGGAAGTTTGGACTATGTTGATGATAAACTAGCCGATATTAATGTTTCTCTTCGTATGGATCGTTGTATACTTGTATATTGAAAAATCATTGATAATCAGATAGTTATAATTTTTATAAAAGAAAACGCATCTATCCATTTACTTTGTAAATTAATTTTCATATATTTATTTAAAACATAATTATATGGAAATTTTTATTTGTAGTGTTTGTCAAAAAGAATTTACTTCTTTTTTAGGATTATTAAGGCATTCATCATCAAAACATAAATTAAGCAATAATTTAATTTATGTTAATTATATTTTGAATGGAATAACGCCAAAGTGTCAATGTGGATGTGGGAAAGATGCTCCATTTATTTCAACAGGAAAGGGATTTCGTAGATTTATACAATCACATCATAATAGAGTTCCAGGTAAAAATAATTTTCAAAAAAACCCAGAAACGCATCAAAAAGCAATCGAAACTCAAAAAAAGAATTGGAAAGCTGGAAAATATGTAGGATGGTGGGAGAAAGATGATGAAGAAACTCGTCAAAAAATAGAAGGAATAAAGGATAAATTAAGAAATAACAAAGAAAGAGGTAAAAAAATATCAAATAGTCTAACTGGCGTTCCAAAAACAGAAGAATCTAAAATTAATTGTTCAAATACGCAAAAAGTGAGGTATAAAAATGATCCGTCTATTGTAAAAAATCTGAGAGAGAAACGAATTAAATGGTTAAAAAGATATGGTAAAAAAAAGAAAACAAAACTTGAAAGAAAATTCGAAAATATATTAAAACTTATTGGAGTTAAAAACGAATTTCAATATGAGTTTGAAAAAAAGTTTTTTGACTTTTATATTCCAGAAAAAAACATACTAATTGAAGTTGATGGAGATTTTTATCATTGTAATCCAAATTCGACTCATAACTTTCCAAAATATCAAACACAAATATTAACTGTAAATAATGATGCAGTTAAAAATGAAATATGTAAAAATAAAAACATAGAGTTATTACGATATTGGGAAAAAGATATTAATGAAAGGCCAGAATGGATAATATCCGATTTAAAATTAAAATTATTGTAGTTCTATATATTTTAATAAAATTTTTACGTATAATACTTATAATAAAATAAAAAGACATGGAAGAGTTTAAAATCGATCCAACAATTGCATACGATGTTGTTGAATTACCAAGTAGAGGTATATATTATGCCAATAAGAAAAAATCTGTTAGAGTAGCGTATTTAACTGCCGCAGATGAAAATATTTTATCGTCACCAAATTTAATAGCGTCTAGTGGCGTTGTTGCTGAATTATTAAAAAGAAAAATATTAGATAAGGATTTATTATTTGAGGACATTGTTGAAGAAGATAAACGGGCAATATTAATATTTTTAAGAAATACTGCATTTGGATCCGAGTATAATATGACATTAATTGATCCAAAAACAAATGAAAAATTTTCAATTGTTTTAGATTTATCTGTAGTAAAAATGGAAGATTTCACATTAGTTGAAGATTCAAATGGTGAATATCCGTTTTTTTTGAAAAAAAGCGGAATTAATATTACGTTTAAATTTTTAACGCAAAAACAAGAAGATGAAATTGAGAAAATAAAAACCAGTTGGAATGGTCAGAGTGTTGCTCCCGTAATTACAAAACGGCTTGAAATGATGATAAAATCTATTAATGGGAATAGAGACCTTATGGAAATACATAATTTTATTGAAAGTAAAATGCCAATATCAGATTCGCATGATTTTAAAAAATATGTTAACGATCATAGACCCAAATTAGATTTAATTCAAACAGTAGAAACCCCCTCAAAGGAGATGATCCAAGTCGAAGTTGGATTTGGGGCGGAATTTTTTCGACCTTTCTACGGACTATAAAAAGAGACAACTAGATGAAATATTATTTTTAATCAACAGAAAATTTTCATATTCTGATATCATTTCTATGCCCATATATTTAAGACGATACTTTGTTGGTTATATACAAGAATTAGAAAGCGAAAATTAAAAATAGGGTATTTATTAGCATGGCAGATGATGTAAGATTACAAGCGGCAGCTAAAACAGGTTATAACGAGTTTGTAACTGAATGGGTAGACCAAAAGTTGCCACATGGGGATAATGATGGACCTCTTATTAACACACAATATGGAGCATATCTTAGTCATAAAGGATCATTTAATAAAGGATTAACCGATAGAACCACATCTGATAGAGGCAGTGGTGGAAATCAATATGGAAGTTCAACCAGAGGCACTGGAATAGTTGATAGATTATTAAAAACCCAAATTAGAGGTGAAGCTGGCGACGCTGGTGAATTTCAAAGTGTTCAAAAAGGTCTCAGTACATTTTTTGATTCTTCGGGTAAATTTAGAGGTTGGAAGAATTCTATTATTGAAGTGGGTAAAATTCTTGTTGATGAAGTTGAATTACATTTACAACAACAAAATGACCTTTTAGAGAGTATGAGTAAAAATACGGGAATGGTTGGTAAGTTATCAAAAGGTTTCCGAGAAGAAATTATAGCAGCGTCACCAGCTGCAGTATCATTAGGAATTAGTTTTGAAGAATTAAGAGATTCTGTTACTGGGTTAGTCGGAGAGTCTGGGAAATTTAAATTACTTGGTGAAGGCACGATTAAACAAATGGAACTTGCTAGCGTTTTTACTGAGAATATGTCGGCATTAGGAGCGATGGGAAAAGATTTTGAAAAAATTGGGCTAGGGGTTAGTGATATGTCAAGAGAGATTGACAAAGCTGGACATAGTGCGTTAGAAGTGGGATTAAACGCTAAGACGACAACAAAAATGATTGATGAAAATTTAAAATACATTAATTCATATGGGTTTAAAAATGGAATGGCCGGTTTAAATAGTATGGTTCAAAAATCGGTTGAATTTAGGATGGAAATGAAAAAGGTATTTGATTTTGCCGAAAAAGTGTGGTCGCCAGAACAAGCTTTAGGCGTTGTAGCAAATTTACAGATGATAGGCGGGGCGTTTGGAGATTTAAATGACCCAATTAAGTTAATGTATATGGCAACTAATAATGTTGAAGGGTTACAGGATGCACTAATTGGAGCAGCTAAGTCAGTGGTTACATTTAATCGAGAACAGGGGCGTTTCGAAGTAACAGGGGCTAATCTTAGAAGAGCTAAGGAAATGGCGGATCAATTTGGTATGAGCTTACAGGAATTAACAACGGGAGCTGTTGCCGCAATGGAAAGAACAACCGCAGCATCTGATTTAATGTCTACGGGACTTATTATGGATAGTAAAGATAGGGAATTTTTAACCAATTTAGCTCAAATGAAGGATGGTAAAATGGTTATTGAAGTTCCTCCAGATTTAAGAAAGCAAATAACTGGTTCTGTAGATAATACGGCGGTAGCTTTAGAATCTATGACAGCTGAACAAGCAAAAACATTATTAGAACAAAGAGACGCATTTAAAAAGATGACGAGTGAAGATTATGCAAGAGCACAAGTTAGTCTTTTACAAAATATGGATAGAGATCTTTCTTTTATTAGAGCAACCATTAGGATCGGAATAGGAAAAGAATTAGGGGAGGCAATAGAAACAGCTGTCGGTTATGATAAAGATATAGCCACTAATGAAATGAAATTAATAAGAGACAGTATTGGTGGAAAACTTGATGAAGTTCAAACAGGCGTTGATAATGTTGTACAACCATTTATTGAAGGATTAAAACAAGGTAATATACAAAAAGGAGAAGTTAACCCCGCAAATCCATCAGAAGAAGAGACTCCCAGTAATAAAGTAAGAAGAGAACATGGGCGGGAACCTGTATATGCAGGAGGTATACTTATGGGTTATAATGGTCCTATCAAAGTTCCATTACGAGATGAAAATGTTCAACCCCCAAATATGACGAGAGCAGAAATTACAAATGAAGCTAACAAAAAATCAGAGACGACTAAAGAAGAGAAAGAAAACAAAAAAAATGTAATTACGCCTATAGGCGCCACACAAAGTGGAGAAAATAAACCTAAAAAATCAGAAAAGACAACTCAGACGACTATTCCCCCTGTTATAATTAAGCCCGCAGTAACAATACAGAAAGGAGAAACCAAACTCCTTGCAACTAAGCCTATGAATGCTATACAGACTGGAACAGTGAAACCCCCTGTTACTAGTAATTTGCAAAGTGGAAATATTAAATCCCCATATATGGCAGAATCAAATATTAAAAAGAAGGGTGATGAAAAATCAGAAGGAACAAAGTCAAAAGAATCTAATGAAATTAGAAAAAAAATAGACGTTTTTTATCATATTGCTAGCACTAGCGCCGTGGTAGATGAATTTAGCAGGATGATTTTTAGAGCGCCCGGAAATTTTATTGACCCTAGGGAATTTACCAGCCCGATTCAGCCAGTCACATAATTAATATTTTTATCTAAGTTGTATTTATATTTAAAAGAATACAATGCCAAGTTATATAGATTTTGATTCAACTAAGCAATTCAGAGATTTTATTATAGCCAAGACGTTAAATGTTCCAAACGGCCCTCAGACATTTACGAGCGCGACTTATATTGTTCAAAGTACAAATGATATGGCAAATGTTGATCCCGGTGCCGTAGATACTAATAGATCAGCGGATTTATTACAACCACAGACTTCAAATGTATTTAAGCCAACAGAATATTCCATAACCGAGAATCTTGAGACTATTCCGAGAAAGGCCAATCTTAATTTATATCCGTATTTTGTAAATGGTCAGTATCATAGTTTTATTAGTATTATGGCGACATCAAGTTATGAAACTGAATCGGAATTAATGAAATTTGCGGCATGGAATATTAAAGAAAATCCTGAAGGGCCATTTTTTGCAAGATTACAACAGAATTTATATCGTACAACAGTTGGTAGAGTTAGATTAATTGATGCATTAGAAGGAAACACAGCGACAGCAATTAATATTATAACAGGAAAAGAACCATTAATTGAAAGTAATTCCAGAATTACGGTTGCTAGCACATTACCTGGTAAAGGTATTGATTTCTTGCAAACAGTAGGCGGTGTTGAATTTCCGTGGGTTGAAATTCCTGGTGATTATTTATCAGATCCAAAAAATCCTACTACTAACTTTAGGCCAACAGCAACAAGCGAAGCTGGTCGAATATATCAAGATATAACAGGAGGATTGGGGCAATTGCTTGGAATTCAAAGAAGGCCGACGACAACGAGAAAACCGTCTGACTTATTCATTGAATATATGGGAGAAAGACAAAAAGCAACATTATTTGATAATCTTTCATATTCGACATATGCCCCAGACTATACTACAACAGCAAGATCGCAAAATACATCAAAATTATATAACTATGTCGATCAATTTGCCGAAGGGTTTAAAAATATGTTGGGGTTAGAGGCGCCGAAAGGAAAAGGGTATATTGGTGATGATAGGGGTAATGATGTAAGATATGCAATGGGCGACTTTAATGATAGACCTGTTAGAAGTAACTATTATTTAAGTTTATTATTTGATCCCGTACAAGCTGAATTATTCCAGAGAAAGAAAAATATTGGAGAAGGCGGCGGTATTGGTGGTAAATTAACATGGATAAGTTCCAAGTCAAAAAATAAATTGGGAGAAAATAATAATGAATTCTCTTCAGAAAATTCACTATTTAATGAAACACTATCAACCAATTATCCATTTAGAGAAGATTCAATATTAGGACAAACTCAATTAATACTTGAAACAATGCCTACCGATGGAGGGGCATCTCGTTCACATGTTGCTAATGTTATAGACCAAACCAGTAGAATCTTTAGAGAAGGAGATATGATGATATCAAGAGGATCTGCGGTAAAATATGTGGATAAATTTACAAAAGCCGAGAGTGGGGTTGAATATTGTCGAGTTTGGACAAAAGATAGATCATATATGAATAATTCCGATACGATGAAAAAAACCACAAATTCAAGAAAATTTGAAAGTAGTATTTTATCAACTCCATGGAATTTAAACATATATCCAAATTCAAATGGAAATGCGGGATTTGATGGATCAACAAATATATCACAAGGTGGTTTTGATAATAAAAAAAATAAGCTTGAAAGTGGAGGTAGTGGATTTTTTGCTAAAAAATATATGTTCTCAATTGAAAATCTAGCTTGGAAATCATCAAATAGACCTGGGTTTACATATAATGATCTACCATATTGTGAAAGAGGTCCAAATGGTGGTAGAGTTATGTGGTTTCCTCCATATGATTTAAAAGTTACAGAACAAAATTCAGCCAAATGGGAAGAAAATATTTTTTTAGGAAGACCCGAGCCAGTTTATACATACCAAAATACGTCTAGAAGTGGAACAATATCGTTTAAAGTTATTGTCGATCATCCAAGTATTTTAAATCTCTTGGTAAAGAATCATTTTAAAAATATGTCAGATGAAGAATCCGATAACTATATAAACGCATTCTTTGCTGGATGTATAGATGTTGATTTTTATGGATTAATAAGAAAATATACAACATTAACTCCTGTTGATGTTGAGGCAATTAGGGCATATTTAAATCAAAATAAAGACCCTGAGACAGTTAAAAGATATATACCAATATTTGATCCTATGCCAGATCCTGTTGTTCCAACAAATGCTCCAATGGCATCAAGTTTTTCCACAGTTTTAAAATTTCATAATGATGTACCTGACGGTAATAGTCATAGTTTATATTCTAGTGATGATTATCAAAAATTATATGATTCATATATATATTCAAAAGATCAATATCTTGATAATTTAAATACTGGTTTAACAACATTAACAAATGACGGATGGACGCCCAATAAAAGAACCGATTATAAAATTTTGACTAGCGTTGACTCGCCAAACAAACCAACAATAGATGATCCATTAGCTTATAGCACATTGGTTACAGAAATTAATAAAAAAGCAAACGATGGATTTAATAGATTAATAACTGAATACTCGAATTTTAATAATAAATTAGCCGATTTAAAAGATAATTTAGGTAATAAAAATGTAAAAGAAATAAATGTTACAATAAAATCATCCACATCTCCTGTCGCAGATTCAAAATATAACTTAGAACTTTCATATAGAAGAAGCGATAGTATTATAAAAGATATTTTAAAGAAATTGTCAAAAGATGGAGATGGCGGTACTGCAAAGGTTATATGGGGTACATCTACTGTTTCGGTTGCTGAATCCCAAAGAAAAGAAGGCCCAATAACGGTATCATTTAGTGATTTAGGATATAAAGGTCAAAATGGTGTATTTACACTTCAATATGTTAATAATACTGGTGAAAGCGGAAAAAGTACTGAAGGAATAGATTGTAGTGATGTTAATTTACCCATTATACCTGAATTAAAAATAACTGCGCCAGTAGCATTTGCGTGTAGAGAAGCCGAAGTTGAAATGGCATACACATTACAATCACCAGATACACCAGTAGTAGAGACGCCAGTAAGAAAGCCAAAATTAGTTGAAGTTACTGATAGTCCCGATACTGGAGCCAATAAAACTCCTCCAATTGATGAGATGAAGGTTATAATAATGAAGACATTATCCGAATGTTTTTATTTTAAAAAACTTGAAGAGGAATCTCCAGTACAATTTTCGTCATTAAAAGAAAAATTAAGATATTTTCATCCAGCATTTCACTCAATGACACCCGAAGGATTAAACACGAGATTAACATTTCTACATCAATGTGTTAGGCCAGGTGATACATTGCCAATTAAAGGATTGTCAGATCAAAGTGATTTAAATGCAAGAAATACAACATTTGGGCCTCCGCCAATTCTTGTGATGAGAATAGGTGATTTTTATCATTCAAAAATTATTGTAAGAGATTATAATGTGGAGTTTGAACAAAATATTTGGGATCTTAATCCAGAAGGAATTGGTGTACAACCAATGATTGCTAATGTTACACTACAAGTTAGTTTCATCGGTGGTCATGGATTGGAAAAACCAGTTGAACAACTACAAAACGCATTATCGTCTAATTTCTATGCTAATACTGAAATGTATGACCCAAGATCAACGGCGACCGAAGATCGAAGCAAATATACAAAAGAATTTTTGGAAGGATTGTTGGCTGATTATAAAGAGAAACCAAATCCTGATTCACAGGAAGTACCACCAACAGAAACTAAAATTACCGAAGGTACATATATTGGTATTCTAGGCATGCTTAGTGCAGTTCCTCCAGTAATAAAAACATTAACATATGATGGTCTGGTAGATGATCTTTTTCAATCCACAAAAGATTATTTTAGTAACTTTCAAACATCATACACTGGAATAACAAAAGAATATGACACAAAAGTATCTTCTATGATACTATCACCCACATATAGAATAATAAATGAATATGATGTTCAGATAGGTGGTGGTAGTACAGATACAATTGAATTATTAGGTAACTATAAATCAAATAATGAGTTAGAAATGTTAGCGAGGGATTTTCAAGTAAAATTAGAAGATAAAATTACGACAGAAAATATCAGCATAATTTTTGAATTTAATAAAGAAATGACTAGTGGACAATTAGATAAATCTGAACGAATATTAAAACCAAAAATTAAAGAGCTTATAGGTAAGATAATTGATGGAATAATAGGAAACTCCGATGTTAAAAATATTGAAGCAAATCGAAATAGAGTTATTGTTGCATTAGATAAATTAAATTTTATTGTTGGAACATTATATGATGGTAAAATTTCCATGAAAGATAAAACATATATTGCGGCGAGTTTAACTGGGTTTACATATGATAAACTTTATAACATATATAGTAATGTTATAGATTTTATAAAAGAAAATCAGTCTAAATTTTCAGAAGATCTTGATGAAAGTTATGTATTTAGTCGAAACACAATAATGTCAGCAAATGATTTTTCTTATTTTCTTTCAGTTTTATTAAAAGGGTATAAAACCGATATTTTAGATATATATAAAAAAGATCCTGTTTTTGAGAAATTAATAGGTAGTATTGAAAAAAGAATAAATAGGTTTATGGCATCCGATCCAAAGGAGAAAAATTTCAGAATAAAAAAATACCCAATCAGAAAAAATAATAATAAACTTACATTTACCATTGGAGATGAAACAGATGGATTTAGTGACGGAGAAAAGACAATGTTAGAAAATGTACATAGAACTAGTGGAAATAAAACAAAAAGTGTATTAAATTATTTCAGATAATGAATAATCAATATTTTGACAGGTATCAATATTTTGTTGAAGATGGAAAATTTAAAATTATTCCAGGACTTGAGATACCCATTAAGTCAACTGATAAGTATCTTCAATATAAACACGCTAAAGATAGGTTTGATAAACTATCGCAGGAATATTATAATTCGCCATTATTTGGATGGCTAATATTACAAGCAAATCCATTATTTGGGGGTATTGAATTTTTAATACCTGATAATTTTTTAATTAGGATTCCATTTCCGCTTGTTCCGTCTTTACAAGATTACAAAAAAGCCGTAGATTTGTATAAACTATATTATGGGGAATAATAATTTAAAAACCGCAAATGATATATTAGTAAAAGTTGATCAAAATAATCTTATTTATATCGACCCTAATAGTGTTGTGTCTAATGGTTTGGCTGTTCCAAGAAGTGTAGAACCCGAAAATCTTGTGATGTATGTTAATTTGGAAGCAGATCTGGTTCCCCGTACTACTTTAATTTCAAACAATGCCGAAAACACATTGTTATCTATTGCTAAAGGCACATTAAATTTTATGAAAAATCCTAATGGTAGGGATTTTGACACCAAATGGACGGATGCATATACTGACGTTAGAGAAAAATCATCAAGTTCAACATCATCGAAGACCGATCCAACAGATAAAACTTTTATTCAAAATGACACATCAGGACAAAGTTTTGGTATTGATAGTATAACAATACAAGTAGCTGGGGCAAATTTCGTTCCTAAAGTAGTAATAAAGTTCATCGATGTCAGAGGGAAAACGCTATTTGATTCCCCCGCGAATTCTCCATATGCTGCTTTCTTTCATTTACCTTGGCCAATATTTTATTTAACAGTTAAAGGATATTATGGAAAAGCAATAAAATATAGATTGCATAAGATTAAATTTAATTCAAGATATAATCCAAGTGGCGGTAATTTTGAAGTTGAAACGACATTTATTGGATCAACATATGCATATTTGGCAGATATACCATTGGAAGCCGTATTAAATGCTCCGTATTTTTATATATCAGAAAATGTGAACACCACCAAATTTAATGAACAAACGGGATATTATGATGTAACTGTTAGTAAATCAACAAAAGGATATAGAGTATTAAAATCCGTGTATCAAGAATATATAAATAAAGGATTATTACCAAAAGATTTTCCAGTAAAAACGCTTAGGGAAATTATTATTATTGCGGGTAGATTAAATAAAATATTGGAAAGGGAGATATTTGAAAAAACTATAAATCCAAAAGTTCTTGCAGGAGTAAAGGATTATGAAGAACAAATACAAAATTTTGCAATAATGATTGAAGGATGGCGAAGAGAATATCTTGGACCATTACCAGATTATTTTACAACACAAGAAAAACGACCAGGTACTGATGAATATATACGTTGGTATAAAATGACCGATAAAAATAAAGATACATTAATTAATATTACAGGAAGAACCATAACAGCAACTCTTGAATTTAAAATAAACAATTACATTGATTATTTAGAAAAGAATCAAACTTTCGGAGTAAAGAGAGATAATAGTTTGATTATAGAGGATGGCATTCAAATTAAAGTTATATCGGTTAATGCATTAAAAACCATATCAAATTTTTACAGATTCGATAAGGGATCGTATGGTATTGATATTGATGGAATACTTGACATTATTGTTGCTATTGAAACAGACTTTGTGCAGCAAAGAAACAAATTGGAAACCGATATCGAAGAAAAAATGAATGAAGTTGTTCGAAACAAAGATCTCGGAATTGGATTTGAGCCTACGATTAGAAATATTGTGGGGGTTCTTCTTGCTAATGCTGAGACATATATCAGATTGATGAAAGATGTGCATAAAAAAGCATTTGATCAAGCGCCAGCAAGAAAAGAATTACTTAAAAGTGTATCAACAGATAGTATCGGAGATGCAATATATCCATGGCCAGAAATTAAAGCAAATAATTCTGGAGGTAAAGAATTAGTTTTAGTATATCCTGGCGGTAAAGAGATGGGAGATAAATTACAAGCGTCAAATACAACATTATGGCCAGAAGTTGATTTCGTTGAAAACTTTTATGAGGTTGCCACGAAAAAAGCCGATAATTTAACAACTAAAGAAGGTAATCCAGAAAATATAAATTATATTTTTGGTACAGGAATTAATATGTCCAAAAAAGATATAGGGGTATTAACTAACATATCTGGTTATTTACCATATGGCGATAAATCACCTAGTTCGATTTTATATGAAATATATGAAAGAGCAAAATATACCACGGCATTAAATCCATTTAGTAATGATGTAATGGTGGAATTGGCCGATGTTGAATTTGACAATCTACAAAATCAAATAGGTGAAGATATTGATGTCGTGGATATATTAAAATCATATGTTACAAATTACGGTAACCTACTTTACTATATGGGAGCATTCTCAACATTTGAAAGATATCCATATTATCAAGATCAATTACCGACAGTTCCTTATATTAAAGATGTTATTGCACAGGATTATAGTATAAACAAATATCAAAGAAATACGGAAAAGCCGACAAATGAAAATCTTTACCCAAAATTATCCGCATTTTTGCTAAATTATAAACCTGAATCATATAGAACAAAAATATATCCATTTAATTCAACAACTTATTTATCATATACAAATAATAGTTTTAATATAAAAGATTTATATTTAAATGGGATTTTAAAAGTTAATGCTCCAGAAGATTTTATATCATCATCAATGAACGCATATATGTGGGTTAAAGATGAATATAGATATAATTTATTTAATAATGTAATAAAAATAGGAGATCAGTATAAACATATATTAAATACGCCATATTTTCATAAACAATTATATAATGATTTTACTGGATTACAATCACAAGGAAAATATGTTGGATCATCATATCTATTTTTAAATTCCTTACCATTTAAAGATTTAGATGATCTAACAAGTTTTGGATATGCTGGCCCAGTTCAAAATGATACATTAGTATCAACAATTTTTAGAGAAATCGGCGCGAGTCATTACATTCCATATCATTTGATGTTAAAATGGGGATCAATTTATCATAGATATAAAAGATATATTAATGATAGCGTCGATATTATTAATAATATAACTAATCCAATTGATGGAGATTTATATTTTGATAATGATCTAAATAGAGTTTATACAGGTAGTACAGATCCAGGAGTTGATACAATAGATAGATCAAATTTAAATGATGTGGGAATTCACCCATTTTATGATACTGTATTTCATCAAATAGCTAATGGTTACGCATTTTTTGATTTCATATCTGGACCAACTGGATATTCTCAAACAATTTCCAGTAATATAACTAAAATATATTATCAAGTAGCTAGCGGCGGATATGCATGGTCGACATTTATCGATGAATCAAAATTTACAACTACAGACAATAGATATACATTATTACCATGTAATGGGTATAATAGTATAAATGTAAGTGATTTTGCAGAGGCCGAACAAGAAAATTTTAGAATTTTATGGAATGTCGGAACTGAATATTCGTTAGGATATGTTTACTATTCGGGATATACATTTCCAACATCGGATGAATATTTCAAATTAACAAATAGTACATATTCGTTGTCGACAAATTATAGAAAAGTAATTGATTTGATTGCGACATTTAAGCCAGATATTTTGGATGTGTTTGAACAGGCATTTTTGGATTTTGCAAGCGAGAGACTTAATGAAGAAATTCCATATAAACCGTATGATGTAAAATATTCAAAATTTCAAGATATATTAAGAGATATTGTTTCAGTGGCAAAAGACAATACAGATCCAACAGATATTAATGGATTATTAACTAAAATTAAAGAAAAACAATCGGCTAATTTATCTAGTATAACATCTAACATATTATCAACTGATAGCCTTGTAAGAATTTCATTAGCCAATCCTAGAGAAGTTGATAATTATATTTTAGACCAATTTACCAGTACTGGATCTACCATAAGTGAATTTAATTCTTCACAAATTGCTGGCAATACTGATAATATAAAACTTTATTTGGGTGAAGATATAGACGGATATTATCAAGATTTCTTTTTAACAAACAACATTGAACTAAGTGAAGAAAACATAAAACAATTTAGGCCTTTAATTTATATGTATGCTGGATTGAGAGCCAACGGAGACTCACCAACAAAAGAAAGATTTGTCTCATATATAAAAGACAATATTACATTGCCGTCGCCAACTAAGATTGATTCAATGAGCGTTAGCGGTCCAGATAAAAGATTAAAATTATTTTTAGATCAATTAATACATAGAATACAAATAGATTTGAAAAGCGAAAAAGTAGCGGCCGTAAATAAAAAAAGAGGGTATAGTGACGATATTATTAAATTAGAAATATATAACTTGTTTAAATCATTCAATGATAAATGGACATCTGGAAATTCAATAGGCCAAAAAACATTAATGGAAGAATTTTTATTCTTGGATAAAGCGAATAGGGATATTGGTAGTTCGGTTTATATTGATATGGAGAAATTAATGAGATTAACAGCCAAGGGTAATGAAAAAATTAATTTATTTAGTGCGGTCAGTCTTTTAGTTCAAGATACTGGGTTTGATATAAGAGTATTACCCGCATATGTTAATTTTTATGGTACAAATTATTCAAATACGAAAAAAGTAATGCCATCTAAAACTGTTGCTGAAAATATGTTTGGGGCATTTCTTGATATTGATTACGTGGATTCTTCTCCAAAGATTATATTGCAATATATTGGGCCAACTTCAAAACATTTGGAATTATCTGATATTAATTTTAAATACAAATATAAAAATGACGGATTTAATATTGGAGATGTAAATAATAATCCTATTATTATTGCGTCCGATGTCTTTACCAGAATGGATTTTTCGAAATCAAATAAAGTTGTTGCATTTGAAGTAAGTTTTGGTGATCAAAATCAATCTATTTTTAAAGGAGTGGAATTAGACCAATCATCAATAAAAAACACATCAGAATCGTTTATAGTATTGGATAGATTAGGACGAAGCGAAAGTGGGTCTAGCACAGCACAAATTGATGTTGGACTATTCGACATATATAGACAATCATCATATCAATGTCAAGTATCGGCAATGGGTAATGTTATGATACAACCAACAATGTATTTTTATTTAAAAAACATTCCATTATTTAAAGGATCATATTGGATTACCGAAGTAACTCATACTATTAGAACAACAGGTATTGATACCTCATTTAAAGGATCAAGAATTCCATTGCAATCTTTACCAAATCCAACAGATTCATTTTTGGCTAGTTATCGATCACTTTTTGATAGAATGGTAAAAAGAGCCGATGTTAAAGTTAAAGAAATGCAATTAACAGGTAATACGGGTACTGAAGAGACAATAAGTAGTGATGCTGGCGCCTTTACATATGATATGGGAGATAAAAGTAAGGCGCCAAGTGGTGAAAAGCACATTAAAGAAGCGGGAGTAACAGAATACGGAATACCATATAATGGATTTGATGGCGAGAAATATATCCAAAAAATATCACATCATAATGATAATGTTCAATGGTTAAGGGCAATTGCCGTTCTTATGGATGGAACTAAATATCCAATTGACACAGGTACTACTATGAATATACTTTCTAATCTAACGCCTGCAAGTATTGATAATCCACATCCAATAATATGGAATGATATTAAAGATCTAAGTAAATCACAAGATTTTTATGTAACTAAATTTAATTTAGGCAGAATAACTCCAGATTATCTTATTAATCATTTTCATAAAACAATATTTATAAATCCAAACACTAAAATTGAAAAATCCGAAATTATAACCACAAATATGAGTAATAGTGGTAATAGATATAATGGACCTATTAGTGTTGGGCCAGGCATATCGGGTGTTGGTGTCGGATTGTCAAAATCGTTAATGCTAAAATTGAAGTTAAATGATGGAGATGTTGTTTATTTCAAATTAACAGAATGAAATTAGTAAATTGTTAGATATTTATATAAAAATTGAATTATGACTAATAGAGACAAAGCAATAGAAGATTTTTTGAATAAAACAGTCATCAAAGATGTTTCCGAAGATGGGACAGAAGAAACCATTTGTGATATAGCAACTGGCGAATGTTATGTGATTAGAACAAAAGATGGTCTAGTTGAACGGATTAATAAAAAATACATAACCGAAGACGGAAGACAATTATTACAAGATTAATATATAAAAATATGGAAAACTTATTACAGGAAGAACTAAAGCGTTTCAATGCTATAAACAAATATACTGAGAGACTATTATCAGAACAAGAACCTCCGTTACCGCCACCGCCAGCAGATCCAGCAGCTGCGGCACCACCAGCAGATCCAGCAGCTGCGGCACCACCAGCAGATCCAGCAGACCCAGCAATACCGCCAGCAGAAGATTTACCACCTGAAGCAGAAGAGAAAGGTACAGATTTGGGTGATACAGATCCGTCTGCAGACGACACAACCGAAGAACTTGATATTACAGATTTGGTTAATATGACTAAGAGTATTAAGAAACAACTAGATGATACACAAGGCCAAGATACGGGTGCCACACAAAAATTAGATGATGTTTTTACAAAGTTGAATGATTTAGAAGCCAGATTAGGTGAAATGGATAATGTATTAGCAAAAATTGATCAATTAGGAGATCAAATTCAACAGGTTAAGCCAAAAACTCCAATGGAGAAACTTGAGATGAGATCATTGGATTCGTATCCATTTAATAAAAAGCCTGACGATTTTTTTGCCGAAAAACGAGGCGAAATGGAAAAAACAGGAAAAAATGAATACGTCCTTACTAAAGGAGATGTCGAAAATTATGGTAAATATGATGTAATGAAGTCATTTAACCCAAATATCGATCAAAACACATTTTAATACTTGAAAATTTCAAAATAATTATGTATCTTTAATTTGTCTGGGGAACACAGACAAGAAAATCATGACGAACTACCTACATTAGTGGGAGTGATGACTCATGAAGCTCACGGATTTCTAATTCGTGGGTAGTTCACTATATTAACTTATTTTCTAATACGCCGCACGCGGCAACGGATTTTTTAAAATGATTGGACTTTATATTAAATTAACATTATCGGCTTTGGAGGAACATATCTTCCGAAGCCGATTTTTATTTATTTTCAAAAAATCTTATTTGTTATTTGGTAATTATATATTTTTTACTTATATTTGATTACATAAAATTTTATTAACTAAATTAAATTAAATTATGGGAACATTTGAAGCAGTACAAGAACAGTACGAAAAAAACAAGAAAGCCGCAGGCGGCAACAAATTCGCCTCTCAAGAGGAACGAATGAAGAAGTATTTTACCACCGTATTACCGAAAGGTTCTGAAAGTGAGGAAAGACGGGTACGCATCTTATCTCCAAAAGATGGATCGACGCCGTTTGTAGAGGTATTTTTCCACGAAGTACAGGTGGATGGAAAATGGGTTAAACTTTGGGACCCGAAGCAGGAACATAAACGTTCTCCCTTGAACGAAGTTAAAGACAGCCTTGAAGCTACTGGCGTCGAATCTGACAAAGAACTAGCGAAATCCTATCGCTCACGTAAATTCTTTGTTGTAAAAGTAATTGACAGAGATCATGAGCAAGACGGCCCAAAATTCTGGAGATTTAAGAATAACGCCAAAGGGGAAGGCGTTTTTGATAAAATCTACCCGATTTGGAAAAATAAGGGTGACATCACCGATCCCGTTAAAGGTCGTGATTTGATTCTTTCATTATCCCTTACCACATCAGGCACAGGCAGAGTGTATACAGTAATCAATTCTATCATTCCAGAAGATCCTAGTCCATTACATGAAAATGAGGAGACGGCACAGAAATGGCTTAATGATCTTCTTGTATGGTCAGATGTTTATGCTAAGAAACCAGAGGAGTATCTCGATATGGTCGCCCAAGGGGAAACCCCAAAATGGGATAATGATCTTAAAAAATGGGTTTCAGCGGCAACAGCAGAAGAAACAATTGCTGGATCAGTACCAGGTAAAGTTCCTGAAGATCCACAAGCGGAGGCAGAACCCGATGACGAGGCAGATTTACCTTTTTAATCTAACTAATCGCCCACATCTATTAAAGGTGTGGGCGATTTAATAATTTTTTTATAATAATAGATATGGCAATTAAAAAACAAGATTTTTCAGCAATAAAAAAGAAATATTCAGAAGAGGCATCATTTAAGCCTGACAGATATTTTGATTTGGGGGACGCTTTTTTGGATGCTTGCGGCATTCCAGGCCCCGCTATGGGGCATTTAAATATGTTATTAGGACATAGTGATACAGGAAAAACCGTTGCTCTAATTAAAACGGCAATAGACGCACAGAGAAAAAATATATTACCTGTTTTTCTTATTACAGAACAAAAATGGACATTTGAACATGCAAAACTGTTAGGATTTCAATGTGAAAAGGTGGTTAAAGAAGATGGAAGTTTTAATTGGGACGGATTTTTTCTTTTTAATAATCATTTTGATTATGTTGAACAAATTACAGATTATATTACTAGCTTACTTGATGCTCAAGATAAGGGAGAGATAGATTATGATTTATGTTTTTTATGGGATTCTGTGGGTTCTGTTCCATGTAAAATGACATTTGACGGCAAGGGTGGAAAACAAGCGACCGCATCGGTATTATCGGATAAAATAGGAATGGGACTAAACCAGAGAATTACTGGATCACGTAGGTCAGATAGAAAATATACGAACACAATGATTATGTCCAATCAGGCATGGGTTGAATTACCAGATGGGCCATTTGGACAGCCAAGAATTATGGCTAAAGGGGGAAATGCAGTATGGTTAAATTCAACGTTTGTATTTTTATTCGGAAATCAGAAAGGAGCAGGCATAACTAAGATATCCATCACGAAAGATGGTAGAAAAATTAAAATAGCAACGAGAACTAAAATTAGTGTAATGAAAAATCATCTCACTGGACTTGGTTATGAAGACGGTAAAATATTAATAACAGCTCATGATTTTATGAAGGCAAAGAACGAGGCCGAAGAAAAAAAATCTATCGAAGAATATAAAAAAATTGCTGGGGAATATATTAGTGAGAAATTAGGTGTTTCTATATCAGAAATAATAAACGCAAATATTATACGTGAGGAAGATACCGAATAGGATGTTACAAAAAATTTGCAGTAAATGTGGATTAGAAAAAGAATTAGATGACTTTGTTAAAAATAATAGGAGTAAATCTGGATATTCTTGTGTTTGTAGTACATGTAATAATGAAAGAAGTAAAAAATATAGAAAAAATAACTCACAAAAATGTTTAAAACTTACACGAGATTGGTGTCATAAACATCCTGAATGGGTTTATAATAGGTATAAAAAATATCGATTAGAAAATCCTGAAAAAATTAATGAAAATCATAAAAATTTTTATAAAAATAATCCAGAAAAAAGAAAAGAATATCGTAAAAATTATAAACCAAGAAAAAGAGAGAGAAGAAAAGAAAGACAAAAAGATGATCCAGTTTATAAAATTACTAATAATGTACGAGGCAGAATGTATAAATATCTAAAAAAACTTAATATAACGAAAAGAAATAGGACATTCGAAATTGTTGGAATGTCTCCATCAGATTTAAAGGAATATTTAGAAAAACAATTTACTGATGGAATGAATTGGGAAAATCACGGGCAATTTGGTTGGCATATTGATCATAGGATGCCATTAGATTCAGCAAAAACGGAAGATGAATTATATAAATTATGTCATTACACAAATCTTCAACCTTTATGGTGGTTAGATAATATTCATAAATCTACTAAAATCATTTGATTTTTCGAAAATTTTATGTATCTTTAATAATATATAAAAATAAAATTTAAAAATAAAAAACATGAAGAAACTATTAATTTTATTGGCCTTAGTTGTCATATCAATTTCGGGATTCTCACAAAGTAAGTGGGATGGATTTTTTAAACCTGTTACTCCACAACAATTTCAAAGTTATCTTAAAGGAGTTTCGGCTGTAAATCCCAACGTGTGGTTATTTAGGCCAGCAGTTTCAATTGCTGCAACAATAGTAACATATGATCGTGTTACAAAAGAATGGAACGCAACGGCATTTAATTCCGTTGGTATGGGTATCGGTTATCAACATTATATTGATCTTAACGGTGCTCCATATAATAATTTTGGTTTTAACGCATTAGTATTTGTTAATGCCACTCCCGATGCCTCATTATCATTTGCAGGTACAGTAAGCGCATTAAAATTTATTGATGTCGGTGGCGGATACAATGTAGGAACAAAAAATCCTTTTGTTTTATTGGGTGTCAAGTACAATTTCTAGTATTTACGAATAATTTCTATGAATGACCACTTTACTGGTTGACGGCGATAACCTACTGACTATAGGGTACTTCGGTGTAAAAAATTACTTCTACAAGGGTGAACATATTGGGGGAATATATCATTTCCTCAATACCCTAAGAAGATCTTTCGAAAATTATCACCTTGATAAAATAGTGGTTTTTTGGGATGGAGAGGATGGATCTCTGTCACGTAAAAAAATATATTCCTATTACAAAGATAACCCCAAAAAGCCAAAGAGTGAGAACGAAATCAATTCTTATAATTATCAAAGACAGAGAATTAAACAATATTTAGAAGAAGTATATGTTCGGCAGGGAGAATATAAATATTGTGAGACCGATGATTGCATTGCATACTATACCCAGATAACCCCAGATGAAAAGAAAATCATTTTCTCGTCTGATGGAGATCTAACACAACTTGTTAACGAAAAAACGCAACTCTATAACCCATCACATCATAAATTATATAAGCCAAAAGATACGTTTGTTTATGACCACGAAGAGATTTTAATTGAAAATATCAAATTGGTTAAAATGTTGTGTGGTGACCCTTCTGACAATATAGCGGGAATCCGAAATCTTGGAATTAAAAGATTAAAGGAGATGTTTCCTGAAATTGTAACTCAACCCTTGACCTTGGAATATGTTAGGTATAAAACTAATTTTCTTTTCGAACAGGATAAGGAAAATAAAATTATACAGAATCTCATAACAGGGGTTACTAAACGTGGAGTATTTGGTGAAGAATTCTTCCAGGTTAATAATAGTATTGTAAGTTTGGATGAGCCGATATTGACCGAAGAAGCAAAGGAAAATATAAAGGTGTTGATAACCGATAACCTAGACCCCGAAGGAAGGTCATATAAGAACACAATGAAAATGATGATGGAAGATGGATTATTTCAAGTTCTTCCTAAATCAGATGATGCGTGGATAAAATTTCTTAATCCATTCCTCAGATTAACCAGAAAAGAAAAAAATAAACGTTATACAAATATAAAAAGATAAAAATATGCAATACCAAGATCCTAATAAATTCGAATTTCTCCTGACGCTAGAGAAAAATATAGTTATTCAGAGATATTTTAGTGTTCCAAACTATAATCCAAAAACCAAAAATTCACTCAATTTATATGAGTGCGTAAAAGAAATTTGTAAAGAAATTTCGGAAGATTTAAAAATAAAAACATTGGATTATTTAACCGAAGATCATAAATCTTTTCTTGCTTTCAATCATGAAGAATTTACTGCCAGGCCCGATGAAGAATATTTTTTATTAAGAATATTATTGGGTGAAGATGTATTTATTTCTAGGATATTTCCCGCTCATATTTATCATCCAAAAGCAAGATATGCTGTGGATATTAGGCCAAAAGTTAGAAGAATATTATCAGATTTAACGAATGTTTTATCATCTGAAGTATTGGATAACAGATACCTACAATATGAGATAAAATAGGAGCAAAAGATATATGAACGAAAAGAATTTTGGATACTTGGGGACGACATTTCAACAGTCGCTACTAAAAGCAATAATTGAGGATAAAAAGTTCGCTGTAACAATAGTTGATGTAATCGATAGTAAGTACTTCGATGGTCCATACTTCAAATATATTATGGAGAACATCAAAGAGCTTTATACGACATTTAAAACTATTCCCAATTACGAGACTTTATCACAAAAAATACTGGCAGAAAATACTAGTGCATCAAGTAAAATAAATCTTGATACATTATATGCTATCAGAGACAAAGAAGTAGAAGATAATGGGTATGTGAAGCTCACAGCTCTCAATTTTTGCAGACAGCAAGTATTGAAAAGGGCACTGAAAGAGTCAGAGGAGATTATGGATAATGGAGATTTTGAAAATTATACTAAAATTGAAGATAAAATTCAAAAAGCTCTACAAATTGGCACCACAACACATGAAGTCGTTGATATTAGTGAAGGTGTGTTAGAATCACTGGAAGAAGATTCAAGAATACCATTCCCAACAGGAATTGTGGGTATTGATAATCTTCTTAAAGGTGGTATTGCAAAAGGTGAATTAGCTATTTTACTCTCGCCCACAGGTATTGGAAAAACGACATGGTTAAGTAAAGTTGCAAATTCAGCATATAATACAGGAGCGAATGTTTTACAGATATTTTTTGAAGACAATATGAGAGATATTCGTAGAAAACATTATGCAGTTTGGACACATATAACACCTGATGAACAACCTAAGCATAAGCATGACATTGCTGGAATGATTGACTATATGCAAAGTCAGAAGAAAAATTTTCTTAAACTTGTTAAATACCCATCTGGAACTCTTTCTATTAATGATATTAGAAATAAAATTAGGAAGTTAGAATCTGAGGGGCTTAAAATTGATCTATTGGTTTTAGATTATGTTGATTGTATTACTAGCGAAGGAACAATGAATGGTGAAGAATGGAAAGGTGAAGGGGCAATTATGAGAAGCCTCGAATCAATGACCGATGAATTTAATATTGCTGTATGGACAGCAACCCAAGGAAATAGATGTGTCGGGATTGATACATTAGTTGATATAATAGATAAAGGACAAATTAAAATTAAAAATGTAATGAAAGGTGATTTAATTAAAACGCATAATGGATATAAAAAAATAAGTTACATATTTCCCATTGAGAAACAACCAGTATATAAAATTAAAACAAAGTCAGGCAAGGAAATTAATGTATCATCTAAACATTTTTTCCCAACGAAATATAAACAATTAAAATCAATAGAAAGCGGATTATCTATTGGAGATGTTTTATTGTTGGAAAAATAAAATATTTGTGTTGATGTTAATTTTTTATTTTAAGCGTATATTTATAATAAAAATATTATGGGGAAAATATCATTAGACGTTTTTTTAAATTATAAAAAGATCAGAGATATTAGAAATAAAATTACAAATGATCAGATGAACGAAGTTTATAAAATTATAAAATATTATAAAACTGATAATATTGGAAATAGACTGGTTAACATCAGAGATTTTATTCTTTATGGAGTTGAGGATAATTGGTTAGATAGATTAAAAATCATTACAACTACTATAAAAAACGATGTTGTTAGTGAATATTCATGTAAAATACGTTATGGTGATAAATGGGATGAGAAAAGAAAAAGTCACATATCTAAAACGAGAATGGATAAAAAAAAATTTATCGAGCTTTATGGCGAGGACGAAGGAATTAAAAAATGGAAAGAAAGAAATGAAAAAGTAAAAAGTTATGGGATAAAATATATGATTGAGAGATATGGTGAAAAAGAGGGCAAAATAAAATGGGAAAAAACATTGAATCAAAAAATTGAAACGATGAAAAAGAGAAAAAAAATTAAACCATATCGTAATGGATTAACATTAGTAGAATACCAGAAAAAATATGGAATTGACGATGGGTATAAAAGATGGATAATAAAAAACGAAAAGCAAAGTTACCGTAGATCAATTGAATATTATTTAGAGACATATGGGAAAGAGAATGGATTAATTTTATGGAATGAGTATTGTGAAAGTATGAGTAAAACAAGTTTAAATTCTTTTATTGAACGATATGGCGAAATAGAAGGAAATAAAAGATATAATTGTATGGGAGACAAATTGAGGTATAAATCATCACAGGAATATTATATTAAAGAATATGGAAATGACAATGGAATAATAAAATATCAAGAATTAATTAATAAGAAAATTAATTATTTTAGCACTAAATATTCTAAAATTTCTCAAGATTTATTTTGGAATATATATGAACGTCTTGAAAATAAAGAAAATTGTTATTTTGCGGAATTAAATGACGAATATGTTTTTTATGCCTATAAAAATGACTTAACAATAATAAATGTAGATTTTAAATATAATGAAAAAATAATTGAATTTGATGGAGAGTATTGGCATTCATCAAATAAGCAGAAAATAATTGATAAAAATAGAGATGATTTTTTAAAATTAAAAGGATATAAAATTCTAAGAATCAATGAAATTTTATATCATAAAAATAAAGAACAAACAATAAATGAATGTATTAATTTCTTAAAAAATTAACATGAAGCATAATTTAAATTTAGACGATTTCAAATTGGATGAAATAATAAGTATTGAGTTAATTGGTGAAGAAGAAACTATTGACATATCAGTCGAAGATACAGAAATGTTTTATGCAAATGATATATATACCCATAATTCATCAATGTCTTCAGAAATCGTTACTGCTGATCAAATGGGCGGTAATATTAAGAAAGCTCAAGTCGGGCATGTGGTTATTTCAGTTGCTAAAACTCTTGAACAGAAAGAAAATAATCTTGCAACTGTTACATTACTTAAAAGCCGTATCGGTAAAGATGGAGTGGTTTTTGGAAATTGTAAATTTAATAACGAATTACTCGAAATTGATACTGATACACAAAATACTCTTCTTGGCCATGCTGAAGAAAAAGCTATACAGAAAAAAGAACATATTTTAGACGTGTATAAAAAATCTATAATAGAGAAAGAAGAAATGAAGCATAGAAAAGAAGAAATCAGGGAAGAAATTACTGGCGAAATACATCCTAATCATAATTTTGATGAACCAATTCATGTTGAGGCTCCTCCACCAGGCGTGGGACTTGGCAGTGTGATAGGAACTGTGGAAGTAAAGAGTCCAACAATATCCGATTTATCCCAAGAAGAAAAAAATCACCGACTTGCTGAATTATCTAAGCAAAAAAAGCATAAGGTTGAAGAAATAGAGGTAAATAGCGGGTAGAGAACCATAGGAGAAATGCACAACGGAAAAAAATAAAGAATAAATTAAATATATAATTTTATGGATTTATCACAAAAAATACTATCTGATTTAACGGTTTATATGAAATATGCAAAATATATTCCTGCTCTAAATAGAAGAGAAACTTGGGACGAAATAGTCACAAGGAATATGAACATGCATATAAAAAAATATCCTAAACTAAAGGAGGAGATCATCGAAGCTTATAAGATGGTATATGATAAGAAAGCGTTACCCTCTATGAGGTCATTACAATTCGGAGGTAAGCCTATTGAGATTAGTCCAAACAGAATTTATAATTGCGCGTATCAACCAATAGACCATATTGATGCATTTTCTGAAACAATGTTTCTCCTTCTCGGAGGAACAGGAGTTGGGTATTCCGTACAAAAACATCATGTGGAAAAATTACCAGAAATTAGAAAGCCAAATCCAACGAGAACAAGAAGATACTTAGTAGGTGATAATATTGAAGGATGGGCCGATTGCATAAAAGTTTTAATAAAATCATACTTTGGTTTATCTTTGTCCGTTCCTGTTTTTGATTATTCTGATATAAGGCCCAAAGGAGCTCTATTAGTTACTTCAGGTGGAAAAGCGCCAGGTCCACAACCCTTAAAAGATTGTGTACATAACATTAGTAAAATACTTGAATCAAAACAGGATGGTGAAAAATTAGAAACTATTGAAGTTCATGATATTATTTGTTTCATTGCTGATGCGGTTTTGGCGGGTGGAATAAGAAGGGCAGCTCTGATATCTCTATTCAGCGCCGACGACAGTGAAATGATATCATGTAAGAATGGTTTATGGTGGGAATCCAATCCTCAAAGAGGAAGGTCAAATAATTCTGCGATTCTTTTGAGGCATCGAATAACAAAAGAATTTTTTATGGATTTATGGAAAAGAATTGAGGCTTCAGGATCAGGTGAACCAGGAATTTATTTATCCAATGATAAAGAGTACGGAACAAATCCATGTTGTGAAATCTCATTGAGATCCAATCAATTCTGTAATTTGTGTGAGGTTAATGTTTCAGATATAGAGTCACAGGAAGATTTAAATCAAAGAGTTAGAGTAGCCTCTTTTATTGGAACATTACAAGCAGGATATACTGATTTTCACTATCTAAGGGAGGTATGGAAGAGGACGACAGAAAAAGAAGCATTGATTGGAGTATCGTTAACAGGTATTGGGTCAGGTAGAATATTAAACTTTGATATGAAAGCCGCCGCTAAAATTGTTAAAGATGAAAATATTCGAGTATCCGCTTTAATTGGTATAAATAAATCTGCAAGAACAACAACTGTTAAGCCAAGTGGAACAGCATCTTTAGTTTTAGGAACTTCAAGTGGAGTTCATGCATGGCACAATTCTTTTTATATTCGTAGAATTCGTGTAGGTAAGAATGAGCCAATATATAGTTATTTAAGTATATATCATCCAGAATTATTGGAAGATGATTTCTTCAGACCACACGACACGGCAATTATTTCTGTTCCTCAAAAAGCTCCTGAAGGTTCTATATTGAGAACAGAATCTCCATTCCAATTACTGGAAAGAATTAAATTCATATCACAAAATTGGATTAAACCAGGACATAGAAGTGGATCGAATACTCATAATGTTTCAGCAACTATTAGTTTAAGAGAAAATGAATGGGACGCTGTGGGAGAATGGATGTGGGCATCAAGGGAATATTATAATGGTCTTTCAGTATTACCTTATGATACTGGATCGTATAAACAGCCTCCATTTACTGATTGTACTAAGGAAGAATATGAGAGATTAGTTAGCGTCTTACATAATATTGATTTAACTAAAGTTATTGAATTACATGATAATACAAATCTTGCAGGAGAATTAGCATGCGCGGGAAATAATTGTGAAATAAAATAAATTTAAGGGCACTATATTAAAAATAATTTAAATGATACCAGCAGAGTACAAAATTGTAAAAAATGATAAGTATATGGGCGGTTATTTTTTAACGCAATATGACTTACGAGCGCTTGTAAGGGATTTTCAAGCAGATTTCTACGATGGATTTGTCAGTAATGACATTTCTTACATCGAAGAATGGTTAAAAAAACACGACCATATCGAAAAGTAATTTTAAACCCGTCTAATTCGACGGGTTTTTATTTTTCATATAATTATCTTTTTTATTTCATTATATTTATGAAATATGGCAACATACGGTATAGATTATCCATTTAGGGATAGTGCGATTGGAAATTATGTAAGAATGACATCTACTCCTGAGAGAGAAGTAAGAGCGGATCTTATACATTTACTTTTAACAAGAAAAGGTAGTAGGTATTTTTTACCTGATTTCGGTACTAGATTATATGAATATATTTTCGATCAAAATGATGTGGTATCGTTTAATCATATAGAAGACGAAATAAGAGAAGGAATAAGAAAATATATACCAAATTTAGATGTAAATTCAATAGCTATTATGTCGGCAGAAGATGATCCAGAAACACCGTCAATGCCACAAGAAGATGAAGATGCTCGCTTATTTAGAGTTTCTGATGATTCGTCTAAGCCATACACAGCAAGAGTTAAATTAGATTATACTGTTAATAATGGAACATTTTCAACATCAGATTTTATAATAATAAACATTTAATATGTCAAAAGGAATATCATATGCCCAAAGGGATTTTGCCAGTCTTAGAGATGACTTGGTTAAATTAACACAACAATACTATCCAGATTTAATTTCTAATTTTAACGATGCTTCAATCTATTCGGTATTATTAGATTTAAATGCCGCTGTAGCTGATAATCTACATTTTCATATTGATAGAGTATGGCAAGAAACAATGTTGGACTTTGCTCAGCAAAGACAATCGTTATTTCACATTGCTAAAACATATGGAATTAAATTACCAGGATTAAGGCCATCTGTGGCTTTATGTGATTTTAGTATAAATGTGCCAGTTAATGGAGATAAAGATGATGAAAGATATGAAGGAATACTAAAAGCAGGATCTCAAGTTTCAGGTGGAGGACAAGTTTTTGAAATTGTTGAAGATGTGGATTTTTCAAGCCCTTTTAATAGTAGAGGTGAATCCAATAGATTAAAAATACCGAATTTTAATACCAATAAAAAATTAGTATCATATACAATAACAAAAAGAGAAGCTGTCATTAATGGTATAACAAGAATATATCGAAAAGTTATTACTGATGTGGATCAAAAGCCATTTCTAAAAATATATCTTCCTGAAAAAAATGTTTTGGGAGTGATGTCAGTTATACACAAAGACGGAACGAGTTTTGGCGGAAATCCAACATCAGATGAATTCATTTCTTCGCTAAATAAATGGTATGAAGTTAAATCATTGATCGAAGATAAAGTTTTTATTGAAAATTCAACGGCAGCATCTGATAGTGACAATTTCAAAGCAGGTGATTATGTTAAAGTTACTAATAAATTTTGTGCAGAATACCTGCCAGAAGGCTACTTTATGTTAACTTTCGGATCTGGTAATGTCGATCCAATGGATAACTTAGACAATTATATGAGTGGATCAATGAAAGTAAACCTTGCTACATTCTTGAATAATATATCGCTGGGAGCAATACCAAAACCAAACACGACATTGTTTATAAAATATAGAATTGGCGGAGGTAAAGATACAAATATCGGTATTAGTGTTATAACAACTATGGATTCATATGATTATATGGTAAATGGGCCAAATACTTCAATAAATAATCAAGTAAATCAGTCAATGAGAGTAACGAATGTTACGCCAGCAATCGGTGGAGCGGACGCCCCAACAATTGAAGAAATAAGAAATATGGTAGCATATAATTTTGCTGCACAAAATAGAGCAGTAACATTAAATGATTATAAATCAATGATTGAAACTATGCCGTCTACTTATGGAGCGCCAGCAAAAGTTAATGTAATGGAAGAAGATAATAAAGTTAGAATTAAAATGTTGTCATATGATGAAAATGGTAATTTAATTGATACTGTCTCAAATACATTAAAAAATAACGTATTAAATTATCTTTCTAATTATAGGATGTTAAATGATTATCTAGATATACAAAGTGGTGAAGTAATAGATATGGGATTAGAAATCGATTTAGTTGTCAATAAAAATGAAAATTCAACCGATATTATAAAAACTGTTATTGACCAGACAACATCATTCTTTTCACCAACGAAAAGGAAAATGGGAGATCCGTTATTAGTTGGTGATTTAAAGAGAGAAATCGGGAATGTCGGCGGGGTTGTAAACGTGGTGGATATAAGAGTGTTTAATAAAACAGGAGGAAGTTATTCATCATCTCAAGTATCACAGTCATATGTGAGTGATGCAACTAAAGAAATTCGACAGTCTGATAGTACTATATATATGAAGTCAAATCAAATATTTCAGATTAGATTTCCTAATGTGGATATAAAAATAAGAACAAAAAATCTTTCTTCGACTACATATTAATTATTTTTAAATAAAAATGATTTTTCTATAAAATCACGATATTTATATTCGATGATTAAATCGTATAAATATCGAATCGAACCGACTAGGACTCAACAAGAACTAATAAACAAACATATTGGTAGTTGTAGATTTTTATATAATCTCGCTTTAGAAACGAAGCAAACCGCATATGCCGGCAACAAAGTTAATTTAGGATGTTTTGATTTAATGAAACAACTTCCTGATTTAAAAAAAGAATGTGCTTGGCTTAAAGAAATTAACTCACAATCATTGCAACAATCAATAACGCATTTGGATAACGCTTTTACTAAATTTTTTAAGGGACAAGCAGATTTCCCAAATTTTAAAAAGAAATCAGCAAGACAATCTTTTAACATACCACAAAATGTTATTGTGGATTTTGATAATAATAAATTGATCATTCCTAAATTTAAAAAAGGTATTAAAATTATATTACATAGAGTATTTAAAGGAATCATCAAACAAGCCACTATTAGTAAAACACCGACGGGTAAATATTTTGTGTCGATATTAGTTGAAAATAATATAGTAACTCCGATTAAATCCAATATAACCATTAATAATACCATTGGAATTGATTTGGGTATTAAATCATTTTTAGTTACTTCTGATGGATTGAGGTTCGATAATCCCAAATTTTTTAAAAAATCAGAATCAAGATTAAAATATATTCAGAGTAAATATTCAAAATATAAAGGTAAACGAACAAAACATAGATTAAATATTTTGTATGAATATGTTACTAATCAACGCAAAGATTATTTAAATAAAATTTCAACGCAACTAATCAAGAGCCACGATAGTGTTGCCATTGAAAATCTTAATATTAAGGGTATGTTACAAAATCATAACCTATCTCAATCAATTTCAGATGTTGGATGGGGAATGTTTGTTGATATGTTGAAATATAAATCAGAATGGTATGGTAAAAATATTTTACAAATTGGAAGATTCGAACCATCAAGTAAAACTTGTCATATTTGTGGCAATATTAATAAAGAACTCGAATTGAAAGACAGAGAATGGATATGTAATGGTTGTGGTACTGTACATGATAGAGATTTTAACGCCGCTATAAATATTAAGAATTTTGCTTTAAGAAATTATTTGTCTGTGGAACATAGACAAGAAAATCATGACGAACTGCCCACATTAGTGGGAGTGATGACTCATGAAGCCCATAAATTTTAGTTAGAGGGTAGTTCACGTATCTTATGGAAAACTGAAAAGTTTCTATTTATAAGAATAGTTCACATATGAGATGATACAAAAACACAGAATATATACCAATATCGGAAGAGATCAAAAGGTTAATGTTGAAATTTTAGATACATATGATTTGATTGAAATACTCTCACTAAAATTCTCGCAGAAAGACATATATGCATCAGGTAATTGTTCTGAATATGGAGTTGTTGTAGGTCGTATTTCAGCTAATAATGGGTTTGGCGTTCCTAACGCAAAAGTCTCAATTTTTATTCCTCAAAGCGATCTCGATGTAGATGATCCGGTTATTTCGAAATTATATCCATATACAAGTGTGATCGATAAAGATGAAAATGGGTATCGATATAATTTACTACCAGCAAGACAGCAGCATTCAGGACACGCTCCAACAGGAACATTTTTTGATCAAGAAGATATCTTGACAAGAGAAGAATGTCTTGAAGTATTCGAAAGTTATTACAAATATACTGTTAAAACAAACAGTTCTGGAGATTTTATGATATGGGGAGTTCCAGTTGGAACCCAAGTTTTACATGTTGATATTGATTTATCAGATATTGGTTGTTTTTCACTTAGGCCATATGATTTTATTAAAAGGGGCGTTGGACTTGATGAATTTGAAAGATATTATAAATTTAAATCAAGTTCCGACATTGATGGGTTACCACAAATAATTTCATATGATCAAACTATAAATGTGTATCCATTTTGGGGTAATGAAGAATTATGTGAAATAGGAATAACAAGAACAGATTTCGATTTATCAAGTAAAGGTATTAAAATAGAACCAATATCATTAATCCTAGCATCAGCGGTGACAGATGATAATAGTGATGCTGTTAAAAGAAGCGGAAGAATCAAAAAAAATACAGGATATAAATGTAATTTACAAACTACAAGTGGAAGTGTTGAGTGTATTCGCTATACGGGGCGTAAAGTTTATGCATCTGATGGTGTTACACTTTATCCAGAATTAGAAACTTTAAACATTACTGAAGTTATTGATGAAGACGGCATTATTATGGCAGTCTTACCAATGAATTTAGAGTATGTTTATACAAATGAATTTGGAGAACAAGAAACAACAAACGACGCAAATAAAGGGATTGCTACCACAGCTATTGCTAGATTTAGATTTGGATTAGATGTATCAGATGGTAAAATAACAACTGCAAAATATCTCGTACCAAATATTAGAGAATTTAATCCAAATTCTCAGGGGACATCTTATGGGTATGGCGATGATATAGAATTCAATGAAGGCATGTTAGCAACATATCAATTTTCAGAAGTATTTGAAGATTATATAACTGTGATCCCTCCAACAGGTACAACATCATTAGTTACAACAAATTACGGCACGTCTGAGAAATCACATAAAAAAGATTTAATGCTTGGAATTAATAATAATAACATACCTGAAGATTATTTTTATAAATTTATATATGGTAAAGTATATACCGTTTCATCATTTCAGGGATCTCATTTTGATGGAAATAAACGAGATTCATTTTTAGGCATTAAACAAATAAGACCAACGGCAGATGAAGATTGTGCATCCAGCGCCAACTATTTCCCAACTAATTTTGGATTTAAAAATAGAGCTAAGTTTAATTTAATATTATCTCAGGTATTGTTGTTTTTACAATATATTGTTACCGTTATTTTTGTAAAGATTGGTGAATTATTGGGAAAATTTTTCTATGCAATACATAGTTTTTTTTACGGATTAGGTCTTGGTTCGTGGAGGCCATTCAGAAGATTTTCTGAACAATTAGAAGATTTAGCATATAGAATTCAAGATAGGTTTACGCAACAACTTCCTCTAACAATTTATCCAGATTGTGAGGAATGCTCAACTGTAAATGAATCCGTGATATCTGATACATCATATGCTGATTCATATTGTAGAATGGCTGAAATCAAAATGGAAGTTCATCTTAATTATTCATGGGGGCCAAATATTAATGCAATCGGATTTGTTGTTCCGAATAATCTCCCGCCAACAGATGACATCTGGCGTAACACTATAACAGATTCAACATTTTTGACTGGAGTAACGGAAACCTCTAATTTCTTTCCTGGAGAATATGCAAGAGATCCTGATAGTCCATGTGTAGGAGCTCCAGCATTAGATTTTTCAGCTCTTGATATGTTATCAGATGTAACTAATTTGATATATATCGATGGATTAGGTACAGTGCCAAGATATGTGGTTGAAATATACGGGTGGGCAAATGTAACCAGGCAAACAATTATAAGTGAGTATGTTTCAAATCTTCAGTCGCCGATCCAGAGTTCCGAGGATATAACATTTGTTGATTATGGCGGAAATTGGCAAGTGACATATCCTTCTGATGTGTTTGAAGAATTAACAGGTATCAATAATTCCGATCCATTTGTTGATACTTATCTATATGTTGTTATAAGAATATACGATAGGGCATACGCAAAAGAGGTAATATTAACAGGCACAACCACTACTGAAATTGAAGAAGGGTGTACTAAATATGACAAGACATATAATGAGGGTATAAGAATGTCATATATTTGGTCATCTGGAACAACATATGGAAGTACTTATTTACCTCTTCATCCTAGTAGTGGAGTATATTTGGAAGATCCGACATATATGGAATCTATTCTTCCAGATGCGATTCGCGTTAATTTGTTATCAACAGTAATTGGTCGAACAGGAGCTCTGAGAATGCCGAGATATGTGCCTTACCGTAGAATAGGGAGAGGAATATATGATAGAAAAACCAAATCTGGGTATTCTGAATTTAGAGATGGTGAGTTCACTATAATTCCAGTAATAAGAGGTAGAAGTAATAACACTCCAGCTATACAAGAATGGTATAGACGAAAAAGAATCGGATTATCGTTTTGTGGAGGTGTTGTAAATTATTCTTTTATAGATAATTGGTTAAATGGTTTATTATATTTTTTCAAATTTGATAAAAGAGTTCGATGGGATAATGAAGATATATATGATCTAAATCAAAGAGGAACCAGATATCCACGAGAACTTGTTTTCTTTAATATATTGGATAAGAATTTTTATTATAGAAGCACGCCCTATAATTTAGCAAGTGGGTTTATAGGACAAACGAATCCAACCAGCGGCGCCAAGGAAATTCTACACCCTACCACCTTTTATGATGTGGGAGTTAGGGATGAATTTTTATATGAAATATGTTATGATCCTGCGGTTGACCCAGCATGCTCGGTAATCAGGGATATCGGATCAACATCTTATCAGGACGCGGCAAATATTGTAGAGTATGCAATAAACTATAGGATGGATATTACTAATTCGAATTTTGATATTAATGATTTTTTTGACGGCCCAGCATATAATCATAGAATAAAAGTTTTTGATGGAGATATTACCCAATTGATATCAATTAATTGTGAGGCAGGTATTGAGGCTTTTGATTTAGATAGCCCTCATTATTATATGTATAATGATGAATATTTAGATCCTGAAGATATAAATTTTGCTGAATATTTTAAATCGGGTAATGATTTCGGCCCAACACCAATAGATTTAAAATTCGATTCTAATGGGGCTCATATTAGAATGTGTCTTAATAATAGATTAGGTGATTATTCACAAACAGTTCCATTTTATTTATGGGATAAAGGAGGTACAGGGTTTGGAGGTTACGGGCCTATATCCGATGATCAAGCGTGGGACAAGACAGCAATTGCCTCAATGCCACTACAAAGAATGTTCTCTATAAGCGGAGTAACCGAAACCACAATTTATGATTCTTTGTTTTTAAGAATAGGAAGAACAAATTATTTAATGCCTGATGGTGAGGAAGAGTATCTTTTAATGCCAATGACAATAGACCATAGTACATTTAGTGTAACTGGCAGTACTGTAGATATATTAGAACGGTTTGAAATAATTAGTTACTATCCAGCTGATGAATCGCCAAATGGGGCATTACAATATATAGAAGGTGATTTGTGGTTATATGTCACATTAGGATCAATAAAGGATCCACAAAAAGGTCTTATATATGTTGTTGTTAATAAAACATGGACATTGCAACCATATGAATATGTAAAGGGAGATAGAGAAACATTTATATTTCAAACTGTTCAAAATTATGACGGGCGACATCAAGTATTATCATCTCCTTTCTTATTTTATTTTGGATTAAGACCCGGAAATTCAGCATTAGATTTGTTAATTAAATATTTTGGGCCAAAAGGGGCATTTTCAACTGGCGTAGTCGGTTGCCCGATTCCTGATATAACGCCAACGCCAAGCCCAATACCACCTACTCCAACAGTAACAGTAACGGCAACTCCAATAGTAACACCTACTCCTTATCCACCTGAAGCATTCTATTATAGATTAGTTAAATGTGTTGAAGGTTATATAGGTAATTATTATTATGCACAATCTCTTTCAGGATATCTTAGTTCAGGAAATCTTGTATGGGGAGGAGTCAATTGTGATCCAAATTACGCATATATAGTTGCTGGATCTACAACAACTGAACAGGATTATATAGATTTAGGTTATATGAATATTGGCATTGTATCATTAGATTCGTTTGGTCATAGCGCATGTGTAGATTGTGAAGGCAATCCTATTGCACCGCCGACTACTCCTACACCACCCGCATTTGTAGCATATGGGGTTTATTTAATTAGTAGTTACGGTTCGTCAATTTTAGCTTGCGCTGGAGGATCACCAACGGGAACATTATATATGCCTGAGGGCCATTATCCACCAGTTCCTGGCGACTACATATATAATGATTCGGATTGTACGGATAATTTCATAGGTGATGGAAATTGGTATAGAGCAATTAGAAATGGTATTTGGTACGCATTACAAATAACTGCAAGCGGACTTGTAAATGATGTTGTTAATTGTTAAAAGAAATGGAAAAGAAACAAATCATATTACCAAAATTAAGATACGAAAAGGCGCCAGCAATCGATAGTCAGATACGTATTGGTTTTGAGGAAGAAAAATCTTTATTACGAACTGATGATAGAGATATTGTTCTTGATTTGTCCGAACAATTTGCAAAAGAAAGGTCAGATTGTAACAGATATATGATATATGGTAAAATGAAAATGGTATTTAGAAATTTATATCTTGGAGTATCTGATTATGACTATTTAAAACAAAGATTAGCATTATATAGTGATGGAACAGATGGATGTTATGCTGGATATCTTCCATATGATGAATTTGCGTTTTTAAGAAACGACATATATAGGGAAGCAGTAGATCCAATGTCAATGAGTTCTTTGGATACATTTTCTGGATTCACTCTTATTACATCTGGAACAACATTGCATCAAGAAATTACAGCGCTTAATGCCCCTCATTTTAATTGGAATCTTTATATGACCTACATATATGATCATAATGCCGAATTTCCAATGAAGTATACATTATCAGGCACAATAAAAACTGAAGGCGACAATATATTAACTTTTCTTAGTGGCGACGGAATTCCGTTTAGAGTCCAAACGGGGACAACTGAGTATATTCTGACGAGTCCAGTTATTCATGGTATTAATCAAGGAGAATTTGTAATAATAAATTCAATACCTTATTATGTTAATTCTATCGGAAACGAGGTTTATAATTCAGAGAATTATGTTATAAATATTGCAAAATCACAATTAACGGGCGGTACGTTTAATACATTAGTAAATGGTAAAAGATGTACCGATATAAATGATATAAACAATTCTACTTCAGAGTACTATGTGCACATACATAAAGTATTAACATCTATAGATGATTATATTTTAGATAAAGTTGGATTTGAATCACCAATTTGGCAAGATGAAAAGAGATTATTATTTGAAAATAGCGCGGGAATAAATGATGTGGTTGTGGAAAGAAATCGGATGGAAGCGGTTTTATTTGATTTTAAAGAACCTTTTATATTAACTGGAATTACCAATAATTTAGGATATACCCCAACTGATATATATATGTCGATGGTTTTTAGAAATGGTAATGGATTTTTCGAATACCCGCCTAAAGTTGGATATAAATTTAATTTTCACGATTTATGGATTGATGATCATTTTAGTGGAAATACATCATCAGAAATAGGATTATCTGGTGACACATTTGTTAGAGACGGAATTACATTTACATCAGGAAGAACAATGTCGGAAGGCGATATTTTATTTGGCGCATTTGTTGAATATAATCCTAAAGAGATGAAAGAAAGAATAATATCCGAATCGTTTCATAAAATAGTTAGTAATGTAAATGTATTTAATCATGGGCAAACATTAACTACAACATATTCTGGCGCAACTGATGACAATCCTATAGGGTTATATTATCAACCACACTATAGATTTAAAATGAGAGAATTATCCCCATATACAGAAACATCAAATACTGATAAAGTAGAGAATTTACCTGAAAACACAAGATATTTCTCCAGTGAAAAATTATGGAGGTGGAGAGATTTATATGATGACGGATATATTGATATTGATGGATATGGCACAGATTATCCATATATGAATAACATTCATTACATACATAGAGATATTAATTTCTATTTAAGAAATGAACAAATTTTTACAAATAAAAAAGATGGCCTTATTAGCTTCTTTGTAAAAGGAGCAGACGAATGTCACGCAGTATTACTTAATCCAACTGTAACAGTAACAACAACAGTAACGCCAACAGTAACTCCCACTCCGCCAGCTTCAGGAAATTTTATTTTGGATCCAGCATATGGCATTAAGTTTTCTGGCATAGGTGGAAATGGAATACCGTCATTTGTATATCCAGTAACTGGCACAACCATATTAACATATACTGGAACAATATCGAGTCAAACATTATCTGTGGAAGTTTATGGCGTACCAACCCCAAATTCAACTAAATTTTTAAATCTTTATATTGATAGTGTTTTATATAAAGGTGAACCAATAAATGTTGGCGAAACAGGTAATATTTTAAGTGTTGTTAAAATATTTTCTTTTCCTGCAACCACCTCTCCAACTGAAATTAGAATTGCAATAGATAATTAATAATATAAATGAAAATTTTACGAAATACATCGGATAGAAAAATTTCAATAAATACTGAAACTAATTTTAGAACAGATTTGGGATGGGAAGAATCTTTTCAGGAATTTGAACAGGATACTCTAAAGTCTGTTATTAACCCTGCAGTTAATTTTGAAACAGTTAGGTACGCGCACAAATCATGTACAGGAGGAACAGGAAATATAGAACAAACAGATATTTGGTTTTATTTCTATTTTTATAATGATCAAGATCCTCCAACTCACGCTGGCGGACTAAATTATGAGTATATAGGATTAACGCCAGAAAAAAATGCAAAAGTTATAAGACAGGACAATGATAGTTTTTTCAGATTAGAATTTTATAAAGTTCCAGAAGGCGAAAATCCTAATAGTTCAAATAGGAAATTGGTATTTACTAAACATCTATCTGTTCCGTTAGGGGAAAAGGTTTATTACATGCCAATTAATGAGCATATTTTTGTTCCTGTTTTTACGGGATCTAATTATAGAAACAAAGAAAATATGTATTTGTTCTGGTTCCAAGATAATACAGTAATGGACGGAACATTGATGTCAGGTAATACATTTTATATGACAGCAAAGTTCTTTAATACTATCGATGGACAAACGATAAATTTTACGAATTATGATAAAGTATATAGCGGTGTTACAAGTGAAGAGATAGATGTGTATTACAAAATGGTCATCGATAGAAGTGATTATTCATATATGATTTATTCTGGAGCAACAGAAGGTAGAGTTGGATGTAGTACCGATCCCATTAGATTTTATTCCACATCAGTATCATCTAGTTCTGTTGGAGCATATGGAACTAGTGGAACTAGTGGAACTAGTGGAACTAGTGGAACATCCGGAACTGGCGGAACATCCGGAACTGGCGGAACATCCGGAACTGGCGGAACATCCGGAACTGGCGGAACATCTGGATATGGAGTCACATTATATGATTGTAATGGGGTAATATGTGTTTCTCGTGGTGGTGGTGCCCATATAAAAACAACAGTTTCTTTAACCTTGGGAAAATATTATAAA
>Ga0315278_10000213_pt1 | contig 52007 bp, 46 predicted proteins | sample YL17G06_0_MG_FD_203880 | JGI IMG/M metagenome (GOLD analysis project Ga0315278, IMG submission 203880) | Sediment microbial communities from Yellowstone Lake, YNP, Wyoming, USA - YL17G06_0 | ecosystem: Environmental > Aquatic > Freshwater > Lake > Sediment | place: USA: Wyoming | collected... | reverse complement strand
TAGGTCTTGTTCGCCGCCAACGCCGCGCGCAACGTCGAATTCTGCGCCGGCAGCGCCGGCATTTCACCGGCGAGTTGAACCTGCAGGGTCCATCGAGCGACGGCCTTCAAGCGCTCGAGAGCCGTCGCTTTGGGTTGCGCCTCCAGCGTGGCCAGGAAGGCCAGCGCATGGTCGAGCAAGCGGATCATCGCGGCGGCAGCCAGTTCTTCCTTCGACGTGAAATGCTTGTACAGGCTGGCCTTGGCAATGCCGACATCGGCGGCGACTTCGTCCACCGTCATCGCGTCATAGCCCTTTTCGGCCAACAGCCGATTCACCGAAGCCACGATCGCGCCTTCGCGTGCCTGCAGCACCTGCACCTTGAACGAACCCTTTGCCATGTTGCGCATTCTAAACACATCAGGAGTTCTTTGCACCACAAAGTCATGGCTCGACTGCCCGGCCGCCGCATAACCCTACAGTTGTTCTGGTGAACTGGCTAGTCTATATTTCGTACTCTCTCGTTTCCACACTCTCTCATCTACTGGAGCATCCACCATGAAAAAGATCCTTGCCGTCTCCGTCCTGTCCTTCGCCGCGATGGCGGCCCAATCGAAAGACATCGTTGACACCGCCGTCGGCGCGGGCACCTTCAACACACTGGCCAAGGCTCTCACCGCCGCCGGCCTGGTCGATACGCTGAAAGGCCCTGGCCCGTTCACCGTGTTCGCACCGACCGACGAAGCCTTTGCCAAGATCCCGAAGGCACAGCTCGACGCGCTGCTTGCCGACAAGGCCAAGCTCAGCGCCGTGCTGACCTACCATGTGGTGTCGGGCAAGGTCATGGCCAAGGACGTGAAGGCCGGCAAGGTCAAGACCGTTCAGGGTTCGGACCTGACCGTCGCCACTGCCGGTGGCGTGATGGTGGACGGCGCCAGGGTCACCGCGACCGACATCATCGCTGACAACGGCGTGATCCACGTCATCGACAGCGTCGTACTGCCCAGGTAACTCAGCGCATTCGCCGAATTGCGGCGCCGCGAAGGAATGGCCCAATGAAACTTTCGAGAAATCTGTCGACGGCAGTGGTGGCCACCCTCGCGGCGCTCACGCCGGCGGTCGCGCCGGCGACGGAAGAGCCGAGATACAGCGTCGTGCGAGGCGGCGACGTCTTCGAGGTTCGCCGCTACGAACCCTACCTTGTCGCCGAGGTGGTCGTCCCGGGGCCCGCCGAGAAGGCGGGCGACCAGGGCTTTCGCATCCTTGCCGACTACATCTTCGGCGCGAACAAGGGGGCGGTGACGATGCCGATGACCGCGCCTGTCACCCAGACCCCGACGCCTTTGCGGCTCGACATGACAGCGCCGGTCACGCAGACGGCAACGGCAGGCGGGTTCCTGGTGCAGTTCATGATGCCCAGCGGCTTTGCGCTGGCCACGCTTCCCGAGCCGCTGAACGCGCAGATCGTCTTGCGCGAGGTGACGCAGCGAACCTATGCCGTCATTCGCTACTCGGGAAGCTGGAGCCAGGACAACGATGAGAAACACCTGGAACGACTGCGCAACGCCCTCGCGCGGGAGGGAATTGCGACTCAGGGTGAACCTGTCTTGTCGCGCTACAACGCGCCGTTCGTGCCGCCCTTCCTGCGCCGCAACGAAGTCTGGCTCAGCGTGCTGTGAACCTCGGGCGGGCCGATCACGGGTTTCCCCGTGGGACGACGGCAACGACCGTGCTTTGCCCGCCCCGCAGACTGTCTGGTGTTTTATGGATACTTGACGGTCTTGATTTATACTTGTGACCATCTCTTGCGTACTGTATAGTTCATACACATCGGACCCGGACCGGCATTGAAGCCGGAGGCGGGCCTCATTGACCAGGATCGAACGTGGAACGAATCGCCATTATCGGCTCGGGCATCGGCGGCTTGGCTGCTGCCCATGAACTGACACGCGACCCTGCTGGCCGCCGTGTGACCCTGTTCGAAGCCGCTGCGCATTTCGGTGGGCATGCGTACACCGTCGACGTCACGTTCGACGGCCGGACGTATGGCGTCGACACCGGTTTCCTCGTCTACAACGAACGCACCTACCCGCGGCTCGTGCGCTTGTTCGCCGAACTCGGTGTCGAGGCCGCAGCGTCGGAAATGTCGTTCTCGGTGCAGGCGCGCAGCCACGGCATCGAATGGAGCGGCAGCAGCCTGGCGAGCGTCTTTTCGCAGCGCGCAAACCTGCTGCGGCCCAGCTTCTGGCGCATGCTGGTCGAGATCGCCCGCTTCAATCGCCTGACCTCGGGCATATCGCGGCGCGCCGAGGACGCCGCACTCGAAGAGCCGCTCGGCGCATTCCTTGACAAGCACCGCTTCGGGCGTGAGTTTCGCGAGTGGTATCTGCTGCCGATGCTCGCCTGCATCTGGTCATGCCCGAGTGCGCAGATGCTGGAGTTTCCGGTCAGCACAATGATCCGCTTCTGCCACAACCATGGCCTGCTGCAGGTCACCGATCGGCCGCAGTGGATGACGGTGCGCGGCGGCTCGCGGCAATACGTTCGCCGCATCGTGCAGCAGCTCGGTGACGCGCGCCTGAACACTCCGGTGCTGGGCGTGAAGCGCGGCGAAGCCGGCGCGCTGGTCCGCACCGCAAGCGGCCGGGAGCACTTCGACCAGGTTGTATTCGCCTGCCACAGCGACCAGGCGCTGCGCCTGCTCGGTGCGGACGCCACGCCCGCCGAAGCCCAGGTTCTGGGCGCGATCGGCTATCAGCCGAACCGGGCCGTGCTGCACACCGACACGTCGTTGCTGCCCACTGAGCGTTCGGCGTGGGCCGCATGGAACTACGAATCGTCCACCGCCGGCGGCGAGGCCGGCGTGTGCCTGCACTATCTCTTGAACCGCCTGCAGCCATTGCCATGGCAACGGCCGCTGATGGTGTCGCTCAATCCGGTGCGTGCGCCCCGCGCCGAGACGGTGATCGAGTCGTTCGAGGTCGATCACCCGATCTTCGATCGCGGGGCGATTGCTGCGCAGCGGCGCCTGCCCGAGATCCAGGGAAGGCACCGTACCTGGTTCTGCGGCGCGTGGGTCGGATTCGGCTTTCACGAAGACGGGCTGAAAGCGGGTCAGGCCGTTGCCGCGGCAATCGGCCAGGCGCGCTTTGCCGCGCAGCGAGGGGCGGCATGAGCACGCAGCGAGAAGCGCACAGGATCGCTCCCGCAGCGGCGGCGCGCGCCACCCAGGGTGCGCCGATGGCTGCCGCACGCCCCCTGATCGGCTTCGGCCGCATCTGGCATCGAAGGCTGCGCCCGGTCGAGCATGCATTCGGCTATGCAAGCTACTTCCTGCTGCTTCCGATGCGGGCGCTTCGAGACCAAGCCGACGCCGGCCTGCGGCGCAATCGCTTCGGCGCGCTCTCGTTCTTCGACTGCGATCACGGCGACGGCCGCTCCGATGCGCTGGCCTGGCTCGACGAGTTGCTCGCCGGCGAGCAGATCGACGACGCGCAAGGCGAGGTCTGGTTGCACACCTTTCCACGCGTGCTCGGACATGTCTTCAACCCGGTCAGCTTCTGGTACGCGCACCGCACCGACGGCACGCTGGCAGCCGTGGTGGCCGAGGTCAACAACACCTTCGGCGAGCGCCATTGCTATCTGTTGAGCGGGCCGACCCTGGGCTGGGACCGGCCGGTGACGGCGAGCAAGGTGTTCCACGTTTCGCCGTTTTGCGCCATCGAGGGCCAGTATCGCTTTCGATTCCAGTTGAACGGCGGCGCTGGCCCGGCCCGCACCTACACCATGGCCCGGGTCGACCACGAAGACGCCAGCGGCCCGCTGCTGCAGACCTGCATCAGCGGCAAGCTCGAGCCGCTGACCCGCGCCAGCGCGCGCCGCGCCTTCTTCAGCATGCCGCTGATGACGTTCTTCGTGATTGCCCGAATTCACTGGCATGCGCTGCGCCTGGCGTTGAAGCGCGTGCCGTTCCATCGTCAACCCACCGCGCCCGAGCGCTTCGTCACGCGATGAATTCCACCAGCCTGAACTTGACCCAATCGTCCGCGCCTTCCAGCCCGGCGGCCGCGCGCGCGGTGTTGAACTTGCTGTCGCGCCTGAAGCATGGAACGCTCGAGCTGCGCTTGCCCGACGCGTCGATTGCGCGTTTCGGCCAAGGCGGGCCCAAGGCTTCGGTGCAGGTTCACGACTGGAACGTCTTCGCACGTGCGCTGCAGTCGGGGGACATCGGCTTTGCCGAGGGCTTCATCGCCGGCGAGTGGGATTCAAGCGAACTCAGCGCGTTGCTGGAGCTGCTGATCGCGAACCGCGACGAACTCGAACGCGTCGTCTACGGCACATGGTGGGGCTCTTTGCTGTACCGCCTCAAGCATGTCATGAACCGCAACACGCGCCGCGGCAGCGCCAAGAACATCCACGCCCACTACGACCTCGGCAATGATTTCTACAAGATGTGGCTGGACCCGACGATGAGCTATTCCAGCGCCTGGTTCGAAGGCGATGCCGCGCGCCCGCTGGCGCAGGCACAGCATGCGAAGGTGCGACGCGCGCTCGAGCAAGCCGGGGTCACGAGTGGTTCACGCGTGCTCGAAATCGGCTGCGGTTGGGGCGGCCTGGCGGAAATTGCGGCGCGCGATTTCGGCGCGCATGTCACGGGCGTGACCTTGTCGCGCGAACAGCTGGGCTGGGCCCATGAGCGCATGACGAGCGCGCGCCTGGACTCGGACTGCGACCTTCGTCTGCAGGACTACCGCAGTCTCGCCGCGCAGCACCAGGGCCGGCCTTTCGACGCGATCGTCTCGATCGAGATGTTCGAGGCCGTCGGCCGCGAATACTGGGACGGCTACTTCGACACATTGCGCCGCTGCCTGAAACCGGGCGGGTACGCCTGCATCCAGAGCATCACGATCCGCGACGACCTGTTCGAACGCTACGTGAAATCCACCGACTTCATTCAGCAGTACATCTTTCCCGGCGGTCTGCTGCCCAGCGTCTCGCAGTTCGAGGCACTGGCGCGCCGATTCGGCTTTACGCTGGTGCGCAGAATGGCGTTCGGACTTGACTACGCCGAGACCCTGCGCCGCTGGCGCGACGCCTTCGACAAGAACGAGGCGAAGGTCAGGAGTCTGGGCTTCGACGAGCGCTTCATTCGCATCTGGCGCTTCTACCTCGCCTATTGCGAAGCCGCCTTCATGCGCGGCAACACCGACGTTGTGCAGTTCACGCTGCAGCGCAACTGAATGCGCAGCCTGGCGCGAAACACCGGGTGCTTGTGGCGCCGCGCCTGCGCCGCGGGCCTGATGGCGAGCGCCGCGTTGGCCTTCAGCGCCAACGCGGCGGCCGCCGAAATCGCCGTGCCGGCAGCGCCAGCGATTGCGCTGCCCTCCGAAGTTGCAGATGCCGAGTCGCCGCTGCGCTTGCTCGGCCGTGGCACGCTGCGGTTCTTCGGCCTGATGGTCTACGAAGCGCGCCTGTGGGCCGCCGCCGATTTTGTTGCGGGCCGCTTTGACGCACACGCCTTCGCGCTCGAACTCATCTACGCCCGCAAGCTCGAAGGCGCAGCCATTGCGCAGCGCTCCATCGTCGAGATGCGCCGCAGTGGCAGCGTCACCGACAGCCAGGCCCAGGCCTGGCTGGAAGAGATGGCGCGCGCTTTCCCCGACATCAAGCCCGGCGATCGCCTGACAGGCGTGCACACCCCCGGCGCAGCAACGCGCTTCTTCTTCAATGGCAAGCTGACCACGGCAGTGGCAGATTCACAATTCGCCCGCTCGTTCTTCGGCATCTGGCTTGCGGCCGGCACCTCCGAACCCGGATTGCGCCAACAGTTGATCGGGCAAGGGTCATGAGCCCCCGCCCGGCCGCTCCGAAGGGGGCTCGCACCGCAGTGCGAAGCACGGAGGTTACCCAATGAGCCCCCGCCCGGCCGCTCCGAAGGGGGCTCGCACCGCAGTGCGAAGCACGGAGGTTACCCAATGAGCCCCTGCCCGGCCGTTCCGAAAGGGGCTCGCACCGCAGTGCGAAGCACGGAGGTTACCCAATGAGCCCCCGCCCGGCCGTTCCGAAGGCGGCTCGCACCGCAGTGCGAAGCACGGAGGTTACCCAGTGATCGCGGCCGCGACGGCGCTGGCACCGCCCATCGCGACCGACACGGCGCCGCCCTTGAGCGCAGGGCCGGGTTTGCGCTACGGCGCCCTGGGCTTTCCGCTCGCGTTCCTGTCGTTGCCGCTGTACGTCATGCTGCCAAGCTACTACGCCACGCAATACGGCATGGCGCTGGCCACGCTCGGCTTCGTGCTGCTCGCCACGCGCGCGCTCGACGCCGCGCTCGACCCCTTCATCGGCCAGGCAGTGGACGGCCTGTTCGCGGCTTCGACGCGCCGCGCCTGGAGCGTTGCCGCAATTGCCGCGGGCGTGCTGGCTACGGGCTTTGCCGCTTTGTTCTTCCCGCCGGTCCGAGGCAATGCCCTGCTCGTCTGGCTCGCCTCAGGATTGATCCTGACCTACGTCGCCTTCAGCGTCTTGAGCGTCATCCACCAGGCCTGGGGGACGCGGCTCGGCGGCGGCCCGGCGCAGCGCTCGCGCATCGTCGCCTGGCGTGAAGGCAGCGGCCTGGTCGGCGTGCTCGTCGCGAGCGTGTTGCCGTCGCTGCTGGGCATGGGGTCGGCGAGCCTGATGCTGGCCGGCACGCTGGCCATCGGCATCGTCTTGTTGGCCCGGGCGCCGCGCGCGACGCTGCAGAGCCGCGCGGCGCGCACGCATTGGGCATTGCCTTGGCGCAGCGCGCCGTTTCGCCGCCTGCTCGCGGTTTTCATGCTGAACGGCATCGCGAGCGCGATTCCGGCAACACTGGTGTTGTTCTTCGTGCGCGACCGGCTTCAAGCAGCGCATGCCGAGCCGCTGTTTCTCGGCGCGTACTTCGCCGCTGCGGCACTGTCGATTCCGCTCTGGGTTCGCACCGTGCACTGGCTCGGTCTGGCGCGCGCATGGCTCGCGGGCATGGGCCTGGCGATGACGGCGTTCGCATTCGTTCTTGCGCTCGGCGCGGGCGATCTTGCCGGCTTCCTGGCGGTGTGCATCGCCAGCGGCATCGCGCTCGGCGCTGATCTGACCATCCCCGGCGCGCTGCTGACCGGGGTGGTGCAACGCTCGGGCCACGCCGGGCAGGCCGAAGGGGTCTACGTCGGATGGTGGAACTCGGCCACCAAACTCAATCTCGGTTTGGCCGCGGGCGCGGCGCTGCCGCTGCTTGCGGCCGTGGGCTATGCCCCGGGCCAGCGCGACGCCCAAGCCTTGCAGATGCTGAGCCTCGCCTACGTCGCAGTGCCGTGCGGATTGAAGCTCATGGCAGCGGCACTGCTGTGGTACGAATGGATCTGGACCAAGGCCGACGAATGAAAAATCAGACCAACCCGGCACCGCGCCTTGCGCGACGCATCGCCGCAGCCGCTACCGCTTGCCTCGCCGCATTCGTGCTGGCAGGCTGCGCCGGCCCTCAACTCGCAGACCATGCCCAAGAGCGGCCGGTGTTCAACTTCAAACAGTACTTCAACGGCAAGCTCATCGCCCACGGCATGGTCAGCGACCGGGGAGGCAAGGTCTTGCGCCGCTTCGTCGTCACGATGCGCTGCGATTGGGTCGGCGATTCGGGCACGCTGGACGAGCAGTTCGTCTACAACGACGGCGAGCTTCAGCACCGCGTCTGGCGCGTGCGTGCGCAAGCCGACGGTCAATTCATCGGCACCGCGGACGATGTGGTGGGTCAGGCCGTCGGCGCCTCAAGCGGCTCGGCCTTCAATTGGCGCTACACCCTCAAGCTGCCGGTGGGCGGCGATGTCTACGAGGTGGAGTTCGACGACTGGCTGCACCAGATCGACGAGCGCACGGTGCTCAACAAGGCGGTCATGAGCAAGTTCGGCGTGCGCGTCGGCGAGGTCGTGCTGTCGTTCAGCAAGTTGTGATGCGATGCCGTTGAATCCCGCAATTGACGACTGGCGCGACCGCGTCGTGTGGATCGTCGGCGCCTCCTCGGGCATCGGCCGCGCGACTGCACATGAGCTGCATGCGCGCGGCGCCGTGGTCGTGGTGTCGGCGCGCAACCTCGATGCGCTGGGCGAGTTTGTCGCCGCCCATCCGGGCAGCCATGCCATGGCGCTCGACGTTTCCGACGCCACCGCGCTGGCTGCGGCGTCGCGCCGGGTCTTGGCGCTGCGCGGGCGCATTGACCTGGCGATGTACTGCGCCGGCCACTATCGCGCGATGCGCGTCGCCGATTTCAACCTCGCCGATGCGCTGCGGCACATGCAGATCAACTACGGCGGCGCGCTGCACCTGCTCGACGCCGTACTGCCGATCCTCACGGCGCAAGGGCACGGCCACATCAGCCTGGTGTCGAGTGTCGCGGGCTACCGCGGCTTGCCGAACTCGATGGCCTACGGGCCGTCGAAGGCAGCGCTGCAGCACCTCGCCGAGACGCTATACCTCGACCTGAGCCGCGCCGGCATCGGCGTCTCAGTGGTGAATCCGGGCTTTGTCGCAACCCCGCTCACCGCGGCGAATGAATTCAACATGCCTGCACTGCTGACACCGGAGCAGGCGGCGCAGCACATCTTGCGCGGCTGGGGCAAAGGGCGCTTCGAGATCCATTTTCCGAAACGCTTCACGCTCTGGCTCAAGCTGATGCGGCTCCTGCCCCATGGCCTGTACTTCGCGGCCGTGCGGCGCGCCACCGGAACGTGAACCCGCCCATGGCGCCACCGACAGCGGCTCTCGCGATCCACCCGCACACGGCGAAAGTTGTCGCGTTCTTTGAAGCCCTGACGCCACAGATGCTGGCGCGGCTCGACGCGGTCTACACCGACGATGCGCGCTTCATCGACCCATTCAATGACGTTTCAGGCCTGGCCGGCGTGCGCCGGGTGTTCGAGCACATGTTCGAAACCCTCGACGCGCCGCGATTCGAGATCCTCTCGACGCTGACCGAGGGCGAGCAGTGTTTCTTGCTGTGGAACTTTCGTTTTCGCCGCAAGGGCCGGCCGGCCACTTCGCTCATCCACGGTTCGACCCACGTCCGCTTCGCCGCGGACGGCCGCATCGCCTGGCATCGCGACTACTGGGATCCGGCACGCGAGTTGTACGAAACCGTGCCGCTGCTCGGCGCGGTCATGCGCTGGCTGCGGCGCCGGCTGTCCGCTGGATCGAGTGTCGAATCACGTTGATTGACGACGCGATGCAAAGCGCCCTCGTCTGGTTCCGGCGCGACTTGCGAGCCGAGGACAACGCGGCCTTGCACCATGCGCTCAAAGCAGCGGCGCGGGTCTGGTGCGTCTTCGTCCATGACACGGAGATCCTTGCCCCGCTGCCGCGCGCCGACCGACGGGTGGAGTTCATCCACGGCAGCGTCGCAGACCTGGACCGCCAACTCGAATCGCTGGCAGCAGCCCGTGGCCGCGGCCAGGTCAGGCTCATCGTGCGCCATGGCCTGGCCACCGAGGAGATTCCGCGGCTCGCGCGAACCCTGGGGGTGCAGGCGGTCTACATCAACCATGACGATGACCCCGCCGCGCTGCAGCGCGACAGCGCGGTGGGCGACGCATTGCGCGCGATGGGTGTCGCGCTGCACGGCCACAAGGATCATGTGGTGTTCGAACGCAGCGAGATTCTCAGCGCTGCCGGCACCCCTTATTCGGTGTTCACACCCTACAAGAATGCGTGGTTGAAGAAGCTGCAGGCGTCGCTTCTCAAGCCCTACCCCGTCGCGCCGCATGCCGCCAATCTGGCGCCCGTCACGGATGAAGTGGCAACGCAGCCGCCCACGCTCGAGCAAATGGGATTCAAGCGCACCAACCTGGCAGCGCTCGGAATCCAGACCGGGAGCGGCGCTGCAATGCAGCTGCTCGACGATTTCATGCACCGCATCGACGCCTACGCGCAGACGCGCGATGTCCCGGCGCTGAACGGGCCGAGCCGGCTGTCGGTGCATTTGAGGTTCGGCACGGTGTCGGTGCGGGCGCTGGCTCGCGCCGCATGGCAGCGAATTCAAGACCGATCGGACTCGGCAGCGACGGGTGCGAAGACCTGGCTCTCGGAATTGATCTGGCGCGATTTCTATCACCAGATCCTGCACCACCATCCGCATGTGGTTCATGCCTGCTTCAAACCCGAATTCGACCGCATCGAGTGGGAGCAAGGCCCATCGGCGGACGCGCTGTTCCTGGCCTGGTGCGAAGGCCGCACCGGCTACCCGCTGGTGGACGCGGCGATGGCGCAGATCAACCAGACCGGCACCATGCACAACCGCCTGCGCATGGTGGTGGCGAGCTTTCTGGTGAAGGACCTGGGCCTGGACTGGCGCTGGGGTGAACGCTACTTTGCGCGGCAGCTCAACGACTTCGACCTGGCTGCGAACAACGGCGGTTGGCAATGGGCAGCGTCAACCGGATGCGACGCGCAGCCCTGGTTTCGCATCTTCAATCCCTTGCGCCAGAGCGAGAGGTTCGATCCTGAGGGCAAGTTCATCCGCAGCTATCTGCCCCAACTCGCTGCGCTGCCCGACTCCGCGATCCACGCTCCCTGGGCGGCGCGGCCCGTCGATCTGGCCAGCGCGGGAGTGATGATCGGCAACAACTACCCCTCGCCGGTGGTGCATCACGAGCAGGCGCGGCTGAAAACTTTGGCGCGCTTCAAGGCCGTCAGATTGCCCTGAAGCGCGCTCCTGCTTGACGATACGTCAGCGCCGCCCCGGCAGCAAGCGCTGCACCAGCGGATGCAGCACCTTCTTCTCGGTGCCGATCGCGAAGAAATGTTCTTCGACCCCGTCGCAATGCCCGACGCGCTTGACCGCATAGCGGTCGATCAATTCATCGTGCACCAGTTCGGGCGCCGGGAACACGCCCATGCCACCGGACCCGAACGTCTTGAGCAGCGCACTGTCTTCGAATTCGCCGACGATGCGCGGCTTCACGCCATGCTGCTCGAACCAGCGGTCAAGCCGACTCCGAACCGCCGCGTGCGCGGTGGGCAGCAACACCGGAACCTTCTCCAGGGACTTCGGGAATCCGCGCCGCGCCATCGCGAGCAAGGGTGCCGTGGCATACCAGCCCAGAGCCGAAGAGCCCAGCGCGTGGCTGTACAGCTTGAGATTGGAGTTGTTCGGGGCGGCGCGGTCGGCAAGCACGACGTCGAGCCGGTGCAGCGCCAGGTCGCCGAGCAGGTCTTCGAACTCGTCCTGATGGCACAGGAGCCGCAGGGCCGGCTCCTTCAGCACCGGCTCCATCAAGTGCCGCACCACGAGTTTGGGTAGCGCATCGGAGATGCCCACCGCCAGACGCACGCTCGGCGAGCTGACGGCGTCACGCACCGCCGCCGGGAGCAGCTCGCCGAGCTGGAAGATCTGCTCGGCCTGCCGCAGCGCGGCCTGGCCGGCCTCGGTCAACACCAGGCCGCGGCCGGCGGGCTTGAGCAAGGCGTAGCCGAGCGAACGCTCGAGTTCGCGCACCTGGGTGCTGACCGTCTGCACCGCCATGCCCAGGCGCTCGGCGGCGCGCGCCATGCCGCCGGCCTTGGCAACGACCCAGAAATAGTAAAGATGCCGGTAGCTGAAGCTCAGGCTCATGATCAGGTTTCACGGAAGCTTGTCTTCGCAATTGTCTGCTTTTTCAATGCCTTTGCGCACCCTATGCTTCGGCCGCGTTGAATCGGTGGATGTCCGGGTCTGGCGGCGTCGCCAGACGAAGGGCCGAAGCACCCAACGCAGCATCATCGGTCTCGACATCTGCATCATCAAGGAGAACGACCCCATGGACAATTCGACACGAACCCTTCAATCCGGCGCAGCCGCCGCAACCTATCCGATGGTCGCGCTTCCCGCACCGGCGGCATTGGGCACAGCGGCAAGCCGCGTGCTGCGCAACACCTATGCGCTGTTGTCGATGACGCTGTTGTTCAGCGCCGGCGTCGCCGCAGTGAGCCTGGCGTTGAATCTGCCGGCGCCGGGAATCGTCGTCACCCTGGTCGGCTACTTCGGCCTGCTGTTCGCGGTCTACAGACTGAAGAACAGAGGCTGGGCTGTACCCGCCGTGTTTGCCCTGACCGGCTTCATGGGCTACACGCTCGGGCCGGTGCTGGCCAAGGCGCTGGCACTGCCCGCCGGCGGGCAGGCCATCATGCTGGCGCTGGCGGCGACCGGGGCCACGTTCCTCGGCTTGTCGGCCTGGGTCTTGACGACCCGGCGCGACTTCAGCTTCATGGGCGGATTCCTCTTTGCGGGCATGGTGGTGGCGCTGGTCGCCGGGTTGGGCGCGGTGTTTCTGCAAGTTCCCGCACTCGCCCTTGTCGTCTCGGCGATGGTCGCGCTGCTCTCGGCCGGGCTGATCCTGTTCGAGACCAGCCGCATCGTGAACGGCGGCGAGAGCAACTACGTGCTTGCCACCGTCGGGCTGTACGTCTCGATCTTCAACCTGTTCACGAGTCTGCTCAGCCTGTTCGGCATCGGCGGCTCGAACGAGTGAAGGTTCGAGTCACGCAAGAAGCGAACAAGCTGCGCGTGCCGGCCAGCCAGATTGCTGGCCGAAGCCGACGCCCCCGACCTGCTCCTTGCCGCACAGGCTCCTGGGCAATGATGTAGGCCGGCCGTCAAGGTCGACGCCCACAACGCCGCCGGCAGCTCGGCCACTCTCGCCACAGCCGTCGCACAATGAGCGCTGCAGTCCGCAGAGCTCAAGCCCAAGGCTGAACGACTCGAAAGTGCGCCTGCCAGGGCCCGGCAGGCGCCGCTCGTTGCGCCCGGCGCTTCGTCTGGCCCCTGTGTTCAACCGGAGAATGACTCGTGGAATTCCTGCTGGACTTCATCAACTCACCTTTTCTCGGCAAGGCGACCTGGGTCTGGTTGGTCTTCGTCGCTGTCGTCGCGACGTTGCTCGCGCTCGATCTGGGCGTGCTGCACAAGACCGAGCGCGAGATCGGTGTCGCCGAGAGCCTGCTCCTGTCCGGCGGCTACATCGGCATTTCCCTCTTGTTCGGCGCCTGGGTCTGGTGGTTCCTGGGCAGCCAGAGCGGCATCGAGTACTTCACCGGTTTTCTGATCGAGAAATCGCTGTCGATGGACAACGTGTTCGTCATCGCTCTCATCTTCTCGTTCTTCGCGATCCCGCGCCAATACCAGCATCGCGTGCTGTTCTGGGGCATCCTGGGTGTGATCGTGCTGCGTGCGCTGCTGATCGGCGTCGGCGCGGCCTTGGTCAGCGAATTCTCGTGGCTGCTCTACCTGTTCGGCGCGTTCCTGGTGATCACCGGAATCAAGATGTGGATCATTGCCGACCACATGCCCGACATCGGCAACAACCCGTTGCTCAAGTTCCTTCGCCGGCATCTGCGCGTGACGCCCCAGTTGCATGGCAACGCGTTCTTCGTGCGCCAGCCCGACCCGGCCACGGGGGCACTTTCGGTCTGGGCCACGCCGTTGTTCCTGGCGCTGTGCCTGGTGGAATTCGTCGACCTCGTGTTCGCCGTCGACTCGGTGCCGGCGATCTTCGCCATCACCACCGACCCGTTCATCGTCTACACCAGCAACATCTTCGCCATTCTCGGCCTGCGGGCGCTGTACTTCGCGCTGGCCGCGATGATCCATCGCTTCAAGTACCTGAAGTACGCTCTGGCGCTGGTGCTGATCTTCATCGGCACGAAGATCTTCCTGGTCGGCATCGTCGGCAAGATACCGGCCACGCTGTCGCTGAGCGTGACGTTCGGCCTGATCGCCGGCGGCGTGGTGGTGTCGATGTGGAAGACCAGAGGCGTCACGAAACTGTCATAAGCCGGGAATACATTGCGCAGCGAACTCACACCCGAGGCGTTGCGCATGACCTTTTCCAACACCCTTGCCGCGGCCGGCCTGGCCGCCGCGGCGTTGATTCCGACCCTGCTGCCTGCCGCCGCAACGGCGCAGGTGGTCAAGATCGACGGCTCGTCGACCGTCTACCCGGTGACCGAGGGCGTGGCCGAGGATTTTCAGAAGTCAAAACGAGGCGCCATCAAAGTCACGGTGGGCATTTCGGGCACCGGCGGCGGCTTCAAGAAGTTTTGCCGCGGCGAGACCGACATCTCGAACGCCTCGCGTCCGATCCTGGCCAAGGAGATGGCCGACTGCAAGGCAGCAGGCATCGAGTACTTCGAATTGCCGGTCGCGTTCGACGCGCTCACGGTGGTCATGAATCCGAAGAACAGCTTCATCAAGCAGCTCAGTGTCGAGGAGTTGAAGAAGATCTGGGAACCTGCCGCGCAAGGCAAGCTCACGCGCTGGAACCAGGTCAATCCGGCGTGGCCGGACGCGCCGATCAAGCTCTTCGGCGCCGGCTCGGATTCGGGCACGTTCGACTATTTCACCGAGGCCATCGTCGGCAAGGCGAAGTCCAGCCGCGGCGACTATACGGCGAGTGAAGACGACAACGTGCTGGTGCAAGGCGTGGCGCAGGACGTGAACGCGATCGGTTACTTCGGCTACGCCTACTATGCGGAAAACCAGTCCCGGCTGAGGGCCGTTCCGATCGTCGACAAGCCCGGCAGCGCGCCAGTGTTGCCCAGCGCAACGAGCGTGCTCGACGGTTCCTACCAGCCGCTCTCGCGGCCGATCTTCATCTACGTCAACGCCAAGGCGATGGCCAAGCCCGAAGTGAAGGAGTTTGTCGAGTACTACATGCGCGAGGGCGCACGCCTGGCGCAGGAAGTCAAGTACGTGCCGTTGCCCTCGGTCGCCTACAAGACCAACCTCGAGCACCTGGCCAAGGGCAAGAAGGGAACCGTGTTCGGTGGCACGGCCGAAGTCGGCGTGACGATCGAGGCGTTGCTCGCACGCGAGGCCAAACTCTGAGCGTACGACACGTCTGCGTGGTTCACCCGATCTCGCAGCGCCAACTGATCGAGCGCGTGGGCCACCCAGTGTGGTGCGCCAGAAATAACGGCACTCCCCACTAGAATGACCGCAGTCGCCATCCCGGCGCGGGATGCCATGATCTCCGAACCGACCCTCGGCGCGGCCAAACTGGCCGAATACGCCCGCCTCAAGCACCGCCGCAAGATTCGCGAACGCCTGATCAAGGCAGCGCTGCTCTTGGCAGCCTGCGTCTCGGTGCTGACCACGCTCGGCATCGTCTACATCCTGCTGAAGGAATCGCTCGACTTCTTCTCGCACGTGCCGCTGTGGGACTTCCTCACCGATCGACAGTGGACGCCGCTGTTCGACGATGCGCATTTCGGCATCATGGTGCTGTTGTCGGGGACGATCAGCAGTTCACTCGTCGCGCTGCTGATCGCGTTGCCGCTGGGCACGACCATCGCGATCTATCTTTGCGAGTTCGCGGGTCACAAGACGCGCGAGGTGATGAAACCGCTGCTGGAACTGTTGAGCGGGGTGCCCACCATCATCTATGGCTACTTTGCGCTGCTGTTCGTGACGCCGATGATCCAGAAGATCTATCCCGCCTTGCCGGGTTTCAACGTGCTGTCGGCCGGCATCGTGATGGGCATCATGATCATTCCCTACGTCTCATCGCTCGCCGAGGATGCAATGCGTGCCGTGCCGATGAGCCTGCGCGAGGGCTCGTACGCGCTGGGCGCCACACGCTACCAGACGGCGGTCAGGGTCGTCGTGCCGGCAGCGTTGTCGGGAATCGCCGCGGCCTACATCCTGGGCATCTCGCGCGCGGTCGGCGAGACCATGATCCTGGCGGTCGCAGCCGGGATGCAACCCAACCTGACGCTCAACCCGCTCGAACCCGCAGCCACCGTCACCTCCTACATCGTGCAGGTCGCGCTGGGCGATCTGCCGCACGGCAGCGTGGGCTACCAGACGATCTTCGCCGCCGGGCTGATGCTGATGCTGTTGACGCTGTTTTTCAACCTGGTCGGCTACTGGATGCGCCGCCAGTTTCGAGAGGCGTATTGATGCAGCCCGCGATCCATGACGCCGCAACCCTGCGCCAGCAGCAGCTGCGCCGCATCATTCGCAGTCACAAGCGCCGGGACATCGCCTTCGGCGTGCTCGGCTTGCTCGCGATGATGGTCGGCGTGCTGACCCTGGCGGCTTTGTTCACCGGCATGGCGATCGATGGCATTCCGCGCCTGTCGGGCGACTTCTTCACCTCATTCCCGTCGCGGCGCGCCGGCCAGGCGGGCATTCTCTCGGCGTGGGTCGGGTCGATCCTGGTGATGGGGGTGACCGCGCTGTTCGCGGTGCCGGTGGGCGTCGCCGGGGCGGTTTACCTCGAAGAGTATGCGCAGAAGAACTGGTTCACCGACGTCATCGAGATCAACATCACGAACCTGGCGGGCGTGCCGTCCATCGTCTACGGCTTGCTCGCGCTGGGCATGTTCGTCTACACGTTCGGGCTGGGCCAAAGCATCCTCACCGCGGGCCTGACCCTGGGCCTGCTGATCCTGCCGATCGTCATCGTCACGACACGCGAATCTCTGCGCGCCATTCCGCAGCAGGTGCGCGAAGGTGCCTACGCTTGCGGGGCGACGCGCTGGCAAGTGGTGCATGACCATCTGCTTCCCTACGGCACGCCGGGAATCCTGACCGGCGTCATCATCGCGCTGTCGCGCGCGATCGGCGAAACCGCGCCGATCATCACGATCGGTGCGTTGACGTTCATCGCCTTCCTGCCGCCGCTGCCGTTCAGCGGCGACCCGCCCGCCGGCGTGTTCGACTGGCTGTTCTCGCCATTCACCGTGATGCCGATTCAGATCTTCAACTGGACCTCTCGGCCGGACCCCGCCTTTCAGCAAAACGCTGCCGCCGCGAGTTTCGTGCTGATCTTCATGACACTGGGCATGAATGCGCTGGCCATCTGGTTGCGCTATCGGCTGCGCAAGAATATCAAGTGGTAGGCCTTGCAGGCGCGACCAAGACACACGAATGACAACAACGAGCCCATGACCGCGACCATCACGCTTCCAGAACAACCCCCGGCGATCAAGGCCGAATCGAAGAACCTGGACTTTCACTACGGGTCGTTCAAGGCCCTGAACGGCGTTTCGATGCCGCTCTACGAACACAAGGTCACCGCCCTGATCGGGCCCAGCGGCTGCGGCAAGAGCACCTACCTGCGCTGCTTCAATCGCATGCACGATCTGTACCCCGGGAATCGCTATGGCGGCAGCATCCATCTCCATCCGGACGAGGTGGATCTGTTGCACGCTTCGGTCGATCCGATCGAAGTGAGAATGCGCGTCTCGATGGTGTTCCAGAAACCCAATCCGTTCCCGAAGTCGATCTTCGAGAACGTGGTCTACGGGCTGCGCGTTCGCGGCGAGAAGTCGCGCAGCTATCTCGAAGACAAGGCCGAAGCCGCATTGAAGGCTTCGGCGCTGTGGGAAGAGGTCAAGAATCGCATGGACGAAGTTGCGGTCAACCTGTCGGGTGGCCAGCAGCAGCGCCTGTGCATCGCCCGTTCGCTGGCCACCGACCCCGAGATCCTGCTGTTCGACGAGCCGACCTCGGCGCTCGACCCGATCGCCACCGGCAGCATCGAAGAGTTGATCCGTGTCATCAAGGACAAGGTGACAATCCTGATCGTCACGCACAACATGCAGCAGGCGGCGCGGGTGTCGGACTATGTGGCCTACATGTACCTGGGCGAACTGATCGAATTCGGCGAGACGCGCGACATCTTCATGAAACCGAAACGTCGCGAGACCGAGGACTACATCACCGGGCGCTTCGGCTGAAGCCGCGTGATGGGCACTCAAACGGAGTCGAAAATGACCGACAAACATCTCTCCACGCAGTTCGACACCGAACTCAGCGACATCTGCACCCGCGTGCTTGAAATGGGCGGCATCGTCGAGGCCCAGGTGGCTCAGGCCGTGGTTGCGTTGATCCAGTTCAGCGCTGAAACCGCGTCCCAGGTGCTGTTGCGCGAGGAACAGGTGAATCAGCTCGAAATGGTGATCGATCGCGAGCTGTCGACGATCATCGCAAGACGCCAGCCGACCGCGCGCGACCTGCGCTTGTTGCTTGCAGTGTCGAAGACGATTGCGAATCTCGAGCGCGTCGGCGACGAAGCCGCGCGCATTGCGCGCAAGGTGCAGCGCATGCTGAACGACGGTGAGCCCAGCCGCATGGGGCTTCCGGTGGCGGACCTGGAGTTCGAATCCGAACTCGCGATCCGCCAGTTGCGCAAGGCGCTGGATGCGTTTGCGCGCCTGGACGTGGAGTCGGCGGTCGAAGTGCTGAAACAGGACCACCTGATCGACCGTGAATTCGAGGCGCTGATGCGCAAGCTCGTCACCTGCATGGTGCAGGACCCGAGCACCATTTCCTCCAGCATCGAACTGGTCTTCGTCGCCAAGGCGCTGGAGCGGGTCGGCGACCACGCCAAGAACATCGCCGAGGTCATCATCTACATCGTCAAGGGCACCGACGTCCGGCACAACCCGCTCGACGCCGTAGAGTCGTTGGCGCGCTGATCCATGAGTCGAATCCTGGTCGTCGAGGACGAGGCGGCGATTGCCGAGCTGGTGTCGCTGAACCTGCGCCACGCGGGTCACGACGTGGCGCTCGCCGCCAGCGCCGAACAGGCGCAGGCCGAGGTCGACGCGATGCTGCCGGACCTGATCGTGCTCGACTGGATGCTGCCCGGCCAATCGGGGTTGGCTCTGGCACGCCGCTGGCGTGAATCGCAACGCACGCGCGAGCTGCCGATCATCATGCTGACCGCGCGCACCCAGGAAGCCGACAAGATCGCAGGCCTGGATGCGGGTGCCGACGACTATCTGGTCAAGCCCTTCTCGACGCAGGAATTGCTGGCGCGCATTCGTGCCCTGCTGCGGCGCAGGGCGCCCGAGACCTTGGGCGCGACGGTGACGATCGACGCACTGAGCGTCGACCCGTCAATCCGCCGCGTCACGGCGCAGGGGCGCGAACTTCGTCTCGGGCCGACCGAGTTTCGCCTGCTGCACTACTTGATGACGCACGCCGAGCGGGTTCACAGCCGCAAGCACCTGCTCGACCGGGTCTGGGGCGACCACGTGTTCATCGAAGAACGCACCGTCGACGTGCACGTGAAACGCCTGCGCGATGCGCTCGCGCCCGCGCAGCGCGAGTCGATGATCGAGACCGTGCGTGGCGTGGGCTATCGGTTCGTGCGCCGGCGCCATGACGTGACGGCTTAGGCCAGCCGGCATGCACTGGCTTTTGCCGCGAATGTTCATGGCACTGGCCGGGTTGGGGCTCGGCACCGGTGTCGGCTACGTCACCGGCGCGGCCATCGGCACGCCGCGCGCGGGCGTGGTCCTGGGCGCTCTCGGCGGCCTGGCGCTGGCGGTCATGATCGATGCGCTGCGGGCGCGTCGACTGCTCGCCTGGCTGCGCAGCACCCAGGTCGTCGATGCGCCGCGCAATTCGGGGTTCTGGGGCGAACTCGGCTACCGCGTCGAGCGTGCGCTGCGCAGCCGCGAGCGTGATCTCGATCATGAACGCGAACGCATCGCCCAGTTCCTGTCGGCGATCGAGGCATCGCCGAATGGCGTGGTGCTGCTCGACAGTCATGGCCAGATCGAGTGGTGCAATTCGACCGCAGGCGCAGATCTGGGCATCGATCCGGAGCGTGACCTGCGCCAACCCTTGACGAATCTGGTGCGGGCACCGGCGCTCGTCGCGCACCTGCATGCGCCGGACAGCATCGAGCCGATCACATTTTCACTGCCGGGCCGGCCCGGGACGTTGTCGGCGTTGATACGCCCCTACGGCGACGGCCAAAAACTGCTGTTGACCCAAGACATCACGCAGCAGTTGCGCGTCGACGAAATGCGGCGCGACTTCGTCGCCAACGTGTCGCACGAGATTGGCACACCGTTGACGGTGCTGGCCGGCTTCGTCGAAACCATGAGGACGATTGAGTTGACGCAGGCCGAACAGCGGCGCGTTCTCGGGCTGATGGCCGAGCAGACGGACCGCATGCGCACGCTGGTCGACGACCTGCTGGCGCTGGCCCAACTCGAAGGCAGCCCGCGCCCGCGCACCGACCAATGGGTCAGCGTCAACGCGTTGATGCAACGCGTCGAGAACGATGCGCGCGCGCTTTCGGCGAACCGGCATGAACTGTTGTTCGAGGCCGACGCTTCGGCAGCGATCGCCGGCAACGAGCCCGAACTGCTGAGCGCGCTGAGCAACCTGGTCATGAATGCGATTCGCCACACACCGCAGCAGGGCCGGATCACGCTGGCCTGGCGGCGCCGCAGCAACGGCAACGGCGTGTTCGAGGTCAGCGACACCGGGATCGGCATTGCACCCGAACACCTGGCGCGGCTGGGCGAGCGCTTCTACCGGGTGGACAGCAGCCGCTCGCGCGCAAGCGGCGGAACGGGCCTCGGCCTGGCGATCGCCAAACATGCAGTGCAGCGCCATGGCGGAGAACTCGAAGTCACGAGCGTCGTCGACAAGGGCTCGGTGTTTCGGCTGGTGTTCCCGGCCGCGCGCGTGCGCTGACGCCCCGCCCACCCGACCTGGCCCTGACAGAGCCATCGCGACGGCGGGTCGCGGCAAACACTTCGCTTTTTCGGAAGTCTGGTTTCGTCGAACGCTGCTTTTTCGCAGCAGCTCGCGCGCCGATAGTCCAGCTTCCGCAGCGTTTCACATCCACCACCGACAGGCGCCTTGACGATGGACCCCTCCACATTTCTCTCGGCGCTGCTGGCCATCGTCGTCATCGACCTGGTGCTGGCCGGCGACAACGCCATTGTCATCGCGCTCGCCGCGCGGGGCCTGCCGGCGCATCTGCAAAAGCGCGCCATCCTCTGGGGCGCGGTCGGTGCGATCGCGGTGCGCAGCTTGATGACGGTGATCGTGGTCTGGCTGCTCAAGATCCCCGGGCTGCTGCTGGTGGGCGGCGCGATGCTGCTCTGGATCGCCTACCGGCTACTCGCGCCCGCGGAAGAATCGGGTACGTCGCAGCATCCGGTGGCCGTGACGTTCTGGGGCGCGATGCGCACCATCGTCATCGCCGACGCCGTGATGGGCCTGGACAACGTGCTCGCCGTGGCAGGAGCGGCGCATGGCAGTTACCTGCTCGTCGTGCTCGGCCTTCTCATCAGCGTGCCCATCGTCGTCTGGGGCAGCGCCCTGGTGCTCAAAGTGGTCGAACGCTATCCGAGCGTCGTCTACCTCGGCGCGGGCGTGTTGGTGTGGACATCTGTCAAGATGATGAGCAGCGAGCCGTTGCTCGGGCCCTGGTTCGACGCCGCGCCGCTCGCCAAGGTGCTGGTGTACGCCGCGATTCCGCTCCTGCTGTGGGCCGGCTTCGTGAAGAACCAGCGCCGCTTCGAGTCGCGCATTCATGCGCGCCTGGCCGAGTTCGCCAGCTTGCGCCCGCGCGGCGCGAGTTCACCCGATTCAAGCGTTCAACCAGTGACCGCCCCAAGAGGAGAGCCCGCCATGCTGAAAGTATTGGTCCCGATCGATGGCTCGGAGAATTCGCTGCGCGCATTGCGCCATGCGATCGCCGAGTACCAGCGCCATCATGAACTGGAGTTGCATCTGCTCAATGTGCAGCCGCAGCTGTCGCGCCATGTCGCGCGTTTCGTGAACCGCAATGACCGCGACAGTTGGCACGCCGAGCGCGCCGCGGCGGCGTTCGCGCCAGCGCGCCACCTGCTCGAACTCGCCGGCGTGCCGCATCACCTACACTGGAGCATCGGCAGTCGCGCCGCGCAGATCTGCGAGACCGCGACGCGCCTGGGCGTGCACCACATCGTGATGGGCACGGCGCGCCGCAACTCGATCACACGCATGCTCGAAAACTCGGTGACGGATCAGGTTCTCAAGGCCACGCCGGTGCCGGTGGAAGTGGTCGCAGGCGATGCCGTTTCAAAATGGGAGAGTTGGGGTCTGCCCGCCGGTGTGCTGGGTGGCGTTGGACTGATGCTGCTCGCTGTCGACTGAGCGACCGGCGAGCCGCCGACAGAGACGCCCATAGAGACGCCGGTAGAGACGCCGCATGAGACGCCGATGAACCAACGCAAGCCGCGCCTTGCGGCAGGCGAGCCGTATCCATTGGAGCGGCTGTTCGGCACCGTTGTCAGCCCGCTCGAGAGTTTCTTGCGCCGTGCCACGGCCGGCGGCATCGTGCTCGTCGCCACGACCCTGCTGACGCTGGGAATCGCGAACTCATCCCTGGGCGCGCCCTTTGCCCATTTCTGGGAGTTGGGCGCGGGGTTGAGCTTCGGCTCGTGGGGGCTCGAGCAGTCGTTGCACCATTGGGTCAACGACGGCCTGATGGCGCTGTTCTTCCTGGTCGTCGGCCTGGAGCTGAAACGCGAAGTGCTGGTGGGCGAACTCTCGTCGCTGAAGGATGCGGCGCTGCCCGTGTTTGCGGCGCTGGGCGGCATGCTGATCCCGGCGCTGACCTACCTCTGGCTGAACCCACACGCGCCGCAGCTGCGCGGCTGGGGCATCCCGATGGCGACCGACATCGCGTTCGCGATCGGCATCCTGGTCTTGTTGGCGAGCAGAGTCCCGCGTGCACTGACGGTGTTCCTGATGGCATTGGCGATTGCCGATGACCTGGGAGCGGTGCTCGTCATCGCCCTTTTCTACACCGACGCGCTGGATCAAGCAGCACTGCTCAACGCGGCGCTGGTGCTGGGGTTGCTGATCCTGCTCAATCGCGGCGGTGTTCGTCAGCGCCTGGCCTATTCAGTGCTCGGCGTGTTGCTCTGGTATTTCACGCTGCGCAGCGGCATTCATGCAACGCTCGCCGGGGTCTTGCTGGCGTTCACGATTCCGGCGCGTCCGCGGCACACCCCGCATCAGTTCGACGCGCGCGTGTCGCAGTTGCTCGCAGCGTTTCGCGCGCATCGCGACGACCCGAACACCGCGAGCGACCTGCTCACCAGCCACGACATGGGGACGATCGCCGCCAGCCTCGAACACGATGCGAAAGCGGTGCAGAGCCCGCTGCAGCGCACCGAGCATGGACTGGGTGCACCGGTGGCATTTGTCATCCTGCCGCTGTTCGCGCTCGCCAACGCGGGAATCGACTTCCGCGGTACCGATCTGGCCGCGAGTCTCGGCCATTCGATCACGCTGGGCATCGCGCTCGGCCTCGTGCTCGGCAAGTTCGTGGGAATCGGCGGCTTCAGTTGGCTCGCCGTCAGGCTCGGCATCGCGCGCTTGCCGCATGGCGTGAGTTGGCCGCTCCTGTTCGGCGCCGCATGGCTGGGCGGAATCGGCTTCACGATGTCGCTGTTCATCAGCCAGCTTGCGTTCAAGGACCCGGCGCAACTCGAATTCGCGAAGATCGGAATTCTGCTCGGGTCGGCGCTCGCCGCGGTGGTGGGACTGGCGTGGTTGCTGCTCTGTACCCGCGGCCGCCGCCGGGATCAATAGCTTTCGGCCACGACGAATTCGGGTCGCAAGGGTGGCAAAGGTCGCACCGGTCACGCAAGTCGCACCGGTCACGCAAGTCGCACAGGTCGCACAGGTCGCGACAGCAACGACTCGCAGCTCGGCGCCCCCGGCGTTGCGCACCTTTCAGCGCATGCCCCACGGCTGCGCGCAGGCATGATCATGGCTTGCGCGCCATGGCGTCGAGTGAACGCTGCTTCGCGGCCTCAACCGGCGCATTCCAACGTTTGAGCTAAGCCGCGCGCGGAGGCCGAAGGCCGGAGCGCGGCGGCTTGAGCGAAGGGCTAGACCGGGCCTTTGTGAGTGACCGATCTCGCGGAGTTGATAGCTCCTCTCGCACCACCAGGCGCACGGCTTCGATGACCGAGCGTTGCTGTATGCATGCAAGCAAGGCGTCATTCATCAGCGTTTGATAATTTCCAGCGCCAGCTCGCTCGACCTGAGCGCGAAAGTATTCGATGACGGAGTTGTCGATACGAATAGATATCTTCGTTTTTCCTGGCTCATTGGGAACGACCGGTCCCCGACTGGCGCTAGAGAAGTCAATTTCGCGGAACGGTTCAGCGGCGACCTTTTTCATACTGCTTCCTTTGTGGCTTGTTGGCCTTCCACGACGAGATCAGTCGGCAAATATCAGGGGCACGATGGGTGTACACAACCACCAGCAGCGCACCGGTAGCACTCATCCCGAGCGATATGAAGCGCTGCTCGTCAAGCGAGTCAGGATCTTCGCGCGTCAGCGCGTAGTCATCGGTAAGTACCGTAGCCGCCTCAGAAAAGGAAACACCATGCTCGCGGAGGTTGGCTTCAGCTTTGCGTGGGTCCCAATCGATCTTCACGCAGGATAGTGTATGGACAAACGTCGGCTGAGGCAAGTGAACCAGCCGCAGCGCCGGCAGGTGGCGGTTTTTCGCGGTCTAACCCCCGCCCAGCGCGGTCCGCGCGCTCGAAGTGAACCGAGCGCGCTTTGTCACCGCACCTCGGCGGCGTGGCTCGCGTGACTCGGCCGCGCCTTGCGCGCGAGCAGGGTAAAGAACAACGGCACGAAAATCGGCGCGATGAAGGTGGCGACGATCATGCCGCCGAACACGCCCGAGCCCATGCTCTGGCGCGCCGCAGCGCCGGCGCCGGTGGCGAGCACGAGCGGCACCACGCCCAGCACGAAGGCGAGCGAGGTCATCACGATCGGGCGAAATCGCAATCTCGCGGCGTCGGCCGCAGCTTCGCGCGCACTCTTGCCCGCTTCCATTCCCTGCATCGCAAACTCGGCGATCAGGATCGCGTTCTTCGCCGCGAGCCCGATCAACACCACCAGGCCGATCTGGAAATAGATGTCGTTCTCCATGCCGCGCAGGAAGACGAAGCCCAACGCGCCGAGCAGCGCGAACGGCACCGCCAGCACCACCGCCAGCGGCACGCCCCAGCGCTCGTACAGCGCGGCCAGGATCAGGTACACCATCACGAGCGCGAAGCCGAATGCGAACACCGAGGCATTGCCGGCGCGCTTTTCCTGCAAGGCCTGGCCCGTCCATTCGATCGAATAGCCCGGCGGCAACACGGCGCGAGCGGTTTCCTCGACGGCGCGGATCGACTCGCCCGAGCTGAACCCAGGTTTCGCGCCGCCCAGCACCTTGGCCGAGATGTAGCCGTTGTAGCGCTCGATCTGCTCCGGGCCGACGATGTCGGTCACCGTGATCAGCGTTCGCAGCGGAATCATCTCGCCGCTCGAATTCGAACTGCCGCCAGCGCCTGCGCCTTGGGCCGGCGCGGCGTTTCCTTGGGCGCGCACGTAGATGCGGCCCAGGTCGTCGGGCTTGGAGCGAAACGCCGCCTCGGCCTGCATCGTCACGCGGTAGGTGCGCCCCGACAGGTTGAAGTCGTTCACGTAGAGCGACCCCATCTGCGCTTGCAGCGCTGCGAACACGTCGTTCACCGGCACGCCCAGGGCCAGCGCCTTTTCGCGGTCGACCTCGACCCGAAGTTGTGGCACGCTGGCGCGGAAGAAAGACTGCGCCGGCGTCAACTCGGGCCGCTGCGCGATCGCGGCGACGAAGTCCTGCGTCACTTGCGCCAGGCGTTTCGGGTCGGCGTCGCCGCGCCCCTGCACGTAGACCTCATAGCCGCCGGCCTGGCCCAGGCCGAGGATCGGCGGCGGATTGAAGGCGAACACCACGCCGTCGGGCAGCGCGGTGAAGCCCAGGCCGGTCATCTGCCCGGCGAGCTGGGTCGACGTCTGCCGGCGCTGCTCCCAGGGTTTCATCGGCACGAAGATCGTCGCCGCGCTGCTCTTGCTGCCACCGCTGATCAAATCGAACCCATTCACGATGAAGAAGCTCGAGATCGCGGCGTTGTCCTTCAGCATCAGGCGCAGCCGCTCCGTCATGCGGCCGGTTCGCTCCAGCGTCGCGCCGTCGGGCAATTGGCCGACGGCGATGACGAAACCCTGGTCTTCCGGCGGCACGAAACTTCCGGGCACGCGCGCCAGCAACCATCCGACCGCAGCCAACACAAGCGCGAACAGCGCGAGCGAGATGATCCGATGGCGCAGCACCAGGCCCACCGCAACGAGAAAGCGCCGCGTGATCGAGCCGAACACGGCATTGAACGGTTTGAAGATTCGAACGCCCAGCGCGCCATGCTCGGGCTTGAGCAGGATGGCGCACAGCGCCGGCGTGAGCGTGAGCGCGACGATTCCCGAAAGCACGACCGCGATCGTCACCGTCACCGCGAACTGGCGGTACAACTGGCCGGCGATGCCACCGAGAAACGCGACCGGGATAAACACGGCGCACAGCACGAGCACGATACCGATCACCGCAGCCTGCACTTCGCGCATCGCCTCCAGCGCCGCGGCCATCGGCGCCATCTTTTCTTCGCGCATCAGGCGCTCGACGTTTTCGAGCACGACGATCGCGTCGTCGACCACGATGCCGATCGCCAGCACACAGGCAAACAGCGTCAAGGTGTTGATCGAGAAGCCGAACAGGTACAAGCCCGCGAGCGTGCCGATCAGCGACACCGGCACCGCGAGCATCGGGATCAGCGTCGCGCGCCAGGATTGCAGGAAGACGAAGACGACCGCCAACACGATCAGCGCTGCCTCGGCGATCGTGGTCAGCACCGCCTTGATCGACGCCGCCACGAACAGCGTCGTGTCGTAGGGAATCAGGTAGTCGACGCCTGCCGGAAAGTGGTCGCGTTTCAGCTTGGCCATCTTCGCCTTCACGCCCGCCGCAGTGTCCAGCGCATTCGCGCCCGGGGCGAGCAGCACCGCCAGGGCGATCGCGGGTTGCCCGTTCACCGAGTTGTCGGCGTCGTAACTCTGTGCGCCGAGTTCGATGCGCGCCACGTCGCGCAGCCGCAACGTGCCGCTGGCAGCGGACGAACGCAGCACGATGTTGCCGAAATCCTGCGCCTGCACCAACCTGCCGCGTGCCGTGACCGTGTACTCCAGCTGCTGGCCCGCGGGCGCCGGCGGCGCGCCGATCTTGCCCGCCGCGAACTGCGCGTTCTGGGCACTCACGGCCTGCGCGATGTCGCCGGTGGTGATGCCCAGGCTCGCCATGCGGTCCGGTTGCAGCCACAGACGCATCGAGTAGTCGCGCGCGCCGAAGATGAAGACACCCGCAGTGCCGGGAATGCGTTTGATCTCGTCCAGGATGTTTTGCGACGAGTAGTTCGACAAGAACAACGTGTCGCGTGATTGATCGGGCGAATTGACCGCGATCACGAGCAGGAAATTCGTCGAGCGCTTCGCCACCTGCACGCCGTTGCGCCGCACTTCGTCGGGCAGGCGCGGCGTGGCGAGTTGGACCCGGTTGTTGACGTTGAACGTGGCCTTGTCGATGTCGGTGCCGGCGTCGAACGTGGCGGTGATCGTCGTCTGGCCGTTCGACGCCGAGGTCGAGTTGAAGTAGAGCAGGTTCTCGATTCCCGCGAGCTGCTCTTCGATCGGTGCGGCGACGGTGAGTGCCAGCGTCTCGGCCGATGCACCGGGGTAGACGGCGGTGATGATCACTGTGGGTGGCGCGATCTCCGGGTACTGCGCGATCGGCAACGAGCGCCCCGCCATCAGGCCGGCGATGACGACGACCAGCGCCATCACGCTGGCGAACACCGGGCGTTCGATGAAGAAGCGGGACATGGCGCGCGGCTCGACGCTAGCGCGACGCTTGCGATGCAGCGGCCGGCGCTGCTGGCGCCACCTGCACCGGCGCGCCCGGCCGCAACTTGATCAGGTTGCTCGTGATCACGCGCTCGCCTGGTGCCAGCCCCGAGTAGATCACCCAGTCGTTGCCCAACCACGCGCCGGCCTGCACCGGCCGCGCAGTGGCCTTGCCGTCGGCGCCGATCAACCACACAAAGCGACCCTGTTCGCCGCTCATGACCGCGGCCTGCGGAACCAGGAACGCGTCCTGCTCGCCGGTGCTCACTTGCACGCGCACGAACTGTCCCGGCATCCAGGCGCCGCTTGCATTGTTCAACTCGGCGCGCAGTTGCACCGTTCCCAGACGCGGATCGACGACGGACGCGGCGAAGTCGAGCTTGCCGACTTCCTTGGCGAACTCGCCGTTCGGCAGTTGCAGCCGCACCTCGTGCGCCCGACCCTTGCGCACTTGCGCGGCCTCGGGCTCGGTCAGCGCAAAGCGCACGCGGATCGGATTCGTCTGCACGATCGTCGCCAGCACCCCGCCTTCGATCGCCGGCGACACATAGGCACCCACGCTTCTGATCGAGCGCTGCACCACACCCGTGATCGGCGCCGTGACATCGGCGTAGCCCAGGTTCAGCGCGGCCTCGCGTTCCTGCGCGCGCGCGGCCAGCAACGCCGCCTCGGTGATCTTGACCGAAGAGCCGGCTTCGTCGGCCTCGCGCTGGGTGATCATCTTGTCGGCAATCAACCCGGCCAGGCGGGCGCTCTCGCGCCGCGACTGTTCCACGCGTGCCTCGGCCTGCGCGACGTTGGCGCGTGCAGCGTCGAGCGTGATTTCGAACGGCGCGCGATCGATGCGGTACAGCACCGCGCCGGCCTGCACCGGCTCGCCTTCGCGAAACAACTGCTGCTGCAAGGTGCCGGCGATCCGCGCCCGCACCTCCACTTCCTTCAGGCCTTCGAGCGTGCCCACCGCCTCGACCACGATCGGCACCTTGCGCGGCGACACCTGCACCACATTCACCGGCATCGGCGGCATCGCAGCGCCGCCGGGCGGGCCGCCTTGCGGCGCGGGGCTCGGGCTGCAGGCACCCAGCAAGCCGGCGAGCGCGAGGAGCGTGGGCGACAGAAGGGATCGAAGCGAAACGGGTGGGGCGAGAGCCCAGATCGTTGTCGATGGACCGGCGCGCGGCGCCTGGCCCTGCGCGGGCAAGTCTGGAACTCCTGTCACGGGTCTCTCCTGGGCTTCTCGCCGCGCCGCGGCGACGCGCGGCTGGGGCGTATTTGTGCCAAGCATAACGGCTGCTGCAGGTCGCATTGCGCAGGCAATGACACACGACAAGTGTGGTCTGCGTCGTGAACGGCATTGGCGGGGCTGCATCGTCCATCGCACTCCGCCCGCGAGCCCTGGGCGAGCCTGGCCGCGCGTGGACCCTGGGCGCAGTCCTGATAATGAAGTTCCAAGCATCTCTTGAGGAAACGCACGGCCGCCCGAAGTTTCCTCAACCCCCACGGGGGGCGGACGACGCGACGCGTCGGCCTGGGGGTCCTCTCAGCCCGCCGAAAGAGCGCCATGCAGCAGCATCTCCGCCCCGCCTCCATCCTGCCGGTCGATCATGAAAAGGCGACGCTGATCGGCCGCGTCTGGTCGCCCGCCGCCGGTGGGCCGATGCCCGTGCTGGTGCGCGGCACCGAACTGTTCGACCTGAGCGCGCTGGCCCGCACGCTGAGCCAATTGCTCGAACTGAAGTCAGCGCTGGCCGCGATCCAGGCGGCGCCGGCGCTGCCATGCATCGGCGGTCTGGCACAGATCCTGGGCAACACCGACCCCCGCGCGCGCGATGCGGCGCGGCCCTGGCTGCTCGCGCCTTGCGACCTGCACGCCTTGAAGGCCAGTGGCGTGACCTTCGTCGAGAGCCTGTTGGAGCGCGTGATCGAAGAGCAGGCGCGCGGCGATGCTTCGAAGGCCGAGGCCGTTCGCCGCAGCGTCGTCGACGTCATCGGCAGCGATCTGGCGGGCCTGCGCCCGGGTTCGCCGGCGGCAATGAAGCTGAAGCAGGTTCTGATCGAGAAGAAGCTGTGGTCGCAGTATCTCGAAGTCGGGATCGGGCCCGACGCCGAGATCTTCACCAAGTCGCAACCCCTGTCGGCGGTGGGTTGCGGCATGGAGGTCGGGATTCATCCTCAGTCGCGCTGGAACAATCCCGAGCCCGAAATCGTGCTCGCGGCCAACAGCCGCGGCGAGGTGCTGGGCGCGACCCTCGGCAACGACGTCAACCTGCGCGACTTCGAAGGCCGCAGCGCGCTGCTTCTGGGCAAGGCAAAGGACAACAACGGATCGTGCGCGATCGGCCCTTTCATCCGCCTGTTCGACACCGGCTTCAGCATCGACGATGTGCGACGCTGCGAAGTTTCGCTGCGCGTCGAGGGCCTGGAGGGCTATGTGTTGAACGGCGGCAGTTCGATGGCCAAGATCAGCCGCGACCCGCTCGCATTGATGGCCGAGGCCATCGGGCCGACGCACCGCTACCCCGACGGCCTGATGCTGTTCCTTGGAACCATGTTCGCGCCCACCGAAGACCGCGGCGAGCCCGGCCAGGGCTTCACGCATGCGCTGGGTGACATCGTCAGCGTCGCCACGCCGCGCCTGGGCGCGCTGGTGAACCGTGTCAACCATGCCGACAAGACCGAACCGTGGAGCTTCGGCATCGGCGCGCTGATCGAATACCTCGGCCGCAGAGGCTGAGAGGCAATCCCATGCGCCCGCGCCGGGGTGGCCAAGGGCGCTGGAGTAGGCGCGATGCGCAGCCCGGGCCTGCGCCCGGGCAAGCAGCGCAACGCCCGCCAGCGCCCTTGGCCACCCCGGCGCGGGCGCATGGGATTGCCTCTCAGCCTCTCACGCCAGCATCGACTCCGACGCCTTTGTCGAGGGCTTCGACAACTCGTTGAACACCAGCGCCGCGAGCACGGCGCTGCCGCCGATCAAGGTCGCCAGGCCCGGCCTCTCGGCGCCGAAGCCCCACGCGAGCAAGATGCCGAACACGACCTCGAGCAGCGCCAGCAACGCCATCTCGGGCGCGGCCAGGTGGCGCGCGACACGCATCACGAGCACGCAGGGAATTCCCAGTTGCACTACGCCCAGCAAAGCGAGCAGGGCCAGGTCGTGCGCAGACAGTTGCAGCGGCCAGGCAAACGGCAGACACGCGAGTGCTGACAAGACACCACCCACCAGCACCGCCACGCTGAGGTCGACATGCTGCCCGGCGTGCTGCAACACGACCCAGTTCACCGCCGCCGCCACCGGAATTCCGGCGGCGACGAGCACGCCCGCGACGTGCCGGCCTGCCATGCCCGAGACGTCGAACGCATACATCGTCACGATGCCGCCCGCGGCGACGATGATCGCGAGCCAGGTGCGCCCAGCCACGGGTTTGCGCAGCACGCCCCACGCCAGCAGCGCGGTGAATACCGGTGCCAGGCTTTGCATGATGAGCACGTTTGCGACCCGCGTCAGCGACAGCGCGACCATGAAACAGGTGAACATAACCGCCCACATTACGCCGCTGATCCAGACCGCGCTGCCGCCTTGCGAGAGCACGGCGAAGGGCCGGATCGAGTCCGAGCCCCTGCCGCGCCAGGCGAACCACAGCAGCACCGTCAGCGAGGCAAACACACTGCGCCAGAAGGTGATCTCCAGGCCTTCGCGGGACTCGAGATGCCGGCTCACCACGCCGCCGATGCTCCACATCAAGGCGGCCAGGACCATCAGCGCGATCGCGTTTCGGTGTTTCATTGGCGTGGCGGTACAGCTAGCGATACTTCGCCACGAACCTTCGGTCGATCCAGTCCTTCCAGTACCAGGCCAGGGCGCTCTGCGCAGACCATGAGCCCCAGGCGACGATCGCCGAGCGGCGCCCGCATGCCAGCAGGTTCAGCGAGCGCAACTTCGGCAGGTGCTCCTGCAGCGCCGCTGCGCCCAGGTAGCGGCGCAGATTCAAGGCCAGCGGCGGCCCGGCGCGCACCGCGAACACCCCGCTCTTCGGGCGTTGCAGCGCCACGCTCGACGCGACGTCGCCGGCGGCGAAAACCTCCGGGTGGGACGTGCTCTGCAAGGTCAGCGCGGTGGCGATGAAACCGTGCTGGTCCAGGGCCAACCCGCTGCCGGCGAGCCAGGCCGGGGCGCTGCTGCCGATTGCGAGCACCGGTGCATCGCATTGGAGCCGGGTGCCTCCCCCCAGATGCACGTGCTGCGCGGTGATCTGCGCGCAACTGTCTTCGATCACGGTGATGCCCTGGCGCCGCAGCGCGGCCCGCGCAAGCGCCTGAACCGGCACCGGGTATTCCGCCAAAGGCTCTGGCCCGCCGGTGACGAGGTTGATCCTGGCTCGATCGGCGAGCCGATACTGGATCGCCAGCGCCAGCTCGACGCCGGCAGCGCCGGCGCCGATCACGGCCACACTCAGGCCGTGCAGCTCGGCCGACGCCAGCAGCAATTCCCACATGCGCGCGAAGTGTTCAATCGGCCGCACGAACAGGCCGTGCTCGCGCGCACCGGGGATCGCGTCGCGGTCCATCACCGGGCCGGTGTCGACGCTCAGCACGTCGTAAGACATGACCTGGGCGTTGGCCAGCGTGACCTGGCGCGCAGCCGCATCCAGGCGCACCGCGGAGCTCTCGATGAACTCCGCCCGAGCGCGTTGCGCCAACGGCGCGAGCGGTATCACGCATTCATCGACCGCGTAGTGCCCTGCCACCAGACCCGGCACCATGCCGGAATACATCTGGCGCGGAAATGGGCTCACCAGCGTCACGCGCACGCCCGCAAGCGGATCCTGGGCGAACGCGCGCAACACGTGCACATGCGCGTGCCCGCCCCCCAGCAGCAAGAGGTGTTTCATGTTCGGCTCAGAGTGACAACACCAGGTCGGACACGAAACCCAGGCTTCGACTGTGAGTATTGTCGGCGTCAGCGCCGACTGCAACGCCGATCACGGGTGGCGGCATACTGATCTCGGCGCCGAACAATTGCAGGAAGTCGGCATCGATGGCGCGCCGCTCCTGGACCCACTGGTGCTGGTGCTCGGCCCCGCTTTGCAGCACCATGTAGCGCAGGCGTTTCGTGAAGGCGTTCGGCAGCAGCGTGCCGCGAGGCAAGGCGACGTCCCACACATAGCACAACGTTGCCGCCGGCAATGGTTCGGCCGTTTGCGCGCGCGCGAGTCGCAAGACCTGGCGCTCTGCGAACGGAATGTTCTGCAGCGGCTCGTCGAACAGCACGCACACCTTCAAGGCCACGTCGTCGCCCGCCTTCGTGTGCAGGTCCGCGCCCTCGACGAGTTTGTCGACACGCCAGCGCCAGCTCAACTTCAGCGCCGGCGTCACGCTGTTCAGCGCATGCACCAGATTGCCGTACGACTCGTCGGCTTCAACCCGCAAGGCGCGCTGGCCATCGATATCGACCACGGAAAACCTGGTGAACGGTTTGGTCTGGCGCGCCAGGCCGGCAACCTGCCACGGCGCAGCAGGCTCTTGCGAGTCGGCCGAAAACGGCGCCAGCAGCGGCGCCTCGGCCCGGGCCATGCCCAGGCCGGTGACACAAGCCAGCGCGACAAACAGCAACGAGAAGGAAGGCAAATCCCGCATTCGACGAATCAACGCCCCACGGCGTTCAACGACCAATCGTAATCGAGGTGGTTCACCGGGAGCGACTTCGCCTTCAGCCGCGCTTGAACCGCGGCATCGTCGCTCAGCTGCGACGCGTAGGCTGCGAACACGTCTTCAAGCTTGGTGAAGCCTCGATGCCCCTTTTCGAAGTCTTCACGAAACCACTTGAAGATCATGCTGACTTCGAGCGTGCCGTCTTGCACCCGATTGCGCGTGCGGTCGGCCATGAAGCGCTGCATGCCGTCGTCGAGCTGGGCGTCGAGCTTGGGCGCCGTGAACGCCTCATTGCGCAACGCCGGGCAGCCGATGGACGCGCAGTTCACCGCGGCGTGGACGCGCGGATCGGCGTAGTTCGGGCGCAACTGCTCGTGTTCGATCCAATCCAGATAGCGCTCTTCGCCAAGCAGCCTGAAGAACTTCTTCTTCCACGGCGAACCGAGAAAACTGCCCAGGTCCTTGATCGACTTCAGATCCGGGTACCTGGTAAGGATCAACTCGACCGTGAAGGCGTTGTAGGCATTGATCAGAAACGCCATCTGTTGCGGCTTGGGCCAGGCATCGAATTCGCCCCTGCCCACTGCCGACAGGCTGTCGAGCACTTTTTTCAACTCGGCCCGGTCGGCCTTGAAGCCGGCGTAGTCGACGCGACTTTGTTTGTTGTCAGGCAGCCAGCGGACGTGTTTCTTCAGCAGGCTGTCCCAGGCGGCGTATTGCGCATCGGGCTGCGCGGCGGCGCCAAGGCTGAGCATCATGGCGACGGTGAAGATGAGGCGTTTGAAGATGTTCATGGGCATGTCCACATGGTCTGCGCGGCTTCGGATTCGGGCCGAGGGTCAGGCCGAGGGTCAGGTCGAGAGTCAGGCCGAGGGTCAGACCGAGGTTCAGCCCAGCCGCCAGGCGTGAAACCGGCGCAGCCATTCGAGCAGTTTGTGCGGCTGATGGTTGCGCTTCCACTCGCCGGCGGCGTATTTGTTCGCTTCGGCCAGCGTCGGATAGGTGTGGATCGTTCCCAGAATCTTGTTCAGCCCGAGTCCATGCCTCATCGCCAGCACGTATTCGGCAAGCAGGTCGCCGGCGTGCACGCCGACGATCGTGACGCCGAGGATCTTGTCCTTGCCCGGCACCGTCAACACCTTGACGAAGCCCTGCGTGGCGCTGTCGGCGATCGCGCGGTCGAGTTCGTCCATGGCATAACGCGTCACCTCGTAGGCAATGCCCTTTTCCTTCGCTTCCTGCTCGTTCAGCCCGACGCGCGCGACTTCGGGGTCGATGAAGGTCGCCCAAGGGATCACCGAATAGTCGGCCTTGAACTTCTTGAACGACCCGAACAGCGCGTTCACGGCCGCATACCAGGCCTGGTGCGCGGCGGTGTGCGTGAACTGGTAGGGGCCCGCCACGTCACCGGCAGCGAAGATGTTCGGGTAAATGGTTTCCAGGTATTCGTTCGTGTCGAGCGTGCGTGTGCAGGGAATTCCCAGTTCCTCCAGGCCGTAGCCCTTGAGCCGCGCGACGCGGCCGACCGCGCACAACAACAGGTCGAATTCGATGCGGCGCGTCTGCCCGGCGGCTTCGACGACGATGAATTTCGCGTCGCCGTCTTTCTCGCAGCGCAGCGCTTTGTGGCCGGTGAGGACTTGAACGCCGTCGTGTTCGAGCGCTTCGCGCGCGAGCGCCGAGACCTCTTCGTCTTCGCGGATCATGATGCGCGGCAGCATCTCGATCTGCGTCACGTTCGAGCCGAGTCGTGCGAAACACTGCGCGAGCTCGCAGCCGATCGGGCCCCCGCCCAATACCACCAGACGCGCGGGCAACTCGCGCAGGCCCCACAGCGTATCGCTCGTCAGGTAGCCGACCTGGTCCAGCCCCGGCAGCGGCGGAACGAACGGCATCGCGCCGGTGGCGATGACGATGTTCTTCGTCGTCAGCGTCTGCGTCTTGCCGCCGCCGAGGTCGATCTGCACGGTCCAGGGGTTGATCAGCTTCGCGTAGCCGTGCACCACGTCGACCCCGAGGCCGGTGTAGCGCTCGACCGAATCGTGGGGCTCGACTTCGCGCACCACGCGCGCCACACGCTCCATCACATCGGCAAAGCTGAACGACGAGTCCGCGCGCGCGATGCCGTAGCGAGCGCTGTGTTTCATCTGGTGCACGAGCGTCGCCGATTTGATCAGCGCCTTGCTCGGCACGCAGCCGTAGTTCAGGCAGTCGCCGCCCATCTTGTGGCTCTCGATCAACGTCACACCCGCCTTCACGGCGGCGGCGATGTAGCTCGTCACGAGCCCGGCAGCGCCGGCGCCGATCACGACCAGGTTGCGATCGAAGGTCTTCGGTTTCTGCGCAGCCCACCGCGCATAGACCTTGCGGCCCTGAACCATGTCGACAATCTTCTTCGCGATCAGCGGAAACAGGCCCAGCAGCACGAATGAGCCGATGAGCCCGGGCGACAGGATTCCCTTGAGTGAATCGAGCTTTCCGAGTTGGGTGCCGGCGTTGACGTAGACGATCGTTCCGGCGAGCATGCCCAACTGGCTGACCGAGTAGAAAGTCCAGGTGCGCATCTTCGTCAGACCAAACAGCAGGTTGATCGCCGCCGGTGGAATGGCCGGAATCAGGCGCAACGTGAACAGATAGAAGGCGCCTTCTTTCGCCACGCCCTTGCCGACGTCGCCCAGGCGCGCGCCGAAGCGCCCGCGCACGCTGGCGCCAAACACGTAGCGCGACATCAGGAACGCGAGCGTGGCGCCGAGCGACGACGCGAACGAGACGACGAGCACGCCGACCCAGACGCCGAACAGCGCGCCGCCGGCGAGCGTCATCACGGCACCGACCGGCAGCGCGAGCGCGAAGACGACGATGTAGACCAGCGCGTAGGCTCCGATCACGAGCAACGGCTGCCGCGCGTACAGCGCCGCGAAGTCCGCCTGACTGCGCTTCAGATAGTCGAGGCTGAGGTATTGCCCGAGGTCGAAGGCAAAGAACGCCACCACCAGCGCGGCGATGGCGGCGACCAGGATCGGCTTGCTTCGCGACATCATGTCCCCTGTGATTGTTGTTGCCTGTGTCGGAGCATCGGCCCCTGAGCTTACGCCCGCCTCGCTGCGGCGAACGACTCAGGGTTTGAGCGTGCCGGCGGCCTTGCGCTCGCGGTATTCGGCTTCCAGTGCCTCACCGCTCTTGTAATGCGGCACGCGCAGCACCAAACGTTTGCTGCGTTGCATGAAACTGTTGGAGCCGTTGACTTCTTCGGCCCAATACTTGTCGGCGCGCTGGGTGTTGAGCTCACGGTCCATCAGGAACGCGCGGCGCGACGCTTCGCCACCGAAGATGTAGAGTTTGCCGCCAGCCAGCAGCCAGGTATCGGCATCGCCGCCCCAGGGAATGGCGTAGGCCATGCCGTTCGCGCAGAAGCCGCCATACTGCGGCACATACCTGGCCGGATCGGCGTCGAACAAGGCCTTGTGCGCGGTGCTGGCAAACCGGAACGTCACACCTTGATAGACCGTCTTCACCTCGGGCAGGCCGGGCATGTGCTTCGCATCGGTGAAATAGGCGACGACGTCGTGGCCCTTGAGGATCACGCTTGCATCGGCGCCGTCGGGCACGGCATTCACGGGCTGCAGCGATCCACCCGGGTTTTGCGCCGTCATTGCCGAGCAGCCCGCGGCCAAGGCGCACACGGCGCCGAGCGCCAGCCAATTCCACAAGCGGCGCAGCTTCGCCATCTTCGATAACTTCAAACCCATGTTTTTCTCCTCGTGGATGTTGGCGCGCACAGTGTAGCGGCGCGGTCTGGCCGGCACGCGCCGCGCGGGCTGCGTGCGGCCGTCGAGCAAGGGCAGCTGGCCCGGGGCACGTTCTCCGGCCCACGCTCGCGGGGCACCGTATTCGGTGCGCAGGCGTCGCGCCATCAACAGCGTCTGTTCATGCGCTGGTCGCGGCCACCGCGAATGGTGCCTGCGCCCGTGCCCCAAGCCACCTGCCCGGGCACCGGGGCGGGATGCGAAGGCGTGGCACGCCACCCCGGATACACAGGGCGGTGGTGGTGCCCCCGGGCGCAGGCCCGATTCGCGGTTGCCCCCCATGCTTGCAGGGCACGGCGGTGTTGATGCAGTTGCGGATTGCAGGCCGCGACGGTCGCCCGCGAGCGTGGGCCGGAGAACGGGGGCGCCGCCGCCGCCCTGCCGCCACGACGTCGGCAGGTTGACCGTGCGCGGACGGACGAATTTGAGTCGACGGACGCCGCTCGCTCCACAAGGTTCGCCGCTAAAGAGCAGCCCCCAAGTCGAGCATCCAGTGAGGCGTCCCTCACAGCAGGTCACGGCAGTTCTACAAGCGTACAGAAATCTGTATACTTTTCACATGAAGACTACGCTCGATCTGAACGACCATTTGCTCGCCAATGCGAAGGCATTGGCAGCGCGGCAGCGCACCAGCCTGACTCGGTTGATCGAAGAGGGGTTGCAGTTGCGTCTGCGCGTCGAGGCCGCCGGACCGGCGAAAGCCCGGACGCGATTGCCCGTCTTCAAGGGTCGCGGCGGTCTTGTCGCGGGCGTCGATCCGCTCAGCAACAAGTCGCTGCTCGAGGCTTTGGGCGATGACGCCTGACGTCAATGTTCTGGTTGCAGCGTCACGTAGCGATCATCCGCACCACGCTGTTGCGCGAGCCTGGCTGAAACAGGCGCTCGCGGCGGCTGAACGTGGAGCCTCGTTCACCTTGATGCCGGTGGTACTTGCCAGCCTGTTGCGCCTGGTGACGAGCCCAAGGGTCTTTGTTCAACCGACCCCCATGACTGACGCCGTGGGCTTCGTCGATGCGATCATGGCAATGCCCGGCGTTCAGTTGGCGTCGCTGGGCCCAGAGTGGCCAAAGCTGCGGCAGCTTTGTCTGGACAAGCAACTGGCGGGCAACGAACTTCCGGATGGCTGGCTAGCGGCCGCTGTAGACCAGCACGCCGAACACTTGGTCAGTTTCGATGGCGACTTCAAGAAGTTGTTGCCAAGGGCGCGGTTCACGCAATTGAAGGCCTGACTTGTACCCAACCCCGGGCTGGGGAGGTCATTTGTGGATCGTGAACGACTGCAATGCGGCCGACCCATCAGCGACATGCAAGTCGCTGATCAGTCGAGGGCGGATCCTCGTTGATTCGATTGCGTCGCCATGAACCGGTCGGTCACGTCGGACCGCCATGAAGCCGCCGGCCGCGAACACCGCGTCCCGGCCAGTTCCCGCCATTCGGCCGCAGCCTCGTTATCGGTCGCTCGTCAGCGCTCGGCCAGGGCAACCGGCCGCCAACGCATCTCCAGGCCCGAAACAGAGTTCAACGCGCGCCGTCCCGCTGTCCAGATGGATTGAGGGCGCAATATCGCGGATGTGCTATTTTCTGGAAATATCTCCGATCCGCCATCTTCCATAAATATCGCCAATGTGCTATGTTCCAAAAATATCACCTCTAGCCTATACAGATCATGGACTTCCCGCTCGCCACCGTTGCTCAGTTCACCGACCACCTCAGGGCGCTGAGGAAGGCCCGCGGCATGACTCAGGCCGACCTGGGTCGCATCATTGGTGTCAGTCAGTCCCGCATTGCGGACATTGAGCGCGACCCTGGTTCCGTCAGTGTCACCCAGATGCATCAGATTTTGTCTGCCCTGGGCGGGCAGATGATCCTGCGCGACAGCGGCGGGGGTTGGAAGTTTCAGCCTGGCGACTTCGCGCGCGCCACAAAGACGGGTTTGATGCACCACACCGGCGCCAGCGTACTCACGAGCAAGGCACCTGCAAGGCCAAAGGCCGGACGGCATGTGGTGAACGCGAGTTCGCAACTGCGTGGCGTCTTGCTGCCGTCCGGGAAGGCGCCCGCTAAGCCGAAGACTGGCCAAACCCTGGTGAACACGGGCTCCAAGGTGATTCGCAGCACGCTGGGCCCCTCCAAGAAGCCTGGAGGCAGCTGGTGATGGGGGGCCTTGCGATCTGGATGAATGGCGAGTTGGTCGGGACATGGTCGGCTGGGGATGGGCGCGGCCATGTCTTCGACTACGCCGAGAGTTGGCCCCAATCTGAGCGCTCACGCCCACTGTCGCTCTCGATGCCCTTGACTGCATCCTTGCGCGTGCGTGGCCCCGCAGTCGAGAACTACTTCGACAACCTTCTGCCCGACAGCGATGCGATCCGTAAGCGCATCCGGAACAAGTTCGGCACCCGTAGCACCGAGGCATTCGACCTGCTTGCCGCCATCGGGCGAGATTGCGTGGGTGCCGCTCAACTCATGCCGGTCGGCGAAGAGCCGCCCGACATCCGCCGTGTCGACTATGAACCGCTGAGCGAGGAAGAGGTCGAGAAGATTCTGCGGGGGGTGTCGGCGTCTCCCGCTTTTGGCGGCGCTGCTACGGACGACTTCCGTATCTCCATCGCTGGCGCCCAGGAAAAAACGGCCCTGCTCAATCTGGATGGCGCATGGTGTCGCCCGCAGGGCGCCACGCCGACCACGCACATCATGAAACTGCCTCTTGGGCACCTCCCTCAGTTCAACGCAGACTTCACCACCTCGGTCGAAAACGAGTGGCTCTGCGGAAAGATTCTGTCGGAGTTCGGCCTTACGGTGGCCGAATCCTCAGTCCTCGACTTCGGCAAGCAGAGGGTGCTCGCTGTGGAGCGATTCGATCGCGAATGGATAGCGCCGACAAACAAGAAGAAGCGCTACCTTTTGCGGCTACCTCAAGAGGACATGTGCCAGGCCCTGGGTGTGTCTCCCAACAAGAAGTACGAGAGCGAGGGTGGCCCCGGCATGAAGGCGTGCCTGGACATCCTTGGCAACAGCGAGGCGCCGTGGCTAGCGCGCATTGAGTTCGTCTTGGCCCAGCTCGGTTTCTGGCTGCTGGCGGCGCCGGATGGTCATGCCAAGAACTTCTCCATCTTCCTTCACCGTGGTGCCAAGTATTCGCCGACACCGCTCTACGACGTGTTGTCGGCCTGGCCATTCATTGGGAAGTCTGCTGGCAAGGTGGCGTACCAGAACCTGAAGCTGGCCATGGCCATACGCTCGAAGAATCCGCACTACGAGTTCGGCGAAATCGAGACTCGGCACTGGAAGGGTCTGGCCGAGCAGGCCGGTGAAGGTGCTTGGGAGGGCATGCAGGAGATGGTCGGCAACGTCAGGCCCGCCCTGAAACGCGTTGAGGCTGAGTTGCCAGACGGCTTCCCTGCTCAGGTGTGGGACACCATCTCGGCAGGTGTCCGAAAGCACGCAGCGAAGTTCATGCGCGGGGTGTAGCCACTCGGCGTGCACGATGGCTGCATCGCTGCCATGTCAGAGCTTGATGCCAGTGTGCTTTTCCACAAATGGAGGATCTCATGCAGATGCTTCGCGAGTCGGGCCGGCCGGCGCAGTAGGGTGTTTGGCCAGTGGCTGCTTCGGTCCCGACCAGATGACCGCTCAGGGTCGGGTGCGTGAGTACGCGGCCTTCGGATGCAGTCGCTCAGCCGGCACCTTGCCCAGGTCGGTGATTGCCACCTGCGAATGACCGCTCTCGCCGTCCCTGACTTTCTCGGCAGCGTCGGCGAAGGTCAAGTTCAAAAGTAGACCGGTCGTTCGCTGAGAAAGTCGCCGCCGGCTGCTATGGGTCGCCACCCGCCGCCCGCTTCACGAAGTTCGCCACCAGAAAGCCGACCCCCAAGTTGAGCCTCCGGCGAGCTGGCTTTCACGACAGGCAGTGGACGGCCAGAATGGCTGCGCGGACACCCTGCCGCTGCTTGCTTCGCATTCACGCCCACGGGCTGATCGTCAAGATCCCGCGCACGCGCCGCTGGCGAGTCACCAACTACGGCCGCAATGTCATGGGCACTTTGATGTACCTGCGCGAGCACCATTTCCCCCATGCCTACCCCAGCGTCGTGCACTGATCATCTTCGCGAAAGACAAAGAACTTACGGAGAAGGAATCTATCCTCCCGGCCGCTGAGGTTGATGAGTTGCATAGCCGCAGCTTTACGGCAACCGCGATCCCGGCCGGGTTGTCGCCGCCGGCCTCATCGGGACTTCCCTTTGAGCGGCTTGCGGCGTACTCTGGCGAACCCCAGTTCGGCCGATGGGTTCGAGCTGCCGCGAAGCCGATGCCCACTCCGCGGCAACCCTTGTCCAGAACTTCCTCAGGAGCCTCTCATGAAGTACATCACCACTTGGTCCGTGCCGCAGGGTTCATTCCACGCCGCCGTTGCGCGCTTTCTCGAAACCGGCGGCGCACCGCCCAAAGGCGTGCAGATGCTCGGGCGCTGGCACGGCATGAACGGCCAGGGCTTCGCCATCAGCGAGTCGAACGACGCGAAGGCCATGTACCTCTGGCAAGCGCAATGGGCCGACTTGCTGCCGATGACCGTCACCCCTTGCCTGGAGGACGCCGACGCCGGCGAAGTGATGGCTTCGCTGGGCAAGCGCTGAGCAACGCACGGCATGGGCGCACGGGCGCATCGCCGCGCCGACGCGCCCACGGAGGGGTCTGTGTCTTCGTGCCCGAACGCGTGATCCGTCACCCCTGCGTGCAGTGCAGGCGGCCGCGCATGTAGGGCGAACCCATGTGTGCATTCTGTCGAATAGCTCCGCTCGTATCCGGGGCTTTGAACTTTGGGAATCGGGCGCCTTGAGCGGCTGCTTCAGGGACGGTCACTCGGAGTTTCGTATGTCGGGTTAGGGTCGAGAGGCGCTGCTAGCCTCAGACAGTTCACCGCCAGAAAGCCGACCCCCAAATTGAGCATCCGGCGCGCCGCCTGTCACGATACGCAGTGCCCGACCAGATGCGGAAATTCGCCGCAGGCTCCGTGCAAGCGTGCAGCAGGGCAGGTGGCCCAGGGCAGGTTCTCCGGCCCACGCTCGCGGCGCAGCTTGTTTGCTTCGCAGGCGTCGTGCTAGCAAAAGCGCCTGTTCATGTGCAGGCTGCGGCCACCGCGAGTTGGGCCTGCGCCGTACCCCGAGCCATCTGGCCTGGCACCCGGGTCGCATGCGAGGGCGTGGCACGCCACGCCAGATGCACAGGGCGGTGGTGGTGCCCCCGGGCGCAGGCCCGATTCGCGGTTGCCCCCCATGCTTGCAGGGCACGGCGGTGTTGATGCAGCTGCGGATTGCAGGCCGCGACGGTCGCCCGCGAGCGTGGGCCGGAGAACGGGGGCGCCGCCGCCGCCCTGCCGCCGCCACGTCGGCATGCCGACCGTGCGCGGACAGACGACTGTGGGTCGTTTGCATCCACCGAATTTCATTCAATTCAATGCGAGTTCCTATGGGCTCTCTACGCACGACCACCCTCACCCTTTGGGTGAGAGCGCGACACACCCGCTTCAGCCGCGCCGCGGCGCGCTCACATCGTTGCCGATCCTCGCGGGCTGGAGCATGAAGCAGCGCCGCACATTGCCAGCGCAGCGCATCACGGCCGACTCGGGTGCGTCCAACTGCGGGTTCCAGCTTCAACCCGCTGTTTCCGGCTCGAGCAGAACGCCTTGCAGCCAGCCTTCGGTCAGGGCCCGGCTGAGCCAGGCCGTGAAGTCGAATCCGCTCGTGGCGCGTGCCAGCGCTGCGCCGAGCGACGCGCCGTCGAGCAGGTCGCGGCTCCAGGCACAGGTGCCGGCATCGATGCTGTGCACGACGCCGCGCCAGCCACGGCGTGCCACGAGCACGGCTTCGGCGCGCTGCGCGGCGATCGCATCTCGAACCGCGTCGAACCCGTTCGCCCCGGCTTGATGCGCGGCGTGCAGGCTCGCCACCGGCCAGCGCGAGGCGAACACCGCCGTGCCCGGCATCAGCAGCAGGCGCAAATGCTCAGGGTCGTGCGCTTCCAGCAGCGACATCGAGGCGGCGTCGAAGGTCGAGTCTGCGGCGCGCTCGTTGCAATGCAGCAACCAGTCGAGCTCGGCAGAGTCGCCGAGGTAGGGCCAGGGCGCAAGGCCTCGGTGCGCGCGCAGCCAGACGGGCAAAGCCTCGCCCCAGAGCCCGACGTCGCCCTTGCGCGGCGGGTCATCGCGCCAGAACTCGCGCGCCATGTGCTTGAAGTCGTCGGCTCCGAGCAGCCGCTGCAGGGTCGGGAACGCGGCCCCGAGCGAGCGCTCGGCAAGCGCGGCCGCGTTCGCGCGGTAGATCGCCAGGCCCGATAGTGCGCGCTCGGGATGCCCGGAAAAACCGGCAACGCCGCAGTCCGTGTCGCGAGCATTGATTGCTGCGAGCACAGCCTGCTGGCGCGCTGCCTCGACTTCCATGCTCTTCATGCGGCGCACGCTGCGGCACGATCGGCTTCGTCCAGCAGCACATCGAAAGCCGGAACATCGGTGTCCCATTCGATCAAGGTCGGCACCGCACCAAACCGCCGCAGCGCATGACGGTAGCTGTGCCAAACTGCGGGGCGAATCCGGCTGCCGTGGTCGTCGATCGCCCAGGCGTCGGCGTCGGCGTAGCCTGCGAGATGGATCTCGCCGATCAGCGCCGGCGGCAGCGCGTCGATCACGCTGCAGCATGTCGCCAGCGGGTCCGGCGCGCCCGCATTCAACGCGTTCACCATCAGGTTGTTCAGGTCGAGCAACAGGCGGCAGCCGCTGCGCTCGCACAGCGCGAGCAGGAACTCGGTCTCGCTCATCGTGTCGCCGGCAAATCCGACATAGGCCGACAGGTTTTCGACCAGGATCGGGCGTCGCAGGCGCTCCTGCACCTGGCTCACGTTGCGCGCCATGATCTGAAGCGCCGCCGGCGTGAAAGCCACCGGCAGCAAGTCAGCCGCGTGCACCACGGCGCCACCCGGCTCGCGCGCGGCTCGCGCAAAACACGCGTGATCGGAAACGCGCACCGGGTCGATCTCGCGCACGAGCTGCTCCAGGCGCTCGAGATGCCAGGCATCGATTCCCGCGGCCGAGCCCAGCCCCAAGCCGACGCCGTGCAGGCTCACCGGGTAGAGCTCGCGCGCGCGCCGCAGCACGGCGCGCGCGGCGCCGCCTTGGGCAAAGAAATTCTCGGAATGGACCTCGACGAACGCGAGGTCGGCGCGCTGCTCGAGCGCCGCTTCGTAGTGCGGCTGGCGCAGACCGATGCCCACGCCGGCGTCGCGACGCCGCTGCACCGGGCCTGCCGCCACCGGCGTGCCTACTTGGTCGCCGCTGCCTTGGCTTCTTCAGCCGTCATGCCACCGAGCTGCTTGCAGGTGCCCGCGGCCACGTACCTCCATTCGCCGGCATCTTTGTCGACCTTGGCCTGGCCGGCGCAGGTGTGCGTGCCGGCCAGATTGGCACAGTCGTTTTGCCCTGCCTTGGCGACGCCGTAGCACTTGTCCTTGGGCTTGGCCTGGGCTGCAGCCTGGCTGACCAGACCGAGCGCCAGGATCGAGGCCAGAGCTGAGGAAACGACGAGACGATGATTCATGAAGCTTCTCCGATCAGATTGCAGGGTACAGGCCAGGCAGGCCGTTGCAAGGGCTATTGTTCCCTATCTTGTTTCCCATCTTGTTCTCCATCCCACTGCTGGCCTCGGTCGGTCGGCAGGCACCCATCCTTACATCGCAGCAGCAGCGGCGGCGGCGGCACAGGCGTGGGGCTGGGGCTGCGGGTCGCGCCGAATCGCTCACGGCGCTGCCGGCAGGCGCTTGTTGTGAGTCTGCAGGTAGCGCGCGACGAGGTCGTAGTCGCGGGCGAAGCCGGCCCAGTCGCCGGCGATGCGGGCGATTTCGGGCGCCGCGGCCTGGTTCGGCGCCAACAGGTTGCGCCGCGGCTGTGCGGCGTCAATGGCGTAGAGCGCGGCGGGCTCGCTGTCCACCAGCATGTGCCGGCCCACCAGCAGGCCGAGTTCACCGGTGGCGTTGAACTGGAACGTGAACGCGATGCGCGAGGCATCGAAACGCGCATCGAGCAAGTCGCGCCCGAGCGTCGTATTGCGATGCCCGATCCCCGCCAGCGACGCCAGAGTGGGCAGGACGTCGACCTGCTGCGCCCAGGTCTCGATCCGGCGCGGCGCGATTCGCCCCGGGGCATAGATCAACAACGGCGTATGGCCCTGCGTGATCGCGAGGTCGCGCCACGCGGGCGGGTAGTGCGGGCCCGTGGCGCCGATGATGCCGTGGTCGCCGATAAAGGCGAAGATCGTGTTCTCGAAGTACGGCTTGCGGCGCGCATGCTGCATGAACTGGCCGATGCACCAGTCGAGATAGGCGAAGGCACGGTATTCCTCGGCCGAGATGAAGCCGTTGCGCTGCAACGCATCATGCGGCGGAATCGGCGGGTCGAATGCGGCTGCGTCCTCCGCGGGTATGGTGTACGGGCGGTGGTTGCCGCTGGTCTGGATCACCGCGAAGAAGGGTTGCGGCTGCGCGCCCAGCCACTGGTTGGCCTCGAGCAGCAGGTTCTTGTCCGACACGCCCCAGACGTCGACAACCGGCGCCTTCAACCGGTCCTGTTCGACGATTTCGATGCCGGGGATGTTCGCCGCGAGCAGGCCACGCACGTTCGCCCACGAGGTGCTGCCGCCGATGAAGTAGAACTTCTTGTGCTGCTTGAATTCGCTCGCGATCGTGAACTGGTCCGCCGCCGCCGGATTGCGCGACGCCGTCGATTGGCGCGAGACGTCGGGCAGCGCCGTGATCGTGGCGAACACGCCGCGCGCGGTGTGCGCATGCGCGCTCATCATGTGCGTGAAGAGCAACCCCTGCTTCGCCAGCGCGTCGAAGTTCGGCGTCGCCCCGAGCGGGCTGCCGAGCGCGCCGACCTTGTGCCCGGCGAACGACTCGAGCAAGACCAGCACGACGTTGGGCGGCGGCGCGTTCGCGGCATGCAGCTTCGGCGCCACTTCGCGCAGCAGCGAAATCGGCTCGTTGCCTTGCAGGGGTGGCAGACCGACGAAGGCGCGCATGCGGTTCGCCGCCGGCCGCAGCCGAAGCTCGTCGATTCCGGTGTCGCGAAACGACCAGGTGTCGACCAGGTTGTGCAGCGGGTTCAACGCCACGGCTTGGGCAAAGGCCGAGGGCAACGCGGAGGCGTCGCTCCAGCGCAAGGGGTACTGCGAAACCTTGCCGTGCACCACACCAACCGCCACCAACAGCACGGCGGCTTCGGTGAGCCTGGCGCGCACTGCGCTGCGCGGCGCACCGGGCCGGATCGCCCAACGCCAGGCCCAGCCGAACCCCCAGAACCACAGCAACGACCACAGCGCCAGACCGGCCGCGATCCACAGCACCGGATAGGACTGCCACACCATGCCCGTGGCCTCGCGTGCATCTCGCGCCAGCGTGAACAAGACCGACGACAAGCGCTGCGTCAGGTAGGCGTAGTGGCCGGCGTCGAAGATGAATCCGAGCGCCCAGATGCTGCTGGCGAGCATCCAGTAGCCGCGCCAAAGGCGCGGCCATGCGGGAGGCCGCAGTCTTCTGCCGAGCCACGGCAAAGCGCCCAACAGCCACGCCAGCGCGACGCTGACCAGCGCCACGCGTGCGTCGAAACGCAGGCCGAGCAGTAGCGCGCGCGCCCAGTCAGCGCTCGGCAAGCCCGGCCCGGACGGGTTGAACCAAAGCGCGAAGGCAAGACGCGCGACTGTGCCGCTGGCGCACAACAGCGCGGCGAGCAGCAGCGCCAGACGCAAGGACGCGGTCATTGGGATTCGCCTTCAATCATTCGAAAGCCGGTCGGCAGTTGGCCAATTGCCGACGTTCCTTGCGGGCTGCGTGCAAGCGTCGCGCAGGGGCAGGTGGCTTGGGGCACGTTCTCCGGCCCACGCTCGCGGGTCACCGTGTTCGGTTCGCAGGCGTCGCGCCATCAACAGCGTCTGTTCGGACGCTGGTCGCGGCCACCGCGAATCGGGCCTGCGCCCGTGCCCCAAGCCACCTGCCCCGGCACCCGGGTCACATGCGAATGCGTGGCATGCCACCCCGGATGAATCAGGGCGGTGGTGGTGCCCCCGGGCGCAGGCCCCATTCGCGGTCGCCCCCCATGCCTGCAGGGCACGGCGGTGTTGATGCGGCTGTGCGTGGCAGGCATCCACGGTCGCCCGCGAGCGTGGGCCGGAGAACGGGGGCACCGCCGCCGCCCTGCCGCCGCGACGTCGGCATGCCGACCGTGCGCGCACGGGGACCTCTTGGCCGATCGCCGCCCGGCTTTCCAATGATTGAAAGAGCAACCATATCAAGCCCATGGTCACAAACCCGCGGCAGTCATGCGTCGCGATTCAAGCGCCAGGCGTCTGCGCCGCCTGTGCCGCCGGTGGCACGCGTCGCAAGCGCCGCCATGCCGCGAGCAGAGTGGCGCATACCGACCAGCACCAGAGCCACGGGTCGAGAAAGGCGTCGAACAGATTGCCGCTGGGCAGCCGCGTCAAGCAAAACACGACGACGCAGGCAAGCACAACCAGCCCGGTACCGCGCATCGTGACGCTGCGCAGCGTCCAGAGCGCCCAGGCTCCGGCGAACAAGGCTGCGGCCGGGGCCCACCGCGGATCGAAGCCTAGCGCATACAGACCCGTGTTGAGCCAGCCGCAGCTGTCGGCATAAAGCCACGCGCCGCCAAGCGCCAACACCAGCGCGAAGCGAGGATTCATGGGCAAGTGCGGGCTGGCCGCCATGCTCATGCCTTGCGCGCGGCGCACGACGTTTGTCAACAGCCTGGGCGCGCTCTGAAGAAGATGTGGCCTGGCCATTTCATCCATTCCGCGCTGGGCATGGTCGCCGCCAAGCGGAGGCGTTACGGCGCTCAGCAGCGTTGCGGCATGCCGGTTCGGGCCTGGCAACGCAAGCGGCAACACCAGGCAGGCGACGAGCATCACGCTCGGGTACTGAAACATGAGGCCCAACCAATACGCCGCGGACGCGGCGCCGGGCAACCACATGGCAGCAAAGGCAACTACCGCCGCGATCGCAGTCGCACCCGGCGCTGGCGCAGCCCAGCGTGCCCCGGCGCGAAGCAACAGCGCAGCCAGCACGATGCCCCACGCGAAGCGCGAGTACAGCCATTGCCAGTCGAGGTCGGGGAGGTTCATTCAAGGCTTGCGTAGCGCGGGGCGCTGTCGGCCACGATATCGTAGACATGGTGTGCGATGGCGCCGCGCATCAGCGTGAAGGTGAGGTGCAGCTGGCCCCCGACCTGCAGCAGGCTCGGATAGGAAAACTCGTCGCCGGGTGCACCGCGCCGAATGTCTTGCGCCTCGCCCCAGTGCACTGCATCGGTCGAGGTTGACAGACGCAGCCATTGGCGCGGCGCGGCAGGCTCGGGCAACTGGTCGTTGTGCGCCATCACGAAGCCGGCGTCGGCAAGGCGGATTGCGGCAATCGAACTGTCATCGTTGCGCAAGCCAAGCGCCGCCTGGTCCCGCCAGTGCAAGCCGGCATCGATGCTCGTCGCGCGCTGGATTCGATGCAACGCGCCATGGTCGCGCATCAGCGCATGGAGTTCGGTGGCGGAAACCGGCAGCAGCGCCGGCTGCAGCGAGGTTCTGGACGCACCGATGCGAACGCTGCGCAAGGGCCGACCTTGCGCATCCATCGTCACCAGCATCGGGTACTTGTTGCCCAACTCGAAATACGCCGGCAACAGCCAGCCGCCGTCGGCCAGCGCGACCGGGTTGGTCCGCACCAGGACACTGGTGTTGAACAGCGGCGACAGCGGCAACACGCGTTGCGCCGCGAACCTGCCGCCACGGTCGTCGGAAACCAGGTGCACCACGCGCGAAGCCGCCCAGCCGCCGAGGCCGGTCGCCACCACATAGAGGTGGACGCGGCCGTCGCGCGCGACCCAGGCTGCCGGATTGCCAAGGCGCCGCACGCCGAAGCCCAACTGCCGCGACAACTCGCCACGCTCGACGACGCGCCGCGCGGCGCTCCAGGCTCCGTCCTTCCAGTGCGCCGCGTAGACCGCGACATCGGCAGCGCTTTCGCGCGCGCCGGCCCACCAGAAAGCGAGTACCTCACCGTCGTCGAAGGCCGCCAGCGCGCTGCCATGCGCGGACGGAACACCCTCTGGCATCGGGATCGTGGACACCGAACGCAGACTCAGGCGCGGCGGCGCGGCCGGCGGCGTTGTCGCTTGCGCCGCGGCGAGCGCCAGGCGCTGGGCTGTCGCAGCGGGCTGCTGCGCATGGCGAACCCCTTCGGCCACGACGCAAGCGCCGAGCAGCGCCATAGCCCAGGGCATGACCCGGGCAGCCAGGCCCCGATCGGCAGGCTCAAGCGGCGCCACACCAGGCATCAGATGAAGCGCCGGCCCAGCAGCCCGCTGCGTCCCGCCGCGTCGTACAAGGCGTCCCGATCATCGGGATGCGCCAGACCGATGATGGCGCGCGCGCGCTCCGAGACGCTCTTGCCCTTCAGATTGGCGATGCCGAATTCGGTGACGACGTACATCACGTCGGTGCGCGGCGTCGTCACCACCGTGCCCGGTTCCAGCCCGACAACGATGCGAGACGCCGGCCTGGAACCCTTCATGTAGCGCGACGACAGGCACATGAACGACTTGCCGCCCTCCGACATGTAGGCCCCGCGCACGAACTGCAACTGCCCGCCGGTGCCCGAGACATGGCGGTGGCCGTTGCTTTCGGAGGCGACCTGCCCGCTCAAATCGACCTGCATGCAGTTGTTGATCGAGACCACGTTGCGGTTCAGCGCCACTTGCTGCGGCAGATTCGTCAGATCCACCGGCAGCGACAGGCAGATTTCATTGCCGTCGATGAAGTCGTAGGTGCGCTTGCTGCCGAGCGAAAACGTGAACACGATCTTGCCCGGGTGGCTTTGTTTGTGGCGGCCGCTGAGTTTGCCGCGTTCGGCCAGGTCGACCATGCCGTCGACGAACATTTCAGTGTGCACCCCCAGGTCGTGCAGCTTCGACTCAGCGATCGCCGAACAGACGGCGTTGGGCATGCCACCGATGCCGATCTGCAAACAAGCACCGTCGCCGATCTCGCGCAAGATGAAGTCGGCCACCTGCCGATCGACGTCGCCGATCGGCGCCCCGGGCACTTCGGCCAGCGCCACGTCGGGGCCCTCGATCACGGCGTCGACTTCGCTGATGTGAACCACGTTTTCCACGCCATGGATCACCGGCATGGCCGGGCAGGTTTCGACCACGATGCGTTTGGCCACATCACAAATCGCGCGCGAATAGGTGTTGCTGATGCCGAAATTGAAGTAGCCGTGGCGGTCCATCGGCGTCGTCTTCAAGACGACGAGGTCGACGCTCAGATGGCGGCGGTAGATGGCAGGAGCCTCACCGAAATTGAAAGGCACGTAACTCACCAGCCCCGCTTCCGATTTCTTGCGGTCGTAGGCCGAAAAATGCCAGTTCTCGTTGATGAAGTGGCGTTGCTCGGGGTCCTGCTCGATCACCTGGCGCGGCCGCACGCTGAGTGCACCGCGCACGATCACGTCGCGCAGGTCCGTCTTGCGCTGCGCCAGCGCAGCGTCGAACGCATCGGGTTGGCTCAGGCCGAAGCCGTAGTCCAGCCGCTCGCCCGACTTCACGTCAGCGGCGACGTCGGCGGCGCTGCGGCGCTTGGCGTGGAGAAGGCGATCGAAGCTCGAACTCATGGCGGGCACCGTGGTGTTGATGAGAGCAGGCGCATTGTCGCGGTTTCGATTCTGCATGGCCTTGGTGAAAAGCCATACGCGGCGCGCATCCGGCGCGCCGGACAGACGCCTGGTCCAGGAGTGTGGGCCCGAGCATCGCCGCCGCGGGCGGCATGGCGATCCCGACGCATCGGCGCGGCGGCGCCGTCGACCGCGTCGGGCGCCACAAATTGGCACCCGGCCCGCCGCGCATCGCGTCGCGCAAGGGCATCGAGCCGAGCGAGCGCTACATTCGCGGCAGCCCGGCGTCGATTGCGCCGGCCGAGCCCAAGTCGAGTCTGGTGGCCGGGGGCTCGCGCCTCGCGCAGTTGTGCAAGTCCAGCGCGCACGGCCGATTTCAGGCACCATGGCCGCACCAGCGAGTTTCGGGAGCCGATGATGCACCAACCCGTCCGACGAACTGTATTGGCCGCTTTGGCAGGCCTGGCTTGCGCAGCCCGGGCCGCGCCGCCCGAAGTGCCGGCGCAAGACGCGCGCGAAATTCGTGCCGTGATCGAAGCCCAGCTCGCGGCTTTTCATGCCGACGACGCGGAGCGCGCGTTTTCGTTCGCGTCGCCGTCGATCCGCGCGCAGTTCGTTGTCGCCGACTACTTTCTTGCCATGGTGCGCGGCGCTTACCCGGTGGTGTACCGGCCACAGACGCTGGCCTTCCTGCTCGCCGAGGTGATCGACGGCGGGACGATCCAGCGCGTGCGCATGACGGATCGCAGCGGCGCGGCCTGGCTCGCGAACTATCGCATGCAGCAGCAGCCCGACCGCAGCTGGCGCATCGACGGCTGTGTCGTCACGCGTGACACCGGTGTGACAGCCTGAGCCTGCACCTTGCGGCATTGGCAGCGCATCGCGCGCTGGCGCGACAAGGCGCAACGTTTGAGCCAGGCCGGCACCGAAGCTGGGACGCCAGGCCCGGGCTGGCAAAAAGGTAGCGCGCAGCGCCAGCCCGGGCCTGGTGGCGTGCCGTTTTCGAACCTGAGCCGGCGACGATGCCCAATGTCAGACATGAGGCGCCAACGCAAGGCATCGCCTGGGGTTTGTGCGCTCGATGGAAGGGCTAGCCCCAAAGCGATGCACTCGTGTTCTGATCGGCGAGCTTTTTCATGTTTGGTTCGGAGAGTCTGTAGCTGAGCTTTTCGACGACTCGCTCAGCACCAAGGCCCTCGTAGAAGGCGATCCCACCGGCGTTCGATGCCTTGACGGGCCAGTCCATGCGGCGGCAACCGTTTTCAAAGGCGTACCGGGCCACCCGCGCCATGAG
>Ga0315278_10000212_pt1 | contig 52096 bp, 51 predicted proteins | sample YL17G06_0_MG_FD_203880 | JGI IMG/M metagenome (GOLD analysis project Ga0315278, IMG submission 203880) | Sediment microbial communities from Yellowstone Lake, YNP, Wyoming, USA - YL17G06_0 | ecosystem: Environmental > Aquatic > Freshwater > Lake > Sediment | place: USA: Wyoming | collected... | reverse complement strand
CAGGCCCGGTGGTCGTTGATGCAGGCGTTTCCCCAAAGCTCGCGGGAGAGAAAAACCTGGCTGGATACGTGAACCCTGCAGAGGTTCTTCTTCGGATCGGTGTGAAGGCAGATGAAGTCCGACATGTTGTCGTTACTCACATCCATTGGGATCATTCAAGCGGTGTGACTGTCTTTCCGAAGGCCACCTTCTACGTCCAAGAAGAAGAGTATCGCTTCTGGCTAAAAGACCCTATTGTAGCCCGACCACTCTTCAAACACTTCTCCGATGAGGCCTCCAACGCCTACCTCTCTTCCTTGGAGGGGACGGATCGTCTCGTCCTCGTTAAAGGCGACCAGGAGATTCTCCCAGGTATCCAATGTCTCCTTGCACCGGGCCATTCTGTTGCTCTCCATGCCGTGGCTGTCAACACGGCAAAAGGCACTGCAATCCTCGGCTCCGACTGTGCCCATATTTTCCGAAACTACCGGGAAGATTGGCCGAGTTCTCTCATCATGGATCTGCCGGGATGGATGAGGACCTATGAGAAGCTGAGGAAAAGGGCTTCCTCCATTGATCTGATGTTCCCTGGCCACGATGTGCTCATGTCAGAGAATTATCCCGAGGTGGCCAAGGATGTGACTAAACTTGTATAGGACGGAAGGATAACCATGGCAGTTTTGGAAACTCAAGGTTTGACCAAGCACTTTGGCGGTCTGACCGCTGTCCAGAACGTCAACTTGCAGGTGGAACGAGGGACGTTACATTCCATCATTGGTCCCAACGGGGCGGGCGGGCAGGGTAGGCAAACATAACGATGAAAATTGCCTGAGAGGATATTCCTCAGATTATCTCTAAGACAAGAGAGTCGATATTGGTTTGTTCCCCGATCTAATTGGATCTGGAATTGCCAAGGCAAATATAAATAAACAATTTACAGCCCTCTTACTTCCCATTATTCGCTTTATTTGAGCGGTAAGATATCTATTGTTTTTGAAAATCCGATAACAAGAGGGAGGGGGGAAAAAATGAGTAATTCGAAGACTTGGCTTTGTGAATTCAATCAGAGTTTGGAAGCCCTTGGTGGATTGAGAATACCCTCTGCCAATGAGATTGTTATCTCTGATGAAACCTTGAGGGATGGGGAGCAACATCCTGGTGTTGTTTTCACTGGCGAAGAAAAATTAGAGATTGCTAAACTCCTGGATGAATTAGGGGTTCATGAAATCAGTGTGGGAACACCGATGGTTTCGGATTCTGAGAGGGAATCATCGACTAATATCGTTAAGGCGGGGTTGAAGACTAAGATTAATTGTCTGGTGAGGGCGGTCAAGGGTGACATTGACCGGGCGATGGATTGTGGTCTGAAGATGATCCGGATGGGGCTGCCAGTAGGCAAGCCACTGAGAACATCAGAGATGAAAAAACCGTTTAATGAAATTCTTAAAATGGGGGTTGAAGCATGCCGATATGCAAAGGATAATGGGCTATACGTCATTTTTTCAGCCACAGATTGTACACGGGCCGAATTGGATTTATTAAAGGATACGTTTAAGGCCGCGATTGAGGAAGGAGGTGCCGATCGTGTTCGCATGCCGGATACGGTAGGATGTTGTAACCCGCAAGGATATGGTTACCTTGTATCAGAAGTTAAAAAAGTGGCTGGCGATGTCCCCATCGAGGTTCATACTCACGATGATTTTGGCTTGGCCTTGGCCAATTGTTTGGCGGGGTTATGGGCAGGGGCACGTGTGTTGACAGCTACGGTCAATGGCATCGGCGAAAGGGCAGGAAATACAGCTTTGGAAGAGTTACTGATGAGTTTAAGATTACTTTATGGGATTAAATTTAACATGGAATATGATAAGCTATACAAACTATCAAAGGTGGTTCAGGACTACAGTCGTTCGCCGGTTAGCTCCTTTAAAGCAGTGGTGGGGGATAAAGTTTTCGCACACGAATCAGGAGCACCTGCGAAGGCCAACATTGTCGATCCCATGGGGGCCCAAGCCTACGAGGGGACTATGGTGGGGCAGAAGATGAGAATTGTCATCGGGAAGAAAAGCGGGGGATTCACCTTGGAATGGAAATTGAAAGAGCTCGGGATAGAGGTGAGTAAAGGTAAGATAAGTTCCATGCTGTCAGAAGTGAAGGCCTTGGCAGAAGCGCAAAAAACAGAACTTTCTGATGATCAAATTCGAAAGATAGCCCAAAAATTTCAGTAGGGAGGTGCACATATATCACTTGGACCGGCAGATGAGGATTTTCCTGGGTTTGGCCGAGAGGGCGAGATCTTTCAAATATGAAATCCGTCTTTGAAGCTTACCGACAGAAAACACCTATTTCAGAAAGCCTCTTCAAGAGAGCCAGGGAAGTGATGCCAGGAGGCATTTCTCATAGTATCCAATACTTCCCACCTCACCCTTTCTATGTCAAGGGAGCGGAAGGGTCCAAGATCTGGGATGTGGACGGAAATGGATATGTGGACCTCTTCATGGGCCACTATGCCCACATTTTGGGCCATCATCCTGAGATCATTGTTGAAGCGATCGAACGACAATTGAAAGAGGGAATCCATTGGGGCATCGTATTTGAAAAGCAGATCGAATTGGCAGAACTCATCCAAGAACTGATCCCATGTGCAGAGATGGTCAGGTTTTGTTGCTCTGGGACAGAAGCAACGATGTATGCGGTTCGGGTCGCCCGTGCGTTCACAGGAAAGAAGACCATCTTAAAGGTTGCTGGTGGCTGGCATGGAGCCAACCCTGATCTCACCCTAGCCATCAAATGGCCCTTTGAAAAGGAGGAGAGCCTCGGCTTATTGCCTGAACTCCGGCAATACACGAAAGTCATCCCTTTTAATGATCTCCCTGGCACGCTCGAAATCATCCAGCAAAACAAAAATGATCTGGCAGGAATCATTGTTGAACCTGTCATCGGTTTAGGCGGGTTCATTCCAGCGAAAATAGAATATCTGAAAATGCTTCGTTCCGAAACGGAGCGGTTGGACGCCCTCCTGATCTTTGACGAAGTGATTTCAGGTTTCCGGATTTCTTTAGGAGGGGCCCAGAAAATGTTTGGCATCATTCCGGACCTGACTACACTGGGAAAGATAGTGGGTGGAGGTCTACCCGTAGGTGCTTTAGTAGGAAAAAGGGAGATACTCGAAAAGACTTCGCCTGAGAAGAAGGTAAATAAGTGGGAGAGGATCATGATTGGCGGCGGAACCTTCTCCTCCCATCCTTTAACAGTGGCAGCAGGATTGGCAATGATCCAATACCTTAAGGATCATGCAGAAGAGGTCTATCCTCTTTTGGAGACGAAAGGGAAGAAGGTGAGGGAAGGCGTTCAGAGAGTCATGAACAGCGAAGGGATTCAGACAGCAGTCACAGGGATCGGCTCCCTCTTCCAGACCCATTTCCCTTTACAAGGGGAAATAACACTGGACTCCCCTGATGCCATCAACCGCCTCACCGATGCGGAGAAAAAAGAGGTCGAGTTTCGTATGAGGATGCTCACAAAAGGCGTTCATGTGATGCATGGTGGCGGCGCCTTATCGACGGCTCACTCTGATGAGGACATCGGAAGAATCATTGAAGCGGCCAGAGAAGTCGCAAAGGAAATGGCCGAGCCTGGCCCTGGAAAGGAAGTTGTCTAGAGTGGATTCATCCTATATGCATGATCTTGAACAAGTTATGAGAAGAGGTTCGTTAAGAGGTCCCTTAAAGATGCCGATACGGGGCCTCCAAATGGAGTAGCTCATACCCATTTGGAGGCAGCGCATTGTAGAATACGGTAGGGGTGGTTTATGCCAACCTTGCCGGAGAGTATTATGGAGTAAAGTTCTTCAGCGGCAGAATGGCAGTAGCTCCTAATGGAGTTGTGATACATCCCATGGAAGGAAACTGGGATACGGAGGGCATTACCTATGCGACTTTTACCGCTCAGGATCTTTACAATGCTCGAAAAGGGCTACCTATTCTCCGTGATCGGGTTCCTGAGGCATATCGTGCATTAGTCGCCCCGGCACTTTATCCAAAATAACGAGGACAGGGGGGCCGACGACGTAGGAGCTATTCAGCGCAAATGGGTTCTGTTTGGTCCTCTGGAAAATCTCTCAAAGGAAGGGGGTGAAGGTTAACAGCCAAGCTTATATTGTTAAGAAAAGGAGCATAAACTAGCAAGGTTGTATCATTAAAAGAAAGGAGCTAAAACAATGGAAACAAAAAGGGCAATTAAAAGGTTCTCGATGTTAACTCTGACGGTGCTTTTCGTGGTCGGCCTATGGTCACCAGTTCAAGCACAAGTGGCCTGGAAGTTTCAGTCACTACTCAATCCAGGCCATATGACCCCAGACGCTGAAATATGGATGTCCAAGGAGATCGAAAAGCGAACCGACGGGAAATTCAAGATCGAGGTATTTACGGGTGCTGCTCTGGGTTTTGCAGGCCCCAGGAACTTAATCACGGTGGGACAAGGCGTCCTGGACTCCGCCGAGATATGGGCTCCACATGTTTCAGGAGACTTCAGGATGCTCGAAATTGCTGTGCTGCATGAGCTTATCCCATTCGATGTCCCTTTGCGAAAAGAGATCATCAATGAAATTTTCCCCACTCAGGAGAAGCTGTTGAGGGAGCGTTTTAACGTTAAAGGTTTCTGGCAGGTCCAAGTAGAACCTCGGAACATCTACACCAAAAAGCCGGTTAAGAGGTTGTCGGATCTTAAAGGGATGAAGATCAGAAGTGAGGGGATCTTGGAAAATGAGTTTACCAAGGCGATCGGAGCTACTCCACTTACTCTGGCTTGGGGTGATATCTACACATCCTTGCAGCAGGGAGTCATCGACGGTTATTGGGTGACCCATAGCGGAACCTTTAATGCAAAGTTTTACGAACATGCGAAATATTGTCTTGAGTTGAACACAGGGGGGTCGACCACTCTTTTTATCGCTAACCTGGATAAATTCAATAAGCTTCCTCCCGACTTTCAAAAGATTCTAATAGAGGTGAGTCAGCAGGCTGCAAACATGATGTGGGATCGCGTGGTTCCCGATGTAGAAAGTTTCAAGAAGCAATTGCAGGGCGTTGGCATGACGTTTTACGCACCTCATCCCGATGATGCAAAACTGACGAAAAAGGTTGGCCCGAAAATATGGGATATGTGGTTAGAGAAGGCAGAACCTGGAACCAAAGAGATGCTGAGCAAGATTAAGGCCAGGGTTGCAGCCTGGGAAAAGAAAAAGTCATAAACAGTCAGTTGGAGGGTGAAGCAAAATGAAAAGGTTTGTCCGTTTAGTTGAAACCTTGAATAATGTAAGTGGGTACCTGAGTGCCCTTTTGGTCCTCTTCAGTATCGGGTTAATTGCGGTTCACGTCTTCGCTCGCAGGGTCCTAAACTCACCGCTCCTTTTCGGTGAAGAAGTATCCGGCTATCTTCTGTTGTGGATGACCTTTTTAGGGCTGGCTTATACCATGAAGACAGGAGGACACGTCAGAGTGGACATATTCGTGGAAAGATTTTCCGACAGAAGTAAATTCCTCTTTCAGAGGCTGCCCAACATCCTTGGCATTTTCTTCACCCTCATTTTCCTTGCAGGCAATTTTCTCTTGGTGAGGCAATTCTATGTCAAACATTCCCTTTCCACGAAGGATCTTCAAATCCCGCTTGTTATTCCGGGAATTGGGCTCGTCATAGGGTCTTTACTGTTGTTGTTTCAAATGCTTGTGCAGCTATTCGGTTCCGAAAAGAAGGCTCCTTCGGAATAAACCTTAACAAGGCCGGTTGGCGACCAAGGAATCAAGGAGAACTTCATGCCTGGGATGGTAACTTTTGCGGTTGCTATGACTATCATGGTGGTGCTTCTGCTGGGAGGATTGTGGATCGCCTTTGCTATCGGCATCGGTGGTTTCCTCAGTCTTTACCCTCTGCTAAAAGAAGCAAGCCTAGTCATTATTGGTATTGTAAGTTGGGACACCAGCACAGACTTTATCCTGATGGCGCTTCCTCTCTTTATATTCATGGGAGAATACGTCTCCAGCGCGGGGCTAGTGAGTCGCCTCTATTCTGGAACGGCTAAGGTCATCACGGGGTTACCGGGTGGACTTATCCAGACGAATCTTTTTGCTTGTACAATCTTTGCTGCCTGTTCCGGATCGAGTATTGCTTCAGCGGCCACTATGGGTCGGGTGGCCTATCAGGAACAGGTTCTCCAACGCGGGTATCATCCCGGCATGGTCCTCGGGTCGATCGCTGGGGGTGGGACGCTGGGAATCCTCATCCCCCCTAGTATCTTTTTCATCATATACGGTACAATGGCAGACCAATCGATAGGTAAGCTTTATATAGCGGGTATTGTGCCTGGGTTAATGATCTCTTTTCTTTTCATGCTCTATGTCGGGATTCGCTCCCTCCTTCAGCCAGAACTGGTTCCAAAGAGACCAGAACACGAAAAAATTAACTGGAGGTATCGGCTTTCTGGTCTGAGGGATATCTGGCCTTTCATTCTGCTGATCTTTTTTGTCATGGGCAGTATCTACGGAGGTGTTGCTACTCCAACCGAGGCCGCAGGAATCGGAGCGCTCATGGCGATTCTGATCGGGGTATATTGGCGGGTCTTCACGTGGAAAGGCCTGATCGATGCCTCCATTAACACGGTGAGGACGAACTCCATGATCTTTCTGATCCTGATTAACGCAAAGGTTTTGTCCGTAGGCCTGGGCTACTACGGTGTCCCTGCCCTCATGCGAGAACTTGCGCAAACGGTCGGAGAGCCAATCCTTGTCCTCGCCGTTATATCTTTAGTCTACCTTCTCCTGGGAACGATCTTTGATGATTTCTCTCTCATGTTGCTCATGCTGCCATTCGTCGTTCCCTTGGTCCAGAGTGTGGGCTATGATCTGATCTGGTTTGGGGTTTACATGTGTATCCTTCTCGAAGCTGGACTTCTTTCTCCTCCAGTGGGCATGAACCTTTTTGTGATGCAGAATGTGACAGGGGCCCCTTTTATGCAGGTGGTCAAGGGAAGTATGCCCTTTTTCGTAATTCTATTGATCGGAGCCGTCATCATTGTAATAAAGCCCATAATCGCCTTGTGGCTCGTTAACTTTTAACTGCAAAAGGAGGCACGCGGAATGTCCAAGGTTCTTGTCGTCGCATCAGGCTTTTCTCAGGCAACTCGCCAACCCATCGATATGATGGAAGAGGCAGGACTTTTGGTTCAAGAGTTAGATTATGGGCCCGGAGGACTGAACCAGAACGAACCTGAATTCTGCCGGATCATCAAGGGAGTCGATGCGCTGATCGTGACGGCCATCGAGAAGGTGACTCGCCGTATCTTTGAAAGCGCGGATCGGTTAAAGATGGTTGCCATCCGGAGTGCAGGTTTTGAAGGGATGGACGTTCGGGCCGCAACAGACCGCGGTGTCCTGGTGACCTACAATCCCGGAGCTAACCGGCAAGCGGTGGCCGATATGACCTTGGGGCTCATGCTCTCCGTTTCGCGAAAGATCGGGTGGGTTGACCGGGGAATGCGAGAGGGAAAATATAGGGAATTGCGCGTCAACACCAAGGACATTTATCAAAAAACCCTGGGCATCATTGGCCTGGGACGCATCGGAAAAGCGGTGGCCCTTCGGGCCAAAGGCTTTGACATGAGGATTGTCTACCATGACATTGTGGCTTATCCCGAGTTTGCCCAGACGCATGGGATCGAAAAGGTTTCCTTGGCACAACTGTTGAATGATTCAGATATCGTCACGTTTCATGTCCCCCTGGATGAGAGCACGCGGAATATGATTGGAGAACGGGAGATCAGAATGATGAGAAAGGGGACAATTCTAATCAACACCTGCCGAGGGGGAGTTGTGGATGAGAAGGCCATCTATTCAGCCTTGGTCAGTGGACACCTCTATGGCTACGGAGCCGATGTCCATGAGAAGGAACCCCCCGTCTTTCTTGATCTGTTACGGCTGGATAATGTTGTTACCACATGCCATGTCGCCGGAGCGAGCGAACAGGGTCTCATCAACATGGCGACGGAGGCGGCAGAGAAAGTGATTCAATTCTTGAAGGATGGGAGGATTCCTGAGGATGTTTTAAACCCGGAGGTGCTCCCCGTCATCGAAGCCAGGAAAAGGTAAGGGGGAAGACGCATCATGAGCGCTACGAAAGACCTTTTGGAAGGTGCCATTGATATCCACGTTCATACCCTTCCAGACGCGCAAAATCGCTACTGTGACTGTATCGATCTCGTCGAGGAAAGCCAGAGAGCGGGCTTGGCAGGTATTCTGATCAAGGACCATACCACCCTTACCTCTGACAGGGCTTACATCCTCAATCGCCTATATCCGAAGATCAAGACCTTCGGGGCCATCGCACTCAACTATCCGGTGGGAGGGCTTAACCCAATGGCCGTGGAAGCAGCCGTCAAGCTTGGAGCCGTGCAGGTTTATATGCCGACCTATTGCGCGTCCAATCAGGTGACGAAATGGGGGAGTGAAACAGGACCTCATGCTTACCCCTTCCCCTCCGATTCCAGGGGAATCTCCTTGCTGGATGAGAAAGATAATTTGGTCCCTGAGGTGGGAAAGATTCTGGAAATTATTGCAGCCTCAGACGTCATTCTGGGAACAGGGCATATCTCTGTCAGGGAAATTTTTCCACTTTTAAGGTTGGCAAAAGAACTTAGAGTTCGCAAGATGTTGGTGACCCATCCCTCCATGAAGCTGATCGGTATGACTATTTCAGAACAGGTGGAAGCCGTTCGACTCGGGGCCTACATTGAACACTGCTATGTGGCAACCACGAAGGCATTGGCCTCTAAAGGAATGACTTCAATTGATGAAATAGCAGAACAAATCAGGAAAGTAGGACCAGAAAGATGCATCATGTCTACTGACTTTGGGCAGACCAACAATCCTTCACCTGTTGAGGGGTTCGAAGCGTTCATTTCCCAGATGCTCGAGAGGGGCTTCACCGACCAAGAGATACGCAGGATGATTGCGGAGAACCCTTCAACTTTACTGCGTTGAGTACGCAGGTATGCTTCTATAGCAAATCCGGAGGACGAAAATGGATGATCCTTTTGGCTGGAGGGCCAAGGTGGGAGTTCTCCTTCCCAGCGTGAATACAGTAGCAGAACCGTGGTTTTATCGTGCGGCACCCCCGGGAGTAACTTTTCACTTCGCTCGAATGATGGTAGGGCAAGGGAGTGGTGTAGAAGCCGTTAAGAAGATGATGGAGGATTCATTGAGGGCTGCTCAAGAAGTAGCGAGTATTCCCGTGGATGTGATTGCCTATTGCTGCACGGCTTCGACCTTGATCATGGGTCCGGATTACGACAAGGAATTGATATCGAAGCTGGAATCCGAAACGAAGATTCCGGTCACGACGGCAACGGCCTCTCTTTCAGCCGCATTCCAGGCATTGAAGGTTCGCACGTTATCTTTGATTTCCCCGTACACCCAGGAGATCGAGGCATTTGAAGTGAAGTACTTTTCAGAATGTGGTTACGAAATACTGAGCGCAAAGAGCATGAATCTGGGGATTCACGAACTGGACAAACCTTCTCCCGATGAGATTTATCGTTTTGCCAAGAAAGGATTTGAACAGAAGGCTGACTGCATGCTCATCAGTTGCCTGAATTTTCGCTCTCAGGCCTGCATTAAAACGCTCGAAAACGATATCCAAAAGCCTGTAGTGACGTCGGCTCAGGCAGTGCTCTGGAATGTTCTTCGTATGGTGAATGTAAAAGAGCCCATTGTGGGATATGGGAAGTTGTTAGATGCTGAGAGGATATGAAGGAAAAGTGTGAGATTTTGAAGGGCAATCTGGTACCGGCACAAACCAGAAAGCGTTGTGGTCAAAAGCAATGAGGTTGGAGGACGAAGAGGATATTGGCATTTTGTTGCCACTCACCTGCTAATAGGCGAAAGTGATTTTTAATAGAGGGGTCATACCGATAAATATTTTTCCACTTTTTTGTCTGAATTTGGTTTATGTTACTCTTTTGATTCTATTGATTTCGGTGATAAGTGGACTGAAGTTCGGAGAAGAGGAAGTTGAAAGAATCATCATCCCGCACCTCAAATTTCTCGATTACAGATATCTTCCTTCTGATGACGGTCGGTAGTTGGGGGACCTCATTTCTCTTTACTAAGATAAGCCTAATTGATTTGCATCCCCTGATCTTCGCTTCTTTCCGGACTCTCATATCGGCGCCCCTCTTCGCTGTGGTCCTTTTCCTGAAGGAGAAGCATCTTCGTTTCCAAAGAGGGGATATCCTTCTTCTCGTCTTCCTCGGGATCTCTGGGAATTTTCTGAACAACATCCTGTGGACCTGGGGAGTCAATCTTACGACCGTTACGAATGCCTCCATTCTTTGGAGTACATCCCCGATCTATGTGGGTGTCTTTTCCCTTGTGTTAGGATGGGAAAAGCTCAGAATAAAACTGATCTTGGGCATATCTGTCTGCTTCATTGGCGTGTACATCGTCATCGGCAAAGGTTTCGGAATGGATTTCGACCCTAAATATTTTGTAGGAGACATCATGATTCTAATGGCGGCGATGTCCTGGGCCGTCTTTACGATCCTTTCGAGATTCTTAGTGAAGAGTTACAGCACATTAAGAATTACGGCCTTGGCTTCTATGTCCGGATTCCTCTTTATGTTTCCAGTGGCGTACTGGGAATCGAGGGGGTTAATTTTTGGCGAGGTCTCCATGCAGAGCTGGTTCTGCCTCGGGTTCGTCGCCCTTTGTAGCAATGTGGTGGGCCAGTTTTTCTGGATGAGAGGGATAGGAAAGATTGGGCCCGTCAGAACGGCTTGTTATATGTTCTTGATTCCTTTAATCGCCACCGTCTCAGGGATGGTATTCTTGGAAGAAAGTTTGAGTCTATTTCAATTGATGGGTGCGTCGTTCATCTTGATGGGAGTCTATCTGGCTCGGTTCTGTTGAGATCCAAAGGAGAAGCCTATGTATCTCAGCAGGGAAGAACTAAGATGAATGCATCCGAGGGAAACCCGTGCCCTGATAAACGGGTAATCCCCCCTCGCCTCCCTCCTCTCCCTCCAGGGGAGAGGAGGTATTAAGCATTATCTTCTAGGTAATTTTTCATGAGGCGAGGGTCACCCGCAAACCATGAAAGCGGGGGGCAACCTTTCAGGGTTGCTTTCGCAGGGCTAAAGCCCTGCCTTACGAGTTCAACCGGACACGAGACATGGATACGGTTCACGTTATTTTCTAACCAATTGGTGTAGGAAGATGGGAAAGAAATGGAAGGTCTTCATCAGTGAACCGGTCGATTATAAAGGGACGACACATCGATGGTTGGAAGAGCAGGGGTGTGAAGTTATCTTAGGACGTCCAATCTGGCAATATCCCGGCTGGAAATACACAGATGAAGAGTTGATCTCGGCTTGCGGCGATGTCCACGCCGTCATGGGAGCTTCTCGGGAAAGGTATGGCAGAAAGTTCATGGAATCGGTCCCCAAGCTGATGGTAATCTCCAAATATGGAAGAGGTGTCGAAAAGATCGATCTGGAAGCAGCGACAGAGCACGGCATTCTCGTTGCCAACACGCCCGATACACACGTCGATTCCGTTGCAGAACATGCGATGGCTTTGATCTTAGGCGTAGCCAAGAGATTATCCTTTGCTGCAGAATATGCCAGAAGGGGTGGATGGAGAGATCAGAATGTGGAGACGATTGAGCTATCAGGGAAAACGATTGGTATGATCGGGATGGGGAAGGTTGGAGGCGCCTTGGTGAACCGACTGAGGGGCTGGAATATGAGATTCTTGGCCTATGACCCGTATAGGTCGGAAAAGGAATTTGAGGAGATGGGGGTCACGTCCGTGACTCTCGAAGAACTTTTGAGAGAATCGGATATTATCTCTCTCCATGTTGTTGCCACTGACGAAACAAGAAAGATGATCGGCGAGGGGGAACTGAGATTGATGAAGAAGAGTTCTTTCCTCATCAACACCGCGAGGGGAGAGGTCATCGACGAAAAGGCGCTGGTTAAAGCGTTGCAAGAGGGTTGGATTGCCGGTGCTGGGTTGGATGTCACAGACCCAGAGCCACCGCAAACGGATAACCCATTATTCAAAATGGATAACGTGATCATTACCCCTCATATTGCAGGTTGGTCCAGTAAGGGTGTGATTCGATTTCTGAACAAGGCAGTTCGGAATCTGTTGAAGGCATTAAAAGGGGATCTCCCTGAATCGTTGGTGAATCCAGAGGCTGTTCCCAAGTGGAGGGAACGTATTAAGGGAACAGAAAGAGAGGAGTCGTATTGAGGTCCACCGTTCGATGACATCTCGAGAAAGGGTCCTGATAACCATAAATCATAAGGAACCAGACCGGGTTCCCCTCTATACATACGGCCTCGATCCGAAGTTCATAAAGGCCTTTGGCCAGGGGGACCCGATAAAGGCCTTCGAGTTTCTTCAGCTCGATTGTTTTCCCATTCGTTTGGTGATGTGGTGCCAGGGAATGCCTATCTTGGCCCCTCTGATCATGGATATTCCTGAAGAGGATCAGACCGCAGGTGGAACTTACGGAGGTTGGAACGGTGTCGATGAGTTCGGACGAATCTGGAAGAGGGGATCTTGCATCGGTGGTGCCCTGAAGACTTGGGAGGACATTGAAAAGTATATTCCCCCTCTTAAGTTGGAGGAGAGGATTCCACCCAATTTGATGGAAAAAAATAGGGAGGCTTATCCGGACAAGATCTATGTTCTCAATGGCCATTTAGGACCTTTCGGCCTCACCTTGGAAAGTATGGGATTCGAGCATTTCTTCTATTCCCTTTACGATGATCGAAATCTCGTCAAGGAAGTGATCGAGAGAAGGACCAACTGGTTTATCGAGATCTGCCGATATGCGGCGGAAGTGGGAGCCGACATCATCGTCATGGGCGATGATGTGGCATACAAAGGCCACACTTATGTCTCTCCAAAGGACTTCGAGGAGCTTGCCATTCCCAGCTATAAGAGGATCGTAGATTCTGTGAAGGTCCCTGTCTTCTGGCATTCGGACGGTTTTATCGAGCCCCTCATCGATCTTGCCATCCACGCAGGAATAAAGGGGCTCCAATGTATGGAGCCTCTGGCCGGGAACGATATGGGCCGTATCAAAGAGAAGTATGGAGATCGACTGGTTCTGATAGGGAATGTGAACTCTGTGGAGGCCCTTAGCCAGAGGGATCTTGACGTTGTGCGAAGGGATGTGGAGCGCTGCATGAAACAGGCGAAGAAGGGCGGAGGGTATATGATCTCATCTGACAGCTCTCTCCATGCGGGATGTCATGAGGATGCAGTGAAAGAAATGCACCGATATGCCTTGGAGATTGGTGGATACTGACGGCAGGAGACTGGCCATGAAGCTTCGCTTTGAGAAGAGTATTTTAGATCTGATGGAGGGGGCAGTCGACATCCACATCCATTCAGCCCCTGATGTCTACCCCAGAATACTGAATGACATTGACCTGGCCCGGCAGGCAAAAGAGATGGGGATGAGGGCCATCGTGATTAAGAACCATTTTACGCCAACCACCGATCGAGCCCAAATCGCATCCGTTGAAGTGGACTTCCCCGTTTATGGGGGAATCGCTCTGAATCACACGGTGGGGGGATTGAACTATCATGCCGTGGATGTCGCTCTGAAATTGGGCGCAAAGATCGTTTGGTTACCGACCCTCCATTCCCAACAATTCATCCAGAACAGGGATCATCTTACAAATCTTGCAGGAGAGCTTTCTGATAGCCTTCGAGGGATTTATCTCCTTAACGAGGATGGTAGCCTTAAAGAGGAGCTACACCCCATATTTGATTTGATCGCCAAGAAGGATGTGGCCCTTGCCACTGGACATATCAGTATGGAGGAAGCCAAAATCGTCGTGCGTGAAGCGGCCCAAAGAGGTATAAGGAAGATTATTGTAACCCATCCCTTGGCAAGTTTCGTTCATTATAGTGTCGAGGACATGAAGGAGATCCTGGATCTTGGTGCTACCTTTCTGGAGCATGTCTATAACGATACAACCCGTCAGGTGGACCACCCAATCAGAAGAGAAGACCTATACAAAGGGATTAGGGCCATCGGAGCAGACCATTGCATTATGTCGACGGACTCTGGGCAGTGGCTCAACCCTGTGCCTGCGCAACAGATGGGGATTTATATCAAGGACATGGAGGGGTTCGGTGTATCCGAGAAGGATATTGGGATAATGGTTTCAGATAATCCGGCCCGTATCCTAGGCCTTTGAGAGGGTTGAGATCTCTTAAGGAAACTTTTACAAGAAAGAGGAAAGAATGGGGTTGATCCAAAAGCAGTATGAGGATTTGAGGAAGAAGGTGAAGAAGTCCGAATTGGAAAATCAGCGGCGCGCCTTCAGAGAAACCCGGAACCGACAGAGGCAGAATCTCACTTCGATAGGCGACTTTGAAAAGATGAAGGAGCAGCTAAAGCGGATTCGGTCTGAGGCTGTGGGAAACTGGGATCTCCTTAAAAAAGCCATCTTCAACCTGGAGAAAAATCAGTTTAAAGTTTTCCAGGCAACGGATTCGAAAGAGGCGTGTGAGATTGTGCTCAGGGAAGTCGGTGAGGAACGACTTGTGGTCAAGTCAAAGTCAAACGTCTCCAAGGAGATTGGGCTTACCCCATTTCTCATCCGGCATGGCATTGAGGTCATTGAGACGGATATCGGTGACCGGATTACCCAGATCGCCGGCCAACGAGCCTCCCACTATACTGGACCTGCGTGCCATCTCTCCCGTTATGACATTGCCAAGATCCTGTCAAAACATACAGGAAGGGAGGTTTCCCCCGTTCCCGAGGGCGAAATGCAGACGGTGAAGGAGGATATTGAATCTTACCTGCAGAAAGCAAGAGCGGGTATCACGGGAGCGAATGCGATTGCTGCTGAAGAGGGAGCGGCTTTGATCCTACACAATGAGGGCAATGTTACTCGAGTTCGGACAAGGGCAAAACACCTGATCATTGCTGCCATCGACAAAATTTATCCCCGTATAGAAGATGCCCTCCTGATGTTGAGACTAGAAACCTATTTGGCTACGGGAGCCCTTTTCCCATCCTTTATTGATATTGTGGCTGGAAGGTCCAAATCGGCAGATATCGAAAAACAACTCTTCTATGGAGTCCATGAGCCGGGAGCGGTCGTCATCGTTCTTTTGGATAATGGGAGAAGGCAGATTTTAGAAGGACGGCAGGATTTTTCCGATCTTCTTTGTTGTATCGGGTGTGGAAATTGTCTTCTCAGTTGTCCAACCTATAATTCTGTTGGTTCCTCCTTTGGGGCCGATGGCATGTTGGGCGGAAGAGGGGTTGCCCTTTCCTGCCTCCAGAAGGGGCTGAGAGAGGGGATTGAGGATGGCCTCTTCCTCTGCACCACGTGCGGTCTTTGTGGAGAGGTCTGCCCCGTTGGAATCGATGCTGGAAAAAGGGTTAAGGAACTAAGGAGATTAAGTCTCAGGTCCTCTGAACTTTCCCCACAACTCGATGAGGTTGTTCTCCTTCAGGACACGATTGATCGGCACGGGACTCCTTATGGACAAATGGCCAAAGCCACTTTTCCTATTCCGCAGAAAAATTCTGATACGGTGTTATATATCGGTTGTGTGGGAAGAAGTACAGAGGCTGAAACCGCTACCCTTGCGGTTGAACTGCTCGTTCAGTTGGGGGTGGATTTCGCCTTGATTGATGAGGTCTGCTGTGAAGCCGTGAAGGATGGAACCGGGTCCCGGCCAAACCCAGAGCGGATCAAACAGAACATTGATAGGGTGAAGGAGGTTGGAGGTCGAGAGATTCTGTTCCTCTGCCCCACTTGTCTTAAGACTTTCTTGGAATATGAAGAGGATCATCACACCGGCCTCGTCTTTGAAACCCTGACCTCCTATCTCCGTCAGAATTTTTCGTTTGCTTCCTCAGAGACAGATCCGGGGACGATCACCTATCACGATCCCTGTCACTTGGGAAGAGGGCTCGGAATCTTCGATGGATCGAGGGAACTTCTAAAACACCTTGGGGGAAAATTTGTCGAGATGGAACACCACCATCAGGAATCCCTATGTTGTGGAGCTGGGGGAGGAGTGAGGGGATTCTTCCCAAAATTCTCAAGAGACATTGCTCGACAGAGGGTAAAAGAGGCGGAGGAGGTGAAGGCAGATATTCTTCTGACCGATTGCCTTTCCTGTAGGCACAATTTGAGGCAGGGTGTTCCCTGGGAAGGCAAGATGAGGGTGATGACTACACCTGAATATCTTCTAGAAAGATTAGAGAAGGGAAGCATTCGGTTCTCCCTGGAGACATCTTCGTCTGCATTGTCTGAAACAAAAAAAGTGAAGGGAAACCGAAAGGCTCGTGGTAATTCGTCGGTGCATGAGGTCGCCATGGTTGCCCCAGATGCAGAAAGGAGCGATCGATGAAGGTTCTGGGAATCTGTTTAAGCCCTAGAAAAAATGGTAATTCAGAGATACTTTTAAGGCAGGCGTTGAAGGGGGCAAAAGAACTTGGTGCAAAGATAGAATTCCTGTCTATCAGGAAGATGAAAATTGAACCCTGTAATGGATGCTTGGGGTGTCGAACGGCGGGAGTCTGTCGCATTAAGGATGATATGCGAGACGTTTATCCTAAGTTTTTGGAAGCCGACGGTATCATCTTTGCCACCCCTGTCTATTTTTGGTCCTTACCTGGTGGCGGTAAAGTTTTTCTTGATCGAACATATGCATTGAGATTCCCGACCCTCCAATTGATGAATAAGGTTGTGGCGGCAATTAGTGTCGCATCAAGTAGTGGCAACGTGGAAGTCTTAAGTGTTTTCAATATGTACTTTCTGACAAATCATATGATCACAACGGATTATGTTGCAGGCTATGCCATGAATAAAGAAACGATAAAAAAGCATAAACATGCAATGTTTGCCGCCTACGAATTAGGTCGATTAGTATCTTCGGTAATAAGCAAAGGGTTTAAGTACCCAGAAGAGTTTAATAAACCGATCTATACGCTTGTAAAGGACAAATGCGGCGTTCATCAATGCCCCTATGAAAATGATTAACAGGCGAGTGGTTGCCTGCCCCAAATCCCGATTTAGGGAATTGTCATTGCGAGAGAAACGAAGCAATCTCGCTTTTTTCAATGAGATTGCCACGCACCTTTCAGGTGCTCGCAATGACCGATTGGGAAAAAGGTTTCCTTTTCTAAATCGGGATTTGGGCCTACTATTGAGCTTGACATTTTCTTTTCCTGCGATAGAGTAAGACCATATCAATCACCGATGGAGAATAGAGCATGAAAAGAGGAGCGGGAAAAAAGAGAAGGCAATTCAGGGTGGAAATTGTGGGCCTCAGACTGAACCCAAAAGAGATGGAAGCCCTCGAGGGTTCCGTGAAGGTCTTGAACGAAGAGGCTGAGCGGCTTGGACTCCTTGATCCTATGGAGATTGAGCCGGCGACGATCTACTCTGCTGAGGAAGAAAAGAGATGATCTCCCTCGACCCGCAAAGCTGGAATATCACATCTCTGTCAGAAGCCATCAAGAAAAAGGAGATATCTCCGGTAGAGGTCACCAGAGCATTCCTGGGACGGATAGAAGCTCACGACAAGAAGATCAACGCCTTCATCACCCTCTTGTCCAGACAGGCTCTCACAGCAGCTCGGCGAGCTGAGAGGGAAATCCTGAAGGGGAGATATATCGGCCCTTTGCATGGGATCCCTTTCGCAGCCAAGGACCTCTTCTTTACAAGAGGGGTTCGCACCACCTGTGGCTCCAAGATCTTGGCTGATTTTATTCCCGAATATGACGCGACCGTGATTGAAAGGCTGTTATCTGCTGGAGCCATTCTCCTTGGTAAGCTGAACATGCATGAATTTGCCTATGGGACAACCTCCGTCAATCCCCATTATGGCCCGGTACACAACCCCTGGGATCGAGAAAGAATCACAGGGGGATCGAGCGGAGGATCAGCGGCCGCCTTAGCCTCCTCATTTGTGCCCCTGGCCCTTGGCACGGACACAGGCGGATCAATCCGAATACCTTCTGCTCTTTGCGGTACATGTGGCCTCAAGCCAACCTACGGCCGAATCAGCCGTTATGGTGCATATCCTCTTTGTTGGACTCTTGACCATCCTGGTCCCATGGCTAAGAGCGTTGCGGATCTGGCCATGGCTATGAATGTCCTAGCTGGTCATGATCCTCGCGACCCTTCAACTCCCAGAGTTCCCGTTCCGAATTACACTAAGGCTTTGGCCACAGACCTTGAAGGCATCCGCCTTGGAGTTCCGAACAGTTATTATTTCGACCGTTTGGAAGAAGAAGTTCGGGCAGCGGTCAAGAAAGCCATCGGAGACTTTAGGCAGCTTGGAGCTAAAGTGCAGCCCATTTCCATTCCCCATCTCCAAGAGGCCTCTGCTGCCGCCTTCATTCTCCTTCTCGCAGAAGCAGCAGCCTGTATGGAAAAGTGGCACCTCACCTGCTATCGCGACTTGGGAGAAGATATCCGCTTGCGATTGAATGCTGGAACTCAGGTCTTTGCCACCCAGTACCTTAAAGCCCAACGGATCCGGAGAAGAGCACGAGATGATTTCCTGGCAGTCTTCGAGAAGGTCGACGCCTTAATAACTCCCCAGGTTCCGATTACTGCCCCCAAAATTGGCCAGAGCAATGTGTCTATTGGAGAAGTGACAGAGCCAGTTCCTAATGTCTTAACCCGTTTCACCCGAATCTATAACCTCATCGGTATCCCAAGCCTTTCTCTTTGCTGCGGCTTCTCATCTTTGGGACTGCCTATTGGCCTCCAGATTGCCGCCAAGCCGTTTGATGAAGAGATGGTCTTAAGAGTGGCTCATGCCTACGAGGTCAACAATCCATGGAAAGAGAGGCATCCTTCCCTCGATTAGCGAGGGTGTGGAAGGAACCAGAAAGGGGAAAATCATGATTACTCCAAAGGTGCTGAACCTGAAAATCAACCTGAGAAAGGGTTTCCGAGACCTCGTTTTCACTGCAGATCACTTGGTCTGCAGTGGCTGGGTGGGAAGAAATCGCGAAGCCCTTCAGGCGCACATCGATGAGCTTGCCAAGTTGGGAGTTCCCGGACCCACGCGCATTCCCATTTTTATGAATTTCTCCACCTACCTGGTGACGACGGATGATGAGATCACTATTATAAGTGATCAATCATCGGGTGAAGTGGAATACGTCCTCCTCTGCAAGGGGGAAGAGATCTGGGTCACGGTCGGTAGCGACCATACTGACCGGGATATAGAAAGTAAATCGATCCCTGGCTCCAAGCAGATGTATGCCAAAGGTTTAGCCTCGGAGTGCTGGCTTTATTCCGACGTGGAAAACCATTGGGACAGATTGGTCCTGCGGTGCTGGGTTCAAAAGGGGATCGAAAGGACCCTTTACCAGGAAGACCCCCTATCCTCGATTCTTGCTCCTCCGGAATTGCTGGAAAAGATGCCCAAGGAAGGGGATATGAAAAAGAAAGGGATCGTCCTTTTCTCAGGCACCATCGCCACCAAAAGCGGCTTCATCTACGGGGATGCCTACGAGATGGAGATGGAGGATCCGGTGTTGGGAAGGAAGATCAGATACCATTACAAAGTGAATATTCTGCCCCAGTATATGTGACCTGTTGTCAATATTCAGTCACAGATGGATTCTTTTAGAGAGGCCCGCAAAGGTGAGGTACCTCCTCAATCCAATTTAAGGGGGAACATCATGCCCGAACAACCCTATACTCGCCAACTCGCCGAGTTCGTGTTTAACTTACGTTACGATACGCTACCAGAAGATGTCATCCATCGAGCTAAACAGTGTCTTATTGATTATCTGGGCTGCGCCATCCTGGGGCATACCTATCCGCATGCCCCAAAACTTGTCTCGACCATCAGAGAGTTGAAGGGTGGTGAGCAAGCGGCCATCATCGGTTTCGGAGATAGAACGACAGTGACCTACGCAGCCCTGGTGAATGGAGCCATGGGAAGCACACAGCTCGATGATACCTGTTTAGCAAGTTTGGGCCATCCTGCGGTAGGGGTCATGCCATCCGTGCTATCCGTTGGCGAATGGAAACATAAAAGTGGTAGAGATGCAATTACTGCCATTGTGACTGGGTATGAGTTGGCCATGAGAGTGGGGGCAGCAATCGGAGCTGAGACTTTTAAACGGGGCTGGCATCCTCGAGGTGGGGTCAATGTCTTCGGATCGGCTGCTGCCGCTTCTATTCTGCTGAATCCCACCAGTATAGATGAAGTCTGCCATAGCCTTAGTTTGGGAGGAACTCAGGCCTCAGGCCTAAACGAAGCCTCATTCTTTTACGATGGATGGCATTTGCTCTCTGGTAGCGCGGCACAGGATGGGGTACTGGCTGCCATCCTAGCACACGCTGGCTACACAGCAGGATGTACCATATTGGAAGGACCCCAGGGATATGTTCAGGCTGTATCACCCAAGTCTGACCTCTCACAGTTGAATAAAGAGCTGGGAGAAAAATTCAGCATCATGAATGTGGCAATGAAAAGTTATCCCTCCTCTCATCTCATACACGCTGCCATTGAAGCGGCGGTCGATCTTTCAAAAAGGCACAGCATAGATTCTGCCCATCTGGATCGGATCGAGGTGGGGGTTGTGAATATCGACTATCTGCTCGATAAGACCTTTCCTAAAGATTTTTTCGCAGCAAGCATGAACATTCCCTTTTTAATTGCCTTCTCTCTGAGGTACGGTCAGGGCCCGAGACAGATCAAGCCAGAAAACCTTGAAGATACCTTGTTGAAGGAGGTTTTCAGACGCGTTGATGTCTATGTGGATAAGGAGATGGAGAGCCAGCGTCCAAAATATTTAGGCTCTGTCGTGCGCGTCAGGGCAAGAGATGGAAAGACTTTTGAGGAAAAGGTGTTGACTCCGAAGGGAGACCCTGACAACCCGTTTACCGACGACGATATAAGAGAGAAGTTCGAAAGTCTGACATCGGGTCTGATTTCAGCGGAAAAGCAGAAGGCGTTGTGGTCTAAAGTGATGAGGCTGGAACAGGAACAGGATATTGGCACGTTATTGCCTTTGACCTGCCGGTAAAGCTGCTGAAGAATGCAGCAGAAAGGAGGTGGTTTTTGGGAAGAGAAAAAAAAGGATTTAGCGATAACTGACAGGAGGGGGGATCAAACTCAAACCAAAAGAAAAAAGAAGGAGGAAACAAATGAAGAAGTTAATTTATCTAAGCGTAGCTCTTGTCTTCACCATCTATGCGCTTCACTTTTTTGGAGTAAGGACGGTTGCAGCCCAGGAACAGTATAAAATTGTTTATGGTGGCGCTTCTCCGGTTGATACTACATTTTCGAAATCGCAGGTTATATTTAAAGAAACTGTGGAGAAATTAAGCAAAGGGAGGATTAAGGTGGATCTCTTCTTTGCCGGCCAACTCGGTAAGTACACGGAGCAACTAGAGGCCGTAAAGTTGGGAACACAGACGATGTATCACGGGACTTCGTCTTATGTTGTGAGCTATGCTCCTAAGCTCGGGGTTCTCAATCTGCCTTTCTTATTCAAGTCAAGGGATCAGGTCTTTAAGTTAATGGACGGCCCTTTGGGCGAGGAACTGAACACTGAGATGGGTAAAGCTGGAGTCATCGCCTTTGATGTCCTCGATTTTGGTTCTCGAAATATCAGCAACAGTGTGAGACCGATCTATACTCCAGAGGATCTCAAAGGAATCAAGATTCGCATCATGCCCAATGAGGTGCATCTTAAGACCTTTCGAGAACTCGGGGCAACTCCAACACCTATGGATGGCTCTGAAGTTTACAGTGCTCTGAAGCAGGGGGTGATCGATGCCCAGGAGAATCCTCTTGCAGTGATCTTGAGATGGAAGTTTTATGAGGCTGCAAAATACATCTCTCTCACTGGTCATTTCTATGACATGATGCAAGTTTGGATGAACAAACCTTTTTATGACAAACTGCCAAAGGATCTCCAAGAGGTCGTTCGCACTGGATACAGAGAGGCTGCCCAATACCAACGGAAGGCCCAATTCGAGGACGATGAATACGCAAGGAAGAAACTGGAAGAATTAGGTCTCAAGTTTAACTCGCTGACAGATCAGCAAAGGGCGCTTTTCAGAGATAAGACCAGGCCCGTTTATGATTGGCTGGCTGAAAAGATCGGCAAAGACATTGTGACAAAGTGGGTGGATGCAACGAAATAGCACAAAATTTACACTAAAAGTTGTGATGGTCATTCAGGGATGCGATCATCCCGTGACCATTACACCCCTTTTTTTCTTCACCATTTAAGAATTTGATGCCAGGGGAGTGGTGGATATGAACCACGCAAAGGAGAATGTGACGAACCCATGGAGCCAGTTCATGATTGGGCTCACCAAGGTGACTGAAGTTGCCATTGTCATCATGATTTTTGGTTTGATCTTGATCATTGCGTTAAGTGTACTTCTTCGTTACGCGATCGGGTATACCATCTTCTTTGCGGACGAGGTGGCTCGATACCTTTTGGTTTGGATCGTCTTTATAGCATCAAGCCTTGCCATTCGGACGGGTGCCCATGTTGGAGTAGAAATCTTTCAAAGATTGGCGCCGCCAGGAACCAGAAAAGCCATGATTTACGCCTCTAACATTTTATTGTTTCTCTTCTTGTTGATCGTCGGTCTGGTTAGTGTCGTCTATCTCGTCCCGCCCTTATGGACTCAAGTCACAGTTGCAATGGGAATCCGTCTTTTCTGGGTCTTCTTATGCATTCCCATCGGCATGTTTTTAACGCTTTTGCAACTGATCGACTTTTTGCGGCAGGTGAGACGAAGGATCGACAGGGAGTGGTCGTAACTTCCGCTGCAGTATGTGCATGGCTGTATGCCCAAAGCAAGTTTGGGGGAGAAAACATCCTTAAGCTTGTTCTGAGGGGCATGCCCGTAACGATGTTACCGGAGGTCTTTCGATGCTTTGGACCTTAGGAATTGCTTTTATTGTCACCGTGGGCATGGGTGTGCCGATCACCTTCTGTCTCGGCCTGAGCGCACTGGCTTATTTCCTACAGATGGGAAATCTCAAGATGCTGATGGTGATTCCCCATAAGATGTTCGGCGCCATTGATTCATTCCCCATGCTTGCCGTTCCGTTCTTTATTCTAGCCGGTGAACTGATGGTAGCTTCAGGTACGCTGGACCGTCTCATTCGTCTCTCAGACTTGTTGGTCGGCCGAATAAGAGGAGGGTTAGCCCACGTTAACATAGTCAGTAATATGTTTATGGCTGGAATCAGCGGATCAGCTGTGGCCGATGCAGCGGCAATTGGAGGAATCATGATCCCTGGTATGAAACAGCAGGGTTATGATACGAAGTTCAGCTGCGGTGTTACCGGGGCTGCGGCAACCATCGGGCCGATCATCCCTCCCAGCATCGCTATGGTTCTCTACGCCATGATCTACCAGCATGTGACGATCGCCGGGCTTTTCATCACGGGTGTCGTTCCAGGAGCGTTCATGGGCTTTGGATTGATGATCGTGTCCTGGTTCATTGCGAAAAAAAGGAATTATCCTCGTATCGTCGAGCCATGGCCTCTTAAGAAGATCTTTCAGGTTGTTCGGGATAGTTTTTTCCCGTTGCTGATGCCACTGATCATCGTAGGGGGTATCGTCGGAGGGGTATTTACGGCTACCGAGGCCTCCTGTGCTGCCGTTATCTATGCCCTCTTCCTCGGTTTTTTTGTGACAAGAAAGTTGCATTTGAAGGATCTTCCGAGGATCGCTGTTAGAGCCTCCATCGTGACGAGCGTGGTCCTCATGCTCTTTGCCACAGGGAGCGTGATCTCCTGGCTCATCATCACCCATCATATCCCGGAGCTTCTCGGGAATTGGCTCCAATCCGTCTCGGCCAATTGGACGGTTTTCGTCACACTGGTGATGATCTTTCTCCTGATCATGGGCTGTCTGGTCGATCCCGGATCTTCTCTCATCATGTTTGTCCCCATCTTTGCCCCGATCGCCGCGAGCTACCAGATGAATCCATACCACTTTGCGGTGATGTTCGTTTTGAATCTTCAGATTGGTCTGCTGACTCCGCCTGTTGGACTTATCCTTTTTCTCATGGCCCGATTGGGGGATATCAGTCTAGAGGAGGTTGTCAAAGGGACGTGGCCGTTCATCATCACCCTGATTGCCATCATGGGAGTCATGGTCTATTTCCCGGAAACGATCATGTGGTTTCCTCGATTGTTTGGAATTGGAAAGTGATTACGTAGTAAATAACCTTAACAATTTCCTCCCCCCCTTGTGGGGGAGGATGCAGGTGGGGGGTGAGAAAGTCCTGTATGGCAAAGGTACTTGGGATTAGTGGAAGTCCGGTAAAAAACAGCAATCTGGACCGGCTCATTCAGACCATTCTGAAGGCATCAGGTCTTGAAACAGGCTTTATCAAGCTGTCGTCTTTCCATTTCACACCCTGCCGGGCGTGCCTAAAATGCGTTGAGACGAATCGCTGTGTAAAGAAAGATGATTGGCCTAAAATCGGGGAAAAGATGCTGGAGGCCAAAGCTCTCATTATCGGAGGGTATGGCACCTATAATACACTGGATGCTTGGACCAAGACGCTATTTGAACGGATGTTTTCGTTCCGCCATCAAAAGAACATCTTAAGAGGTAAGATCGGTGTCGCTGTGGGCATGGGATATAAGTGTGAGGAATTTGGATATGAAGGACGGCCCACTGCAGAGGCAGTTGCCGATTACATTGAGGCGATGCTGAACGGATTTGGAGTAAAGGTGATCGGGAAGGTGAGTGGACGGGGAAACCCACCATGCCTTTCCTGTGGGGCTGGGGAGATATGTGAGTATAGCAACGTCATCAAGATTTGGGGGAAAGGCGCTCGGGTGACTGAAGATAAGTTTAACCGGATAGAGGATCAAAAGGAGGTGATGGCTAGAGCCATCAGTTTGGGAAAGCAGATCCATAAAGCTTTAAGTTGAAAGGATCAATCACAATCATTGTTAAGAACAATATAGGAGATTTCTGGAGGGGTGATGGGAAAGAAAGAATTTATTGACACAGAACAGATTCCATGGCAGCCTTTGGAGAATTTTCCAGAGGGAGTGGTTGGGAAAATATTGAGCATGGATGAAAAAACAGGGTCTCATACCCGGATGGTCAGATTCGACCCTGGAGTGGAGACAAAGGAAGCCCTCGTCCACGATTTTTGGGAAGAGATATTGATCCTTGAGGGAGAACTCATCGACCTTCCAAACAATGAGGTGCTCAGGAAGGGATTTTATACCTGCAGACCTCCTGGAATAAAACATGGGCCGTACAGGACTTCGAAAGGATGCACCGTCATTGAAGTCAGAAATTACTATGAAGGCTCAAAGCTAATGGTACGCTGAAGCTGAAGGCCCTATGACTTCCAGGATGTCATTCATACTTCTTATCATTTTTTCAGCCCTTTTTCTCGGATGTACCAGTCGTTGGAGAAAATGGATAAGACCGGAAATGGCGGGAGTGATCTCGAGTGGGGTTATTGTCTCGGTCTATTCGGCTGTGATGGTGATGAGCATGTGGACACTCAAGGTGTCTGCTGGTCTCCTTCTTTTGCCCATCATCGGGATGCTCACCGCCCTTTTGGCAATCATTCCCGGGCTCGTCATCAGCCGTCTTTTTGAATTTTCTTCTCCTCAAACAGGGTCGTTTACGTGCGGGGCAATGCTTTCGAATATCGGACTGACGTTAGGCGGCTTCCTTTCCTATAGTCTGCTTGGAGAGGCAGGTCTCAGTTACTCTATCGTTTACTCAAGCTTTTCCATGCCCTTTTATTTTGTCGTCTGTTTTTATGTGGCTAGCCTGTTTGCAGAAGAAAGAAGACACGGAATCATGGAGAACCTGAAACTATCATTTATGAGACCTTCCGGATTCATCCCTATCCTATCGATGGCTATGGGTTTTGCTCTCAATGTGATGGGATTTGAACGCCCTCATCTTCTCGGAACGGTCAATCAAGTCTTTGCTTATATGACGAGTTTTTTTCTCCTTTTTGCCTCAGGCCTGACCTTCGATTTTAGGATGATCAGGGTTTATCGAAAGGAAGCGCTCTCTATGTTTCCCATTAAGTTTCTTTATAATCCCTTAATGGGAATGGGTTTAGTTTATCTTCTGAAAGGCAAGATGAATGATCCCCTGTTGACGAAAGTCGTCTTCATCGAATCGGTCACACCAGTTGCTGTCTTTGCACTTCTTTTGCCTCAGTTTTTTAAATTGGATCAAGATTTGGTCAATGCCACATGGGTCTTTACAACGGGCGTATTCATCTTGATGATTCCCCTGATCATGTTGGTTTTGGACCTGTTGTAAGGGTAAGCAGAGAGCAGAGAGCAGAGATAAAAACTCTAAGCTTATGGTTGGAAGAATAAGTCAAAAAAAAAAGGAGAAGTTACATGGAGAACTATGAATTTGTTGGAGAGAGCGTAGACAAGTTGGTGACCGTTGATGTTAGGCCGCCCCAGCTCAAGCAGGGCCTTATTGAGAAACTTTACTGGGCAGCAAGGGAAAAGATGAAAAGGCCGCTCACGTTGTTAGCCGCTGAAAAGTTAAAGGAGGCTCTGGGTCCAAATAGCTTGGCTATCATCAGTACGGGTTTTGTTGTTCCTCCCCATTTTCCTGTCGGCGAGATGGATGGACCTCCCGGCGCTGTTGCGCTCGGCAAGATCATCAATAGGGGGCTCGGTAGTAAGGTTCTATTCCTGACTGAGGAAACCGTCGTTAATACGATGAGGGCTACGTGCGCAGGAGCAGGCATTAAGCTTTATGACTATGAGTCTTTTAAAAAGCTCTCTCGTTGCGTAGCTGTGAAAGACTTTCCTATTGATGAAGGTAGAGCGAGAGAAGAGACCAATAAGATTATTAAGGAGTTAAAACCTTCTGCCATCGTCACTTTGGAAAAAGTGGGCCGAAACAGAAAAGGGGTTTACCATACCGGGCTCGGGAGTGATATGGGTCCTTATTCGGCCAAGGTGGATCTCCTTGTGGATGCAGCCAGGGAAAAAGGGATCTTGACCATCGGGATTGGGGATTATGGTAATGAAATCGGATTTGGGGTTGTGGAAGATACAGCCAGAGAATTGGCCGAATATGGGAAAAAGTGTCAATGTCCGTGCGGGGGAGGCATGGTGACCAGCGTCAAGACGGATGTTGTGGTGATGGCTGCGATGTCAAATTGGGGCGGTTATGGTATCGAGACCTGCCTGGCGGTCCTACTGGGAGATCTGGATTTAATTCATGGCCCCGAAACGGAGAGACGGATCATCGAGCAGTGCTCGTTGGCTGGTGCAAGCGATGGAGCAACGAATGCCTCAGACTTTATGGCTGACGGTATTTCGGTAGAAGGGCAAATGGCCATGATGACCTTACTGAAACAGGTCGCTTTGAGAAAGACCGAGAAAGTTTTCTATGAGAGGGATTAGAGGCTCTCATTGTCTGTTTTAGGCAACGAAAGCTATTATTCAGCCCCAGAGAGAAATTTATCTCATCACTACACGAAGGTGGTAAGATTCGCAAATGGCTTAGCTTAAAAAAGGGAGGCATAATGGGACAGACGATCGTTTTTAAGAAATTCATTCTTATTCTTGAACATTGCCTGAAGGTTTCACCTGGAGAAGAAGTGCTGATATTACATGACGAGACCATTGATCGTCACTTGGTAGATCTCATGACCTATGCTGCTGCAAGTCTGAAAACCAACCCCCACGCATTGGGCTATGTACCGCGCAGGCGACTGATCATGAAGGAATTCGGTCTGTTTGCTGGTGCCTGGAGATTTGGGGAACCTCTTTCTAAGACCGTTATAGGCGCCCTGAAGGAAGCAGACTCCATTGTTCTCATCGGTTCGGACCTTGACCTCCTCTTCTCAGAGAAATTCAAAAGTGTTCTTCGCGAAGGGAGAAGAGTCATTGGCCTTCCATACCTCACCACAGAGGAGATGTTTTTTAGACTGCTTCCGGACAGCGATGAGGAGATTACAGCCCTTCAAACCGTCACAAAAAAGTATTTTAAATTATTGAATAACGCAAGACGTGCGAGAATCACTTCTGAAAAAGGAACGGATATCGAAATGGAGCTTGGGCAATATAAGACAAATTGCAGCAGCGGTGTTGTGGAGAAGGGGGTTGGATTTGTTGGTGGAATGGAGATATTACCGGCAGGGCAGGTTACCAGGGTTCCGAATAAAAATTCAGCCAACGGGGTTGTCATGATCGACAGAAGCATTGGAGCTTACAATTTTTCTCCATTGTATGAAACGATAAAAATCAAAGTTGAGAATGGATTCGTTACCGATATCGAAGGCCAAATCGAGGCAAAGAGATTGCGAAAGTTCATTGCTGAACTGGAGGACCCGAATTTGTTCAATCTGACAGAGCTGGGGATTGGCGTCAATCCGAGATGCAAGTTTACTGGCGAAGCAGCCCCAGCCGAGGATACCCACACGCAAGGATGTGTCAGTGTCGCACTGGGTTGTGATGTTCACCTGGGTGGAGAGGTCAAAGCGAAAGTCCATATGGACTCCACCTCGTGGTTTCCCACATTAGAACTTGATGGAAGGGTCGTTCTTGAAAAGGGGAGGCTCCTTTTCTAATTTGGAGTTGGAGAATACCAGAATATTCACATAAGAAAGGGTGATGCCTATGTCAATGAACGAAAAAGGTAGAGAGACATTTATCAAGATGTTTGGACCTGAATATTACAAAAAGTTTATCAAAGAGGTTGATAAATTATCCCCCGAACTTTCGAGGATTGCGCTCAATATTCTCACCCCTGAAATCTGGGCTTTGAATAAGATGGATTTGAAAACAAAGATCTTATGTGCCTTCTCATCCCTGGCAGCTCTGGGCAGACCTGAAACAGAGGTTTTTGCCTACGGTGCTTTTTACCATGGTGTCACACTCGAACAATTGACAGAGATCGTTTTGGTCGTAGGGGTTGAAGCAGGGTTTCCAGCGGCAATGGAAGCGTTCAGGAGAGTGAATAATGCTTTAGAACGTTATAATAAGACAAAACAGAAGGGGGGGAAAAGGAGGATGTGAAATAGAACCAAATAGTGGGAAAAATGCGAGAGGATTTAATTGGAGAGAAGCTCAGTAGCATCAGTATTGAATACAAATCTTATCTAAAGGAGGTGCCTAAAATGAGAAACAAAGGCGCAAGAGTGTGGATTGTGATTGTAGTTTTAACTGTGAGTGCTATGCTCGTAATGGAACCTAAGTCCGCTTCACCCCAGGTGATCCTCAAGTTCGCCAGTCCTCTCCCGGAGAAGTCCATCTATGCTGCTGGGCCAATGGCCTTCTTAAAAAAGATTGAGGACCGGACGAAAGGAAGGATTAAATTCCAAACTTTTTGGGGTGGTACCCTCGTTAAGCCGCCAGAAGTGGTTGACTCGTGCGGGAGAGGTGTGGTCGATCTTGTTCACGGGCTATGGATATATGACCCGGGCAAGCTGCCTCTCGGCAATTATGATTATAATTTCTTTTTCAATGAACCGAAGTTGCGAACCCAGGCTAAGATTAAGCGGGAGATGTTTAATGCAATTCCGGCACTGAATAATGAGCTTGCAAAATATAATATAGGACCTGCGCTTCAATTCATGGCGGTTTCATCTTATGATTTTCTCTCTCGAGTGCCTATTAAAACTCTGGATGATTTTAAGGGGAAAAAGGTAGCTCACAGCCCGGTGGAACACGTGCCGGCTTATGAATCGATTGGAGCGGTTTCGGTAATTACACCGGCTGGTGCCGTATATAGTATGTTGGAAAGAGGTTTGGTTGAAATTGCCGCCTATCCGACAGAAGTCTTTAATATGTTCAAGATGCAAGAAGTTGCCAAGCACTTTACAACGGGTGGCTTTAGTATGGCTGTTTCCATTTCTCTTTGGATAAATATGGATAAATGGAAAAGCCTTACCGATGAAGATAAACAACTATTCATTGAGGTCGGGAAAGAGGCTGACGAAGTGCATATTGAGGAGTTAGAACGTCATATTGATCAGGCAATGGAAAACAAGAAGAAGGCAGGGGTGAAGTTTTATACGCTGTCTGACACTGATAAAAAGAGGTGGGGGGCAGCAATGCCTGATTTACCAACCGAGTGGGCCAAAAAGATGGAAGCAAAAGGTCTACCTGGCCGACAAGTTGTGGACAAGTATATAGAGCTCTCGGCAAAATACGGCTGGGTATTTCCTCGTAAGTAGGGAGTAAATAAACCTTAATATTGCATTAAATCGGCAGCTGGGTATGTTTCCAAACCTTTACCAAGCGGGTTTTTCATATGTCTTATGGGCAACGTGCGATGTCACCTGAGGTGGCCTTTGAAATATGCTTAGGAACTGAGTGGTGAAACGTTTAAAGGTGCCGCTATAAAGGTTTTTCAGCACACCCAACTGCCTTTTAGAGCATTTTCTATGCAACTGGCGGGTAAATAAGGGTTGTTATTGTACTGGTTGAGAACAGTTTAGGCTTGTCGCAGGATTCGACCTCACAGGAGGGATAGATGCGAAAGATTCTGAGTTTCCATAGAGGACTGGCAACCGCACTCGGGCTGTTGGTTATCGTTCTTACAATACTCATCGTGGTAGATGTTAGTGGCCGTTTTTTCTTCAATAAGCCTCTAAAGGGAGGGGTAGAAATTTCAAGGGCGGTTCTGGCCTGGATCCTTTTTTTATCTCTCGCATATGGTTTAATTCAACGTGCACATGTGCGGGTGACACTCATAACAATGCGCCTTAAACCTCGTCTTCATTTCATGGCAGAAGTATTTACCGCCTTGGTAAGCTTGCTTTTTTTTGGTTTTGGTTTCTATTCGGGTTGGGAACAGTTTAAACTTTCCTTCGTGGTGGGGGAGGAGATGGCCGCGCCAATTTGGATTCCCTTCTGGCTTCCTAAACTGGCCCTACCTATTGGTTGTTTTTTAATTGGTGCGCACCTCATTATTGATTTGGTGTCTCATTTTCAAAACGCAGGAGGAGAGCCGAAGCCATGATAGAACCTTTTTGGATTGGTATTGCAGGGATTGTTATGCTGGTTTTCCTGATATCGAGCGGAGTGTATATTGCTGTAGCGTTAGGGCTAGTTGGGGTCATTGGCATCATAGCTATAATTGACTTTTCCCCTGCTATGAGCCTATTGGCATCGACATGGTTCCATTATGGAACCACCTACTTCTTTATTATAATCCCTCTATTCATTGCTATGGGGTTCTTTTCAGCTCAGGCCGGAGTTAGCAGGGACCTCTATGATGCATTAAGTAAATGGATTGGACAAATCAGAGGGGGATTGGGGCTGGCTACTATAGGAGCACAAACTATCTTCGGTGCACTTACGGGGTCATCTATGGTGACAGCGATCGTATTTGCTAAAGTAAGCGTCCCTGAGATGAGACGGCTCGGATACGACCCGAAGCTGGCTTATGGGTTGGTTTCAGCAGGTGGAGCTCTTGGCATGATGATCCCCCCCAGCGTGATGGCTGTTATTTATGCATTGATTACTGAGCAATCAATCGCTCAGCTTCTTTTGGCAGGGATTGGTCCCGGCATCGTTTTAGCCTTTTGTCTCGGCATGGGTCTTGTATTGTTGCTGACTTTACGTCCTTCATTGGGACCTCCCAAGGAAAAGAAAGGCGCGACTTGGAGAGAGCGCTTTGTCGCTCTCCCAAAGATGTGGCCAGCCTTGCTCGTGGCACTCATATTAATTGGGGGGATGTATACTGGAATATTTACCGAAACCGAAGCTGCAGGTATCGGTACTTTTGTACTTGTAGTTCTCTTCTTGGTCGTAAGGAGGTTTTCCCGGGAGTCGTGGCAAGCATTAGGCGTAATACTCAGGGATACAGTCTCTCTAACCGGCATGGTGCTCTTGATTATGACGAGCGGCCAGGTCTTCGCTCGTATGTTAGTACTTTCTGGGTTGGGGACGATGTTTACCGATTATATAATTAGTCTGAACCTACCCCCGATGGGGTTTGTACTGAGTGTCGTGGCCCTCTATTTTTTTCTGGGTTGCTTGATAGATTCTCCTTCAATAGTTGTGGTAACCGTCCCTTTATTATATCCTGTGGCCGAAGCTTATCGCTTAGATCAGATTTGGTTTGCCATGGTATTGATTCTGTCTACCCAAATAGGAAACATTACTCCACCGGTTGGGCTGAATATCTTTGCAGTAAAGGGCGTAGCTGAGCCAGATATTAGCTTGGAGGACATCTTCCGTGGTGTCCTTCCCTTCTTCTTTATGATGTGTGCTGCGCTGGCTGTCGTGATTGCTTTTCCCTCCGTCAGTACTTGGATTCCCTATCATATATTGCAACGGTGACAAAGACGAATAAATTACCTTTGACACTTTAATGTTGGAGGGAGGCTATTTTAGGGATTAAGGCCATGAAGGAGAAAGCAGGTAACGGGAAAGGTAAGGAAAAAAGGAGGGAACTCATATGTTAGGTGGGTATATGAACAAATTAGCACGCGTCAATCTATCAACCGGGAAAGTGACCTATCAAACTCTAGATGAGCATTTGCTGAAACAATACATCGGTGGAGTTGGCCTTTCAGCAAAGATTATGTGGGATGAGGTTCCCGCTGGCGTTAACGTATTCGATTCTGAAAACCTTTTAATATTTATGACAGGCCCACTAACTGGATCGGATGCTCCAGGGGCAAATATGATTTCCATAGTTTCGAAATCGCCAGTGAGGATTGGAGGCCGTGCCATAGGTGGAAGTGAAGCCCAAGGATTCTTCGGCCCAGAACTCAAATTCGCGGGCTTCGATGGAATAATATTCCAAGGTAAATCTGAAAGGCCAGTTTACGTGTATGCACACGATGATGAAGTTGAGATTAAAGATGCAAAACACTTATGGGGCTGTGATACATATGAAACTGACGACAGGATAAAGGAGAAATTAGGGGATCCAGACATTAGAACTGCGGTCATAGGACCGTATGGGGAGAGCACCCAAGGCAACATGGGCTGCATCAAAGTTGATAGAATTCATGCAGCTGGGAGGAATGGATTGGGCAATGTCATGGGTTCAAAGAAACTGAAGGCTGTCGTAGCGAAGGGTTCAAAAAATGTCCCCATGCCAAATCCTGAGGCATTTAGAAAAATATGCAAGGAATGGAGAGGAATGAACCTTAAGAATAAACTCGCCATAATGATTCGTGACGCCGGTACAGTAGGCACACTGGAGGTATTCGCAAAAACAGGTATGCTGCCAATTAAAAATTTCAGCAGCGGCATCTTCCCGGAGGCTGAAAAATTAACAGGTCAATATGCACAAACTGTTGCAAAATCATTCAAGCGAGTCAACTGTAGAAGTTGCCATTTAGCTCACAACCGAGAGATAGAATTTGAAGGGAAGAAATATGGAGGGCGATACGAGAAGATGGCTGAATACGAGTGCGTGGCCGCCCTTGGATCAAATTGTGGAATTGGAGACTTTGAGGCGATAAATAAGGCAAACGACCTATGTGAAAAATTCGGCATTGATGGGATCTCAACAGGTGACGTAATCGCTTTCGCTATGGAATGCTACGAAAAAGCAATCATTACCAAAAATGAAACGGATGGCATCGAATTAAATTTTGGGAATGCTGATGCTTTGATTTTGATGGTTGAAAAGATTGGTAAGTATGAGGGTTTTGGTAAGGTACTTGCTTGCGACGTTAGGGAAGCTGCCGCGCGCATAGGGAGAGGATCCGAAGCCTTTATGGTGGACGTCAAAGGTATGGGATATTATGCGAATGACTCCAGATGCGGAATAGGACACGGGCTTGCCCATGCCGTATCACCCTATGCACACCATGCCCAAGCCATGTTGGCACCAGAATTAGTACACCATTCCCTTGAACTCGGAATTGAATTAGACCCAAAATCAACAAAAGACAAGGCGAGGGTTACCAGAATAGAAATGAACAAACATGTCATGATGGATTCATTCGGTTACTGTCTCTTCGCAATCCTGGGTGTTCCAATACCGCTCTTAATGGAGGCTGCTTCAGCATTCATAGGCTGGGAAATTACTGCAGAAGAGGCCAATTTGTTTGCAGACAGAGTCACAAACCTGATGCGCGCCTTTAACTTTAGACATGGCTTAATGCCCATCGATGACAGGCTTCCTCAACGTATGGTGAAAGACCCCAAGACAGAGGGGCCAGCAGCAGGTACGGTAGTGAAACTCGAACCCATGCTGGAGGAGTACTACGATCTGATGAAATGGGACAGGAAAACCGGGAAACCATTGAAGGAAGAACTTGAAAGGCTGGAATTACACGATGTGGCAAAAGAGCTTTGGGGATAGATGAGGGATGGTAGAAGTAAAAGAGATCGTTCGGGAAATAGGAATTGGTGTATAGGTTTCGACGCCTATGAAGGCTTTCTGCCTTCATAGATGAAGATTAGAGAGGTGAATGTGATGAATTTTAGCAGAGAGGAACTTAAGAAAATACATCCCAAGGATATCCGCGCCTTGATGAGAAGACAGGATTTCAAGGATCATACCATGGGGGTTGCCGAGGGTTATGTACAGGCTAATTTAGCCATCCTTCCGAAGAAATATGCCTTTGATTTTATGGTGTTCTGCCAAAGGAACCCTAAGCCCTGCCCGATCTTAGAAGTTACCGAACCTGGAGTTTCTAAGTTAAGATATCTTTCTCAAGAGGCGGATTTAAGAAGCGATCTCTCGCAATATCGGGTCTTCAAGAATGGTGAGTGTGTTGATGAGCCATACGATATATCTCACTATTGGAAGGATGACTTCGTGGTGTTCTTATTGGGATGTAGCGCATCGTTTGACCATATCCTCGTCGCATCAAACATCAATGTAAGACATATGCAAGAAGGGAAAATTCCATCTGTTTACATAACAAATATTCAATGTAACCCGGCAGGCCCTTTCAAAGGATCCCTTGTAGTAACAATGAGGCCGATAAAGAAAAATGAGTTAATTCGAGTTATTCAGATCACATCACGATATCCGTTATCTCACGGGAGCCCAGTGCATGTGGGAAACCCAAAGGAGATCGGAATAGAAGATATAAGGAAGGTAGATTGGGGGGATCAAAGTGAAATTGAAGAAGATGAAGTACCTGTTTTCTGGGCTTGTGGTGTTACGCCGCAAGTTATCTGTTTAAATGCCAAACCTGAAATCATGATCACCCATTATCCTGCAAAAATGTTTATTGCTGACCAGTTGATTTTTGAAACTGCACTCATAGGCTAAATATATTAGTAACATCAAAAGTTTTGGAACACAGGGAAGCCGTCATAATGGGTTGTTTTCATAGATAAAAAGGTGAAGGGACGCTTTTTAGATATAGGAGAAGAAAGAGGATGAGAGAACTGATCAAAATATTTGACACCACTCTACGGGATGGAGAACAATCCCCTGGGGCGACGATGAATGTGGCCGAAAAGGTAAGGATCGCCCAGCAATTAGAGAAACTAAATGTGGATGTCATCGAGGCTGGGTTCCCCATCGCTTCAGAGGGAGACTTTGAGGCAGTCAAGGCGATTGCGAGAGCGGTCCGGCGACCCCAAGTCGTGGCCTTGGCCCGAACCACTCGGAACGACATTAAAAGGGCATGGGAGGCTGTGAGGTTTGCCAAATCTCCGCGACTTCATACCTTCATCGCAACCTCTGACATCCATCTCAAATATAAGTTGAGAAAAACCCGTCAGGAGGTCTTGGATGATGCTATCAAGGCGGTTGCCTTTGCCAAATCGCTCTGTGAGGATGTGGAATTCTCTGCGGAGGATGCCACCCGTAGCGATATCGAATTTCTCTCAGCCGTCATCGAAGGGGCTATTCAGGCAGGGGCGACGACCATCAACATCCCTGACACGGTGGGCTATGCCATTCCTTCTGAGTTCGGAGACCTCATTCGAACCCTCCGGCAGAGAGTGAAGGGGATAGAAAAGGTTACGTTGAGCGTCCACTGTCATAATGATCTCGGTCTGGCTGTCGCCAATTCCATCTCTGCCATCCAGAATGGGGTGAGACAGGTGGAGTGCACCATCAACGGAATCGGCGAGAGGGCAGGAAACACCTCCCTCGAAGAGGTGGTCATGGCTATCCGCACGCGAAAGGATTTACTCCAGTTTCAGACCCGTGTCCTCCTCAAACACATCTTCGCTACCAGCCGTCTCGTCTCTAAGATCACTGGCATGGTCGTTCAGCCTAACAAAGCAATCGTGGGAACCAATGCTTTTGCACATCAATCTGGGATTCACCAGGATGGTGTCCTGAAAGAGAAGTTGACCTATGAGATTATGACTCCCGAATCAGTAGGGATTCCAAAAAGCTCTCTCATCTTAGGGAAGCTTTCGGGACGGCATGCTTTTCGGGACAGGCTGAAAGGTTTAGGTTACCGCCTTTCTGAGGCAGACTTTAAGCTCACCTTCAATCGATTCAAACAGCTTGCAGACAGGAAGAGAGAGATCTATGATGAGGACATTGAGTCGATCGTTCTAGAAGAGATCCTTCGAATGCCAAAGCGTTACAAATTGGTCTATCTCAATATTGTGGCGGGAAATGTCACAGTTCCAACCGCCACTGTTCGGATGGAGGTAGACGGTAAACTCCTTCAGGACGCAGTTTTTGGGGATGGCCCTGTGGATGCGACGTTCAAGGCGATTAAGAAGATTACCCGCACGAAGTCAAAGCTCCTGCAATTTGCGATCAATGCCATTACGAGTGGAACAGAGGCCCAAGGAGAGGTAACCGTCAAATTGGAGGAGAAGGGCAAAACGGCCATCGGCCAAGGTACGGATACCGATGTGATCGTGGCTAGTGCCAAGGCTTATATCAATGCTCTGAACAAGATGGAGTTTAAAAAGCAGAAGTTGGTTGGGATGTAAGGGTCACCTAAATCCCTCCAATGACTGGTACGGAATTCTTAAAAGTTGCATAAAAGGGCTAATCAAACAGGGAGGAAGGATGGAACGTTTGGGGAGTTTGAAACCTTGGCCCTCCGTACCATGAAAAGATCCTTAGAATAAAAATAATGCTTCTATAGAGGGTAAATCAATGGCGAGAATCTATGAATATCAGGGGAAACAGTTACTGAAGACGGTAGGTGTTCCAATCCCTCGGGGGGAAGTCGTTTCCACGCCCCAAGAGGCAAAAAGGGTGGCAAAAGAAATTGGAAGGGCAGTGGCCATCAAGTCCCAGGTGTGGGCCACGGGCCGCTTTAAAGCAGGGGGTATTCAATTTGCCGAAACTCCTAAGGAGGCAGAACGTGTTGCTGAAAAACTTTTAGGCTCTCAGATCAAAGGCCTTTCTGTGGAGAAGGTGCTGGTGGAAGAGAGGCTTGATGTCGATAAAGAATTCTACATCGGCGTCATTGTGGATAATTCGTATAAGGTCAAGGCTCCTGTGCTGGTATTTTGTACCGAAGGTGGGGTGGATGTAGAGGAGGTGGCGTCGAGAAATCCTGAAAGGGTAGCAAAAATGGTGGTGGACTATCTTAAAGGAGTAGAGCCCTCCGATGCCCGTTCACTTCTGTCAAAGGTAAATTTGGACTCAGATGAAATCGGCAGAGCAGTGTGTGGCCTTTACGAAGTCTTTAAACGATATGATGCCAGAATCGCGGAGATCAATCCGCTCGTCTCGACCAAAGATGGTCGGATCTATGCGGCAGATTGTAGGATTACCCTTGATGATAATTCCATCTTTCGTCATCCAGAATTTGGGATTCAAGTCCCTCGAGACATGGAGCGGGAGCCGACCGAACTGGAGAAATTGGCCTGGATGATTGAGGAGGGAGATTTCAGAGGGACAGGGTACTTCGCTCAGATGGTTACAGAGATTGAAGGAGAGGGGTATGTTGGGTTTCATGGAATTGGTGGTGGAGGAGCAATGCTGGGGGCGAGTGCCCTGATCAACCGGGGGCTCAAGATTGCCGACTATGCCGATACGAGTGGCGACCCCCCGGCAAGCAAAGTGTATAGAGTGATTAAGGCCATCCTTTCTCAACCGATTGATGGATATATTCTGATGGGAGCGTGCCTGGCGAATCAGGAGCAATGGCACCATGCCCACGGGATCGTGAAAATCTTGAAAGAGGAATTGAAGGATCGACCTGGATTCCCGGTGCTTCTCCTCATTGCCGGAAATAAAGAGAGGGAGACCCATGAGATCATCAAACAGGGTTTAAAAGATCTGCCCATCCGATGGGAACTCTATGGTCGTGACTATATCTATCAGACAGAATTTATTGCGGACCGGTTCAAGGAGCTATTAGATGAATATCTCAAAGAAAAACAGAGCAAAAAAGGGAAAAGATAAAGGAATCCCGAAAAAGAGTTGTCTTACCTTCGAAGTTAAAACCGGGAAGATCACCATCGATTACAGTCGCTGCGAACCTGCCAGAAAAAGTACGCTGAACCCATCTTGTGGTTTTGCATGTGTGAAGGCAGATCGATGGTATGGTCGAAATGTTCTAAAGATCGAAGGGAATAGACCTGTTCTAGCTAATCCAGATCCTGAGGAGATCAAGCGGCTTTGTAACGAGTGCCTTGGGTGTGAGCATGACTGCACCCTCTATGGAACAGACTGCATCCGAATCGAACTTCCATTTCCAGGGATTGAAGAATACAGAAAAAAGCTGATCGAGAGGAGGTAAGGAGACTTGGCCATACTCGCTGATCGAGGCACGAGGGTCGTCGTCCAGGGAATTACCGGACGGTTTGGATCATTTGTCACTCGGAATATGCTTGATGTGGGCACCCATGTGGTGGCTGGAGTTACCCCGGGGCGTCGAGGAGAACAGGTCTGGGGAATTCCCGTATTTAGCACGATCAAAGAGGCAGAAGAGGAACACGGTCACTTTGGTGCGAGCGTTGTTCTGGTCCCAGGCCCAGATGCTAAAAAAGCAGTGGTCGAAGCGCTTGAAGCGGGAATCGAGACCATTCTCATGGAGGTGGAACGCGTGCCTCTGCACGATGCCTTAGAGGTGATCGCATTGGCGAGGAAGGCAGGGGTAAGGCTAATCGGTCCAGGTTCAGCTGGATTCGTAAGCCCGGGGAAGGCCTCTTTGGGCATCTTTGGCTCTCCCGAAGAGTTGGCCCGCGTCGCGTTTATCCCCGGTAGGGTTGGGGTCATTTCACGAAGTGGTGGACAGACCACCACTCTTTGCTGGAATGTTTGTAAGGCAGGGCTGGGTATCAGCACGGCCATCAACCTCGGTTCAGAACCAATCTTAGGCACGACTTTTCCAGAGTTGCTCCCTCTTTTTCAAGAGGATAAAGAAACGGATGCTGTGGCCTATTTTGGAGAGATCGGTTCTGTGATGGAAGAAGAGGCGGCGGAAATCATAAAGGATGGAAAATACACAAAACCTTTGGTGGCTTATATTGCTGGAAAGGGTTTGGCAAAGGGGATTCGATTCTCCCATGCGAGTGCCATTATAGAAGGGGGGAAAGGGACGGCGGAGAGCAAGGTCGCAGCCTTGAAGGGGGCTGGAGCCCATGTGGTGGATCGACCTGACGATATCGGCCCTACTTTGACCCGGGTTCTAAAAGGAGGAGGGAGTTAAGGGTTGAGCTTGCTCAACCTTCATCACAGAAAAGCGAGGGTATGAATATGGGCGTTTGGAGATCAATGCTTTTCATTCCTGCGAACAGCTGGCGAATGATCATGAGGGCGACCACAGAGATGCAGGATGCGATCATCCTCGACCTGGAGGATGCAGTTCCCGTTGCGGAGAAAGAGACAGCGAGGGTCTTTGCTCGAGATGGTGTCCCAATTCTAAAATCGAAAGGGATTGATGTCTTTGTGAGGGTCAATTCCTTGGCAACTGGTTTGACACCGGAGGACCTGAAATATGTGGTGGTGAAAGGTCTCGATGGGGTCATGCTCCCGAAATCGGAGAGGGAAGAGGATATCGTCAAGGTGGATCGCCTTATTAAGAAGGAAGAGATGAGAAAGAAGCTTAAACCGAACAGCATCTCCCTGATACCGCTCCTGGAATCTCCCCGGGGCGTTTTGAATGCTTTCGAAATTGCAACAGCGAGCAAACGTGTGACCGCTTTAGGGTTCGGGGCCGGGGATTTCTTAAGGGAGTTGGGCGAAGGATTTGCCATTGCACGGCTATCACCGGATGAATATTTTCCGATGATTTTATATGCCCGTTCGAGAGTTTCGATTGCAGCACAGGTGGCGGGAGTCCCGGCCATCGATACCCCCTTCTTCGGTCTGTTGATCGATACCGAGGGATTGATCAGAGAGTCCTCCAAAGCGAAATTGTTGGGTTTCAAAGGAAAGATGTTGATCCATCCGCGCCACATCGAGCCCGTCAATCAAGTCTTTTCACCCTCAAAAGAAGATATTGAATTCAGCAAGCAGATGATCAACGCTTACAAGGAAGCGGAGGCAAAGGGGTTGGGAGCGGCCTCCTTTGGAGGAAGAATGATCGATTATGCAATGGTGTCAATGGGACAAGATCTCCTTTCCAGAGCAGAAGCCATCGGCGAGAAAGAGAAGAGAAGAATCGAAGAGAAATATTGAGGCGTATTGAGGCATTACTTTTCTCGCCAATTTTATTTTTTGCCTTTTTTTCTAAAAGCAAAGCCGGAAATTTTGTATCCTACTAAGCAGATGATAAGCATTGATTCTTGGACGATGAGGTAGATTGGATGGACAGATTGGAAAAGAAAGACTTGAATTTTATAAATGAGATGAAAAGCAAGTTAGATGTGGAGCTGTTGGGAATGGTTTCTCTGGATGCATCCACTCCAAAAGAGTTAATCCACAGTGCTACTTCACTTCTGCCCAATGTAAAAACTATTGTCGTGGTGGGCAAAGAGATTAACAAAGAGGTAGTGGCTCTGCTAAGACCTTCAAAGGAAACTGGAGATGCTGAACCCGGAGAACTCCTTGGGCCGCATAGTGATTATCTCAATGGCCGATTGAACAAAGCTATTTATGATTTAGCCGGCTTCTTCCGAAAAGAAGGGTACCGTTCTTTGCCTTTACCAGCAGCAGGATGCCCAACCGACCAGAGATTTTTAAAGGCAATCTTTTCTTATAAACATGCAGCACAACTGGCAGGGCTAGGAACGATTGGTCGACACAGTCTGCTGATCACGCCAGAGTTTGGGCCGAGGGTGAGATTAGCTTGTTTGTTGACCGAGGCACCTTCGGACACCTCTCCATTGACACCCAAAGACTATTGTATTGATTGCGATGCCTGCATCCATGAATGTCCTGCCCAAGCCCTTCAAGTACCCAGACAGGGTGAAACTTACTCTATGAACAAGTTTGCTTGTCGAACTTACCGCCAATCTGGATTGACATGTAGCGTTTGTATGAAAACTTGCAGTGAAACCCTGGAGATTTAGACACTTAAGTACGAGGGCAAATCACTATGCAGCTGACAAATTATGAGAAATCAATTTTGGACGGAGATTTCGGAGATGATGCTAAAAAGATCATGGAAGTCATGGTCAAAATCTATGAAATCAATGATGCCCAGGGTTTTATCGAGGTTAATGAAGTAATGCTCGCCAGTACTCAGAACATGTCAATCGGTGGTGAAATGGGAATGGAATTATTGACGCGATTGGCAGATTCAGGTATTCGCTTCAAGGTAAAAACTATTACAGATCCTGTTTCCATTGATCTTGAAGGGTGGCAGCGTTTAGGAATCCCAGAAGATTATGCTAAAAAACAGCAACAGTCTGTGAACGCATTGATCGAGATGGGTGCCGTTCCTACCTGGACCTGTACGCCTTACTTAGTAGGGTCAATACCACGTCTTGGAGATCATCTTGCCTGGGTTGAAACTTCCTGTGTCATTTTTGCCAACTCCTATTTCGGAGCCAGGACGAATAGGGAGATGGACATTTCAGCATTGGCAGCAGCCATTACAGGTAGAACACCCTATTACGGGTTGCATCTTGAAGAGAACCGGGAGGGACAACTTCTCGTAAATCTTGATGCAGAATTGAATACAACATCAGATTATGATGCCTTAGGAAACTACGTTGGAAAGATTGCAGGAACGAAAATCCCGGTATTCAAAAACATACAAAAGAATGTTTCAACTCAGGCTTTGATGCAATTAGGGGCAGCCCTCGCCACCACAGGGGCTGTTGCCCTTTTTCATATTTTTGATGTCACGCCAGAGGTTGTTTCGGATCCCTTTAAATATGGAAAAAAGAGTGTGAACGAGGAGATCACCATCAGCGATAAAGAGATGAAAGTCGCTTACCAAGGGTTAAACACCACTTCGAGGAATGATATCGATTTTGTTGCCCTCGGATGTCCCCACTATACCTTTGATAAGATAAGGGAGATCGCTTCTTTCCTTGAGGGGAAAAAGATCCGAGAAGGAATAGAAGTGTGGATTTGTACCTCCAAGACAGTTCGAGATCTGGTTTTGCGTAGCGGCGAGATCCAGGTCATCGAGCAGGCTGGAGCAAAGGTGGTGGTGGATACGTGTATGGTATTGGCTCCGGTAAAGCAAATGGGATTTCATGTGATGGCCACCGATTCAGCTAAAGCTCAATTTTATGTCTCCGGTTTTGGAATTGGGGTGCGGTTTGGAAATACTCAAAAATGTTTGCGGGCTGCTATGACAGGCAAATGGGGGGAATAACAGATCGATGATCTATCAAGGAAGGAGCATTTGCAGTGGTTCAGCCGATGGAGAAGCCTTAGTGACACAACAAGGGATCTCTTTTCTCGGTGGAGTCGATCCAGAGACGGGTATGATCACGGAAGTAGACCATGAACTCTATGGGGTGAAGTTAACAGGAAAGATATTGGTTCTTCCCGGACTTAAAGGATCTGCGGGTGCCATGTGGATCATTATTCGACTGGCTGCAAGAGGCATAGGGCCCAAAGCCGTCATAGTCTCGAAAGCAGATACCATTTTAATCGGCGCGGTGATCATGGGGGAAATTCCAACTATTGATTCACTATCTGTGGATCCTTTTAAAGCATTTAAGAGCGGTGATTGGTTAAAACTCGATGGAACAGAAGGGACGGTTCAATTGATAAGTTCGGGTTCCAGGAATCTTTAGGGATTGAACTTCAAGGTGGGCTCAAAAGCCGAGTCTTAAAAGAAGATGGGTATGTCTGGGGGCGAGAAAAAAATCCTATCTGTGACTTCGGCTTGTCACTCTGTCAATCATCTCTTCTTCAAATGGCTGGGTCCCCTTCTTCCTTTCATCATTCCTGCATTTAATCTGACCTACACTCAGGGCAGGAAGATTGGGATTTACCTACTATTTAATTTATGGTATATTAACTTCGCTTCAGGCCATTGGGCAGATCGCTATGGGCGAAGGAGGATGATATTCTCGTTTCTTTTGATTTCGTCCATGGCTGCCCTATTGATGGCTATCTCTCATTCTTTTTGGCTACTCCTTCTGCTGTGTGGGTTGGCGGGGGTAGGAGGAGGGCTCTATCATGCTTTGGCAGTCGGTTTCATCTCTATGATCAATCCAAAAGGAGGTGATGTTCAAACACAAAATGGCGATTCAAAAATGGCGAATTCGAGATGGGACTTTTCATTCAACCAATAGGAGGGAGGTTATGAAAAAATTATTTCCAGTTTTAGTGGCGGTTGTATGGGTAACGTTTTTCGCCGGAACAGTCTTTGCTCAGGATGTAGTTCGTTTGGGTTGCTCGATCTCCCTGACAGGGAAATTGACTTATGAGGGGAAGGCAACAAGGGATGGGTATGAGTTTTATAAAACTCTGATCAACAAAAAGGGAGGTCTCAATATTGGAGGGAAGAAATACAGGGTCGATATCAAATATTATGATGACGAGTCCAATGTCCAAACAAGCACCAAGCTAATTGAAAAGTTGATCGCGGAGGATAAGATCGATTTTATCCTCGGTCCTTACGGAAGCGGTCCCAGTTTTGCTACGAGCGCAATAACGGAAAAATATAAAAGGGTGATGATGCTTCCCATGGCAGCCAGTCCAGAGGTTTATGAGAGGGGATTCAAATATATGTTCGGGATGCTGGCGACAACCGACATCTATTTGAGAGATATTTTCTACTTGGCTGCCCAACAAACGCCCAAGCCTAAGATCGTGGCAGTCCTTTGGAAGAATGACCTTGCCAACAAAGGTTTATCGGACCCGATTTCCCAATTCTGTAAAGATAATGGCATGGATCTGGTCTATAACGAAAAATTTGCTGCAGGAGCATCCGACTTCTCGGCGGAGTTAACCGTGATCAAGGCCAAGAATCCCGATCTCCTTGTCTTTTTAAGCCAGTTGGAACAATTCATCATGGGTGTGAAACAGATCAAGGATATGAAGATCAATGCGAAGATGATCATAAATGGGATCGCAGTTCCACAACCTGACCTGGTCAAGTCCTTGGGGAAGGATGCCGAGTATATGGTCGGTCCAACCCATTGGTATCGGACCTATCGATTCAGAGACGACCTCTTCGGCGATTCAGAAAATTATGTCAAAGAGTTTAAACAGATGTTTGGGTACGAACCTGAGTACCATAACGTTGGTGCGAGCGCCGGAATTCAGGTTCTTGGGATCGCACTGGAGAAAGCCGGGGCTTTAGAGGTGGAAAAGGTTCGGACCGCGCTGGCCACGATGAGCGTAGATACCTTCTGGGGACCCATTCAGTTTGATGAGAAGGGAAAGATTAAGGGAAGAAAGATGCCTGTCGGACAGATTCTCAAGGGGAAATTCAACTTGGTCTATCCTTCGGAATCGGCAGAGACAAAGTTGGTCTGGCCGAAACCGGCCTGGTAACAGAATGTATCAGTTTTGAGGTTTGCCCTGAACCTTGAGATCAGGGCAAACCTCAAACATCGGAGGAGAACCTATGGTCGTTCTACAAAATATTGTCAATGGACTCCTATTGGGTGGACTCTATGCAGGTGTTGCCCTTGGCTTCTCCCTCGTGTGGGGGGTAATGAATGTGATCAACCTGGCCCATGGGGCCTTCATCATGATCGGGGCTTATGTGACATTCTGGATCTATTATTTTTTTAAAATCGATCCTTTTATTACCATCCCTTTCTCCATGGCATTCACATTTCTCTTAGGTTACCTCGTTCAGAAATACATTATCAATCTCGTTGTCAGAGCCCAGGTCTTCATGGTCTTTATCCTCACCTTCGGCATTGAAATCTTCTTAATGAACCTTTCCAACCTCATCTGCACGGCTGATTTTCGATCCGTTACACCCTCTTACTCCGGTGCAGGGATCAACCTCGGAGGAATACTCGTTCCCTACATCCGTTTGGCCATCTGTTTTATTGCCCTCTTTCTTACTTATCTTCTCAATCTCTTTTTAAACAAAACGAAAACTGGAAATGCCATCAAAGCGACGAGCCTCGATAAAGAGGCAGCCCAGCTGGTTGGAGTTCACATCGGGAAGATTTACACGATGACTTTTGCTCTAAGTGCTGCTGTTGCCGGTGCGGCAGGATCTCTAATAGCGATCATTGTTGCGATCAGTCCTTACATGGGGGGAGTCTATACATTCAAAGCCGCACTGATTGCTTGTTTGGGTGGATTAGGTTCAATACCTGGAGTCATTGCCGGAGGTTTGGTGGTGGGAATGGCGGAAACCATGGGCTCCCAATTCATCTCGCCTGGATATAAGGAGTTTATCGGATTTGTCCTGCTGGTCTTTATTCTGATTATGAGACCCGAAGGAATTATGGGAAAGAAATTTTTCGCAGTCATCAAACATTGAGAAGGGACAGGAGATGAGTAGAATTAAGTGGAAATGGATCAGTCTTGTGATTGGATGTGTTTTCCTGATCATGGCTCCCTTTTTTTTGAGCGCCTATTGGGTGAGAGTTCTGACCAGTGTCTTCATGTTTGCGGTCATGGCAGAGAGTTGGAACATCTTGGCTGGTTTCTGTGGTTACCCCTCCTTTGGCAATGCCGTCTTCTTTGGTCTGGGGGCTTACACCACCTGTATCTTGATGGTTAAACTTCATCAGCCCTTTTTGGTAGGGGTCATTGCAGGTGCAATTCTGTGCACCATCTATGCCATTGTATTAGGCTTTCCCATTTTGAGGTTGAAGGGGCACTATTTTGCTATCGCGACCTTGGGCTTGGCAGAGGCAACCAAAGAACTGGTGACCAATCTCGAAAAGATTACGAAGGGATCAGAAGGAATTTCCCTCCCAATTATTCCAGGGGATGTAAAGGTTATTTATGCCGCCTTCTACTTTGCTATGTTTGGGATTATGATCGTCACCATCCTTTTCACCTATTGGATGTCTAAGAGGCGATTGGGATACGCCTTTCAGGCGATTCGAGCCGATGAGGAGGCGGCATTGGTCACCGGGATTAATGCAGCATGGTACAAGACGATCGCTTGGTCAGCGAGCGCTTTTTTTACAGGTTTGGTCGGTGGCGTTTACGCTTATTGGACTGCCTTCATCAATCCTGAAGGAGTCTTCAATGTAGGGATCACTGTGAAGATGCTGCTCATGACCTTTCTCGGAGGCCCTGGAACTGTCTTTGGACCGATCGTTGGGGCTTTCATTTTTGAGTTTCTATCGGAATTGGTCTGGAGCCATTTCGTCAATGTCCATGCTGCCTTTCTAGGGGTTTTGATCGTCTTAGTGGTTATCTTCATGCCAGGGGGGGTCATGAAATTAATGAGGGGAAAACTTTCTTTATCCAAAATGTTGGCCAATATAAAGGAGAATCGAATTTGATGGAGATCTTATTAAAAGGAGAGAATGTAAGCAAATATTTTGGTGGGTTAGCCGCTCTCTCAGACTTGACCTTCCAGATTGAGAAGGGAGAGATCGTGGGACTCATCGGTCCAAATGGCGCTGGCAAGACGACACTGGTCAATGTGATCACAGGAGTCTACCCGGTATCCAAAGGAAAGATTCGGTTTAGAGAAGAGGATATCACCCATGCCAAACCCTACCATATCGGAAGGATGGGGGTCGCCAGGACCTTTCAGATTGTTAAGTCCTTCTCTGGAATGACGGTTAAGGAGAATGTCTTGATCGGAGCCCTGTTTGGAAAGTCGGGGATGAAGCGAACAACAAAAGAAGCGCTTAAGAAGGTGGAGGAAGTATTGGAATTTATCGGGCTCGAGAAGAAGAAGGATTTCCCGGTAGAAGAAACAACGATCCCTGACCGGAAGAGATTGGAATTGGCCAAGGCATTAGCCATGGAGCCAGACCTTCTCTTTCTTGACGAAGTGATGGCGGGCTTAAGACCGAAGGAGATGGAAGATGTGATGGGTTTGATTAAGGAGTTAAATCGAAACGGCATCACCATTCTGCTCATTGAACATGTCATGAAAGCGATTATGGGGATCTCGGACCGGGTCATCGTTCTCCATGAGGGAAGATTGATTGCTGGAGGGACTCCCGAGGAGATCTCAAAAGATGAGAAGGTGATCAAAGCTTACCTCGGTTCAAGGTATGCGAAGAGTAGGGAGGAGAGTGCCCATGCTTGAAGTAAAAGGGCTGGAGGCAGCCTACGGAGATATTAAAATATTATGGGGGATCGATATAGAGATAAAAGAGGGAGAAATTGTCTCCATTGTAGGATCGAATGGCGCTGGAAAGTCGACTTTAATTCGGACCATTTCTGGTTTGCATAAGCCTCTTCAAGGAGAAATTGTTTATGACGGGAGTCATATCACTCACCTTCTTCCTGGGGAGATTGTGATCAGAGGGATTTCCCAAGTTCCTGAGGGAAGAAAACTATTTGCAGGTATGACGGTCTATGAAAACCTGATGATGGGAGCTTACTCCCGGAACGATAGAAAAGTGATCGAGGAAGATCTCAATTTTGTCTTTCACCTCTTTCCCCGCCTATTTGAAAGGGGCACACAGCTTGCAGGTACTCTGAGCGGAGGGGAGCAGCAGATGTGCGCCATCGGACGGGCGCTGATGTCCCATCCCAAACTGCTTCTCATCGATGAGCTCTCCCTGGGTCTCTCACCTATCTTAGTGGAGAGTCTCATCGATGCCATTGAGCAGATTCATCGAAGGGGGGCAAGTATCCTCCTCGTCGAGCAAGACGTCCAGATCGCACTGGAGCATGCTGATCGGGGTTATGTCCTTGAAACGGGTCGGATCACCCTTTCCGGAAATGCAAAAGAAGTTCTGGATAGTCCTCAAGTCAAGAAGGCCTACCTCGGAATTTAATGGAAGCGCCTGAGATTGAATCCCTGACTCGAAGACCCAGATCGAACGGCGTCTCTTACAGATGGGCAATCCTTGGATTGATTACGTTGATCCATGTGATGAATGCCTATTCAGGTCAAAGCATCCAACCTCTTGCGCCATTTCTTCAATCCGATCTTCATCTCAAACACGTCCAGATTGGGATGTTGTCCTCGGTTTTTTTTCTGGGGGCCTTCTTCCTCTCCATCCCAATGGGTTTGTTAGTTGATCGGGTTGGAGTCTATTGGACAATGGCCATCGGTCAATTGATTATTGGATCATTCATCTTCTCCATTTCATTTGCTAAATCATTTTTGATGGTCTGTGGATCCCTTCTCTTAGCTGGGATGGGCCATGCTGCGATCAACCCCGCTACCGGGAAGGCCGTGATGTCCTGGTTTTCGATAAGGGGAAGGGCTACAGCAATGGGAGTTAAACAGATGGGGATTCCAATGGGAGGTGTACTGGCTGCTGCCACGCTGCCAGGTCTTGCCCTTGCTCTCGACTGGAGAAAGGCATTGATCATAGCTGGCACGATCTCTCTTCTCTCTGTTTTGCTGTGTCTCCTCTTTTATAGAGAACCTCATCTGGAAGAGAAACACGATAAACTTCAACCCCTTCGTTTTTCCTCATTGTTGGAGATCTTTAAAAACCGGAATCTGATGGTTTTAAGCTGTTTGGTTATTGTTTTTATGGGCCTTCAAATATCTCTCCAAACTTACCTCATCCTGTTTTGTAAAGAGAGACTACTCTTCTCTGTGATTACAGCAGGATATTTTCTTTCCCTCGCCCATTTGGGAGGAGTAGTTGGGAGGCTCACCTGGGGGCCTGTGAGTGATTTTTTCTTCAGAGGTCGAAGAAGGGTTGTCCTGATGATGATCGGAGGTCTCTCCTCTGCAATTTGTCTCTCTTTTGTCTTTCTTTCCCCTCAGTTTTCGACATGGTCAATGATAGTCTTAGTTTTTCTCTTCGGATTTTGTGCGATCGGATGGAATGGAATATATCTTACCTTGGTGGCTGAACTTGCTGGGAAAGATCGAGCTGGGATAGCCACAGGAGCCAGCCTTTCCATCGCATGGATTGGAATCTTCTTCGGTCCTCCCTTCTTTGGATATATCGTCGATCAGACACATTCCTATTCCTATGCCTGGCTCATCTTTTCCATCATGATCGGGTTAACCACGCTATGTATTGGATGGCTTCGTGAACCCACTCGGCATCTTACTGAGTAATTGAGAAGGAACTGTCTTAGGATAACCAGAGGAAGGAAGAGAAGATGAAACTGTTTGAATCTCTTAGGATCGGATCTTTGGAATTGAAGAACAGAATTGTGATGGCGCCCATGTCATGTAATCTGTGTCAAGATGGGTATGTGACAGATCGAATGGTTCGTTTTTATGAAGAGAGAGCAAAGGGGGGTGTGGGCCTTATTACCATCGGGGATGGAATTGTGGATACCCCCTTGGGAAATAACGTAAAGGAGAGCACAGCAATTGATGACGATAAGTATATTCCATTTCTCAGGAAGCTCACCGAGGCCCTAAAGGCCCATGGGGCGAAGATCTGCCTTCAACTTTCTCATGCGGGAAGAAGGGCTGGCCGAGTCTCAAAAACAGGATATTTGGATATCACTAAAGGGCTGATTCCCGTGGCACCATCCAGTATACCCCATCCTGTGGTGGGACAGGTCGTCCCAAAAGAACTTACTCAAGGCGAGATTAGGAAGATTATAGAGAAGTTCGGAGAGGCTTCACGGAGGGCTATTGAAGCTGGATTTGACTCGATTGGATTACACTGTGCTCACATGTACCTCTGTGGTCAATTTCTCTCACCCTGGGCGAACAAAAGAACAGATGAATATGGAGGGGATCTCGGAGGCCGGTTGAGATTTATTTTGGAGGTGGTTGAACGTATTAAAAGGGAGACAGGAAAAAAGTTTCCCCTGATTGTCCGAATGAATGGTGAGGAACCGGAAGGTGGAAACTCGACAGAAGAAATTCAAGAGATCGCCCGTCAATTTGAAAAAGCAGGCGTGGATGCAATCCATGTTTCTGTTGGTTTTGGTGCCCCTACGAAAACACCCGGTTTGATCCCTTCCGTCACGCCTATGAGAGCTCCTAAGGGATGTATCCTCCATCTTGTTGAAAACATTAAACGAGTAGTTTCTATCCCTATCATTGCCGTGAATAAGTTAGGAGATGTCTTCTTTGCGGAGAAGGTTCTCCAAGATGGCAAAGCCGATTTGATTGCCTTAGGAAGACCTCTTATAGCAGATCCTTTTTTACCTCTTAAAGCAGCTGAAGGGAGGTTTGATGATATTCGGCCTTGCATTTATTGTTGTAAAGGATGCCTCCAGAATGTCCTTGAAAAGGATGCGCCAGTAGCTTGTAGCGTTAATCCAGTGGCGGGCCGGGAGATGGAGGAAGGACCTATCATCCCAGCTGAGAAAAAAAAGAAAGTTTTGATTATAGGAGCAGGACCTGCTGGTATTCAGACTGCACTGACGGCAGCAATGAGGGGCCATCAAATTTATTTGGTGGAGAAGACTAAGCAACTGGGAGGTCAATTGCTTCTTGCGTCCCGACCACCTGGGAAAGGCGATATTGAGCCCTTTAGAAGGTATTTAATCAATGCGATCGAGAGATCAGGAGTGCATGTGGAGCTGGGCAGAGAAGTGACCCCTGAATGGATCAGTGAGATCCATCCAGATATAGCAATACTTGCAACTGGAAGTCATCCAATCCTTCCAAATATTCCTGGCCTCCAAAATAAAAAAGCCTTGACCGCAAAAGAGATTTTAGAAGGTTCGAAAATAGAGGGTGAGAAAATCCTCATCATCGGAGGAGGACAGGTCGGGTGTGAAGTAGCAGAGTTTTTAAGCGAGCAGGGTAAAGAAGTGACGATCGTTGAGATCCTGGAGGACATCGCTCGGGACATGGATCGTATCAATAGACTCCCTCTGATAATGTCTTTGGAGAATCATGGAGTTCGTATCATGAAGGAGACCGAGGTAAGTTCAATTACGGACCAAGGTGTCTGGGCCAATCGTTTTGGAGAGAGGAGTTTTCTCCCCATCGATAAAATCGTGATAGCAGTGGGTGCTGAACCCCGTTCAGAGGATGTGGAGGAGAGGATGAAGGAAAAAGTTCCTGAGGTTTATTGGATTGGAGATAAAGTAAAGGCGAGGGGTATTTTGGAGGCGGTTCAAGATGGATATGAGATCGCTAAAAAAATTTAAAAAAAGGGTTTTTCAAAGGGTTCGGAAGGAGAATCGATGTTTAAACGAAACAAATCTCAGGTATTGACAGGCGAACGGGAGGGCCTCCTGTCCCATTTGCTATTGCAGGAAGGGGATATTCCTGATGGGAAGCTTGCCATAACATGGGTGGATATCAAACCGGGTTCAGGTCAACGTCCCCACAAGCATTTTCCAGAACAGGTTTATGTCATTATAAAAGGGAAGGGGCGAATGAGAGTCGGTGACGAAGAACAAGAGGTGGTGAAAGGCGATCTCGTCTATATCCCCTCGAATGTAACCCATGGAATCAAAAATTTATTGGACGAGAAGCTGACCTATCTGTCCGCATCGACACCTGCGTTTAACATAAAAAATTTCTATGATACAGAGAAATGGTTAGTGTCAGAAGAGGCATAGAAGGACTTTTACCGAATCCAAACCCTTCTCGTCAAAGGAGAGAAAAGGTGGACAAAAAAGAAAATTTTTATGAATCGATAAGTGATGCTTTAGTCGATTTAGATGAGGAACAGGTGTTAACTCTGACGCAAAGAGGGTTAGAGCAAGGCTTAGTGTTTGCGGATTATTAATTTACCAAAATATGGTGACATTCCAACATTTTCTTAGCTAACATAAATCCATCGTAAGTCATTTATGCCCTTAAAACAATAGACGTATAGAGTTGCAATTG
>Ga0315278_10000211_pt1 | contig 52156 bp, 17 predicted proteins | sample YL17G06_0_MG_FD_203880 | JGI IMG/M metagenome (GOLD analysis project Ga0315278, IMG submission 203880) | Sediment microbial communities from Yellowstone Lake, YNP, Wyoming, USA - YL17G06_0 | ecosystem: Environmental > Aquatic > Freshwater > Lake > Sediment | place: USA: Wyoming | collected... | reverse complement strand
AGAGGCCGGCAGCATAGCTTCTCCCGCTTCGATGTGGGTGTGCGGGATTGGGGGAAAATCCAATGTGTCCTTCAACGCTAATCCGGTTATGGGGCTGTCGGGATTCTTTAATACTTCATCCATCAGCGATAGGAAATGATTGGCCATCCGTTGAATGGTACTTTTTTTGAAGAGGTCTACATTGTACTCGAATTTGACATCCAAAAACCCTTTCTGTTCATAAATGTATATGGCTAAATCAAATTTACTTTTATTGTAACCGAATACAAGGGGTTGTATCTCCAGGTTGCTGTCGTTCCACTCCTGCTCATCGCGGTTGACAGCGGCCATATCCAACACCACGTCGAAAATCGGGTGCCTGCTGATGTCCCGTGCGAGCCCCAGGTCGTTCACCAATTTATCGAAAGGATAGACCTGGTGATCAAATCCGTCCACTGAAACTTTTTTCACTTTTTCTAACAGGGAAAAGAAGGTATCGTCCTCGCCCAGGCGGGTTCTTAAGGCAAGGATATTAATATAAAATCCCACCTGTCCCTCCAATTCCACATGTTCGCGGCCGGCAGTAGGAACCCCAATAATGATATCCTGCTGATCGGTATAATGATAAAACAATGCATTAAGAATTGTAAGTATGGTCATAAAGAGCGTTGCCTGCTGCTTCTCTGCAATCGCCGCCAACTGCCCTGTCAGTGCTTCATCGATGAGAAGCGTAACGATCTCCCCGTTATAGGTCTGCAATTGCGGTCTCGGTTTATCGGCGGGCAAAACCAACTGGGGCAGCGGCCCCTTTAACTGTTCCAGCCAATATTGTTTATGCGCTGCCATCGCTTCTCTGTTTAACTGCCGGTTCTGCCAAACGGCAAAATCTTTATACTGGATTCTTAAGTGTTCTAACGAATGGGCGTCCCATCCCTTGAAATGGCGGTAAAAGGCCAGTACATCGCGAAACATAACAGCCATAGATAATGCGTCGCCAATGATGTGATGCATGGTAAATAGGAAATCATACTCATTTTCACCCAATTGAATAAGGGTTGCTCTCAACAATGGCCCCGTGGACAGGGAAAAAGAGGTTTCCAGTTCCGAATCCGCTAAATGCCGCACTTTGGCGTCTTGATCAGGGCTTTCTCTTAAGTCTACATAATCCGGGACAAATCCCGAGTTAGCGGGGTCCAATATCCTCTGTTTGGGTTCCCCTAAAACGGTGATAAAAACAGTCCTAAGGCTCTCATGCCGCTCAATTAATTTTTCAAAAATCTTCACCAGGATTTTTTTTTCCATTGCCCCCTTTACCCTGAAAGCGCCCCGCATATTAAAGGTCAACGATGCCTCTTCAAATTGGCTGAGTGTCCATACTCGTTTTTGGGCATGGGAGAGTTCGTAATATTCCCTTCGCTCTGCCAGATCAATTTCACAAAAAGTGTCTTTAATGGATTTATTTATGATGAGCGCCATTTTTTCAATAGTGGGGTTCCTGAAAACTTCTGCAACAGAGATTTTTATATCGAATTTACGGTGAATTTTTGCTATCAGGGATAATACATTTAAAGAGTTCCCACTTAACTGGAAAAAATTATCGCCGACGCCGATGGATGTTTGCAATTGAGACGAATGTCGTGCGTTTCGACCTAATATCTCAGACCACAACCTTACCAATTTTTTTTCTATTTCATTCCTGGGCCCCACATAACCGCCCAACTTTTTTGCTGCCGGCTCAGGTAATGCTCTGCGGTCGATTTTTCCGGAAGAGGTCAGCGGTATTTTATCCAAATGCACAAAATAGGATGGCGTCATATAATCCGGCAATTGCTTCAAAAGGAATTCTCGTAATTCCGATATTTTCGGTTCTCTATCGGAAACGATATAAGCGCATAAATACATATCCCCCCTTTTTTCTTCCCGCACCAGTACCACCGCATCTTTTATACCGGGATAATTCAATAAACGGTTCTCTATTTCTCCCAACTCCACCCGGTACCCTCTTATTTTTACTTGATGATCGATCCGTCCTAAAAATTCAATGTTCCCATCCGAAAGCCATCGGGCCATGTCGCCGGTTTTGTAATTAATATAGGTCTTATAGGACCTATGGGACCTATAAAACTTTTCTGCGGTTAATTCGGGCCGGTTCAAATACCCCCACGCCAATCCTGAACCGCCGATATACAATTCACCGGGTATTGCTATGGGCTGCAAATAATTATATTTATTCAAAATATAGAGTTCGATATTGGGCAATGGCCTGCCGATAGGAATACTCCCGTTGCCCCTCCATTCCGATAATGAATATTTGCTGGAGTATACTGTCCCTTCTGTCGGGCCATATATATTTTCCAATCCGATGCTTGCATTCAGGCCGCGGAACTTTTTTACAAACTCCGGTAACAATGCCTCTCCAGCTAAAAAGATATACTTCAGACTCGCTAATCGATTTATATTTTTGCTGTCCAATTGGTTTGCAAACGCATTAAACATGGACGGGACAAAATTGATATGAGAGACATGATGCCATTCGATCCATTCCATTATTACCCGCGGGTCTTTTTCACCATCCTTTTCCAATATCGCTAACCTTCCACCGCCCATATACCATCCGAATAATTCCGTCACCGATACATCGAAAATATACGATGTCTTTAACAGGTAGGTATCCGCTGGAGTGAAAGGGTATTGGTCTTGCATTGCAAATAGTAAGTTCACGACAGTACCATGTCCCACCATAACCCCTTTGGGTTTGCCTGTAGAACCGGAGGTGTAGATGATATAAGCGAGATTTGAATGATGAAGCCCCCGGCGGGGGCGCCCTTTTAAAATGAATGATGAATGATGAAGCCCGCGGCGCGGGCGCCCTTTTAGATGATTTGAATCATAAAGAATGGATTCCAAAACCACTTTCTCACCTTCCCACCTTCTCACCTTCTTACCTTCTAATTCGTTGGCGACAGCCAACAATTTCGCTCCGCTGTCCTTTAACATATAATCGATGCGTTCCTGGGGGTAAGCGGGATCGATGGGCATATAAGCGCCGCCGGCCTTTAAAATGCCAAAAATCCCAATGACCATTTCAAGGGAACGTTCCACCATAATACCCACAATATCATCCAACAGGACGCCTTTTTCAATTAACAACCCGCCCAATCGATCGGATTGCTCATTTAATTGGCGGTAGCTCAGACTGACAAGTCTGACAAGTCCGACAGGTCCGACCTGTCCGACGGAATTGGCTGCCCCTACAATGGCCATACTGTCGGGCGACTTTTCTGCCTGCTCCGCGAACAATTGGTGGATGGTTTTGTTTGTGGGGTATTCCGCCGCTGCGCTATTGAAATCATATAATATCCGGTTCTTTTCTTCGTCGGATATTATTTCTATTTGAGATAACGCCGTTTCCGGGTTTTCTAACATATTCTGTATGATTCCTTTAAAATGCCGCACCAAATTTTCAATGGGCTCTTTATCAAATAATTCCCGCTTGTAGGAAAATTTAACTTCAATCTCATTAAACAGCATAATGCCCACTGTTAAATCATAATGGGTCGTTTCCACCATGGAATATGAATTAATCGATAATGAGTTGCCTTCGCTTTCCGGGATCAGGCGGTTATCCAGCGGATAATTCTCTATTGCCACAATGGTATCGAACAACGATCCGCCGCCGCCCAAGCTGCTGTAACTTTGGATATCCACCAACGGTGTATGCTCAAATTCTTCCCGTTTCCGCAATAGGTTTTCTATTGCGGGTATCACATCGATTATTTTAGCCCCGGGTGCAGCTTGAACCCTCAACGGAATGGTGTTGATGAACAAACCCACCATATCCTCAATCCCTTTTATATCAGCGGACCTTCCGGACACGGTGGTACCGAAAACAACATCCTCGCTGCCGCAATATTTTTGCAGCAATATCCCCCAGGCAGTGTAGAAAATCGAGGCCAATGTGACCCGGTTATTTTTGACAAAAGCATCCAGCTTACTTTTTAAATCCTCTTCCAAAATAATCGAGTAATCTTCCACCCCGCTTGTTTCTTCTATTCTCCTTTTTATGGGCAGTTCCGTCGACGTTTCTACGCCGGCTAAATATTCTCTCCAGAACTGTTCTTGTTTATTTCTATCCTGGATTTGAGCCCACCTGACAAATTCGTTAAAGGGAGTTTTCACGAGACATTTTCGCGATCGCCTGTTATGAAGTAACTCATGATAGGCCTTAAAAAATTCTTTCAAAATGATCCCGGTACTCCACCCGTCATATAAAATATGATGGCTGCTGATAATAATCACATATTTATCTTCTTCGATTTTACATAAGGTCACCCTGAAAGGGACTTCATTCAAATCGAATTTCTCCTGCGCATCTTTTCGCTTTATCTCCTCCAGTCGTTCTTTCCTTTCACCGGCATCAGCGCCCGAAAGGTCGGTATAACGCGGTTGAAATTTATGTTCTTTTAAAACCAGTTGAAGCGGTTTATCAACCTTCTCCCAGCGAAACGCCACTCGCAGCATCTCATTGGTTTCGATGACAACATTCCAGGCTTTTTCAAAATGCGGCGCATCGATTTCCCCGGACATTTCCAGGCTTAATTGCTCAAAATAAAGTTCACTCTGGGGGTCCTGTAAATAGTGAAACAGCATCCCCTCCTGCACGGGGGTTAACGCGAGGATGTTAGCGATACGTTTGGGATTTAAATTTTCCATGTTATGCCTCTAATATTAACGATATTTATTCCTACTCCGATCATCAATGCGGCGGGTGGCGGCGCGACGGTCGGCGTATGGTCGGCGGTACTAAAAAATTTCCCTGGATTTACATCACCAGTGCATAACCGATCTTGAGAAAAAAGGTGCGGTTGGCCTGGGTAAGCGGAGTATGAAGATATCCGTAATGGTCGTCGGAATAACCTAAAAACAACATGGTTTGAGGGTTGATCGTATATGAGAATAAGATTTTGGTAAAGAGATGTTTGAATTTCGGGTCGATGGCAAAAAGATAGTTTTCGGCATTGTAGTTGTAATTTACATATTGCAGGTTTGTGTTCAGGTATGCACGCCGGCTGAATTGGTAAATGAATTTGAAATTAGTGACATTGGCCGTATATAAACGTTTGGACTCAACTTGCATGCGCTCAAAGGCATGATTCAGATCGATGGATATGTGGCGGCCTATTTTGTATGTCAGGGATGGATTAATCAAAATCCGTTGGGCCTGTCGAATGTTGTCGAAATCGATGTATTCCCCGATAATTGCATACAAATTGGTGTGCAATTTTCCTGTGGGAATTAATGCGATGGTGGCTTCTACATTGTTGACAGCGAATATTTTTCCCATAAAGAACTGTTTTCCGAGGCTTCCTATCACGGTCGCACTGGACTGTAAGGGACCATTATAAACCAGGGTGAATTTTACCGCTTTGTTAAGAAGATTGTCGTTTTGATCGGTTTCATATTGGAATGAGGACCCGACGCTAAAAACGTTGTACCAGTATCCGGGGTTGTGGAGAAATGAATAGCTAACTCCACCGCCCATTTGCCTGTACCCAGTCTGGGTAATAAATCCCAGGTCCGCACGGAAGCCGGGTGAGATTTGCTTGTACAGTGTGTAAAATTCAATATTGCGGCTCATATGCTTGTAATTCACATCGAAAGCGGTTCCTTCGATTTTTTCAGTAGACTGGCCAAACTTGCTTGCTACCTGGTCGGGGTAACGGGTCCGGGAAGCCAGGAATTGGACCTGCAACTGATCGCTGATGCTGAGCCAGATGTCGGCGTCGATGCCCGCCACCCGGTTATAATAGTCCTCTCCTTCACGGTCTGTTACCAGTACTCCCAGGCCGGAGGTTTTTCCCATGTCCCTACGGTACCGCGCCACTGTGGCGATGCTTTTCATGCCCAGGGAAGTCGATTGTGTTTGCGTGGCAGAAGGGAAATAGAGATTGGTTAAATTGTCCTGGACCGAATAGAACCCGATCGAATTGGCGCCCTCTTTGCCGGTTAATTTAACTCCCCAATAGGGGTCTGCCAGGGTACGGGTGTAAACGATGGGTAAAGGGGTATTGAATACATTGGCGCCTTCAAGGAAAAAGGAACGTTTCTCCGCGTAATAGAGAGCAAACTGGGTGTTGATGTCCAACTGGGCAGCGTCTGCTTCAACATTGGAGAAATCGGGATCGATAGCGGCTCCCAAAGCCATATTTGGGGTGAAACTCCACCGGGCTGTGAGTCCAGGTTGTACTACATCGCTATCACCCTTTTTAACAAATTTGCCATCAGGGAAGTCGTCACGCTCTTGCGTGTATATTGCCGTAAGTGTTGGGTCAAACTCGATGTTTTTCCCGACCTTGATGTCTTTGAAGCCGATCATTTCTTCACCCTGGCACACGAAACAGGGGGTGTTGCGGTCAAATGTGACCAATCTCAGTCCATGCCGGACATCCCTGGGGTAGCTGCGAGCAATGTCAAAGAACCATGTCTGCTCCCCTTTTGTCCTCGGGAAGCGCAGCGAACTAAAAGGAATGGCCATTTCGACATTATAACCGGTTTTTGTGATCTGCCCGGCAGAAGCCCAGATGGCATCCCATTCGATGTAAGATTCGGTGGTGGTTTCGCTGAAATCGGCCTGCACTCCCAGGGGGTTGCAAAACAAATTGAACCTGCGACGCCTATCATTAAATGGGTCTAATAATAGCGCAACGTAGTCATCCGAATATAACTTATCCCGGTCCGAGAGCGGGGCGCGGATGTTAGAGGGATTTGGGTCATAGCAGATAAATCCGACATTCAGATGGGTTTTGGTGGTATATATAAAGACTTCAGTACGAACCGGGGCAGCTATGTTTTCCCCGGGGCTTACTTCATACTTCAATTCCAATTTCAGGGCATCTTTCCAGGAGACTTCATCAAGCACCCCATCCACTCGAATTTTGCTGTCCAGCATAGGGACGCGATGGGGCGTTTTTTCCAAAACTTCAGAATTGCCCGCACTTTGAGGGGGCAGCGCGGCGCTTGTTAATCCGCGAAAAAGCATTAATAGGCTAAATAAGACGAGAGCAATATGAAATGCCCTGTTTCCATGTGTGTTTGTTATCATCTTCATTCTCCTCGATTTTAAAATTTCCTTTATTTACTTTTAAACGTTTCCCTTTGTTCGTCATCTTGGAGGCCTGATAAATCATAATATCCGGTTCCACTGGATGCTTCTTAAAATCATTTGCACCGGTTTTTCGGCCTCTTCCCAGGAAGGGCTTAAATAATTTTCAGGCAGGCTCCCGCCCCGGTTTAAAATGCAAACAAAAATAAATGGATCAAATATAGAAACATGAGTGTCTTATCCTTATCCAGGATAAAAGTGATTCCTCTACAATTGAAGCGAAATTTTCACATTTTCACGACTGTATAGATGAATGATTTCCGGGGGTCGCTTTGGGATATTTAAGGTTATATTTTAACACAAACCAGGGGGATACTGCAATAGGAACGGAATAAAAAAAAGCAATTCTCATTTTGACCTCTAAAATAGAAATTTTAATTTTGGCAGACGCGGGGGCCGCCGATTTGGGATAACCGGGCGTCCGGGGTCTGCGCAATAGATCCCAGGATACCCACTAAATCTTGTTTCATCCGGTCGATGGTTTCCTGTTTGAAAATGTCGGCATTGTAAAGGAAAAGAATATTAATCGCATCGCCAAGTTCCGTTGCCTGGAAAAGGATATCGTAAAGGGCGCTGTTGGCTTCCAGGGGATAATAAGAGAGACTGATTTTTTCAGTGCGGATGTTGGATACTTCCATATTATTGTTATTAAAAACAAACACGCTGGAGAAAAACGGGTTGCGCCCGGAATCCTCTTGATAATCCAAACTTTCCACCAACAGTTCATAGGGAAATTCCTGGTGATTAAACGCCGCAATCGTGCTTTCCTTGACTTCCCGGAGGTATTTCTTAAAGGGTTTCTCCGGTTGGGGTTGACTGCGAAAGGCAAGATCATTGGCAAATTTACCCAATATTCCCTGCAACCCGGGATAAGCCCGGTTTGCCGTGCGAATTCCCATAACGATATCTTCACTGCCGGTATATCGATGAAGCAAGATATTGTATGCGGCAAGCCAGATCATAAACATGGTGGCGCCGGCGTCCCTGGAGAGGTTTCTTAATTGGAGAACCATGTCCCGTTCAACGTTTGTCCATGAATTCCTGCCTTTAAAACTGCGGACTTTCGGGCGCGGGAAATCCGCGGGCAGGATAAGGGGCTGCGCCGGGACAGGCGTGTTTAATTGCTCCAACCAGTAGGCCCCGGACTCATTGGATTTTCCTGCTTGTACCCGGTCAGCCATCCATTGACAATAATCTTTATACCCGATACTTACCGGCGGCAATTCTTTCCCGGAGTAAATATCCACGAAATCTCGAAATAACAACCGTGCGGAAGTTCCATCCGTAACGATATGATGGGTATCCAAAACCAGGATGTTTTTCCCTTCTTCCAGGTGAATTAACGAAACCCTCAGCAGCGGCGCCCGACTGAGATCGAATGGAGTAATAATACTTATCAAATCAGGCAACTTTTTTTCGGAAGATTCATAATAGTTCACCTGGAAATCGACCTGCGCATGGACCTGGATCATAATTTGTCCGTCGATCTTATGAAATGAAGTCCTGTAGATATCGTGCCGCGCGATTATTTTGACAAAAGCGGCTTCCAGTTTCTCCCGGTCCGGCTGAAACGGCAATACCACGGGAGTGGCGATATTGAGGATGTTTGTATCCGGTTCCAGGTAATGGAGAATGTAAATGCGTTTCTGTCCCAGGGAACAGGGATAATAATCTTTTTTCCCCGCCAGGGGGATAACAACATGGACATCCTTTCGTTCATTTTCAGCGATATACCCGGCCAGTTCTTCAATGGTGGGACCGGCAAAAAAGACGGCGATAGGAATCTTTATTTCCAGTGCCTTGTGAATTTTAGAACTGACGGTCATGGCTTTTAGCGAGTCGCCGCCCAGTTCGAAGAAGTCATCTTTTACCCCGATGGTTTCAAGACCGAAAATATCCTGCCAGACGCGGGCGATATTTTCTTCGGTTTTATTTCGCGGGGCGATATAATCGGTTCTCATTTGGGGCCGTTTTAAAATAATTTTGGGGGTTTCCACCCGGTTGGCGAGAGATTCCTGGAATCCCATGGCGGTTTGATGGGTATTCAAATGTTCCAGTAAGAAAGACAATTCTTCACTACTCACCAGCGCCTGTGAAACCTTTGTATTCATGATACGAATAAAGGCTTCTATTCCTTCCTGGGGCTGCATGGAATTTTTCATGATGGCGCCCAGATCATGTTTCATTTCCGGGGCAAGCTTTTTGAGGGAATCCACGAGCCCGCCCGTCCCGGCCCATCCACACCAATCGATGGCAACCGTACGCCGCCCGGGGCGGGATTGCCGGAAATGGGCAAACGCATCCTGGAATGCGCTGGCGGCAGTATACGCCACCTGGCCGATGGGCCCGAATATCCCGGCTAACGATGAGCATATGACAAAAAAATCCAGGGGCCCCCGATCTGCAAATATTTTATCCAATACAAACGTCCCTTGTATTTTGGGACGCCAGACCGTTTCAGTGATTTCTTTGCTGCGCCGGTCGATCAGCGTACCGTCCGGGGTATAAGCGGAATGGATGACGCCGTTAATGGGGCCGAAACGCGCTTCTGCTTTTTCTACGGCGGCCCTCATGGCGCTTTCCTCCGAAACGTCCACGACTTCCACCATGAATTCCACGCCGCGCCCCTCGAACTCCTTTATCTTACGTATGCGCTGCGCGGTTATATCATAGGGGTCGGTATTTTCCCGGAGATATTTTTCCCATTGGTCCGCGGGCATAAGTCCGCCCCTGGAGGTCAGTATCAACTTTGCATCGTATTGCCGGGATAAATAATCGGCCATGATGAGGCCCACGCCGCCAAGACCACCGGTGATGAGATAAACCCCGTTTTTCTTGAAAGAGGGAATGGGATTTTTTGGGGTTTCCAGCGGCGCGGGTTCAAAACACTGCGCCAACCGCCGGTCGCCGCGGTAAGCAATCACCTGGTCCCGGGTTTGGGGGGATAAAAACTCCTCCTTTAATTGTTCAACCAGTCGGGCTTCGGCATTACTCCCGGGTTCGGGAAGCCGCACATCCACAACCCGGCATTTGATATTGGGATACTCCTGGGGTATAATTTTTACCGGTCCTAAAATCGTGGCTTTTTCCGGGTATTCCAGGGGCTCCCCGGCCGCGCTTTGCGTCCCGTTGGCAACGACTTCCAGTTGAATTGCGGAAGAAATTCCCTGACGCCCGATGGCCCGGGCTATATTAAGTAAACTGTGATAGCCGTGATCCTGCACGGTTTCATGCCACTCCGCGGCGGTTTCCGCGGGATTTTTTTCGGATAGGTTTCCCAGGTGGATAATCGTGGCCGGCGCCCCGTTATTATTTTTCAGTTCCTTGAACAACGCATGGTAATGGGCGCCGTCGCAAAAATCTATGTTATAGCGGTTATAACCGATCTCCCGGTATGTCCCGGAATGTTGGACCAAAATGACGGGGCGTCCATCCGCCTGGAGTTCTTTCACGAGCTTATCTCCCCGGTTCTCCCTGTCCATAAATACCATCCAGGGTTTTTTAAGGCTTTCCGCATCCGGCTCGTTAGGGGAAAGTACAGTGGTTTTCCATGAAGGGACATAAAACCACTCCGCGATATTGGGTCTTTTGCCCCTGCTTTTCCCGGACAGCAGTTGGATCAACATTTTCGAGGGATCGGCCGCGCGCCAATAATATTGGGGTTCGAAAGGGTAACCGGGCAGCGAAACCCTGCTCCGTTTTTCATCGCCGTAAAAGGCGTCCCAATGGATCGACCTGCCGTAGGTCCATAATTGCGCGACGCGGTTCAGCAGGAAATAATCATCCGCGGCGGGATCTTTATGATGGCGCACCATGGTGTTAACAAGGATATCGGGTTGTTTCCCGGAATCTTTATAATAATTGGCAAAATTGGCCAACATGGTTCCCGGACCGACTTCCAGGTAGATGCAATAAGGGGTTTCAAAGAGTGTGTTCAGCGCCTGGGAAAACCGGACGGGCCCGCGCAACTGGCGGGTAAAATAGGAAGGATCAAGGGCGTCCCGGACCGTCATCCAGGCGCCGGTGAGGCCGGAGACAAAGGGAATGGTGGGTTTATTAAAGGTGATTTTTTCCAGTTCCCTGCCCAATTCGGGAAGGATGGGGTCCATGACGGGAGAATGTCCGCCGCAGGCGGCCCTGTACCTGACGGAATTTATGTTTTTTTCATTGAATTCTTTTTCAATGGCGTCGACGGCGTCCGCGGCGCCGGACAAAAGGCAGAGTTCATCGGTGTTGACCCCGCCGATATAAAGCCCGGGTTTCAGCAAGGGGAGCAGTTCCGCTTCGGAAAGCGACACACTGAGCATATTGCCGGCCGGCGCTTTCTCCATTATCTCGCCGCGCTTCATGAGCACTTTCAGCGCATCTTCCATGGAAAATACCCCGGCCAGACAGGATACGATATATTCGCCGAAACTGTACCCGATCATGGCGTGGGGCGTGAATCCCCACCGCATCAATAGACGGGAATAGGCATACTCGAAAATGAACTTCACCGGCTGGGTGTAATAAAACCGGTGGATCCTGGTTTCCGCTTCTTTCATCTGCTGTTCATCCCGCGGATAGAGGATGTATTTGATATCTTCGCCGATAAGCGCTGTTAAATATTCAAAACATCGATCGATATCCCCGCGAAAGGTTTCTTCTTTTTTGTAGAGATCGAGTCCCATGTTAATATACTCGGACCCCTGCCCGGAAAACATAAAAACGATGGGTCTTTCTCTTTCACGGGCCAGGAAGGGCTGGATGGGGGCGGTTTCGGGCGTGGAGAGAAGTTTTATCGCTTCTTCGATATTCGAACAAACGAACGCCCTGCGGTACGGGAAAGCGGTTCTTCCTTCCTGCAATGTATAGGCCACATCGGCAAGATTCACAGCGGGATTTTCTTTTAAATAGTGAAGGAGGTTTTGCGTCATTTTATCCAGGGCGGTGGGGGTTTTGGCGGAGAGGGGCAGGATGTAATAATCCCGACCGCGACAAGAAATATCCGCTTCGTCCTGGGGCGGCGCTTCCTGGAGGATGACATGGGCATTGGTCCCGCCCAGTCCAAGTGCGTTTACCCCGGCGCGCAGGGGGTAGGTTTCGTTTCTCCACTCTTTAAGTTCCGTGACTACATAAAACGGGCTGTTTTCAAAATCGATTTTCGGATTTGGGGTTTTAAAGTTAATGTTAGGTGGAATCATCCGGTGTTTGATGGCCAGTACGGTTTTGATAAAACTGGCGACGCCGGCGGCGCAGTCACAGTGACCGATATTGGGTTTAACCGATCCGATGCCGCAATAATTTCCTTTTTTACGGTAAAAAGAACGACGCAGCGCTTCCACTTCCACGGGGTCGCCCAGCGGCGTGGCGGAACCGTGGCATTCCACGAACATAATACTTTCCGTCTCCACTTCGGCGGTTCGGTACACCTCTTTAAGCAATGCTTCCTGGCCTTTTATACTGGAAGCGGTATAGCCGATTTTCCGGTTCCCGTCATTATTGATGGCGCTTCCTTTAATGACGACATAGATATGGTCTCTATCGCGGATGGCGTCTTCCAGGGGTTTCAGGACGACGACCCCGACGCCGCTCCCGCTTACCAGGCCTTTGGCTTCAGCGTCAAATGACCGTGTATGGCCATCGGGAGAAGAGATCATTCCTTCGCTGTAGATATACCCCCTCTTCTGGGGCAGCATGACGGTAACTCCGCCGGCTAAAGCGATGTCGCATTCGCCGCTCAACACCGCCTGGTACCCGAGATGTATGGCCACCAACGACGTGGAACAAGCGGAATAAAGCGTATAACTGGGGCCCCTGAGGTTAAACATGTAAGAAATTCGCATGGCAAGATGATCTTTGGTTCCCAAAATACCTGCCGTCATGCTGTCCACATTACCAAGATTGCCGGCCAATGCGACATTGAGTTCCCAGGTCATATCGGTCCGCGCGCCCGCATAAACCCCGATTAATCCTTCATAAATGGAAGGCGTATACCCGGCGTCTTCCAACGCCAGCCAGGCGCACTCATGGAAAAAACGCATCTGGGGATGCATTACATTGGTTTCCGAAGGCGTGTATCCAAAAAATGCGGCGTCGAAATACTCGATATCGTCGAGGGCGCCAAATACTTTTACATAGTTGGGATTCTTCAACATTTTGGGATCGACTCCCTCTTTTTCCAGTTCTTCGTCGGTAAAAAAAGTAGTGCATTCTCTCCCGTTTTTGATATTCTCCCAGAACTCTTCAAGATTCCGGGCGCCGGGGAACCTCCCCGACATCCCGATTACCGCCACTTCAAGTCCTGTTTCAAGATTATTTTTATGATTTTGTTTCAAATGGGTCATGTTAATCCTCTTATTTAGTTAATTTATATATCCGGGCGCGGTGCGCCCTTCTCTGACTTTATCCCGGCGCTCCCGCATCTTGTTCTTTCCCCTTGCTTTTACTTCCATTCGCTCCCCGTCGCCGGCGTCCTCACTATCTCCCGCTCCCGGGGCGGAGGAGTTCGACAGGATAGTCTTTTCCAGGTATTGGGCCAGGGCGGAAACGGTAGAGTGTTCAAACATAACCAGCGCCGGTATGTCCTGCTTGAATACGTCTATCAATTTCAAGTTTACCTGGATTATTCCCAATGAATTGCCCCCCAGGTCGAAAAAGTTGTCGTTGATTCCTACTTTATCCCTGTTGAGAATCTCTTTCCAGATTCCGGCCACCCGGGTTTCTATATCGGTGCGCGGCGCGACATATTCGGTTTCCTGCCCCGGTTCAAACTCGATTAGCCCCAACACTTTCCGGTCTATTTTGCCGGAAGGTGTGAGAGGGAGTTTTTCCAATTGGACAAACCGCGTAGGTACCATATAATGAGGTAGTTCCCTGACCAATGCTTCTTTAAAATCCGACTGACCGAGATCATGCCGGGCCACTATAAACGCGCAGAGAACTAATTCGCCCTTTTCATTGGCCCCGGCCGCGACAACGGCTTCTTTGATATCTTTATGTTTCAACAGGACGCTTTCGATTTCACCCACTTCGATGCGTATGCCATTGAGTTGTACCTGTTGATCGATACGGCCCAGGAATTCGATGTTGCCATTGGGCAGCCATCGCGCTAAATCGCCGGTTTTGTAAACCAGGGGGGCTTTTTTGAAAAACCGCCCCCCTGGACCCCCTGAAAAACTTTTGATAAACTTTTCCGCGGTTAGTTCGGGCCGGTTTAAATAACCCCTGGCTAACGCGACGCCGGCAATACATAATTGCCCTACCACACCGATGGGAACCGGCTGTAAATTTTGGTCAACGATGTAAAGTTCGACATTATCGATGGGTTTACCTATGGGAACTATTTCCACGGGCCCATCCGATGCACAGTCGAAATAAGAAACATCGATCGATGCTTCGGTGGGACCGTACAGGTTATGCAAGCGAGTTCCATTGGCGGCGTAAAGCAGGCGGTTGAACCTGTTCACCAGTATAGGCGTCAGGGTTTCACCACTGGCAAATACATGTTTCAACGTCGCCGCTTCTTTCACACGTCCCGTGGTTTCAATAAAATCCAGGAAAGGCGCCATTGGGGTGGGGGTAAAATGTATCATGGTGACTCTACCCGCTTTCACTCCATCCACGATGTCCTGGGGTTTGTCGCCCTGGGTGGGGGGCAAGATATAAAGGGATGCGCCCCCAAACATCCACCAGAATAATTCCCACATGGACACATCGAAGATAACGGGGGTTCTTTGAAGGATCACGTCGCTCTCATCCAGCGAATAGGTACGCTGCATCCAGTAGAGCCTGTTGACCAAACCCACATGGTCCAGGACAGCGCCCTTGGGATTCCCCGTGCTTCCCGAGGTATAAAAGATAGCGGCGGCGGAAGTTAGTTCCACTGGGCGGTTGCCGCCATCTCCCATATAACAATTCTCATCGGTAACATCGATCAATATCGGATTCTTAACGGCCGCCGGGAATTTCCGGGTATTATCCGTTAACACCGCCTGCATTTCACTATCCCTGCAAATAAAGTCGAGACGTTTGTCCGGGTACGTTACCGATAACGCCAGGTAAGCGCAGCCGGCTTTCAAAACGGCATAAATTCCGACAATCATTTCGATCGATCGCGAAGCCATAACCCCCACGATGTCCCCGGGTTTGACCCCTTTTTCCCATAAATAGGCGGCCAACCGGTTGGATTTCTCATTCATTTCACGATAGGTGATTTGTTTGGAAAGTAAGAGTGAAGAACCTGAAACGGCGATATTACCGGGGGTCTTTTCCACCTGCTGCTGGAACAATTGGTGGAGAGTTTTTCCCACGGGAAACTCCGCCGCCGTATTATTAAATTCATATAGAATCCGGCGAGTTTCTTCTTCGGTTAACTCCACGGCCTGCGATTCAGCGGGGATGGATAATTCCTTCATTTCAAGGGCTTTACCCGCCGTCGATCCCGATTGAAGGCGGTCTAACATTTCTCCCGGTATATAAAGTATATCCCTGGCTGTAGAGGTAGGTTCGGGCAACGCCTTGCGGTCGATTTTGCCATTGGCGGTCAACGGCAGTGTTTCCATCGCTGCAAAATGCGAAGGGATCATGTAATCCGGCAGTACCCCGGACAGGCGTCGTTTTAATTCCATGGCGCCGGGGATATTCATTTTCCCTTCTTTCCCGGTAATATAGGCGCAGAGATATTTTTTTCCTTCACGGTCCGCCCTGTCTATCACCACCGCTTCTTTAATCCCCGCAAGCCGCGCCAGTTGATTCTCGATTTCTCCCAATTCAATGCGAAAGCCCCGTATTTTAACCTGGTGATCGATGCGGCCCAGGAATTCGATGTTGCCGTCCGGCAACCACCGCGCCAGGTCGCCGGTTTTGTACAAAATATAGGTCTTATAGGACCTATAGTACCTATATTCGACAAATTTTTCCGCGGTTAGTTCCGGGCGGTTTAAATAACCCTGGCCTACCCCTATTCCGGAAACGCAGAGTTCGCCTTTAACGCCCACGGGACATAAATTCATGTACTCATCGACGATATATATATCGAAGTTCTGAACCGGCTTTCCCAGGGGAATACGCTCCATACCCGGGTCGCCCTCCATCACAAAATGGGTGATATCATCCGACGCTTCGGTGGGACCATAGGCATTGACCATTTTTATCCCCGGGAACTGCTTAAACCAACGTGCTGCCAGCGAAGGTTTCACTTCTTCGCCGGTAACCAGGAGATAATCCAAAGGCAAGTCTTGTCGTGTTCCGACCGCATCCAACATTACGGATAGATACGAGGGAACCACCTCTAAAATGGCGACCCGGTCTTCGCTAAGCCGGTCGATGAATCTCACCGGGTCAAACGCCAGGGAATCGGGGTAAATAACGGTTATTCCCCCCCGGACCAGGGCCGTAAAAAACTGCCACACCGAGATGTCGAACGTGTGCGAAGCATTCTGGGCAATGATGCTTTTAGCCGTTATGTGCAGGGTGTTAATTTTTGCCTGGATATGATTCATCATACCGATATGTTCTACCATTGCGCCTTTGGGTTTCCCGGTGGTCCCGGAAGTGTAGATGATGTAAGAAAGATTAGCATCAACAGGGGGGCTTTTTTGTAAAATCGCCCCCCTTGACCCCCCAAAAAACTTTTTATCAATCAAAACCAAAGCATTACTGTCTTTCAACATATAATCGATGCGTTCTTGCGGGTACCCGGGATCGATAGGCATGTACGCCCCCCCTGCTTTCCATATCCCCAATATCCCGACGACCATTTCAATGGACCGCTCCAGCATGACGCCGACAATATCGCCGGGCAGGACGCTTTTTTCGATTAATAACCCGGCTACTCGATCGGATTGTCCGTTTAATTGGCGGTAGGTTAGGTTGACCGGTCCGACATGTCCGACCGGTCCGACGGGTCGGACAGAATCGCCAGAAACCGCAATGCGGTCCGGCGCGCTGCACGCATGATCTTCAATATACCGGTAAATGAATTTATCCCGCGGAAAATTCACCTTATTATTATTAAAATCTTCCACTATCTGCTTCTTCTCGCCTTCGGTTAACAATTCAACCTGGGAAATCGGGCGATTAACATCCACAAGGGCGCTTTGCAGCGCCGCTGCATAATGAGAAACAATTCCCCGGATGGCGGCCCCCCCGTACAATTGCGGGTTGTATTCCATTATTCCTTCAATGGACTCCCCTGTGTTTCTAAAAGAAACAATCATGTTCTGCTTGATCCGGTTCAAATAACTCCGTTGGTGGATGCCCTCCAGCAGGATAGATAGATCGAATAATTGGAACTCATCGACGGCCCCGGTCCCGGGCAAATTTAACTTGTAAATAAGGGTCTCTATCGGGTAATTCTGGTTTTGGTTGGCTTCCAGGATAGTCTGTCCCACCTGCAGCAGTAAATCTTTGACTGTCATTGGACCGGTTACCGTATTCCGTAAAGCAAGGACCGTATTGATTAATTCCCCCTCCACTTCCTGCCTGTAGGTGGGGACCCCAACGATAATGTCGGTATTACCGGTGTAACGGTTCAATAGGATTAGCCAGCCCGCGGTCAATAAGATGTGCAAACGGACCTCCGATTTGTTGCTGATTTTCACCAGGTTGGCGTAAACAGCGCCGTTTAATTGGAAAGAAAAAGCGTCCGGAGAGGCGGAGGCGGAGGCGGGGCCGCCGTCTACCTTCATGGAATCATACGGAAAAGCGGTTTTCACCGGCCCGCCGGAAAGTTTGGACAGCCAGTAATCCCTTTCCTTTATGTTTTGTCCAGCGGCAATGGACCGGATGGTCCGCAGTCTCGGTTCATTTTCGTAATTCATAGCTTCCTCCTTTCAATTTAATTTTAAAATCCCCAATCCCCATTATCGCCGGGAATCGTTTGTCCAAAAACAATTTTTTTTACTCGTTTGTTTTCATCGATGGGAAGAGCGTTATTGTTCTTTACCCCTAAAAATTCCACCAACGAGGGCGCCGCATGGGTATGAAGTTTTTTCCACCGTTCATCGGCGCTGTGAATTTCACGCAGCGAATATGGATTTGGAATGCCCAGCTTATTACAGTGTTCGACAAAACGATTCAAGCGTCGATAGGTCTCATCCCTGGTGGGCGGCATATCCAGTATCCAGGTTTTAAGCATCAGCATTTGATCGGTTTCAGGCGGATACAAAAGTTGAGCCCGGTTATCCCCGGCCCAGGCGTCCGATTGCACCTGGCCGGTTAAATAATAATAAAAGGGATTGCAATCGGTTTCGTAAAGCTCGTCTTTCATTTCCTCCACCAGGTCCAGCGTCTGTTGGAAATCCGCTTCGGTTTCCCCGGGATGGCCGATAACCCAATATGTCGTCGTTTTAATCCCGGCGAGGGCCAACGCCGTTACCGCGTTTTTCATTTGCCGTGGGGTTATCTTTTTGCCCATTGCCTCCAGGATACGGGGGGAGCCGCTTTCCAATCCCAGCCGCGCCCGGTAAAATCCACCCCGCCTCCACTGGAAAGTAATATCCGGATCGCACGCATCATCATCCACCCGCAGGTATCCGTCCCAATACAAGGATAAGCCGCTGTCGATTATGGCCCGGGATAACTCGTTTACCACCGGGTTCAATAGGGAATCGCTCAGCAGGAACAATTGGGTTTTATATTTTTCAGATAGGTACATTAGCTCCTTCACGATTTGATCGGCCTTCTTTTTCCGGTACTTTCCCCATAACACCTTCTCGGAACAGAAACTGCAAGTATAAGGGCAACTGCGGGAAGTATAGGACGCCAGCATGGTATAATACCGGGTATCCAGGTCGGAAAAATCAGGGACCGGCGCCTGGGATAAATCCATTACGTTATTGCCCAGGTCTGCCAATGTATATACCCGTTGGGCGCCGGGGAGTTCCCCGTCCAGGTATTTTAAAAACAACTGTTCCCCCTCCCCTACCATAATTTTATCGATATAAGGCGTTCGCTCCAAAAAATTCGTAAAATTGGGAGAATGTATATCCAGGTCGCCCGCGAAAATACCCCCGCCCATCAGGGTTTTAATGCCGGGATCGATTTCTTTTGCCAATTTAAAGGCATAAAGCGAGGCCGGCAGCGTGACATTGTAAGTTGACAGTCCCAACACGGTGGGCTTTTCTCTTTCCAGTAAATCCCGCACATAGTCGTCCAACAGGGAATAAAATGTATCCATCAATCGGTTTAATAAGGCTATCCGGTCATTGGCCGGGTCGGTAAAAAATGTTTTGGACGCCAATTGTTTTACCAATTGCAGATAGGCGTTTTCATCGGTATAATGAAAACGCGCCATCATATGGCGGCTCATCACCTGGGTCCCGATATTATAGATATTCCCTTGATTTTTCACCGGGATCATCTCCTTTAAATGCTCGAAATACCGGTCCTCGACCTCCTTGAAGCGGGGTTCCACGTTGGCGTCTACGGCCTTTACAAGATAACCGTTAGCGGCCAGGTAACTTTTCAAACAGCCGATCCCCATGGGGGGAATTAATGGCGCCCAAAAAGGCATCACAGCCAACACTATTTTTTCCTGCATATATTACCTCATTTATTATCCCGTTTGGGTGGGCTAAAATTCAAAATTAGTGACTTCCTCGGTACTCATGTCGATTTTACCCCGCGCCAGGTCAAGAGAAATCACGATATCTTTTATCGTGATCCCTGTATTTCCCAGGCACTGTTCCAGGATTTCGACAAAATGGTTGCCTATTTTTTCAGCGGTGGTCTTTTTAAAAAGGGCGGCCAAATAATCCAGGGTAAAAAATATGGCGTCGTCCGTTTCGATTGCGGCAAAATCCAGTTCCCATCCCAGCTCGACTTCACGGAACGGATATAGTTTCATTACCGGACCGGTATTTTCCCCGGGTTTCTTTTTCTCCGTGTACTCCATCGCATCCTGCAAGGTAAAATGTACATCGAACAACGGGCTTTTTCCATACCTGGCCTTAATTCCCAGTCGATTCACCAGCTCATCGTATTGGAAATCCTGGTTCTCATATGCATTGAGCGCTTTCGTCTTTACCTGCTCCAGGAATTCCCCGAAGGATAGTTCCTCTTGAAATTTATTCCGAATAGGCAGCATATTAATAAATACACCGATGATATGATCCAGGTCGGAATGGCTTCTGCCAGCGGCCACGGCGCCCACCACGATATCCCGCCGCCCGCTGTACCGGTGCAGCAATATGTAAAGCGCCGCCAACAGCACCATGTATGGCGTGGTTTCCGTTTCAACATTTAATTTCTTTATTTGCCGGGTTAGTTCTCTTTCTACCTGGAAACAAACCGTTTCCCCGGCTGCGTCGGACGCCGGGGGCCTGGGATAATCCACGGGTAAATCCAGCGCCGGCGCCCCTTCGCTAAATTCCTTAAGCCAGTAATCTCCCTGTTTTTGAATTTCGTCGCCGGCAAAAAGACGGTTCTGCCATTCAGAGAAATCTTTGTACTGCAGTTTAAGGGGCGATAGTTCTTCCCCGGCATAAAGAGCGATGAATTCCTCCTGGATAATAGTGAAGGAGACCCCATCCGAAATGATATGATGCATATCCACGATCATCAGGCGTTTATTTTCAGCGATTTTCGCCACCCCGATTCGCAATAACGGGGGGCTTAAAAGTTCAAATGGCCGGACAAAATTCCTGATGACCTGTCGAGGTGAAGCGTTGTCGCCGCAATCTTCGATCTTAAACTCCACCCGCGGATGGATTACCTGGACGGGCAGGTTATCCCGCATTTCAAACCCGGTCCGCAGCGTTTCATGCCGCTGGATCAACCGGGTAAATGCTTGTTCCAATGCGGCCATGTCCAACCGGCCTTCCAGGGTAAAGGCATGAGGCATATTGCATTGGGTTCCTCCAGGGTTCATTTGGTGGGTGATGTAAAGACGTTTCTGCGCCGAAGACACTGCGTAATACGGTTTAGGCGCCGCGGGCATGATTGAATAGAAAGACTCTTTTGTTTTTCCTTCGATGTATTGGGCCAATTGCCGGATTGTGGGCCGCTGGAATATTTCCGCAAGCGTCATTTTTGCCTGGAATTTCTTATGAATCCTGCCTGCCAGCGCCGCCGCATTGATGGAATGCCCGCCCAGGTGAAAAAAATTATCATCGATTCCTATGGATGTTGGCAATGGCGATTCAGGCAATGCGTCACCGCCTAAAATCTCAGTCCATATCGCCGCCAATTCCTCTTCCACCGGCGTCCGGGGGGCCGTATAAATTCCACCCCCCGTACTCGCCGGTTCGGGAAGCGGAAGCGCCCTCCTGTCCAATTTGCCATTGGGTGTCAACGGCGCTTTTTCAATTTTAACGATATATGCCGGGATCATATATGCCGGTAACACACGGGATAAATAGTCCCTTATCCCGTCAATATCCGGCGGCGCCCCATTATTATCCACCGGGACGATATAAGCGCATAAATAGTTTTCGCCATTTTTATCCTCCCGCGCCGATACGATGGCTTCTTTGATCCCATCACAGCGCCGGAGAAAATTCTCGATTTCTCCCGGTTCGATTCGGTAACCCCTGACTTTTACCTGGAAATCGATTCGCCCCAGGAATTCGATGTTGCCGTCCGCCAACCACCGAGCCAGGTCGCCGGTTTTGTAAAAAATATAGGTCTTATAGGACTTATAGGACCTATATTTGATAAACTTTTCCGCGGTTAATTCGGGTCTATTCAAATAACCCCCGGCTAAACCGGCCCCGCCGATACATAATTCTCCCGGTATGCCCACGGGCTGCAAATGCATATCTTTATCGACTATATAAAGTTGAATATTATCGATGGGTTTACCGATAGGTATATTCCCCGGGATTTCCCCCGCAGGACAATTAAAGTAAGAGACATCGACAGTGGCTTCCGTGGGGCCGTAAAGGTTTATTAACCGGGTCCCGTTGTTTCGATTTAATAACCGGTTAAAATTTTCCACTTGCGGCGAGGTTAAGGCTTCTCCGCTGGAAAATACACGCCGGAGGCTTTTTGATTTACCGGTATCGCCGTCGGTTTCGAGGTAATCCAGGAATACGGCCAACATCGAAGGCACAAAATGAAGCGTGGTAATACGATTATTATTTATCGCTTCGCTAATGGCCCCCGCGTCTTTTTCTTCCCCAGGCTTTAACAAGTAAAGTTGAGCTCCATAAAACGACCACCAGAACAATTCCCACACCGACACATCAAACACCACCGGCGTTTTTTGTAAAATCCTATCTTTTTCTCCGATAGGATAGGCGCGCTGCATCCAATTCAACCGGTTAATAACCGAATGATTCTCCACCGCCACCCCTTTGGGTTTCCCGGTAGAACCCGAGGTGTAGATTACATAAGCGAGATTTGAATGATGAAGCCCGCGGCGCGGGCGCCCTTTTAGATGATTTGAATCATAAAGAATGGATTCCAAAAACACTTTCTCACCTTCCCACCTTCTCACCTTCTTACCTTCTAATTCGTTGGCGACAGCCAACAATTTCGCTCCGCTGTCTTTCAGCATGTAATCGATGCGCTCTTGCGGGTAATCCGGCGCTATGGGCAAATACGCGCCGCCGGATTTTAATATGCCAAAAATGCCTATTATCATATCGATGGAACGTTCCATCATGATGCCTATAATATTGTCCGCCAGGACGCATTTTTCGATTAATAACCCGGCCATTCGATCCGATTGCTCGCTTAATTGGCGATAGGTTAGTCCGACCGGTCCGACCGGTCTGACATGTCCGACATCTCCGACAAGTCCGACATGATCCGGGGTTCGTTCCACCTGCTCTTCAAAAACTCGGTGTATCGTTTTATCGCCGGGATAGGGATATGATGTGTCGTTAAAATCATATAATATATGCTTTTTTTCCTCATCCGAAATTATCTCTATTTCAGCTATTCGCGTACGAGGGCTTTCCAGGACAGCGGATATTATTTTCTTAAAGTACCCGGTAAACCGGCGAATCGTTTCTTCCTTGAATAACTTCGAACAATACTTAAACGAGAAATGTATTTTATCTCCCTCTTCAACCGCGGACAACGTTAAATCAAACTGTGAAACCCTATTTTCAGTGGGGTAAGGAGCAAAAATCAACCCGGGAACCCGGATTTCGGGGATTTCCATATTTTGCATCACGAACATGACATCAAATAAGGGGTTCCGGCTCAAATCCCCGGCAGCGCCCAACCGTTCCACCAGGGCGTCGAACGGGTAATCCTGGTTTCCAAAGGCATCTAAGGTCCGCTGTTTTATTTCCGCTAAAAACTCGTCAAAGGTTTTTCCCGCTGTTGGGGAATTTCGAAGCGCCAATGTGTTGACAAACATCCCGATGATACATTCCAATTCCGCATGGGTGCGTCCGGCCACCGGGGCGCCCACTACGATATCTTCCTGCCCGCTCACTTTAGACAAAAATACATAATACAATGACAGGATCATCATATACGGCGTCATGCCGCGTTCCGAGGCGATGCGTTTCAATGCCGTCGTTTCACCCGCGCCGGTTTCAAAACCGACGGCCCCACCTTCAAAAGCCTGGATTAACGGCCGCTGAAAATCAACCGGCAGACTAAGCGCCGGGATTTCTTCTTCAAATAGCTTTTTCCAGTACCCTTCCTGCTCACGCCATTCCCCCAACTGCAGCAACCTGTTTTGCCATACCGAATAATCTTTATACCGGAGTTTCAACCCGGGCAATTTCTCATGAGCAAAAAGCGCGGCAAAATCCTTTATCAATAGTCCCAGCGATATGCCGTCGGAAATAATATGACTCATGTCTACCACCAGGATATGTTTTGCTTCCCCGGTTTTCAGCAACCCGATCCGCAGCAGCGGCGCCCTGGATAAATCGAAAGGATGAATGAAGTTAATTAAAAAAGTCCGTGTTTGTCCGTGTTCGTCCGTGGCTAAATCTTTATATTCGATCTCAAATTCCACATCCTTATGAATTCCCTGGACCGGTTCCCCAGCGATCATATGAAACCCGGTTCGAAAACTCTCATGCCTATCGATCAATTTCTTAAAATTTACTTCAAACAATTCCTTATCGACGATCCCATGCAATTCCAATACCCCGGATATGTTGTAAGCCGTACTTTCCGGGGCCATTTGACAGAGAATATATATCCTCTTCTGCGCCGGCGAAAGGGCATAATATTCTTTCTCTTCTACTTTTTCAATGGAAGAATAGCCGCCGCCGCCTATCGATGCGTTTTCAATATAATGCGCCAACTCCCGGAGAATGGGGCGGGTAAATATCTCCGCCAACGGTATTTTTACATTCAACTCTTTGTGTATCTTCGAGACCAGCACTGTCGCTTTTAACGAATGCCCCCCCAATTGGAAAAAATTAGATTCCATGCTTATTTTCTCGCTGTCCAGGGCGAGCACTTCAGACCATATGAAGGCTAATTTAACTTCCACGTCATTTGCCGGGGCGGTATAGTCTGCTTGACCGGTAAACCGGGGCGCGGGCAAAGCTTTTCGATCGACTTTACCGCTCGCCGTCAACGGGATGCGATCTATTTTTATAAAATGATTGGGAATCATGTAACCCGGTAAAAATCCTGAAAGATAAGGGCCCAGTCGCAATGGGTCCACGTCCACCGGCTCGCCTGAAAGGGAAACGATATATGCGCACAAATAGGTCTCGCCATTTTCCGTGCGATCGATGACGACGGTCTCCTTTACGGAATGATGTTTTAATAACCGGGCTTCGATTTCCCCCAGCTCGATGCGAAAGCCCCTGATTTTAACCTGGAGGTCTATTCTACCGAGGAATTCGATGTTGCCGTCCGGCGCCCAGCGGGCCAGGTCGCCGGTGTGGTAGTTAATATAGGTCTTATAGGACCTATAGGACCTATATTTGTTAAATTTTTCCGCGGTTAGTTCGGGTCGGTTTAAGTAGCCCCGGGCCACTCCGGCGCCGCCGATACACAACTCACCGGGAACGCCCACCGGTTGCAAATAATTATTACTATTTAATATATAGACTCGATTATTGGCTATGGGCTTCCCGATGGGTATATTACCTGACTCCCCCGTTACCCAATAACTGGTGGTCACCACCGTGTTTTCCGTGGGACCGTAATTATTATACAAGCGATAATTCTTCTTTATATAATTTTGTAATTTATCGCCCCCCGTCAACAATAGCCGCAGCGACCTGTTATCTAACTCCATAAATTGCTCGCACACCTGGGTGGGTAAAAACCCGATAGTGACGCCGTTCTTTTCATAATAACGGTTCAACGCTTCGATATCCAATTTTATTTCTTCCGGCGTAATGCATACGGCCGCCCCGGTTAAAAGGTAAGGAAAAAATTCCCATACCGATGCATCGAAACCAAAACCGGCATACTTTGTCGCCCGATCCCACGCTGTCACGGCATAATACGTGTTATGCCAACAGCACAAATTGACCAGCGAGCGATGCTCCACCATGACGCCTTTGGGTTTCCCGGTGGAACCGGAAGTGTAAATTATATAAGCAAGATTGCCGGCAAGGATACCCGGACCCGGCCATGAACCCCCATGCCGCGAAACAGCCCGCATATCATCCTGGTATTTGAGCTTTTCCCGGTCCATCGATCGATTTATTTCCTGTTCTGCCTCGGCATGAATGTCAAAACTATCGATGCATAAATAGCTGTGAAAATGAGCGCATTCCAACTGTAAACGATTCAGATCTCTTAAATGATGTTTTTCGGATATCGCCACGCCCATCCGGGCGTCGTTTATTATATATTCGATTCGCTCCGGGGGGATTGTGGGGTCCAGCGGGACAAACGCCCCGCCGGCTTTAAGTATTGCCAGTACTGCCACCTGGCGGTATACCGGCCGCGACATCCATACGCCGACGGGTTCTCCAATGCCTATTTTTTTCTCTTCGAAAAGATAGCAGGCTAACCGGTTGGCCCGCCGGTCCAGTTCGCGATAAGTTATTATTTGATCTTTATATATTAATGCGGCATGACCGGGGGTCCTGGCCGCCTGCTCATCGATAAGCCGGTGAATGGTTTTATCCCCGGGAAATTCGGCGCCCGTATCGTTAAATTCGTAGAGTAACTGCCCCTTCTCTTTTTCGGAAAGGATATCGATATCTTTTAAAGCGCCGGCGGGATTTTTAATTACAGTTTGAATGACATTCTTGAAATGGTCCGCCAAACGTGCGATGGTTTCCTCTTTAAATATGGCGGTATAATACTCAAGTTCGATATAAACATCATCTTCGGATTCTGAAATAAAAAAAGCCAGGTCGAATTTAGAGGTTTTGTTTTTATATCGGTTGCCCGGGAGGTTTTCATTTTTTATTTGCCATTGTGGGTCTAAGTTTACCTGCCTGAAATTCCGGGCCGCTGTGATAATATCGAAAAGCGGGTTCCTTGACGGGTCTCTTACCGGGTCCAGTTTTTCCACCAATTCCTCGAACTGGACATCCTGGTTTTCAAAACCTTTGACGCTGTCGCTAATCACTTCCCGCAAAAAGTTCTCATAGGATTTTTCCCCGGCGGGGAAATTCCTCAAGGCCAGGGTATTGACAAACATGCCCACCACGCCCTGGGTATCGGCGTGTCGCCTCCCGGCAATGCCGCTCCCGATAACGATATCGGTCTGACCGGTATATTTAAAAAACAGCGTATTCAACGCCGCCATCATATTCATATACAATGTCCCGCCACAGCGGGCGCCCAGGGCCTTGAATTTAACGGCGCCCTCTTTTTCCAGTTCGAACACGCGGCGATCGCCCTCAAACGTAAATACGACCGGTCTTTTATAATCCGCGGGCAGATTCAACCGTGGTATTTCGCCCGCATACAACCGCAGCCAGTAATCTTCCTGGTCCTTTACCCGGCCGCCGGCAAATAGTTGGTTTTGCCATTGGGCGAAATCTTTATATTGAAGGGGCAGCGGTTCCAATGGGACGCCGGTTTCATACAAGCGCATGAAATCTTCCGCCAGGATGGTATGGGATGTTCCATCCGATACGATGTGATGTATATCCACCATCCAGGTACAATGACCGTCCGGGAGCGTGATTAACCCCGACCGGATTAAAGGCGCACGGGAAAGATCAAAAGGGTGGATAAAATGCTGAATGATGAATGATGAATCATGATCAAGCTGGGGCAATTTTATTTTTTCTTCGCGGTCCTTCGCGTTCTTCGCGGCTAAATCATAGTACTCTACTTCAAATTCCACACTTTCATGAATCCGCTGGACCACTTCTTCATTCAACATTTCAAAGGATGTTCTTAAACTTTCGTGCCGGGCGATTAATTGTTTTAGTGTAGACTCCAGTTTATCTTTCTTTATCCCCTGCCCGAGGGGTAGAACCATGGGTATATTGTAACCGGCGCTGCTCAAATCCAATTGTTGAAGAAAATATAACCGCTTCTGGGCGGAGGATAACGGGTAGTATTCTTTTTTTTCCACCGGCTCAATGGCTTGAAACGCTTCCTTTCTCAACCCCCGGATCAACCGTGCGATTTCTCGAATCGTGGGGGTTCGGAATATATCCATCAATTCGACTTTTACTTCCAGCTCTTTATGTATTTTAGACATCAGTGCGGTGGCTTTTAGCGAATGTCCGCCCAATTCGAAGAAATTATCATGGATGCCTATCGATGTTTGCAATTGAGACGCATGCAATGGGTCTCTACCTAAAATCTCCGCCCACAAGTTTACCAATTTCGTTTCAATCTCATCCCCAGGCGCGGTATAACTTTCGCCGACTTTCAATCCCGGTTTCGGCAGCGATCCACGGTCTATCTTCCCATTGGGGTTCAAAGGCATCTTTTCTAATTTCATGAAATAGGACGGCGTCATATAGTCCGGCAATTTCCCCTTCAAATATTCCCGCAATACCGATATTTCGATCTCCTTCTTTAATACGATATATGCAATAAGATAGCGTTCCTCGGCTCCACCCTCTCCATTTACCATTGCCGCGGCCTCTTTGATCGATTCATGCCTCAACAAAAGGTTCTCTATCTCTTCTAACTCGATGCGAAAACCCCTGATCTTGACCTGGAAATCCCGTCGGCCTAAAAACTCGATGTTACCATCCGGGAGCCGCCTGGCCAGGTCCCCGGTTTTGTAAAGAATATAGGTCTTATAGGACCTATAGGACCTATTAAAATTAAATTTTTCCGCGGTTAATTCCGGGTTATTCAGGTATCCCCTGGCAACCCCGTCACCTCCCACATATAGCTCCCCGGGAACCCCGATGGGTTGTAAATTATGATATTTATCCACAATATATGCAATCGAGTTGGAAATGGGCTTCCCTATGGGAATGTTATCCATGTGTTCCCTATCTATCAAATATGTGGTAGAAAATGTCGTGTTTTCTGTGGGGCCGTAGCCATCGATGACAGTCAGGCGGGGGTATCTATTCCTCAATTGCTCAATATGCACCGGGGAAAGGACATCGCCTCCCACCAATAATTTATTAAGCCCCATAAAAATCTCGATATCCGCTTGCAGCATCTGGTTGAACAATGGGGATGTCATCCACATAATACTAATGCCGTAATTTCGTATTGCTTTTTTCAACCTCCCGGGATCAAGTAATTCCTCTTTCGCTGCGACATACAACGTTAAACTGTTTAATAACGCCCCCCAGATTTCAAAAGTGGAGGCGTCGAATTCCAATGCACCACTCTGCAAAATCCGGTCTGGGCCCTCAAATGAAATGTAATTGGTATTTTTCACCAACCGCACCACATTGCGATGCCCCACCATCACGCCTTTGGGCCTACCGGTGGAACCGGAAGTGTAGATGAGGTAAGCGAGATTTGAAGAATCGGAAGCGAGGAAGCGAGGAAGCGAGGAAGCGAGGAAAAAGCTGGAAAACACAAATTCCGCTCTTCCTATCATTATCTTCGCCCCGCTGTCTTTCAGCATATAATCGATGCGTTCTTGCGGGTAAGCGGGATCGATGGGCAGATAGGCCCCGCCGGATTTCAATATGCCCAATATACCGATAATTTGATCGATGGAACGTTCCATCATGATACCGATAATATGGTCCGCCAGGACGCCTTTTTCAATTAATAACCCGGCCAATCGACCGGATTGCTCGTTTAATTGGCGGTAGCTCAGACAGACAGGTCCGACAGGTCCGACGGTAACTGCCCCTACGAGGGCTATCTTGTCGGGCGCTTTTTCTACCTGCCCTGCAAATAATTCATGGATCGTCTTATCTTTTGGATAAGCGCTTTCGGTGTCGTTCCATTCATATATAAGACGTTGGATTTCCTCCGGCCCCAGCATCGGCAGATTTGAAATAGAAACATCCGGGCGGCGAACGACTTCTTCCAGCAAACGGATATAGTGTCCAATCATCCGCTCCACTGTCTGGGCAGCGAATATATCGATATTGTATTCCCATTCCACCAGGATTTCACCGTTATGCTCGTCCGGTGGGGGGACTACTACAATATTGATGTCGAATTTGGCTGAACGGTTATGCGTAGGCTCCAGGCGCAATTCCAACCCCGGGAGAAATAAATCTCCGCCGGGCGTGTCCATAAAACTGAACATCACCTGAAAAATCGGGTTATAACTCAAACTTCTTTCCCGCGACAGCGCTTCGACTATTTTACCGAAGGGTGTATCCTGGCGCTGATAGGTTTCAAGGCAGGTTTCTTTTACATGTGATAAATATTGCTTGAAATGCAGTTCGCCGGGGGTATGGGTACGCAGCGGCAGCGTATTGATTACCATCCCCAACATGCCTTCCATTTCTTTGTGGCTGCGGTTGGCGATTCCTGTGCCGGCGCATAAATCTTCTTCCCCGGTATAGCGGTATAAAAGAGTTTTGAACGCCGCCAGCATGGTCATAAATAAAGTGGCGCCATTCTCCCGGCTGAATTCTTCCAGTTGACCGGTCAGGGTGAAAGGGAGATGGAACTCCAGCAGCGCACCCTCTCCGCTCATTACCGCCGGCCGGGGCCGGTCCCCGGGAAGCGCCAGTATCGGGATCAAACCCGACAGCTTTTCCTGCCAGTAATCCAGCCGTTCCTTCAATCGTTCTCCCTGTAAATACGACCTCTGCCATATGGCATAATCGGCATATTGAATGGCTAGTCCCGGTAAATCATGCTCCCTCCCTTCGGAATACGCGGTGAAAATACGGATAAACTCGTTCAGCAATACCCCCTGCGTCCACCCGTCATGGACTAAATGATGTTCCGTTAATACGAACAAATGTTCTTCTTCCTTTAATTTCAAAAGATTCACCCGCAGCAGCGGGCCCTGTTCAAAATCGAAAGGCCGCCGGCCTTCTTCCTTTAGAAAAATAGAAACCTTTTGTTCCCGGTCTTCCTTTTCAAGCCCGCTCCAATCGCTGACCGGTATTTTAAATCGGTAAGGCGGCTGAATTCGCTGCACCGGCTGCCCATCGACGATAGGAAACACGGTGCGCAGTATTTCATGCCGGCGGATAATCTCTGTAAAAGTCCGTTCGAGAAGATATACATCCGGTTTCCCTTTCATCCGTACGACGCGGGGAACAAAATAAGCCACATTACCGGCGTCCAGTTCCTGCAAAAACCACAACCGCTCCTGGGCAAAGGAGAGAGGAATTTCCCCCAGCCGCTCCGCCGGTTTAATGGAGGTCGCCTGCCGCTCTTGTTTCTCAATTGCTTCCGCTAATGTTTTTATAAAAGGTCGCTGGAAAAATTTCCGCAAAGGAATCTCTACCTGCATTTCCTCGCGGATGCGAGCAATACACCGGTTCACCAGGATCGAATCGCCCCCCAGGTCGAAAAAATCATCCATTATTCCGATTCGTTCCCGCGCCAGTAATTCCTGCCAGATGCCAACCAGTTTGTTTTCGATTTCAGTTTCGGGCAGTACATATTCCACGCCGGTATCCAGGCCATATTCCCCGGGTTTGGGCAGCGCTTTTATATCGATTTTTCCCCCGGGGCCGATGGGCATCCGCTCCAACTGTACAAAATACGCCGGGATCATATACGCGGGAAGATCCCTGGATAAAAACTCCCTCATTTCCTTTATATTTTTTTCTTTGCGCGCCGTAAAATAAGCGCAAAGCCACTGCTCCCCAATGCTTATCACCGAAACTTCTTTGATATCTTCATGAGCCAGCAGTCGCGTCTCGATTTCTCCCGGTTCGATGCGATAGCCACGAATTTTTACCTGCCGGTCTTTTCTGCCCATAAACTCGATACTGCCATCCGGCAGCCATTTCCCCAGGTCTCCGGTTTTGTAGAGAATATAGGTCTTATAGGACTCATAGGACCTATTAAATTTTTCAAAGGTCAATTCCGGGCGGTTTAAATAGCCCGCGGTTACGCCCACACCGCCGACCACTATTTCTCCAACCACTCCCGCCGGTAACAACCGCCGATACCCGTCAAGAATATATACCCGGTAATTGGCAATGGGGGTTCCTATCGGGATACACGCCCCTTCCATCCCGGTGAGACGGTGATACGAAACGCATACCGTGGTTTCCGTCGGGCCATAGGTGTTGTATACCGCGCCGGTTTTCAACAGGTTAGTCACGTATTCGCTTTTCAACACATCCCCGCCGCTAATCACCGTGCGGATGGTTTTTAACGGGTTGGGTTTACCGGCCCGGATCGCCTGGGGATATCCATTCAACTCATTTAACAACAGGGGCGAGCAGTCGATAATGGTTATCTTTTGGGCGGCTATAAACTTAACCAATAATGCCGTATCCCGGACCACATACCGGGGGGGCACGGCCAGGGTCCCTCCAGCCAATAAAAAGGGATATACTTCTTCTACGAATACATCGAACGTAAATGACGCCTGCTGGAGCGCCACATCGGTTTCTTTGATCTTAAACTCCTCCTGGAACGACCGGATATAGCCCATGAGATTTTTATGCCTTACCATGACGCCCTTGGGTTTCCCGGTGGAACCGGAGGTGTAGATGAGGTAAGCGAGATTTGAAGAATTGGAAGCGAGGAAGCGAGGAAACGGGGAAGCGGGGAAAAAACAAAAGGGCACAAATTCCGCTCTTCCGCTCTTCCGCTCTTCCGCTCTTCCTATCATTATTTTTGCTCCAGTATCTTTCAGCATATAATCGATGCGTTCTTGCGGGTAATCGGGATCGATGGGTAAATAAGCGCCGCCGGCCTTTAATATTCCCCATATCCCGATTATCATTTCCAGTGAAGGCTCTACCATGATACCTACGATATTGTCCGCCAGGACGCCTTTTTCTATTAATAACCCGGCCAACCGGCTGGATTGCTCATTTAATTGGCGGTAGGTTATTTGTAGAGACGTTGCCCGCAACGTCTCTACGGTTGAACCGATAACGGCGATACGGTCCGGGTCCCTGGCTGCACGGGTTTCAAAATATTCCACCACGGTTCTTTCTTCATCATATTCGATTGCCGTGTTATTGAATTCCGCCAGGATTTGCCTCTTTTCATTCTCATCGATTATCTCGATATCCCCCAATCGAATCCCAGGTTTAAATATCGTTTCCCGGAGGGTATTTAAAAAATGCCCCACAAACCGCTCCATTGTTTGCTTTTTAAATAGAGCAGTGCAATATTCCAACTCAAAGTTTATTTTCCCATATTGCTCGACTATCTCCAGTGTCATATCCAATTTAGATATTTTTATGTCCACCTCATAGGGACTAATTTTTACGCCCTCCATTTCAAAATCCGTGCCTGGCTGGTTCAACACATTTAACATCACATCGAACAGCGGGTTACGACTCAAATCATTCATGGGCGACAGGCGCTTGATCAATAGGCTGAACGGGTAATCCCGGTTCTCATTGGCGCTTAACGTAGTACCCTTAACCTCTTGCAAAAATTGCGCAAATGTTTTGTCGGCCGCGGGCTGATTGCGGATGACCAGGGTTTCAAGGAAAAAACCCACCGTATTTTCAACGTCCGCGTGATTTCTCCCGGCGATGGGAGTACCTACCACGATATCCTCCCGGTTGCAGTACCAACCCAGCACGATATTCAATAGCGACATCAACGCCATGTACAACGTGGCCCCCGTCTCTTTCATCAAGACATGGAGCCGCCCGGCTAAAACGCCATCCAATTCAAATGAAATACGCTCGCCGGCGAAACTCTGCATCAAGGGCCGGGGAAAATCAATGGGCAAATTCAAAACCGGGAGTTCCCCGGATAGCTGATTCAGCCAGAACACTTCTTGTTTTGTTAATTGCCCTCCCGCTATCCGTCGATTCTGCCATTGGGAAAAATCTTTATATTGTATCCTCAACGGCGGCAGGTCTTCTCCCCGATAAAGACGCGACAGTTCCCCGGCTAAAACCGCCGACGAGGTCCCGTCCGTAATAATATGATGCATATCCACCACCAGGATATGCTGCTGAACCCCTACTTCTATTAATCCCACCCGCAGCAAAGGCGCACGCGACAAATCGAAAGGACGAATGAAAGATTTTATAATTGCCTCCGGACTTCCTAAAACTTTTGTTTCTTCGCGTCCCTTCGCGTCCTTCGCGGCTAAATCATAATATTCGATTTCAAATTCCACATGCTCATGAATCTTTTGTACCGGCTCGCCGTTCCGCTGCTCAAACGAAGTGCGCAGCATCTCATGCCGCCGGATCAACCGCTTAAAGGATTTTTCCATTCGTTCTTTATCGATAGGACCATCCGACATCAAACTCCAGGGGCCATTGTATGCCATACTCCCCGGGTTTAACTGTTGAAGCATATACAAGCGCCGCTGGCCTGGAGATACTTCATAATATTCTTTCTCCACCGCCGCGGGCATGGGAACATATTGCTGTTTCACTGTTTCCCGAATATATCCCGCCAGACCCCGTATGGTGGGCCTGTTAAAAATCTCTTCAAGGGGAACTTTCACTTCAAAGACCGGGTGGATCCGGGACGCCAACTGCGATGCTTTTAACGAATGCCCGCCAAAATCGAAAAAGTTATGATCGATGCCGATAACATCCCGGTCTATATTTAATATTTCCGACCATATTTCAACCAATTTTTCTTCCACTTCATCGCGGGGGGCCGTGTATTCAATTTCGACTCCCGGTTCCCTCTCCCGAACCGAACGAATATGCTCTAAAAACGCTTCCCTCTCTCCTTCCGCCCATATATCTAGCTCCGACGCCGCCTTCTCCGGATGGGTTACCATCTCTTCAATAATCAAAACAAGATGATTAAACAAACGGGAAATAATAGTTCGGTCAAATAGATCGTTATTATATGTAATATTTAATTCGATTCCGTCTAATGTGGTGATAATAACGGTCAAATCGTAAAGCGTCCTTTCGACAATAGAAAAGGAATGAAGGGACAGCGGCGCGGTTTCCCCGGCCGTTAAACTATCCAGGGGATAGTTCTCAATCGCCGCCACCGAATTGAAAAGACTATTCTGGCGGCGTTTATCAAGGATTTCCCTGACCGCCAGGGGAGAGCTGTTCTCGAATTCCGACCATTGCCGGATCATGTCGTGCATCCGGGATAGGAAAGAGGATACCGTCTCGCCGGGAAGGGTTTGGATTCGCAGCGGCAGGGTGTTGATAAATAACCCGACTATGTTTTCTATGCCTTTTATCGCCGCACTTGCGCCAGCGCTTCGTCCGGATACCGTGGCGTCGAAAATGATATCGCCGACGGCATGACACCTTTGCAGTAAAACACCCCATGCGCTGTAGAGCAATGAGGCAGTGGTGAGATTACGACTTTTAATAAAGCTGTCCAGCTTATTTTTCAGTTCCCCGGGAAATTGGAATCGGTCATTGGCCGCGTTCCGGGTTTCCCCGATTTTTTTTCTCTTCCTGTTAGCGGGCTCGCAAGGTGGGGCGTCAAAATCGTTTAGATAATTCCCCCAGAATTTTTCCTGTTCCGCGGTATCCTGCCGTTGAATCCATTTGACAAACTCTTTAAACCCCGATTTCACCGGCGGCGTCAATATCTCGCCTTTGCTTGATGCGCGGTAAGCGTTAAAAAATTCCTTTAAAATGACGCCGTTACTCCACCCGTCATATAATATATGATGGTTACTGATAATCATTTCGTATTTCTTTTCAGCCAGTTTGCATAAAATAACTCGAAAAGGAACCTGGCGTAAATCAAAGGTGTCGCCGCGGTCTTTATTTTTTATTTCATCTAAAGCCGTTTCCCTTTGGCTGCTGTCTTTATCGGACAAATCATAAAAAATCGCTTTGCATTTGTATTCTTTCAAAATGATTTGCGAAGGTTTTTCTAATTTTTCCCAGCGAAATACCGTTCGCAGCATTTCATTGGTTTCGATAACGGCATTCCAGGCGTTTTGAAAATGTTGCACATCGATTTCGCCCGCCAGTTCGAGGCATAATTGTTCGAAATAATGCGGACTGCCGGGGTTTTTCAAATAATGGAACAATAAACCCTCTTGCATCGGAGTTAAGGCCAATATATCCGCGATTTTTTCCTTAGCTAATTTTTTCATGGTTAAATCTCAGGCAGGCTCCGCCCTGGAGCCCTGGGGTAAATTGTATAAAAAATGGATCAAATGTAATAACACGGGTCCCCTGGCATTCCGGGGATGAAAGTGATTTCCCTGTGCTTGAAAAAAAACTCATTCTTTCACGATTGTTTAACTGAATGATTACTGGGGGATCACACCTGGATATTTAAATTTATATTTTAACACGAATCGGTAGGATATTGCAATAGGAATAGATAAAAAAAAATTTTTTCCTCTAAAAATACATGGCCCCCAGGCGGCGCAGCGCCAGGTAAGCGGCGCCGATTACCCCGGCGGAATCGCCTAACCGGGCGGGAATCACCGGGATATCATCCCGCGGCACGCCGAACAGGGATTTTTTTATAAAGGGTCCCAGTCTTTCATACCAGATGGGGAGGTTGGATACCCCGCCGCCCAGGATAATGGCTTCCAGGTCAAGGGCATTGATGACATTGGCAAAAACTTCGCCCATGATGAGCAGGCTTTGTTCGAATAGTTCTTTTGCAAAGGCATCCCCCGCCCGGTACAGCCCGTATATTCCAGGGACCTCCAGGTGTTGGCCGGAAATTTCATAAAAGCGCCGGCTCAAACTGGGGCCGGAGAGGTAGGCTTCGGCGCACCCTTTTCGACCGCACCCGCACACCCTGCCGTTAAAATCGATGGTGGTATGCCCGATCTCGCCGGCCCCACCCCGGGCGCCCCGGTACAGTTTCCCATCCAGGATCAAACCATACCCCATGCCGGTGCCGATGATAACGGCCATTACAAAGCGGTATTTTTCTTCGCAGGAGGCAAAGTACTCTGCCAGGGCCAGACAATTGGCGTCGTTTTCCACTTCCAGGGGGACGGCCAGCATATCCCGGAGTTTCCCGATGAATCCAGGGGTTTCATAAATAAGCGAATTGGGGCTGCCGTAGAGGCGATCCTCTTCGGCCAGGTAGGTCCCCGGCGTACCGATGCCCACGGCGGTAAAAGGCTGATTCCCCGCCGCATGTTTAATGACGTCGTCGATATCTTTCAATACCGAATCCATCCCGTTTAAGGTCCTTACCAGCCGCCGGTACCGCGCCAGGACATTCCGTTGGGCGTCCATGAGGCAAGCTTCTACTTTGGTCCCCCCCAGGTCTACCCCGATTACATATTGTTTCATGGGAGTCGCTTCACATTTCCTCGCGGTAAGAAGCTATTGGACTTCTTTTTTTTTCTTTTTATTTTTCCGTTTTAGTGAAATATTTCTCTTGTTGTTCCGGGGTCAGGATTTCTTTCAGTTTTTCATTAAATTTGGCGTTAAAGGGTTTCAATTTTTCGCCGATTTCTTTTTTCAATTTAATAAATTCCTCTGAATCTTTTTTCAAACCTTTCATTTCTTTGACCGCTGCGCTTCGTTGGGCCAGGATTTCGGGTGTAAACACTTCCTTATAAAGGGCCTCGCATTTTGCTTTCTGCTCAGCGGTAAGTTCAACGCTCAATAGTCTTTTGGACAAGACGGATTTCGGTTTTTTCGGACTTACTTTCTGTTCATCCACCTGTTTTTGGGAATCTACTTTTTTTCCCCCTGCTTTTTCTTTGCTTCCGCCGCACTGGATAAAAAAGAAAAGCAGCGTCATCACAGCGATCAACACGGTAAAAATTCTAAAATTTTTCTTCATAACACGAACCTCCGAATATCGATTTTTTCCTTCATATTATAAATACATTTGAATTATATTTCAAGCGGTATTTCATTAAATATTGACTTTTTCGCGCTCAAAAGGTATGATTTCATTTCCATATAAAAGAGGAGTCCCATGATATTAGGAATTTTCGATTATTTGATTATCGGAGTGTACTTCCTGTTTGTGCTGGGAATCGGGTATTACCTGAAAAATTCCATAAAAAGCAGCGAAGATTATTTCCTGTCGGGCCGGTCCATTTCGGCCTGGGTCACCGGCCTGGCCTTTATCGCGGCTAACCTGGGCGCGTTGGAGGTTATGGGCATGGTGGCCAATTCGGCAAAATACGGCATTCTCACCGTCCATTTCTATTGGATAGGGGCCATCCCGGCCATGGTGTTCGTGGGCGTCTTCATGATGCCCTTTTATTACGGTTCCCGGGCGCGCTCCGTGCCGGAGTACCTGAAACTGCGTTTCGACGAAAAAACCCGCGGTCTCAACGCCATTTCCTTTGCCCTGATGACGCTCCTGATGTCCGGGATCAACATGTATGCCATGGGCATTATCTTCAACCTGCTGCTGGGTTGGTCTTTTCATTTAAGCATCTGGGTAGCCGCCGGCATCGTATTGGTGTATGTTTTCTTCGGCGGACTGACCTCTTCCATTTACAATGAGGTGGTGCAGTTTTTCCTGATCGTTTTCGGGCTTTTCCCCCTGGCGTACCTCGGCCTGCGTGAAGTCGGCGGTTGGTCGCAGTTGGCGGCGCGGCTGCCGGCCAACCTGACCAAAAGCTGGAGCACCCTATCTTCCGCCTCCGGCAACCCCATGGGTATCGAGTGGTTCGGCATGATTTTCGGGCTGGGCTTTGTTCTTTCTTTCGGCTACTGGTGCACCGATTTCCTGGTGGTGCAGCGAGCCCTGGCTTCCAAAAACCTGAACGCGGCCCAACGGACCCCGTTAATCGCGGCATTTCCCAAGATGATATTCCCGTTATTCGTCGTATTGCCCGGGCTGCTGGTCATTTACAAAATCCCGGCGGCCACCCTGGGATCCAATTACAACATGGCTTTGCCGCTGCTGATGAAAGAGTATTTCCCCACCGGCCTGCTGGGTTTGGGTTTGACGGCGCTGCTGGCCAGTTTCATGTCGGGAATGGCCGGGAATGTGACGGCATTCAATACGGTGTGGACCTTCGATATCTACCAGAGTTACATCAATCCCCATAAGGACGACCGCCATTATATGCGGATGGGGAAAATGACCACGATTGTGGGGGTCCTGGCCAGTATCGGTTTAACCTATGTGGTGATGTATTTTAACAACCTCATGGATTACATGCAGTTGCTATTTTCATTCTTTAATGCGCCGCTGTTTGCCACATTTTTGTTGGGCATGTTCTGGAAGCGGGCAACGCCCAACGGCGCTTTTTACGGACTGGTAAGCGGTATTGTTACTGCCGCCTGCCATTACTTTTTGATATACAAAACAGGTTTTATCGTTTACGGGTCGGAAATGACGGCCAATTTTTACGGCGCCGTCGCGGCGTGGACCGTTTGTTTCTTGTTTACTATTTTGATCAGCCTTTTTACCAGGGGGCGGCCCGATAACGAGTTGGTGGGCCTGGTTTATTCGTTAACCCCCAAACAGGATCGCAGTAAAATGCCGCTTTATCTGAAACCGGGGTTCCTGGCGCTGGTTATTTTGGCGCTGACCCTGGCGCTGAACCTATTATTCTGGTAGCCTCATTGGAATAGGAGTAATGATTATGGATATTAAGTTACCGTTAGGTTTGATTTTTACCATTATCGGTTTGTTGTTGGTGGGCAGTGGGTTGGTTCATGCGGGAGAAGTGGTGCAAAAACTGCAATTCAATTTTAATCTCTGGTGGGGAGCGGTCATTTGTTTATTCGGACTGTTCATGTTGGGGCTCCACTTCAAAAAATCGCAAAAAAAGACCCATTGAATATATTGAATTGAGGCTGCTTACCGTTTCAAATGCCTGGTTAGAATTTTTTTTTGTAATCAAATAGGTGGCAGACCATGTTTTTCTGGGTAATGAACCCTTTCCCACGCGATTTATTTCCGTTCCCACGGAGTTTTAAACATTTCCCACGCAATTTCAACCCATTCCCACGAAGTTTCTGATTCTTCCCACGCATATTTTTACCGTTCCCACAAAGTTTTTTACTCTTCCCACGGAGTTTTTAATCGTTCCCACGAAGTTTACGAGCTTTCCCACGCAGTCTTAATCCGTTCCCACGAAGTTTTCGAGTCTTCCCACGCATTTTATAGCCAATCCCACGCATTGGACCCTTTATATTTTTACGTGGAAAGGCTTAAAAATTAAGGGAACTGGAGTATAAAATTGGTATTATTTTGATAATTCTTCCAGTCTTTTTAGCAGTTCTGAGATGTATTGCTCTTTTTCACTGATTACCTGGTCTTTTTTGCTGATTACCTGCTCTTTTTCGCCGATTACCTGCTCTTTTTCGCCGATTACCCGGTCTTTTTCATGGATAATCTTTTGATCCTGTTCCAATTGTCTCTCAAATCTGCCGAAGGTACTATCATATTCTCGATGGGCCATTTCCTCTACTTCCAATTGGCGAAGTAATTCTTTATCCGCGGCAGCCTTCCCCAGTTGCTTTAAAATCTTTTTCAGCAATTCATCGTCGATCTCATAGGTATAGTCCTTCAGGCGATGATCATCCGCGATAAATCGCTCCTGTTTGAATATCGACAAAACATATTCCAACCGGTTTTTCATCTGCAAATGCAAACCGGGAATCTGGATTACATAAGAATCATGGGTTAAACATTCGATAAACTCGTTTCGTTCAGAGATTTCCCGGCCCGCTAATAAATCGATATAATTGCGGTTTACTTTGATTACACCGGGTAATGTCCGGGATAAATAGTACCCTAAAATATAAATGGTGATTAAGGGTAACGGCTCTTTCGTAACCGTATCGCCTTCTGCCAGGATGTCCTCTTCTTTTTTATATTGTTCGCCGAGGTAGCGCCGGAACCGGAGGAGGTCCGTTGCGTTATTGGATTTCTGGAGTTCGATCAACACGGTTTTATATTGGCCGTCTTTTTGTTTGATTTTTGCGATGAAATCCAGGTGGTAATAGGTTAACCTGGCATCTACTTTTACGTTGCTTTCCTGGGCCTGTAATTCCAGGTGAACGATGTCCTCCCCGATGATTGCGGCGATGATTCCTTTAGCGATATCCGCATTGTCCATCAGGTATTTAAAAACCGTGTCATAAATCGGGTTAGCGATCAACATGCCGGGGACCTCCTATTTCATGTTTAAATCATAATCCAAACAATCCCATTTGTCAACCGGGATCGCCTTTTTTTTACAATAAACCTGGGAGAAAAGCTATTGAAAAAATAATTTTTTCTGATATACTTGAAAAGTCCAAATATGATTCACCGGATTGATCTCTTAACGATGAAAAAATTTATATATTTTTTCCTGGCGCTTATCCAGTTGGTATCGATGGACCCATCGTCAACGCTAATGGCCATCGACCCTAATAAAGAACCCTGCGAATATGTCATGGACAACTGGCTGCGCCAACCGCAAGACGGGCTCCCGGATAATATGGTAAATTGCGTGATCCAGGACAGGGAAGGGTATCTATGGTTGGCTACCGCTTATGGCCTGGCCCGTTTCGACGGCATACGCTTCACTACCTATAACAAGTATAACTGCGACGCCCTCGCCGGCAACCTGGTTATGAATGTTTTCGAAGATAAAGCAGGAGTTCTCTGGATAGGCTCGCTCGGCGGGTTGACCCGGCTTAAAGACGGGAAAATGGAATCCTTTTTCAAAAGTAGCAACACCCACGATTTTGTCTGGACCATCTACGAAGATAGTAAACGGAACCTGTGGATCGGCACCGAAGGCGACGGCATCCGCTGCCTTAAAAACGGCAAACTAACCGCTTATTCCGTAAAAGACGGCCTATCCAGCAATTTTATCAGGGCTATCTGCGAAGACGACGAGGGGGCGCTGTGGATCGGGACCCGTAAGGGCCTCAACCGCTTCAAAGACGGGAAATTCACTATATATACGGAAAAAGACGGCTTGCCCCACAACTTTATAAGAACCATATACAAGGACAGCAAGGGAAACCTCTGGCTCGGCGCCTACGGCGGCGGCCTGTGCCGAAAGGAAAATAATAAATTCATCGTCTATACCACGAAAAACGGCCTGCCCGACGAATTTATCCGGACAATTTACGAAGACAGCGGCGGCGCCCTCTGGATCGGAACCAGGAAAGGCCTGGCACGCTTAAAAAACGGGACCTTCACTATCTTCTGCGTGACAGATGAAGCTTCCCCTTACAACCTGATCAATTCGGTCTGCGAAGATAATGAAAAAAACCTCTGGATCGGCACGGAAAGCATGGGACTTCTTCGCCTGAAAGAAGCGACTTTCAGGAGCTATACCCGCCGGGACGGATTGGCCGACAGCGGTACCTATTGCATCTACAAAGACAAACGCGACATCCTCTGGGCGGGCATGCGGGACGGACTATATTACTATAAAGCAGGAAAATTTAATCATTTTACCGCCGGGGGCGACCTTTTCGACTATGTGATCAATTCCATCTGCGAAGACAACGAAGGAAACCTGTGGGTGGGTACGGAAAACCGGGGACTCAAACGGGTGAAAAACGGTAAGGTGTTTACCTACGGGAAAAAAGAAGGATTGGAAAGCGCTGTCCGCTGCCTTTATGCTGACGCGGACGGCGTTGCCTGGATCGGCACTTACGACGGCGGCCTGGTTTGTCACAAAAACGGCGCCTTTAAAACTTACACCGCCAAAGACGGGTTGTCCGGCAATTCGATAAAAATCCTATATAAAGACCGCCGCGGATTCCTCTGGATCGGTACGGACATCAAACTGGACCGTTTCCAAGACGGCGTTGTTTCGCCTTATTCCAGGAAAAACGGCTTCCCGGTGCATAATGCGACTGTCGTCCTGGAAGACCATGAAGGAACCCTGTGGTTCGGCTCCAATGAAAATGGACTGATCCGTTTTAAAAATGGCAAATTCACCGCCTATACCACCCGGGAAGGTCTCTATAACGACGCTGTATACCAGGTGCTTGAAGACCGAAGGGGAAACCTCTGGCTCGGCTCCAAGAGAGGTATTTCCTGCGTAAACAAAAAAGAACTGGATGCCGTCGCCGAAGGGAAAAAAATTCGCGTCACCTATAAATCTTATGACGAAGCGGACGGCATGGTCACCGGCGAATGCACCGGCAGCGGCTCGCAACCTTCAGGCGCCGTAACCGCGGATGGGAAACTCTGGTTTACCCTGGCAAAAGGCGTAGCCATGGTAGACCCCGAACGGATAATAAAAAATACCATCCCCCCACGCGTACGCATCGAACAATTGACCGTCGATAACAAGACTGCCGATATTTCTCCGGACGCCGCAAAAAAAGAAATCACATATCCCCCGGGGGTAAAGGATTTTGTGTTTAATTATACGGCGTTCAGCTTTTACGCCCCGGGAAAAGTAGAATTTAAACTAATGCTGGAAGGCTTCGACAACAACTGGAAATATATGGATACCCGTCGCACCGCGTATTACACCAATATCCCCCCCGGGAAATACCGCTTTCTAGTCACGGCATGCAATAACGACAGGGTATGGAACACCACCGGGGCGTCGCTGGCTTTCGTATTGAAACCCTATTTTTATCAGACCTGGTGGTTCTTCATGCTGGGGGGCCTGGGAGTGATATTCCTGGCCTTAGGACTTTATCGCTTAAGGGTAAAACAATTGAAAAACCACAAATTGGAACTGGAAAAACTGGTGCACAAGCGAACCCATCAACTGCAAGAATCGAATCGGCAACTGGAAGAATCCAACCACGCCAAAAGCGAGTTCCTGGCCCGCATGAGCCACGAGATACGAACCCCCATGAACGGTATTATCGGTTTTACCGATATGCTCCTGGAAACGAGGCTAAACGATGAACAAGCGGACTATACCAGGGCCATCTGCAGCAGCAGCGCCACGTTGACCAAACTGCTGAACGATATCCTTGACTTTTCCAGGATCGAAGCGGGCAAATTGACCCTGTATGCGGCGGATTTCGATCCCGGGCAAGCGGCCGTCGATGTTCTTGAAACCACCCGCCCCAGGGTCGGCAAAAAACCCGTGAAGCTGGTATACCGCAAAGGAGATAATGTACCCGCCCTTGTAAAAGGAGACGCCCTGCGATTCCGCCAGGTGCTGCTCAACCTGGTGGAAAACGCCGTTAAATTCACGGCAAGAGGCGAGATCGAACTTATCCTTGACGCGGCGGAAGAAACGGGGAAAAAAATCAAACTCCACATCCAGGTGCGGGATACGGGAATCGGCATCCCCACAAATAAAATGGAAAAAATCTTCGATGCTTTCCAGCAGGTTGACGGTTCCGACACGCGGGAGCATGGGGGCGCGGGTCTGGGCCTCTCGATCTGCAAACAACTGGCTAATTTGCTGGACGGTGATATCCGGGCCGAGAGCACACCGGGCAAAGGGAGTACGTTTCATTTCACGGCCTGGATGGAAAAATCCGCGCCGGCGTTTAAAAAGGAAATCGTACCACCGCCGCCGCTCCACATTCTCCTGGTGGAAGACACCCCCATCAACCAGAAACTGGCCCGCTTTATCTTCATGAGCGCCGGCCACCGGGTCGCCGTGGCCAATAACGGGAAAGAAGCCGTGGAAATATTTACCTCCGCCCCGGGAAATTTCGACATGATTTTCATGGATATCCAGATGCCCCAAATGAGTGGGCTGGAAGTCACCCACTTCATCCGGGGAAAGGGTTTTAAAGATATCCCCATCATCGCCATGACGGCGCTGAGTATGAAGGGCGACCGGGAAAAATGCCTGGCCGCCGGCATGGATGATTATATTGCCAAACCTATCAAGAAAGATGCAATATTGGACCTCGTCAGCAAATGGGGAACCCGGCGGGAATCCCCTGCAAACGGCGTTAAGACCGTATAGAGATTGGGTATATGGATAAACATATAAGAAAAAAACGTTTGCCGGTTATTTTCTTCGGGTTATGGCTGTTCAGCTCCGCTTTATTCTCTTTAGACCCGGACAAAGCCATTACCCAGTATATCCTGGATGTCTGGGGCATCGAAAAGGGGCTCCCGCAAAGTACGGTTTATACCATTACCCGTTCCAGGGTAGGTTACATCTGGCTGGGAACAGAGGAAGGCCTGGTTCGTTTCGACGGCGTCAATTTCAAAGTTTACGATAAAAGGAACGTCCCGCAAATATTAAATAATTATATCAAGGCCCTTTGCGAAGACCGTGAAGGCAATCTCTGGATCGCCACCCGCGGCGGCGGTTTAGTTTGCCTGAAGGCAAAGGACGGCAAATTCTCCAGTTTCACCACCCAACAGGGGTTGTCCAACGATATGCTGGGGGCGGTTTATGAAGATCGGGAAGGCGCCCTCTGGATCGGTACGGACGCCGGGTTGAATCGCCTGGAAAATGATGTCTTCACCACCTTCACCACCCGGCAGGGCTTAACCGATGACCGGGTAAGGGCCATCGGCGAAGACCGGGAAGGAAACCTGTGGATCGGCACGGATGGGGGGCTGAACCGCATGAACCGGGAAAACGGCTCATTGTCGTTCACCCGGTATACGACCCGGGAGGGATTATCCGATAATAGCGTATCGTCCCTCTTCAAGGACCGGCAAGGCAACCTCTGGATCGGAACAGGCAGCGGGGGGGTGAACCGGTTGGATTCGCATAACGGTTCCCTTTCTTTCACTAAATATACGACCCATGAAGGGTTATCCAATGACCGGGTAAACACTATTTTTGACGACCAGGATGGGAACCTGTGGATCGGGACATACGGCGGGGGCTTGAACCGGTTCATTCCCAAAAAGGGGACCTTCACCGCCTGCACTACTAAACAAGGATTAACCAATAACATCGTCTGGACCCTGTGGGAAGATCCTGAAGGGAGCTTGTGGATCGGAACCTACGGCGGCGGGCTAAACCGCCTGAAGAATTTAAAATTCACCACCTACACCCCCCAGGAAGGATTGAGTCATGACATGGATAGAGTTATCTGCGAAGACCGGCGCGGTTACGTCTGGATCGGTACGGAGGGCGGCGGGGTGAGCCGACTGGACCGCGCCGCCGGGACATTCGCCGTCTACTCCACCAAAAACGGCCTGGCCAACGACCTGGTCAGGGCCATATATGAAGATCGCGATGGGATAATGTGGATCGGTACGGACGGCGGGGGTTTGAACCGGCTGGACCCGAAAAGGGGAATATTCACGATTTATTCCGTCAAAAACGGCCTGACCAATGACCATATCAAGGCCCTCTATGGAGACCGCGCCGGGAACCTCTGGGTAGGGACGGAAAGCGGTTTGAACCGACTGAACCCCCGGGATTTGAAGAACGGGAAATTCACCGGGTTGACCGCCTATACTACCATGGATGGTTTGTCCAACGACATGATCCGGTATATCTACGAAGACCGACAGGGGTTCATATGGATCGGCACGGAAGGCGGCGGCTTGAACCGGCTGGACCCGGGCAAAGGGACCGTCGTCTCCTATTCTATTAAAGACGGCTTATCCAATGATATGATCAGGGATATCTATGAAGACCGGGACGGTTACTTGTGGATCGGGACAAAGAACGGGTTAAACCGCTTGAAAGATGGGAAAATTACCAGTATTTCCACTAAACAAGGTCTCTATGACGACGTGGTCTTCCGGATTCTCGAAGATAACCGGGAAAACTTCTGGATGAGTTGTAACAAAGGCATTTTTTACGCTCCCAGGAAAACATTGAACGACGTCTGCGACGGGAAAAAGAAAAAGGTTCGCTGCATGGCCTACGATGAAAAAGACGGCATGAGGAGCAGGGAATGCTGCGGCAGTTCCCAACCGGCCGGCTGGAAAACCCGGGACGGCAAGCTCTGGATTCCCACGATTAAAGGGGTAGTGGTGGTAGACCCCGATAATATCCGGGTCAACCGGCTGCCGCCCCCGGTGGTGATCGAGGAAATCGTGGTGGATGGCAAAAAAATCGAGCCCCCCTTCGATTTAAGCGAACAACAAGGAAGACTGGCTTTAGCCCCGGGCGCTGACCGGTTGGAGATTCATTATACGGGCCTCAGCCTCTTATCGCCCAGGAAGGTGCGCTTCAAATACAAACTGGAGGGTTTCGACAAAAACTGGCACGAAGCCGGTACGCGAAGGATCGCTTATTATACGAGAATATCCCCGGGAAACTACACTTTCCAGGTAAGGGCCTGTAACAATGACGGCGTCTGGAACAATATCCCCGCGGCCATCTCTTTTTACCAGGCGCCCTATTTTTATCAAACGACCTGGTTTTATATATTGAGTGCGCTTGCTTCTGTCTTCCTGGCTTTTACTATCTACCGGCTCCGGGTACGACAATTAACCCGCCACAAAAAAGAACTGGAACAATTGGTGACCGAACGAACCCGCCAACTGGAGGCGTCCAACAAAGAATTGGAGCAACTGTCCATCGTGGCCAGGGAAACGGATAATGCGGTTCTTATCATGGATGGGAAAGGCAATTTCCAGTGGGTCAACGAGGGCTTTACCCGGATGTACGGGTATACCCTGGAACAATTGCTAAGCGAAAAGGGGGCAAATATTAACGGACTCAGCGCCAACGCCGATATTACCGATGTGATGGCCCGGATTGCCGTGGACAGCGAACCGGTGAGTTACGAGGCCGCCCAACTGACGCGCACGGGCCGGGAAGTATGGGCCCAAACTTCACTAACGCCGATTTTCACTGAAAACGGGACGTTAACGAAAATAGTGGCCATCGATTCGGATATCACCCGTCTTAAACAATCGGAGAATCAAATCAAGAAACAAAACGAAGAGATTCTCAAAAAATCGCAGAAACTGCAAAAAGCCATCGAAGTGGCCCGGAAGGAGCGGGAGGCGGCCAATGCGGCCAACCAGGCCAAGAGCGAATTCCTGGCCCGCATGAGCCATGAAATCCGCACCCCCATGAACGGTATTATCGGCTTTACCGATTTGCTGCTGGATACCCGACTGGACGAGGAACAACTGGAATATGCCAACACCATCAACCGCAGCGGTGAAGCCTTGACCACCCTATTGAACGATATCCTCGATTTTTCCAGGATCGAGGCCGGGGAACTGACTATCACCCCCATCGATTTCGACCCCGAAGTAACGGCTTTCGATGTGCTGGAAATCGTCCTCCCGCGGATGGGTACTAAATCCGTGGAAATGATATGCCGCATCGGCGATAATGTGCCGGCCTATGCCAGGGGCGACGCCGGGAGGTTTCGCCAGGTGCTTATCAACCTGCTGGGCAACGCGGTCAAATTTACCCGGCAAGGCGAGATCGAACTTTCCCTCCGGGTAGAGAAAGAAGAAAAAACCAGGATTAAATTCCACGCCGCGGTGCGGGATACGGGGATCGGAATCCCGCCGGACAAACTGGAAACCATCTTCGATGTGTTCCAGCAGGGGGTCGGTTCCGCCCCCGGGCAGTTCAGCGAGTTCAGCGGTGCCGGCCTGGGGTTATCGATTTCCAGGCAAATTGCCAGGCTGATGGAAGGGGATGTTTGGGCCGAAAGCATACCGGGCCGGGGCAGTACTTTCCATTTTACCGCCTGGTTGGAAAAATCCAGGAAAAAGCCCGACGGGGAAAAAGATATGGTAAAGATGGAAATCCTGGCCGGGAAAAAAGCCCTGGTCATCGGTTACAACCGCAGCATCCTGGAACTTTTAACCCATCTGCTGGAACGGGGCGGTATGCGGGCAGCGACATCGACTCAACCGGAAGAGGCGTTGCAGGTTATAATAGAGGGTTTCAGCGGAAACGACCCGGTGGATATCTGTATCGTGGATATCGAAACGCCGGGGGCAAACGGGGTTGACCTGGTAAAACAGGTACGTACGTTGGCTTCCCCTATGTCGAGGCTGCCGGTGTTGGCTTTTTCTTCTCCCCTGATGGGGCGTTCCGGGAGGTACAAAGAGGCCGGTTTCGACGGGTTTCTGCCCAAGCCTATCCGGGGGAAAAAGCTGCTGCAGATGGTGGAATACCTGCTGGCAAAAGTGCACAGCGGTGAAAACAAAGATAATAGCCAGGTGAGTGACCATGAAGCGACCCGCCACTCGATTACCGAGGAGGCCAAGCATTCGATTCATATCCTGTTGGTGGAGGATAATGCCATCAATCGCAAGCTGGCAAGTTATATGTTGACAAAAGCGGGATACCGGTTGAGCGCCGCGGAAGATGGGGAAAAGGCGCTGGAAATGTTTACCGCGGCGCCGGAGAAATACGACCTGATTTTTATGGATATCCAGATGCCGCGGATGAGCGGCCTGGAGGCAACGCGGCGCATCCGGGACAAAGGTTTTAAAGATATTCCCATTATTGCCATGACAGCGCAGAGTATGAAAGGGGACCGGGAAAAATGCCTGGCTTCCGGGATGAATGATTATATTGCCAAGCCCATTAAACGTGAAATAGTTTTTGCCATGGTCAAGAAATGGCGGTTGGATAAATAATAAAAAATTTTTGGAGGTCCAGGAACCTTTTTATAAAAAGGTTCCTGGTCGCCGAAGGCAAACTCACAAAAATCTTTTTATAATCTTCAAGTAAGGAAGGAAATCCAGGCCGCTTTGCGAAAGGATATCGTGGTCGTGGGCAATGGTTTCCGAGGTCCCGACTTTGATTATCTTGCCTTTGTCCAGTATGGCGATGCGTTCGCATATGGAAAGGGCCAATAGTATGTCCTGGGAAATAATAACCCGCGTCAAAGGCAAGTTTTCGATCATCTCGATAATGGTCAATACGCTTTTATAATCGAGGTTGGCAAAAGGCTCATCCAGGGCGATCACCAGCGGATTCATCACCAGGGTAGTGGCCAGCGCCACCCGTTTCTTTTCACCGAAGGAAAGATGGTGGGATGATAAATTTTTCAAATGGGATAAATTCATTTTTCCCAGGATATCATGAATCTTTTCATCGATCTGGCCGGGTTTGAACCCCAGGTTAAACAACCCAAAAGCGATATCCTCGTAAACGGTTGGGCAGAACAATTGATCGTCCGGGTTCTGGAAAACGATGCCCACTTTTTCCTTGATTTTCGCATCGTTTTTCTTGTCAATTTTAATACCATCCACCACAATCTCTCCGTCGCCTTTCAATATCCCGTTCAAATGCTGCAGGAGGGTGGATTTGCCGGCGCCGGTGGGACCGATAATACCGAAAATTTCGCCTTTGCGGATTTCCAGGTTAATGTCCGTCAGTGCGCGGTGCCCATCAGGATAAGAGAAATTTAAATCTTTTATAGTTATTATATTTTCACTAGTTTCTATATTTTCCATAATAATCTCGCTGCCGTGACCGCCGTGACCATGGCCAGGAAAAATAAAGCGGCCAGCAAATCGATGAATTTCATCCGGTGGGAATCGGCCTCCGGGAAATCCCCGGAGAATCCCCTGGAAATCATTGCTTTGTATATCGAATCGGAACGATCCATGCTCCTGAGAAAAATCCCGGCCGCGATGTTCCCGTACACCCTGGCCCAGGGAACCCGCAATTGGGGCGTCCGGCTTTTGTAAGCCCTCAACGTACGGTGCAATTCATCGATAAAAATGAATATATAGGTATAAACCAGTTTGGACAGGGTGGTTACGATCAAGGGGAATTTATATTTTCGCAATCCCCACAACAGGGCGTCGAAACGGGTGCAGGAAACCAACAGGGTGATGGCCAGGATGGACAGGTAAATCTTCAACACCAGGGGAACGATGGTTCCCGGGACATCTTTATGTTCCATGAGGCAGGATAAATAGACGAAAAAGGAAAAAATCAACGCCAGGGGAGTCACCATGGCCAGTTTCTTAAAATAAAAATGAAAGGGAACTTTGCTGATGACCATTAAGATCAGTACGACGCCCAGGTACAGGAAGAGCAGCCGAGTATCCCGGGCAGCGGAGATGAGGATCAAAAAGAAAAAGGATAACAGCAGCTTTATCCTGGGGTCCAGCCGGTGGAGCACGGAATCCAGGATGCTGTATTTATCGATAAAATCATGTTTCATGTTTTATTTTTAATTTTTCATTTTTCATTTTTACTTTTTACTTTTTACTTTTTACTTTTTACTTTCGACTTTTGCTTTTTCCAGCGGTGCAGGATAAAGGTTATTACCAGGATCAACAAAACGCCCAATATAATTTTCAGGAGGTAACAACACGAATCGTTTTGAGTAAGAGAGGGTTTTTCCTCAACTTTCCGGGGTACGGGTGAAGGTTCGGCGGGTTTCGGCAATACTTCGAAGAAATCGTTTTCAACGGCCACTTCGCCGGTGTTCCGGTGGCCCATGCCGTCGTCCACGGTAAGGGTCCATTTACCGGTTTGATCGGGATAAAAACAGAAAATCCCGTTTTTATCCGTCTTTCCCGCCTGGAATTCCTTTTTATCGTTCTCAAAACGAACAATCACATCGGCATGGGCAAGGTCCCGGCTGCCGTGATATTTTGCATTGGCAATAATACAGGGATACTTTTTTATGATGGTTAATTGGATGCCGTGGCCATGCAGTAAAAAAGTCCCGCTGAGAAAAGTAGCCGCTAAGAACGCGAAGAAACGCGAAGAAAAAGAAAAAAACCTTGGCGTCTTGGTGTGCCTTTTTTGGTGGCATAGATTTTTTTTATTCATTTCAATTCCTCAATTTTCGCGCCACCCTCCGCCCCGTCGATAATTTCGGGTTTAACTTTTTTGAAATAATTGTAAATAACCACGGTTATCATGCCTTCGATTACCGCGGCGGGAACATAAATGGAAATAATAAAGCCCATTCCTTTGCCGTAATGGGAGAGGATAAAGATAACCGCGACAAGGGCCGCCGGTATCAACACCCCCAGTAATCCGCAAAAGAAGCTTTTTACCTGTTTATTAAGGCCGGGCAATTTCCATATTACCCATGCGGTGAGCGCACCGCTTCCCATGGTGAGGGTATTGACGCCGATGGACAACAGTCCGCCGTGCTGGAAGATCAGGGATTGGAACAGCAGGTCTACAAAAATAATGGGGAAGGCCCGCATACCGAATAGGAGCCCGGCCAAGCCGTACAACCCCAGGTGAATGGAGGCGGCGCCGATGGGGAAATGGATCAAAGAGACGATAAACAGGGCCGCGGCAAAAATACCCATACGGGGAATCTCTTCGGTTTCCAGTTTCCGGCCCCCGATATAGACCAGGCCAATGGCCGCCGCGTCGGCGGCAATACTAAGTTCTACAGGTAAAATCCCATCTGCAATATGCATCTATTTTCTCACTCGATTGTTTTAAACTTTCCTTGCGCCGCGCGAGCGCACTTATCTTAAAAAGATCAGACAACAAAACCTACAGGGAACCCCTGCGATTCCCCTAACGCCGGTAATTATGGGTATAGATATTCTATCCCGCTTTTTCCCCGGTTTTTGCTTCGCATTTGGATTTGCAGCAACAAAAGCCGGTTAAGGCAAAAATTGCCAATAAAGCGCCGATTACGGTTAAGGCGATTTTCGCAAAACCGGGATTCCACCAGGCAAAAACAATGACTAAAATTGCTAAAATTAGCCTACAAAAACAAAGTTTCATTTTTACCTCCGTCTGAACATATATTGTTTTGATTATTTAAAGTCATGGTCGCTTATACAATACCAAAAAAAGACCCAAATGTCAAGTAGGGTTTGGAGGGTTTGGGGACAGGCAAGAATGTCACTAAGTTAAGGCTACATAGCAATTTTTGAATTCCCAGTTTTTCAAGTTATCGCCAATTTAAATAAAATTTTCGAAAAAAGTTTCAGAAAGGGCTGGACTCCCCATTCATCTTATGCTAC